>Ga0308161_1001414_pt1 | contig 29039 bp, 23 predicted proteins | sample PhyFR2_FD_201034 | JGI IMG/M metagenome (GOLD analysis project Ga0308161, IMG submission 201034) | Phyllosphere microbial communities from UC Gill Tract Community Farm, Albany, California, United States - DLSLF.R2 | ecosystem: Host-associated > Plants > Phyllosphere > Unclassified | place: USA...
GGTACATGTCCGCCCACAGCGTCGAGATGGTGTTGTTCACCCCGACGTGCAGCAGCAGGGCGATCGGCAGGCTCTCGCCGGTGCGGTTGAAGACCCAGGTCATCACGACGTTGAAGGTGATGGTGAAGAGGGCGAACACGAGCGGCTCGCTCCAGTGCGCGTCCGGCCAGCCGCCCCAGTCGCTGAGGTACAGCGGCATGTGCCACAGCGCCCACAGCGGGCCGAGCGCCGCCGCCGACCCGAGCGGGCCGAAGCGCTCCTGCAGACGGGGGAGGGCGAAGTCGCGCCAGCCGGGCTCCTCCGACAGGCCCGTCGAGAACACCTGGACGACCAGCCCGGGGACGAGCGCGAGCAGGGCCAGCGCGCTCGGTGCCTGCACCTGCCCGCCGGCGAACGGCAGCCCGGTCAGGACGACCAGCGCGGGCACCACGACGAGGGCCAGGGCGTACCAGCGCCACGACACCCGCCAGCGCCACAGCCGCCCCACCCAGCGACGCAGACCCGGACGGCCGTCGGCGAGGGCGGTCACGAGGAACGCACTGCCGAGCGGGCCGAGGAGTGCGCCGGGCAGGATCCCGGTGAACTGCGCGGTCCCGAGGAACTCCGGGAAGTGCAGGTCCCACACACCGAGGCCGTGCGGGCTGAGGATGTACGGCACCCACGCGAGCCAGCTCAGACCGAGGGCCAGGACGGCGAAGGACAGCAGGGGGTGGCGGGCCACGAGGCCCTGGAGGCCCGGGTCGGCGGTGTGGTCGGGCCCGGTGGTCGGCCGGCCCGTCCGGCCCGTCGTGTCGTCGGGCCCGGCGCTCGGCCGGCCCGTCCTGTTCGTGTGGTGATCGGTTCGGTTCGTCATGACGTCGACGCTAGGAAGCCGCGCGTCGCCGGACGACCGGCGGAGGGACGCACCGTGCAGGGTGCATCCGAAGGGTGCAAGCCCGGCCCGCACCGGGTCGGGCTGCGTACCGTCGGGGACATGACCACCACCGTCCTCGTCGCCGGCGCCACCGGCGACCTCGGCACGCGCATCGTCCGTGCCCTCCTCACCCACGACGCCCACGTCCGCGTGCTCACCCGCTCGGCGTCGTCGCCCGCTGCGGCGCGGCTCGTCGCCGAGGCCGGCGGGGACGGTCCCACCGCGGGGGAGTCGCGGCTCTCGGTGGTGGAGGCGTCCTACGACGACCACGCCGCGCTCGTCACCGCGCTCGCCGGGGTCGACGTCGTCGTCTCGGCGGTCAGCGGTACCCGACCGGTCATCGTCGACGCGCAGACCGCGCTGCTCCGCGCCGCGGTGGACGCCGGGGTGCGACGGTTCGTGCCGTCCGACTACTCCGCCGACTACCGGTCGACCACCCCGGGGACGAACCGGAACTTCGAGCTCCGCCGCGAGTTCGCCGCCACGCTCGACGCCGCCCCGGTCCGGGCGACCTCGGTGTTGAACGGCGCGTTCACCGACATGCTCACGGGCCAGGCGCCGATGATCCTGTTCGGACGGCGCCGGGTGCTGTTCTGGTCCTCCGCCGACCAGGTGCTCGACTTCACCGCCAAGGACGACGTCGCCCGCACCACCGCGCACGTCGCCCTCGACCACGAGGCCCCGCGCGTCGTCGAGGTCGCCGGCGACCGCGTCACCGCACGCAGCGTCGCCGACACCCTGTCGCGCCTCACCGGCACCCGGTTCCGCACGCAGTGGGCCGGGACCACGGGCACCCTCTCCGCGATGGCACGCATCGGACGCCGCCTGTCCTCCGACGACCCCGCCGACGCCTTCCCCGCGTGGCAGGGCATGCAGTACTTCGTCACCATGTTCAGCGGCGAGGGGGAGCTCCACCACGTGCGCGACGACCGGTACGGCGACGAGCACTGGACCACGGTCCGCGACGTCCTCGCCGCCCACCTCGGCACCGACCGCGCCTAGGCTCGGGGACCGTGTTCGCACTCCACCACCTGTCCGCCCAGGAGCTCTGGGACTGGATCCGCCGCGGGGACGCCACCGCCCTCGAGGTCACCGACCACTACCTCGAGCGGATCGCCCGCCTCGACCCGACGCTCGGTGCGTTCGTCACGGTCACCGCCGAGGACGCGCGCGACCGGGCCGCCCGGCTCGGCGACCTCGTCCCGACGTCACGACCGCTGTGGGGGATCCCCACGGGCGACAAGGACCTGTACGACCGCGCCGGCGTCCCGACCCGCAGCGGTTCCACCACGCTCCCGGTCGTGCCCGCGACCGTCGACCACCCGCTCGTGTCGGCGCTCGCCGCGGCCGGGACCGTGAGCCTCGGCAAGACGTCGTCGCCCGAGTTCGGGATGTCCTCGTCGTCGGAGACCCGGTTCGGTGTGACCCGCAACCCGTACGACACCGAGCGGGCGCCCGGTGGGTCGTCGAGCGGGGCCGCGGTCGCGGTGGCGGCCGGCCTCCTGCCCGCCGCGGTCGGCACCGACGGCGGCGGCTCCGTGCGGATCCCCGCGGCGGCGACGGGGCTCGTCGGGCTGAAGCCGAGCCGTGGCCGGGTGCCGTCGATGCCCGGGCGGAGCGGCCTGGGCGGGTTGAGCGTCGCCGGGCCGATCACCCGCACGGTCGCCGACGCCGGGATGCTCCTCGACGCCCTCGTCGTGCCCACCGGGGTGCCGGAGCGCGTGCCGTACGCCCTCGTCACGCCCGAGGTCGGCGAGGGACCGTTCACCGCCGCCGCCGTCCGGGGCGAGGGGCGCTTCACGGTCGGGGTCCTCGACGGGTCTCCCTGGGACGACACCGTCGACGTGGTGGTCGACCCGGCCGCACGGGCCGCCGTCGAGACCGCCGTGCGCGTGCTCGGCGAGGTCGGGCACGGCGTGGAGGACCTCGCGATGCCGCGCCTACCCTACGCCGACGCGTTCCGGGTGGCGTGGGAGTCGAGCGCCGCCGGGCTGCCCCGGGTGCCCGGCATCGACCTCACGCAGGCGACGCCGCTCGTGGCCTGGCTCGTCGAACGCGGACGGGCGCTGACCGCCACGCAGGTGCTCGACGCGATGGCCGCACTCGACGCGTTCTCGGTCGGGCTCGTCCGCGCGTTCGACCGGTTCGACGCCGTGCTCACGCCGACGCTCGCCCTGACGCCGAGGCCGCTCGGCTGGTACGGCGACGACCCCGAGGAGGACTTCCGCCGGCAGTGCGCCTACTCGCCGTGGACGTCGATGGCGAACGTGTCCGGGCTCCCGGCGATCACCCTGCCCGTCGGGACCACGGATGCCGAGCACCCCGACGGTGCCGGTCTGCCGATGGGCGTGCAGCTCATCGGCCGACCCGGTGGCGAGCGCGTCCTGCTCGCGATCGGCGCCCAGCTCGAGCGGCGCCTGCGCTGGCAGCGGCGGCACCCCGCCTGCTGGTGAGGCGGCCACCCCACCGACCCGACCGTCGCCCGGCGACATCGCGGTCGTCGCACGACAGCGGCGGTGTCGCAGCATCCGCACGCATCGACCGCGTGTGGGGGAGTGCCGGGATCTGCGACACCGCGGACGTCGTACGACAGCGGCGGTGTCGCATCATCCGCGTGCATCGACCACGTGCGGGGGAGCGTCGGGTTCTGCGACATCGCGGTCGTCGTACGACAGCGGCGGTGTCGCACGACAGCGGGACCACGACGCCCCGACCCCGAACCCGCGCCCGCGCCGAGCCCCCGCGCCGAACCCCGCGCCGAGCCCCCCCCCTACGACAACGTCGGCGCCGCCGCCACCAACGCCCGCGTGACCGGGTGCCGCGGCTCGTCCAGCAGCCCGACCGGCCCGTGCTCGACGATCCGCCCCTCGGACAGCACCGCCACCGTGTCGCACAGCCGCTGCACGACGCCGATGTCGTGCGACACGAGCACCAGGGTCAGCCCGAGGTCCTCGGCGAGCGACCGGAACAGCTCGATCACCCGCGCCCGGACCACCACGTCAAGGGCGCTCATCGGCTCGTCCCCGAACAGGATGCGCGGACCGTGCACGACTGCCCGTGCGATCGCGATCCGCTGCCGCTGCCCGCCGGAGAACTCGTGCGGGTACCGCTCGACCGCGTCGGCGGGCAGGTCGACCCGTTCGAGCACCCGGCGCACGAGGTCCCCGTGGTCGCCCGGCACCCGGAGCGCCCGCAGCGGTTCGCTGACGATCGCACCGACGCGCATGCGCGGGTCGAGCGAGGCGTAGGGGTCCTGGAACACGACCCCGGTCTCGCGACGGAACCAGCGCGTCGCAGCCGCGGAGGCGGACGCGACCACCGGACGACCGGAGGCCTCGACGGTCCCTGCGGAAGGTGCCTCCAGACCGGCGAGCAGCCGCACCAGCGTCGACTTGCCGGACCCGGACTCGCCGACGATGCCGAGCCGGGCGCCGGGGGCGACCGTCAGGTCGACGCCGTCGACCGCGGTCCGGACCGGGCCGGGCTCGAACGGTCCGCGACGGGGGAGCCGGTACGTGCGGTGCAGGCCGGACGCCGCGAGCACGGGCGCGCCCGGGACGGGTGCGGGGCCGGAAGCACGTCGGGGGTCGGTCACGGGGTCCTCCTGGCGGTCGCGCGGGCCGCGTCGACGAGCGCGACCGTCGCGGGGTGCCGGGGCGCGTCGAGCAGCGTCCGGACCGGACCCTCCTCGACGACGCGGCCGGCGTCGAGCACGACCGCGGTGTCGGCGATCCGGGACAGCACCGCCAGGTCGTGCGTGACGAACAGCATGCCGGTGCCACGCTCGGTCGACAGGTGCTCGAACAGGTCGAGGATGCGGGCCTCGGTCGTGACGTCGAGCGCGGTGGTCGGCTCGTCGGCGACCAGGTAGGCGGGGGAGCCCGCCATCGCCATCGCGATGCAGATGCGCTGCCGCTGTCCGCCCGACAGCTGGTGCGGGTACTGCCGCAACAGCGACACCGGGTCGGGCAGGCCGACCGCGTCGGCGAGGGCGACCGCGGCGGTGCGCGCCGCCCGGCGGTCGAGGCCGCGGTGCAGCCGCAGCGGCTCGGCGACCTGCGCGCCGACCCGCCGCAGCGGGTCGAGCGCCGTGCCCGGCTCCTGGAACACCATGCCGATGCCGGACCCGCGGGTGCCGGCCCGCTCGCGGTCCGGCAGGCCGACGAGCTCGCGTCCGTCGAGTCGGATGCTGCCGGTCACCTCGGCCCCGGTGGGCTCGAGGCCCATCAGGGCGAGCGAGGTCATCGACTTGCCGGAGCCGGAGGCGCCGATGACGCCGACGCGTCGGCCGGGAGGCACGGTGAACGTCACGTCGTCGAGCAGCGTCCGCCCCGCGGCCCGCACCGTGAGTCCGCGGACCTCGAGTCCGGCGCGCTGGTCCGGCCCGGTGGGCGGTGCCGTCCGGTCGTGCCGTCCCGTCCCGTCGCGGGGTCCCGTACCGGGGTGCGGCTGGCGGTCGTGGTCGGTCATGCGGTGACTCCGGGGGTGGTCGTGGCGTCGGAGCCGGGCGCGCCGCCGGCGGTGCCGCGGACGGCGCTCCCACCGGTCGGGGCGTCGGTCGCGCCACCGGCGCTGCCGCGGGCCGGGCCACCGCCGGCCGGGCCGTCGGGACGGCCACCGCCCCCGCTGCCCGCCGCACGGTCGCCCGTGGTCAGGCGCGGGTCGGTGGCGTCACGCACCGCGTCGCCGAGCAGCGACAGCGCCGCGACCACGAGCGCGATGGCCGCTCCCGGCCAAGCGGCGCTCCACGGGTGCACCCCGACGTAGGTCTGCAGGTCGGCGAGCATGCTGCCCCACGAGGCGGTGTCCGACCCGGCGCCGTAGCCCAGGTACGACAGACCCGCCTCGGCGAGCACCGCGGTGGCCATCGCGAGGGACAGCTGCACGGTGAACAGCGGCGCGGCGTTCGGCACGAGGTGCCGGGTCAGCACGCCGAGGGGTCCGACGCCCGAGGCCCGCGCCGCGACCACGAAGTCGCTCCGGGCGATGCGGCGGATCTCCCCGCGGGCGACCCGGGCGATCGTGACGCCGAACGACAGCCCGACGCTCACGACGACGACCCCGAGCGACCCGCCGAACACCGCCGTGAGCAGCATCGCCGTCAGCAGGGTCGGGAACGCCACGAGGATGTCGAGCAGGACCGCCGTGCCCTCGCGGACCCAGCGGGCCGTGAGCGAACCGACCGCCGTCAGCACGATGCCGACGACGCTCGCGATGAAGCCCGACCCGACGGCGACGAGCACCGTCGTACGGGTCCCGGCGAGCAGGTAGCTCGCGATGTCCCGCCCGGAGGCGTCGGTCCCGAACCAGTGCGCGGCGCTCGGCCCCGACCACTGCCGGAACGGGTCGGTGCGGAACGGGTCCTGCGGCGTCCACACCAGCGAGACGAGCGCCAGGACGACGAGCAGCCCGAGCACGACGACCGCGAACACGCCGGTCGGGCGGGCGAGGAGTCGGCGGATCACTCGTGTGCCTCTCGCTGTCGCGGGTCGAGCACGCGGTGCAGGACGTCGACCGCGAAGCCGACGAGCAGCACGAGCCCGGTGAGCACGAGGAGCTCGGACTGCACCTTCGTGACGTCGCGCCGTCCGACGTCGGTGACGAGCATGCGCCCCACCCCGGGGAGCGAGAACAGCTGCTCGACCACGACGGCCCCGACGAGCAGGCCGGCGATCTGGACCCCGAGCACGGACAGCACCGTGAGGGCGACCGAGGGCAGTCCGTGCCGCACGAGGGCCTGCGTCCGGCTGAGCCCGATCGCGGCCGCGGTCCGGACGTGGTCGGCGTCGAGCACACCGAGCGTCGCGGAGCGGGTGAAGCGGAGGATCACGGCGCCCTCGACCGCACCGATGGTCAGCGCGGGGAGCACGAGCGCGGCGAACGCGCGGCCCGGTTCGCCCCAGCCGTCGAGCGGGAAGCCCTGCGGCGGGAGCCAGTGCAGGGTCACGGCGAACAGCGCGATGAGCAGCAGCCCGGCCCACACGATCGGTACGGCGGCGACGGCCTGCGCGACGAACGCGATGACCGCCCCGCCCGCACGGCGCCGGAGCACCGCGGCGAGCACCCCGAGCGGCACGCCGAGCACGAGCGCCGCGGCGAGCGACATCCCGGCGAGCGGGAGCGTCACCGACAGCTTCTCGGCGAGCTCCGGGGCGACCGCGCCGCCGGTCACGAGCGACCGTCCGAGGTCACCGCGGAACAGTCCGCCGATCCAGTCGGCGTACTGCACGACGACCGGCCGACCCAGTCCGAGCTGCTGCCGGAGCGCCTCGACCTGCGCGGGCGACGACTGCGTGCCGGCGACGACCTGTGCCACGTCGCCGGGCAGCACCCGGAGCGTGGCGAAGACGATCACGCTCGCCACGAACAGGCCGACGACGAGCAGCAGCAGCCGCCCGAGCAGGAAGCGTGTCACCGCACCGCGAGCTTCGACAGGTCCAGGCGCGAGTTCGTGCCGTCGTAGGGCACGCCGGTCACGCCCTTCCGGACGGCCGTGATCGCCGTCGCGGTGTACAGCCACTCGCCGGCGGCGTCCTCGCTGACGATCTTCGCGGCTGCGCGGAGCGCCTCGTCCTTCGCCTGCTCGGTGGTGGCGGCGACGGACTGGGCGTACAGCGCCTGCACCTGCGGGTTGTCGTACCCGAAGTAGTAGTCCGGGTTCGCCCAGTTGCCGAAGTCGCGGGACTCGACGTGGTTGACCATCGACAGGTCGAAGTCGTGCTGCTCGAACACCTGCGACAGCCACGTGGCGAAGTCGACGCGCTTGACGCTCAGGGTGATCCCGACGTCGGCGAGCTGCGACTTCAGCACGTCGCCGATCGTCGCCGCGTAGATGTTCGGGTAGGTCAGTGTGAGCTTGAGGTCCGTCGCCCCGGCCTCGCTGAGCAGCTGCTTCGCGGCGGAGGGGTCGTACGCGTCGACGTCGGTCAGGTCCTGGTAGCCCGGGTCGAGCTCGGGGATCGGGCCGCCCTGCGGCACGCCGGTGCCACCGATCGCCTTGATGAGCGCCTTCGGGTCGATCGCCTGGCGGATCGCCTTGCGGACGCGCACGTCGGTGAAGGGTGCCTTGCGGTCGTTGAACGCGAGCGTGTACTTGTCCGTCGTCTTCCCGGTGTGCAGCGCGATGTCGCCGTTGCCCTCGAGCTGGCTCTTCAGGGTGCCGTCGACCGACGTCTGCACGTCGAGGTCGCCCGCGGCCATCGCGTTCACCGCGGCCGAGCCGTCGGTGATGTACCGGAACTCGATCTTCGCGACCTTCGCCTTCGTGCCCCAGTAGTCGTCGTTGCGGGCGAAGACGAGCGCGTCGCCCTGCTTCCAGCTCGACACCTCGTAGGGTCCGGTGCCGTTCGCCGAGTCCGACAGGTCGTTCTTCGCGGCCTTCTCGAGCACGAGCCCGGCGCGGCCGGTCAGGTTCCAGAGCAGGTCGGAGTCCGGCTTCGACAGGCGCAGCACGACCTGGTCGGCGGACGGCGACTCGATCGACGCGACGTTCGCGAGCTGCGCGGAGTCGACGTACGACGCGTCGTCCTTCACCTGCTGCAGCGACCACACCACGTCGGCTGCGGTGACGGGCTTGCCGTCCTGGAACGTCGTGCCGTCGCGCAGCGTGAACGTGTACGTCAGGCCGTCGGCGGAGACCTCGTGCTTCGCGGCGAGCACGTCGCGGATGTCCCCGTCGGAGCCCGACCGGCCGACGAGTCCCTGGTACACGTTGTCGATGAGCACCTGGTCGAGCGCCGCACCCGAGGTGGTGCGGATGTCGAGGCTGGTGGGCTCGAGCACGAGCCCCACGCGGACGGTGGCGTCGTCGCCACCGCGCTCGGCGGACGAGCCGGAGCAGCCGGTCAACGCGATGGCCGACACGACGGCGACCGCGGTGCTGACCAGGGCGACGCGTGCTGCGCGGCGACCGGGTCGGGGGAGGAGCGGACTCATGGTGGTGGGTTCCTTCCGGGCGCGTGGGAGCGACGGTCGTCGCGTCGCGCTCGCACGAGGTTACCGGCGACGGGTGCCGTCGGGGGACGGTTCTTCGTCGGGGTGCAACAATCCCGAGTCCTCCGCCCATGCCCGGATCGCCGCCGCCAGTTCGAGGGGTGCCTGGTTCTGCACCGCGTGCCGGGCGGTGACCGTGACGATGCGCGCGTGCGGCAGGCGCTCGGCGAAGCCCGCGTGCAGCTTCGGGGACACGTAGCCGCGGTCGCCGCGCACGAGCAGCAGCGGCACGCGCAGGGCCTCGAGGTCGGGCCAGGCGTCCGCGAACCGGCCGACCGACGCGGTGCGGCCGGCGGGCAGGTGCGGGAAGTGGTGGCGGCGGACCAGGCGACCGTCGGCCCCGAGGCGGGTGGTGTGCCGGGCCTCGCGCCGCAGCACCTCCCGGTCGTCGCCGACCCTGGCCTCGACGGCGCGGTCGACGACCTCGTCGAGCGACGCGAACGACGGCTCGTCCTCGAGCGCGCGGGCGATCCGGTCGACGGCCCGCTGCGCGAAGTCCGGCGACATGTCGACGAGCACGAGCCCGGTGACGCGCTCGGGCGCGAGCGCGGCCAGCCGCGCGGCGAGGATCGCGCCGAGCGAGTGCCCGACGACGATGCCCGGTGGCACCGCGAGCGCGTCGAGCGCCGCGAGCACGTCCGGCGCCGTCACGGCCGCGCCGTAGTCGGCGTCGTCCCGCCAGGACGACCGACCGTGCCCCGGCAGGTCGAGCGCGACCGCCGGCTCGCCGACGGCGAGCGCGGTCTGGTCGAAGCTGTGCGCGTCGATGCCGAGCCCGTGCAGGTAGGTGATCCGTGCCTCCCGGCCGTCCGCCGTGTCCCAGCGGATCGCGGCGGTCTCGCGTCCGTCCGTGGTGGGGACCACCTGCCTGGAGGCGCGGAGCGGCTCCGTCACGCCGCTCGCGGCGGCCAGCGCGGCCAGGTCCGAGAATTCGTCGTCGTGTTCGTGCACGGGGACGATCCTCGCACCGCCGGGAGGTACCCCGATCCACCCTGTTCCACCCTGGAAGCCTTAGGTAAGGCATGCCATACTCGTCGCGTGGCAGCCCGGTACCGCGTCTTCTCCGTCCGCGTGACGGCCGTGTCCGCGCTGACCCCGCACTTCGTCCGGGTGACCCTGGCCGGCGACGCCCTCGCCGAGTTCTCCGCCGTCGGCCTCGACCAGCGGATCAAGGTCGTCCTGCCGATCCCGGGCGTGGGGTTCACCGACCTGCCCGACGGCGAGGACTGGTACGCCGCGTGGCGCGCGCTGCCCGACGCCGTGCGGAACCCGCTCCGCACCTACACGGTCCGCTCCTTCCGGCCCGACGCGCGCGAGCTCGACATCGACTTCGTCGCCCACGGTGACACCGGCCCCGCGTCGCGGTGGGTCTCGGAGTGCCGCGTCGGCGACGAGCTCCGGATCGTCGGACCGGCCGTGCCGGAGTCGCCCGCCGAGCTGCCGGTCGGTGCCGCCGAGTTCGCCCCGGGCGACGCCGGACGCATCCTGCTCGCGGGCGACGAGACCGCGGCGCCGGCGATCTGCGCGATCCTCGAGGCGCTCGACGTCACGGCGGTCGGGCACGTGTTCATCGAGGTCCCGACGGACGCCGACCGGCTGCCGGTCTCCGCGCCCGCCGGGGTCGAGGTGCGCTGGGTCGCCCGGAACGGTGCCGCGCACGGTGTCCGGATGACCGACCACGTGCACGCCTGGGCGTCCACGGTGGGACGGACCGCGGGGGCCGTCGTGGCTGCCCCGGGCACCGCGGTGTCCTCGACCAGCTCGGTGTCCTCGACCGCCTCGGTGTCCTCGACCGCTTCGGTCGACGTGCTCGCCGCACTCGAGGCGGACGACCGCTCCGACGAGCAGGTCCTCTGGGACGTGCCGGCCCCGACCGCCCACCGCCCGGTCTACGCCTGGATCGCGGGCGAGGCGGGCTGCGTCAAGGAGCTCCGTCGACACCTCGTGCGCAGCGTCGGACTGGACCGGAAGCAGGTGGCCTTCATGGGCTACTGGCGCCGCGGCAAGGCCGAGCACTGAACACCACCACGGTCACCCCGACCACGGCGCTCGGCGCCCGGGGCCTGACGCTCGCGTACGACGACCGCGTGGTCGTCTCCGGGCTCGACGTCGACGTGCCGGACGGCGAGCTGACGGTCGTCGTCGGCCCGAACGCGTGCGGCAAGTCGACGCTGCTCAAGGCCTTCGCCCGCACGCTCACACCGACGGCGGGCACGGTGTACCTCGACGGCGCGCCGATCACGTCGTACCGCCCGAAGGCCGTCGCCCGTCGGGTCGGCATGCTCCCGCAGACGCCGATCGCCCCCGAGGGCATCACCGTCCGCGACCTCGTCTCCCGCGGGCGGTTCCCGCACCAGGACCTGCTGCACCCGTCGTCCGGGTCGGACCGGGTCGCCGTGCAGGCCGCGCTCGACCAGACGGACACCGCGGCACTCGCGGACCGGAGCGTCGGCGAGCTGTCCGGTGGCCAGCGGCAGCGCGTGTGGATCGCGATGGTGCTCGCGCAGGAGACCGACATCGTCCTGCTCGACGAGCCGACGACCTTCCTCGACATCGCCCACCAGTACGACGTGCTCGAGCTGGCCTCGACGCTGCACGCGGCCGGGCGCACCGTGGTCGCCGTGCTGCACGACCTGAACCAGGCGGCGCGCTACGCGACGCACCTCGTGGCGATGCGGGCGGGCGAGATCGTGGCGCAGGGGAAGCCCGGGGAGGTCCTCACCGAGGCCCTCGTCGAGGACGTCTTCGGGCTGCCGTGCATCGTCGTCCCCGACCCGGAGACCGGCACGCCCCTGGTCGTCCCGCGGCGCCGCGCGGCCTGACGGGCGCTGCGCCCGGGCGCGCGTGTGGCGGCCGCTCGCGTGCCGAGCGTTCGTGCGTCGCGCGTTCGTGCGCCGCGCCAGGTTGTCACGTCGAGCGGGCAGGACGCGCCGCTCACGTGCGCCGTGCGGGTGATTTGCGCCGCCGGAGGACGCCGAGCGAGCCATGTCTGGCTCGCTCGGTGGTGGGTGACGCGTCAGCGGGTGTAGCCGCCGTCCTCGAGGCCCGCCTCGACCTCGAACCGGTTCCGCAGCGGGTCCCGCTCGGCGATCCAGTACAAGACCGGCATCGCCATCCCGTACGGCCGCCACTGCTCGACGTGCACGCGCTCGTGGCGGAGGACCCGGTCTCCGTCGTTGTCCCGCGTCAGGTACACCGACCCGACGCAGGTGCCGCCGCGGCGGAACACCCAGCGGGGGAGTCCCGAGCAGACGACCAACCCGTCGACCACCCGGACGCGGCCGGTCGACAGCGGCAGTCCGATCGCGAGACCGACCGCGGTCGCGACGAGCCAACCGGCCCGCGACACCGGGGAGTCGAGGAACGGGTTCCGCACCGCTACTCCGGGCGGCCGTACGTCTCGAGCAGGCGGAGCCAGATCTCGTTCATGGTCGGGTACGCGGGCACGGCGTGCCACAGCCGGTCGACCGGGACCTCGCCCACGACCGCGATCGTGGCGGCGTGGAGCATCTCGGCGACGTCCTGCCCGACGAACGTGACGCCGACGACGACCCCGCGGGACTCGTCGACGACCATCTTCGCCCGGCCCGTGTAGCCGTCGGCCTGCAGCGCGGAGCCGGCGACGGCGCCGAGGTCGTACTCGACCGCACGCACGTCGATGCCCTGCTGTCGAGCGGCCTCCTCGGTGAGGCCGACGCTCGCGACCTCGGGGTCGGTGAACGTCACCTGCGGGACGGCCGCGTGGTCGGCGGTGGCGACGTGCGCGCCCCACGGCTCGGTGTGGACCGGACGACCCTGGTGACGGGCGGCGATCGCCTCGCCGGCGGCACGGGCCTGGTACTTGCCCTGGTGGGTCAGGAGTGCGCGGTGGTTCGCGTCGCCCACGGCGTACAGCCAGTCGGTGCCGTGCACGAGCATCGTGTCGTCGACCTGCAGCCAGTCGCCCGGGGTGAGCCCGACGGTCTCGAGGCCGAGGTCGGCCGTGTGCGGGGAACGACCGGTCGCCGCGAGCACCTCGCTCGTGACGACCGTGGTGCCGTCGTCGAGGGCGGTGGTCACGAGGCCGTGCTCGTCCCGGTCGACCCGGGTGGGGTTGACGCCCGTGCGGACGTCGATGCCGAGGTCGCGCATCGCGTCGGCGACGAGCTCGCCCGCGAAGGGTTCCATCCCGCCGAGCAGGCCGTGGCGGGCGACGAGGGTGACCTTCGCGCCGAGCGACGCCCACGCGGTCGCGAGCTCGGAGCCGGCGACCCCGCCGCCGATGACCAGGAGGCTCTCCGGCACCTGCTGCGCACTCGTGCCCTCGCGGGTGCCCCACGGCTTCGCGTCGGCGAGGCCCGGGACGTCCGGCAGCGCGTGCAGGGAGCCGGTGACGACGGCGACGGCCGCACGTGCGGTGTGCGTCTCGCCCGCGACCTCGATCGTCTTCTCGCCGGTGATGCGCGCGTGGCCGCGGATGAGCGCGATGTCGGCCGACTCGAGCCAGGCGACCTGGCCGTCGTCCTGGTAGTCGGAGGTGAAGGAGTTGCGACGAGCGAACACCTTCGCGGCGTCGAGCTGGCCCGTGACCGCCTGGGCGGCGCCGTCCACACGCCGTGCTGCGGCGACTGCGTGACCGCTGCGGAGGAGGGCCTTCGACGGCATGCACGCCCAGTACGAGCACTCGCCGCCGACGAGCTCGGCCTCGACCACCGCGACGGACAGCCCGCGCTTGTGGGCGTAGTCCGCCACGTTCTCGCCGACAGCGCCGGCTCCGATCACGATGAGGTCGTAGTCCGTCATGCCGCCGAGCGTATCCGCGGCGCCGGTGGACCGGCCGGGTGCGATGGGTACCGGTCCGGAGGGCGCACCGCACGGGACGCCGGGCTGCGCGCGGGACGCGTGGCTCCGCGTTGGAGGTCGGGCTACGCGCGGGACGCCGTCGTCAGCGCGCCGACCACGCGCAGGATCACGCCGAGGTCGTCCACGGCACGGTCCGGGTCGACCGGTGCGAACCCGGTCAGGGCCGCTCCGACGAGCCGCCGACCACGGGTCGCCGCCTGGACGAGTTCGACCAGGGCGGCCGCGTCGACCCCGAAGGGCACCGGCTCGAGCAGGCCGTCGACCTCGGCCGGGTCCAGGACGTCGAGGTCGACGTGCACGAACACCGACTCGGCCCCGGTCGCTGCCACCGCGGCGGCGAGGGCGTCCGGCGTCGCGGCGTCGACGTCGAGGTGGGTGATCCCGACGCGGTCGAGCGCTGCGGACTCGGCGTCCTCGGTGCCGCGGATGCCGGCGAGCACCACACGCGTCGGGTCGAGGGTCGGGAGGTCGGGGAAGAGGTCGTCCTGTCGGTCCACGAGCAACCGGAGCACGGCGTTCTCGGCCGCGACCGGCTGCGCCCGGTTCAGTGCGCGGTACCCGGTCGACCCGGCGATCCGGACGAACGCGGTGCCGGGGCGGACGAGGACCGTCGCACCGAGGACACTCGCCCCGTCGCCCCCGACCACGAGGACCGGCTCGCTCGCGACGCCGACCTCCTCGGCGACCCGTCCCGCCACCGCGCGGACCGACGTGTAGCGGGCGACGGCGGTCTCGAGACGATCGCCCGCACCGGCGGGGACGTCGACCGTGGTGGTGGCGGCGCGGGGGAGATCGGCTGCGACGGCCTGGGCGCCGTCACCGAGGCGCATCGCCCGGGACGACGCCGAACCCTGCCACTGACCGACGACGAGGAACTGCATCGTCTCAGTCTGTCAGCACGGTCCGACGCCGTCCGGGCGATCCGGTCGATCGGGTCAGATCGACGACGACCCGCCGTTCTTCAGTGCGGCCAGGCGAGCCTCGACCTCGGCGTCACGGCCGACGTCCTCGAGGCTCTCGAACTGCGCGTCGAGGCTCGACGCCTGCAGCTCCTGCTGCCCGAGGACCTTGGCCTCCTCGCGCCGCACCTTCTCCTCGAACCGGGCGAGGTCGCTCGTCGGGTCGGTGATGTCGATGTTGCCGACGGCGTCGTTGACCTTGGACTGGGCCTCGGCGGTCCGCTGCCGCGCGACGAGGCTGTCGCGCTTGCTGCGGAGCTGCTCGAGCTTCTGCTCCATGCCGGCCAGGCCGGACTTGAGCTTCTCGACCTGCTCGTTCTGCGTCGCGAGGGGACCCTCGTTGTCCTTGACCTCCTGCTCGGCCGCGATCTGCTTGCCGATCGCGATCTTGGCGAGGCCGTCGAACTTGTCGGCGTCGGCGGTCTTGCCCTCGGCGCGGTACTTGTCGGCGGCCGCCGAGGCGTTCGCGGCCTTCTGGCCCCACTCGACCGCGGCGCGCTTGTCCTCCTCGTGGTCCTGCTCGAGCAGGCGGAGGTTCCCGATGGTCTGGGCGATCGCCGTCTTCGCGTCGGCGATGTTGTTGGTGTAGTCCCGCACGAGCTGGTCCAGCATCTTCTGCGGGTCCTCGGCGTTGTCGATGAGCTGGTTCACGTTCGCCCGGATGAGCGCCGAGATCCGGCCGAGGATGGTCTGCTTGGCCATTGCGTTCCCTTTCGTGGAGTGTCCTGGTGCTGCTGGTCTGGTCTGCGTGGTTTGGCTGGTCTGCGTCGTCTGGCTGGTCTGGTCGGAGCTGGATGCTCCGAGTGGTGCGAGTGGTCCTGTGTGGCCCGGTGGTGTGGTCCGGCCCGACGATCCGGGCCCCGGCGGAGCGGGAAGTCAGGTCGCCGTCGCGCGGATCAGAAGCGGCCCCCGCCCGAGAAGCCGCCACCGCCCCCGCCACCGCCCCCGCCGCCGCCCCCGCCGCCGAAGCCACCGCCGCCGCCCCCGAAGCCGCCAGCCCCGAAGCCGCCCCCACCGAACGACCCGCCCCCGTAGCTGCCCCCGCGTCCGCCGAGGAGTCCGCCGAGCACGATGCCCGTGACGAGTCCGCCGAGCTGCGCGCCGTTCCCGCCGCCGCCCTGCCCGGGCCACCCGCCCATGTCGTCGTTCGCCGCGTCCATCGCCGCCGCCGCGTACTGCTCCGCGGCCCGTGCGGCCTGCACGGCGCGAGCGGGGTCGGTCGTGGCGAGCTCGACCGCGTCGTCGAGCGCCCGCTCGGCTTCGGACAGGCGGGTCCGGGCGGTCGTGCCGACGCCGCCGCGCCGCATCCTGATGAAGTCGCGCGCCTGGCTGATCCGGCTCCTGGCGTCCCGCAGGGCGTCGTCGAGCGCCCGCCGTGCCCGCTCCTGCTGTTCCTGGACGCCACGGGCCGTCGCGAGGGCGGCGTCGATCTCCGTGTTCGCCTTCGTCAGGACGTCCACCGCTGCGACCGGGTCCCGCGGGTCGAGACCCTGGCGGAGCACCGACTCGGCCCGGGAGACCGCGGCGGCGAGGCCGGGGTCGTCCGACCGCATCGCGCGCGCCGCGGCGACGTCCCCCTCGATGTCCGCCCGCATCGCGTCGACCCGTGCTGACGCGTCGGCGAAGGTGCGCTCGGCGGTCGTCGCGCTGCTGGTGAGCTGCTGGACCTGCGCCAGGGCGTGTTGGCCGTCGCGGACCGCGATGACCGCCTCGCCCTTGTCCCCGGCGGCGATCGCAGCGGTGGCTGCACCGGACCGCTCCGTCGCGTAGTCGAGCACCTTCCGGGCCTGGTCGACGTTGTCCGACACCGTGGCGAGCGTCCGGCCGGTGTACGCGGCACGCACCCGTTCGAGTGCGGCGTGCGCCTCGGTGAGGGCGGTCGGGGCCGCCGCCACCGCGGTCGCGAGCGCTGCGGCGGCGTCCTCGACGCCGGACTCGAGGGCACGGAGCTGGTCGAAGGCCTCGGTCTGCTGCTCGATCGCGGCGTGGGCCTGCTGGCAGATGGCGATGATCTGGTTCGCCCACTCCGCGCGCTGCTGGGGGGAGTCGGGGACCTCGTCGTCGAGCTGCTGCTGGTAGCTGAAGGCCTGACGGACGGAGCGCTTCGCCGCGGCGACGGCGTCGGCGAAGGGCTTCGCGGCGTCGGCGCCGAACTGGGCCGTGGCGAACCCGACCTCTTGTTCGGCGGTCTCGAGTTCGTCGTCGATGGTGACCAGGGCTGCGCCGGCGGACCGTTCGAGCCCCGCGAGGGACTCCTGCTGCGCACGGGTGGCCGCAGCCGTCCGGCGCTTGTTCCGGGCCCGGAGGAAGAGCACGACCACCACGGCGACGACGACCACGGCGAGCAGGAGCACCCACAGGGCCGTGAGGTCCGGCGGCGCCTGGGTGTCGGCCAGGCCGGTCGCGAACGCCGTCGCCGCGCCCGCCCAGTCCCCGTTGCGCAGCGCCGGCACGGCGTCCTGTTCGTAGGCGGACTGCACGTCGCTGCGGGACAGCGCGGTCTCGTTCGTCTGCTGGACGTCGGCGATCCGGTCGTCGACCGCGACGGACAGGACGATGCTGTCGGAGTCGATCTGGTTCCGCTGCATCACGGCGTCGCCCCAGGCGGTGTGGTCGCTCGGGTTCGTGAAGGTCGGCACGAACACGACGTAGAGCTGCGTCTTCGTGCTGTCGTACAGGTCCTGGACCGACCGCTCGACGCGCGCCCGCTGCGAGCTCGACAGGACGCCCGCGTCGTCGAGCACGTAGGCGCCGCGCAGGTCGACCGGGTCGGTCGCGTGGGCGGCAGCAGCGGGAGCCGTCACCAGCCCGACGGCGAGCAGGACGGCGGCGATCCGGGACACCACTCGACCGACACCCCGGGAGGGTGCGCGGCGGGCAGGTCGTGTCCCCCTGTCACCGCTCGTACCGGGTCGTGCCGATCGGCCGTCCACCGCTCGCATCCGTCCTCCGTTCGTCGCCGGGTGTGCTGCCCGGGACCCCCGGGAGCAGCACCCTGGAGCCGCTGTCGCCCCGATGCTATCCAGGCGACGCACACAGCGGTCGGAGTGTGGACGAAGCGCGGAGGTCCGGCTCCATCTGGAGAGTTTGTCCCCCGTACCGGGGTATGCTGGCGGCCACTGTTCGACGACGAACGGAAAGGGGAGCAGCGATGGAGCGCACAGCCAGCACAGAGGTCGTCCCGCTGGAGGACGGCTACCACCGGGTCTCGACCCCGGCGAGCGGCGTGATCGGGTTCGTCCGGGAACAGGACGGCCGGTACGAGGTCCTGCGCGGTCGGGTCCGTCAGGCCACCAGGTCCGAGGGTGCCTACAGCACCATGAACGTGGCGCTCATCGCGCTCACGCACGCCTGACCCGGTTGCATCCCGCGCGGTCGCGCCCGGACCACACGGCTCCGGGCGGCTCCGACACCGCGTGGTCGCACGGATCGGTGTCGTTCGACGACGTGCACGGTCAGGCACCGGCAGGAGCCCTGCCCGGCGCGCGGGTGCAGGTGTCCGTCAACAGCGACTCCGTGAACGCCCGGGAGGCGCTGGTCGCCGCCGTCGCGTCGGCTGCGGGTGTCGACCTGCCAGCGGTGCGCGCGGGGCGCGTCTGTCCGCACTGCGCTTCGACGGACCACGGTCGCCCGTGGGCGGCCGCGAGCGGCCGCACCTTCCCCGTCAGCACGGCCTCGACGTCCGGCGTCGTCGTCCTCGCGGTCGCCGTCGGCGCCCCGGCGGGCACGGAGATCGGCGTCGACGTCGAGCGGGTGTCCCGTGTCGCCGCCGCACCCCTCGACGTGTCCGTCGTGGGACAGTCGTCCGACGACCGCGGCCGGACCGCTGCGTGGACGGTCACGGAGGCGGTCCTGAAGCGCGACGGCCGCGGCCTGCGCGTCGATCCCTCGGCCGTCCTGGTCGACCTCGACGAACAGACCGCCACGTTCGAGGGCACGACGCAGCGGGTCGAGGTCGCGCACCTCGACGCGGACCTCGTCCTCGCGGTCGCCGCGGGCGGGCTCCCGGTCGTGCTCGAGGTCGACCCGTCGGTCAGCTCCTCGGGCGGGTGAGGACGTCGGCGCCGTCCTCGGTGACGGCGATGGTGTGCTCGGTGTGCGCCGTCCTGGCCCCCGTCGCACTGCGGAGCGTCCAGCCGTCCGGGTCCGTCACGAGCCGGTCGGTGTCCGCCATCACCCAGGGTTCGAGGGCGAGCAGGAGTCCCGGTCGGAGCACGAGGCCGCGGCCCGGTCGTCCGGTGTTCGACACGTGCGGGTCCTGGTGCATCGTCGTGCCGATGCCGTGCCCACCGAACTCGGTGTTCACGGGGTATCCCGCGTCGGCCAGGACGGTACCGATCGCGTGCGACAGGTCGCCGGTGCGTGCTCCGGGTCTCGCGGCGGCGATCCCTGCTGCGAGGGCTCGTTCGGTCGCATCGATCATCGCTGTGTCGGCTGGGTCGGGGGTGCCGACCACGAAGCTCACCGCGGCGTCGGCGGCGATCCCGTGGAGCGTCACGGCGAGGTCGAGGGTGAGCAGGTCGCCGTCCACCAGTGCACGGTCGTGGGGGAGCCCGTGCAGCACCGCGTCGTTGACGGCCGTGCAGACGTGGTGCCCGAACGGCCCGCGGCCGAACGACGGTGCGTAGTCGACGTAGCACGACACGGCCCCCGCTTCCTCGATCAGCGTGCGGGTCCACGCGTCGATCTCGATCAGGTTCGTGCCGACCCGGGTGTGCTCACGGAGCGTCTGCAGGATGTCGCCGACCAGGGCACCGGTGCGCCGGGCGCGGTCGACATCGGCGGGGGAGAGGATCTCGATCATCCGCTGATCGTACCGGTATGATCATCCCGGCATTAGTATCGGGTCATGGTCCGCCTCCCTCTCAGTCCCGACGAGCTCGAACGCGGTCGTCGGCTCGGCGCCCTGCTCCGGCACGCCCGCGCCGACCGGTCGATGCTCGACGTCGCCCTCGAGGCCGGCATCTCGCCGGAGACCCTGCGGAAGATCGAGACCGGCCGGATCGCCACGCCGTCCTTCGCGACGATCGCCGCGGTTGCCGGCGTGGTCGGGGTGTCGCTCGACGCGCTGTGGGCCGAGCTGCACCCGACGCGCGTCGGCACCGCGGCTCCGACCCGTGACGGCCGGGGCCCGGCGGGTCCCGCGCACTGACACCGCCCCCTCGCTCCGCGCCCGGGCAGCCGTGACGGCAGGCCGCGCCGACCGCGGACGGCGCCCCCGGCCCGTGCGCCCCGGCCCGGACGAACGAGCAGCCACGTCCCCGACGTGCACGCTCCGGCCCGGCCGACGGGGGTCAGGCCGGCAGTGCCGGGACGCCCGTCCCGTCCACCCAGGGACCCGTGACGGCGCGGACCTGCGCGACGTCCAGGCCGGCGGCCTCGGCGAAGGCCGCGTACACCGATGCCGGGTCGACGTTCCCGAACCGGTGCCGGGCCGTGATCGTCCGGAGACCGGCGGCGAACGCGGCGTCACCGACGGTCCGGCGCAGCGCGTGCAGGGCGAGGGCGCCACGCTTGTAGACCCGGTCGTCGAACATGTCCCGCGCGCCGGGGTCCGCCACGACGAGGTCCTGGGGTACGGTCAGCAGCGCCTGGCGGTGGCGCGCGGCGAGCACGTCGGCGCTCTCGCCGCCACGGTGCTCCGACCAGAGCCACTCGGCGTGGCAGGCGAACCCCTCGTGCAGCCAGATGTCCTGCCAGCGGCCGAGCGTCACCGCGTTGCCGAACCACTGGTGTGCGAGTTCGTGCGCGATCAGCCGGTCGGTGCCGTGCTCGCCGTCGACGTGGTTGCGGCCGAACGTCGCGAGGCCGTGTGCCTCGAGTGGGATCTCGAGGTCGTCGTCCGTCACGACGACCCCGTAGGACGCGAACGGGTACGGACCGAACCACTCCTCGAACAGGGCCACCATGTCGGGGACGCGTCCGAAGTCGGTGCGCACCGCGGCGGCCAGGTCGGCGGGGTGGTGGACCGTGACCTCGTGCCCGCTGCCCCGCACGGTGGTGCTGCGGTAGCGCCCGATCTGCACGGTCGCCAGGTAGGTCGCCATCGGTTCGGTGACGGCGTAGGTCCACGTCGTGCCGGCACGGGCACGCTCGCGGCCGAGCAGGGTGCCGTTCGCGAGGACGTGGTAGCCGGCCTCGGCCGTGATCGTGAACCGGTAGGTCGCCTTGTCGTCGGGCCGGTCGTTGCAGGGGAACCACGACGGCGCCCCGGTCGGCTGCGCCGCGACGATGACGCCGTCGGACAGCTCCTCCCACCCGATCTGCCCCCACGGACTCCGGAGCGGTCGGGGGGCTCCGTGGTAGCGCACGTGCAGGGTGAAGTCGGCTCCGGCGGGCAGCGGCGCGGCCGGCGTGACGGTGGTCTTGTGCGCCGACGAGGACACCTTCGCCGCCCGGACCCCGTCGACGTCGACCCGGTCGACCCGCAGCCCGTGCAGGTCGAGGACGACCCGGTCGAGTGGCTCGAGCGCGTGCGCGGTGATCGTCGCCGTGGCGTCCAGGCGGTTCGTGGCGACGCGGTAGTCCAGGCGCAGGTCGTGGTGCCGGGCGCTCCACCGACGGTCGCCGCTGTGCGGGGTGTAGGGGTCGACGTCGGGGTTCGGCTTCACGGTGCGGTCGAGTCTGCCACGGCGTCGACCGTCCCGGCACCGGACCCCGCCCGGGCGTCCCCGGGGGCCGCGCCGGGGGACGCCGGTCCCGCCGACTCCGCCGACTCCGCGTGCGGCGCGGGGACGGGCGGCGCGGACGTCCACGGGGCGATCGGGTTGCCGGACCACCACGTCCCGGCCGGTACCTGCTCGCCGCGCATCACGAGCGAGGCCGGTCCGACCGTCGCGCCCGCACCGATGCCGGCCGCGGGCAGCACGACGCTGTGCGGCCCGAGGGTCGCGCCGTCGTGGAGCGCCACCGTGTCGAGCTGCATCACCCGGTCGTGGAACAGGTGGGTCTGCACGACGGTGCCGCGCGCGACCGACGCCCCGTGGCCGATCGAGACGAGGTCGGCCTCGGGCAGCCAGTACGTCTCGATCCAGGTGCCGCGGCCGATGCGCGCCCCGAGGCTGCGCAGCCAGGCCGCGAGGGCCGGCGTGCCGGTGGCCTGCTCGGCGAACCAGGGGCGGGCGACGGTCTCGACGAAGGTGTCCTGCACCTCGTTCCGCCACACGAACGACGACCACAGCGGGTGTTCCTGCGCGGTGATCCGCCCGACGAACAGCCACTTCGCGCCGGTCGACACCACGGCGGCGACGGCCCCGGCGGCGACGAGCACGGGGCCGGCGGCGAGCACCGTCCACCCGAGGCCGACCGCCGACCACGTGGCGATCAGTGCTCCGGCGACACCGAGGGCGATCGCGCCGGAGACCACCGGCGCGACGAGCCGGAGCAGTTCCCACGCCCCGCGGGCGACCTTGAGCCGCCGCGGCGGACGGAAGGTGCGCTCCTCGTCGAAGCGGGTGGCGGCCCGCCGGAGCCGGACCGGGGGCGACCCGAGCCAGGAGGATCCGCGCTTGGCCTTCCTCGGCACCGCGGAGAGCACCGCGACGAGGGCCTCGCGGGGGACCGAACGCCCGGCGCCGGTCATGCCGGAGTTGCCGAGGAACGCGCGTCGGCCGACCTTCGACCGCCCGATCCGGATCCGTCCACCGCCGAGCTCGTAGGTCGCGACCATCGTGTCGTCGGCGAGGAACGCCCCCGACGCGATCTGCGTGAGCGACGGGATGAGCAGCACGGTCGAGATCTCGGTGTCGCGACCGACCCGGGCACCGAGCAGCCGGAGCCACGACGGTGTGACCAGGCTCGCGTACAGCGGGAACAGCAGCGTCCGGGCGGCGTCGAGGACCCGCTCGGTGCACCACGCCTGCCACCCCTGCCGGGACCGCACCGGGTGGCGGCCCTCGTGCAGGCGCAGGGCGAGGAGCCGCGCCGCGGCGACCACCAGGACGGCGTACACGGCGCCGGCCACGAGGGTGCCGAGCGGGACGACGGCCAGGCCGTGCAGCACGGCCGCGCCCACCGAGGGGGCGGGGCCGACGAGCGCGGCCACGACCGCCACCCCCGCCGCGACCCCGAGGACGGGCAGGCCGGCCACGACGACCGAACCGGCCCCGTACGCGAGCAGCCACCGGCGTCGGGTGGCGGGGCGCGCCTCCCGGCCGTGCCGAGCCGAGCCGACGCGCTCCGCCGGCGACCCGGCCCACCGCTCCCCGTCGGGCACGCGACCCGTGACGGCGGAGCCGGCCTCGACCTCGGCACCCGCGCCGACGTGCGCCCCCGGCAGCAGGGTGGAGCGGCTGTGCACGACGGCGTCCGCGTCGATCCGCACCGCGCCGAGCCGGAAGACGTCCCCGTCGACCCAGTGTCCGGCGAGGTCGACCTCGGGTTCGACGGACGCCCGTTTCCCGACCGTGAGCATGCCGGTCACGGGCGGGAGGGTGTGCAGGTCGACGTCGCGGCCGATGCGGGCGCCGAGTGCTCGCGCGTAGTAGCTGATCCAGGGCGCGCCCGCGGTGGAGGGGCCGTCGACCGCCTGTGCGATGCGCTCCGCGAGCCAGACCCGCACGTGCACCGAGCCGCCCCGCGGGTGGTCGCCCGGTCGGACCCCGAGCAGCACCGCGCGGACGAGCACGACCGTCAGTGCCATCTTGCCGACCGGTGTCACGAACACGGCGACCGCGACGACGAGCGCCCACCAGGGGAGCGCGGGCAGGGCGGGGAGCGTCGTGGCGTGCAGGACGGTCGAGGCGAGTGCCGTCCACGTCGTGACGCGGAGGCCCCGGAGCACCTGCACCGGCAGGCCGAGCAGGGTGAGCAGGAGTCCGGTCGCGGGCGGCACCGGGGCGACCGGGCGTCGTGCGGCGGTGAGGGGGCCGCTGTCGTCGAGTGCATCGGCGAGGGCACCGATGCGGGGGTGGTCGTAGACGTCGGCGACCGTGGTCGTGGGGAAGCGCTCCCGGATCGCGGAGACGAGCTGGGCGGCGGTGAGCGAACCGCCACCCGCGGCGAAGAAGTCGTCGTCGACGCCCGTGACCGGTACGCCGAGGATCGCCGACCAGCGCTCGGCGATCCAGGCGACGGTGTCCGGCAGGACCGCGGTGTCGCCCGCGCCCGGCAGCGGCCACGGCAGTGCGGCACGGTCGACCTTGCCCGAGGTCCGGGTCGGCAGCGCGTCGACCACGGCCAGGAGCGGGACGAGGGCGGCGGGCAGCTCCTCGCGCAGCCGGGCGTTCGCGGCCGCGGTGTCGAGCGTCGTCCCCGCTGCCGGTGCGACGTAGCCGACGAGCACCTGGTTGCCGGCGGGTGTGCGCTGCACGACGGCGGCACCACCGGCGACGCCGTCGAGGGCCTGCAGCGCGGCGTCGACCTCGCCGAGCTCGATGCGGCGGCCGCCGAGCTTCACCTGGTCGTCGGCGCGGCCCTGGAAGACCAGGCCCTCGGGCTCGTACCGGACGAGGTCGCCGCTGCGGTAGGCCCGGTCCCAGCCGAGCTCGGGGAAGGGTGCGTACTTCTCGGCGTCCTTCGCCGGGTCGAGGTAGCGGCCGAGCCCGACGCCGCCGATGACCAGCTCGCCGACGCTGCCCGGGGCGACCCGGTGGCCGGTCTCGTCGACCACGGCGAGGTCCCACCCGTCGAGCGGCAGGCCGATCCGCACCGGTTGGCTGCCGTCCATCCGGGCGCCGCACGCGACGACGGTCGCCTCGGTCGGCCCGTAGGTGTTCCAGAGCTCCCGGTCGTGCGACGCGATCCTCGCCGCGAGCTCGGGCGGGCAGGCCTCGCCGCCGAAGACGACCAGGCGCACCTGCTCGAGGGCGTCGTCGGGCCAGAGTGCCGCCAGGGTCGGCACCGTCGACACGACCGTGATGCCGTGGGCGATGAGCCACGGGCCGAGGTCGACGCCGCTGCGCACGAGCGACCGCGGCGCCGGCACGAGGCAGGCGCCGTGTCCCCACGCGAGCCACATCTCCTCGCACGAGGCGTCGAACGCCACGCTCAGTCCCGCGAGCACGCGGTCGCCAGGACCGATCGGTGCGTCCTGCAGGAACATCCGCGCCTCGGCGTCGACGAAGGCCGCGGCCGACCGGTGCGTGACGGCGACGCCCTTCGGGACCCCAGTGGAGCCCGAGGTGAAGATGACCCAGGCGTCATCGTCGACGGTCGGGCGTGCCGCTCGGGCGTCCGGGTCGACCACGGGGGACTCGGCCGCGTCGGGCGCCCCGGAGACCCGGAGGACCCCACCGGCACCGAGCACGCCGACGACCCCGGCCTCGCCGAACACCAGGGCGGCGCGCTCCTCGGGGTCGTCGGCGTCCACGGGGACGTACGCGGCACCGGCGGCGAGCACGGCGAGCACCGAGAGGTACAGGTCGCGTCCGCCGGACGGGATGCGGACCCCGACGCGGTCGCCGCGCCGGACGCCGCGCCGCGCCAGGTCGTCGGCCTGTTCGCGCACGAGCCGCAGCATCGTGGCGTGGTCGAATGTGCCGGCCGGGTCCTCGAGCGCGAGGGCGTCGGGGTGCGCGGCCGCCGTCGCCTGGAGGACGTCGAGCAGGGTGCGCGGGACGGGTGCGTGGTCGCCGCGGGCCAGTTCGGCCTGCGGGGACGTGGGGGCGGTGCCGGTGCTCATCGGCGCGGATCATAGTGACGCCGGGTGTCGTGCACGCGAACTCCGCGTGCCGGCCCGGCACCGCAGGCGACATCGAGCGCAGCCGATCGAGCCCTGGCGACGGGTCCTGCGGACCGGGCAGCGGGGGACGGTCGCCGCAGGCGACATCGAGCGCAGCCGATCGAGCGCTGGCGACCGGTCTACCGGGCCGAGCCACGGGTGACGGTCGCCGCAGGCGACATCGAGCGCAGCCGATCGAGCGAAGCGAGAACGTCTGCCTGCTCGGAGATGTGACAGTGCCCCCAGGAGGATTCGAACCTCCGCCCCTGCCTCCGGAGGGCAGTGCTCTATCCCCTGAGCTATGGGGGCTCGTGGGTGTCACCAACCGTAGCAGGTCCGCGACCACCCACCGGACAGCGCGTGTCGCGTCGTCCCGGTGGGACGCACCGGACGGGAGGCGCGGTGCGGGCCCGACCCGCGCCTCCCGTCCGGCTCCTGGTCACCGGAGGACGCCGGGCGGTGACGGCTCGTCGGCTCGCGTCGGGTGCGCCGGCACGGCCCTGCGGGCCGCGCCGTCAGCCGGCGGGCGTCGCCGACCCGCCGGGCTGCACCGCGGCGTGCACGGCGTCGACCACGGGCTGCGCACCGCCGGGCTCGGTGAACAGGGGCGACTCAGTGGTGATCCAGTAGGGGTCCGGGAACGCGTCGGCGCGGCCGACGCCCTTCGTGAGCGAGTAGTAGCCCTCGACCCCGTAGGTCGGGACCGAGCCGCCGCGCTCGTACAGGGCGTCCTTCAGGGTCGTGAGCGACTTCTCAGGCAGGTGCGCGACGGCCACCGTGATCGTCGTCGACGGGTCGTCGGTCGCGACGAGGTGGCAGACGCGACCGCGCTGCCGTTCGATGGTCGCGGCGGGGGAGCCCTTCGCCGGGGTCCAGTCGGTGTCCCGCCGGAAGGTCTTCCCGTAGACCTGCAGGGCGTCGTCCGGCAGCAGCTCGGCGCAGGTCTGCGTGACGGTCGTGCCGATGGGCTGTCCGGACGCGCTCGCACTCGGCGCGCCGCCGCCGGACCCGCCGGAGCAGGCCGCCAGGAGCGTGGACGCGGACACGGTGAGCACGGCGACGGTGATCGCCCGGGCGCGGCTGCGGGAGGTCATCCGGCCATGATGCTGCACGGCCCTCCGGCATCGGCCCGGAGCCGGCTGGGTGTCCCGGTAGACTCGACCCTCGTGACTCCTGCCGAACTCTCCGCCGCGTACCTGTCGATCCTGACCGGGATCGTCGAGCGACGAGGCGCGTCCGACACCGTGACGATCGACGACTCCCACGTGACCCTCGAGCGTCCGCGGAACCGTGCGCACGGCGACTGGGCCTCGAACGCCGCGATGCAGCTCGCGAAGCGCATCGGCACGAACCCGCGCGAGCTCGCGACCGAGATCGCCGGCGAGCTGACCGAGCTCGACGGCGTGGCCTCGGTCGACGTCGCCGGCCCGGGCTTCATCAACATCACGCTCGAGGCCGCCGCCGCGGGTGAGATCGCGCGGACGATCGTCGACTCCGGCTCGGCCTTCGGCAACGGCGACCTGTACGAGGGCGTGCGCATCGACCTCGAGTTCGTGTCGGCGAACCCGACCGGGCCGATCCACATGGGCGGCGTGCGGTGGGCCGCCGTCGGCGACAGCCTGGCGCGCGTGTTCACGGCGCAGGGCGGCCTCGTCACCCGCGAGTACTACTTCAACGACCACGGTGCGCAGATCGACCGCTTCGCCCGGTCCCTCGTGGCCTCCGCGCTCGGCGAGCCGACGCCCGAGGACGGCTACGGCGGCGCGTACATCGGTGAGATCGCTGCTCGCGTCATCGCGACGCTGCCGGCCGGCACCGACGTGCGGGACCTGCCGCGCGACGAGGCGCAGGAGCTCTTCCGCCGCGAGGGCGTCGAGTTCATGTTCGCCGACATCAAGCGTTCGCTGCACGACTTCGGCGTCGACTTCGACGTGTACTTCCACGAGAACGCCCTGCACGAGTCGAAGGCCGTCGAGCGTGCGATCGAGCGGCTGCAGTCCCTCGGCAAGATGTACGAGGCGGACGGCGCGCTCTGGCTCCGCACCACCGACTTCGGCGACGACCGCGACCGTGTGGTCGTCAAGTCCGACGGGCAGCCGGCGTACATCGCGGGCGACCTGGCCTACTACCTGGACAAGCGCGAGCGCGGGTTCGAGCGGAACCTCATCATGCTCGGCGCCGACCACCACGGCTACGTCGGTCGCATGATGGCGATGTGCGCGGCGTTCGGCGACGAGCCGGGCACGAACCTCGAGATCCTCATCGGGCAGATGGTGAACCTGCTCAAGGACGGCCAGCCGTTCCGGATGTCGAAGCGCAACGGCACGATCGTGTCGATGGAGGACCTCGTCGAGGCCGTCGGTGTCGACGCCGGCCGGTACGCACTCGTCCGGTTCGCCAGCGACACCGCGATCGACATCGACCTCGACCTGCTCACGAAGCGGACCAACGACAACCCGGTCTTCTACGTGCAGTACGCCCACGCCCGCACGCAGTCGGTCGCCCGCAACGCCGCCGCCTCCGGGGTCGACCGGTCGGCGTTCGACGCCTCGCTCCTGACGCACGAGACCGAGAGCGCCCTGCTCGGGGCCCTCGCCGAGTTCCCGCGCGTGGTCCGACAGGCCGCCGAACTCCGCGAGCCGCACCGCATCGCGCGCTACACCGAGCAGCTCGCGGGGCTGTACCACCGCTGGTACGACGCCTGCCGCGTGACGCCGCTCGGTGACGAGACCGTGACCGACCTGCACCGCACGCGCCTGTGGCTGAACGACGCGACCGGCCAGGTCGTCCGCAACGGCCTCGGCCTGCTCGGGGTGAGCGCTCCCGAGCGCATGTAGCGCCGGCGGCCGCGCGGCCCGCGGCCGCGGCCGCCGCGCGCACGCGCCCCGCACAACAGGAAGCACGTCGCACCACGCATCGCCGTGGTGCGACGTGATTCTCCTTGTGCACGAGCACGTCGCACCAGCTGCGCGCCGCGCAGCCGGCCCCAGCGTGACCGCAGCCCGCGCGCGGGCCCGCAGCCCGCGCACCGGGCCCGCACCGCGCCTCCAGGCTGCCTGCCGGAGGTCCCTGGCAGGGTGGGACGCATGTCCGTCGCACCCGCCCCCTCCCGCAGGCGCCGCCGCTGGCCGATCGTCCTCGTCGTCGTGCTGCTCGTGCTCGCCGTCCTGGTCGTCGTCGCCGAGTTCGTCCTCCGCGGCGTGGTCGACCGGGTGATCGCCGACCAGGTCGAGCAGTCCCTCCCCGAGGGCGCGACCGGCCAGGTGACCGCGCACGCCGAGGGCGTCGTCCTCCCGCAGCTGGTCACGGGCACCCTCGACCGCGTCGACATCCGGTCCGACCGGCTCACCGTCGACGGGGTCCCGCTCGCGGCCGACGTCACGGTGCACGACGTCCCGGTCGACGGGAAGGGCGACGTGCGCGACGTGGACGGCACCGTCACGCTGGCGTCGTCGAGCGTCAAGGACCTCGCGAAGTACAGCCCGCTGTTCGACCGCCTGACCCTGGTGGACGGCGGGGTCGAGCTCTCCGGGTCCACCGCCGTGCTCGGCTACGACATCACGTACGCGGCGACGGGCGACGTCGCCGCCGAACGCGACGGCCGCGGCGTCACGATCACCCCGAAGGGCGTCCGGATCACGAACTCCGACCTCGGCCTCAAGGTGAACTCGAT
>Ga0308161_1001415_pt1 | contig 29036 bp, 29 predicted proteins | sample PhyFR2_FD_201034 | JGI IMG/M metagenome (GOLD analysis project Ga0308161, IMG submission 201034) | Phyllosphere microbial communities from UC Gill Tract Community Farm, Albany, California, United States - DLSLF.R2 | ecosystem: Host-associated > Plants > Phyllosphere > Unclassified | place: USA...
TCCCTCACGTTTCGCGGCGGTTGCCGTGTGTGACAGCCGTCCCGGACCGGAACGAACCGGAACGACAGGAGCACGCGTGAGCCCGGGGAACCGCACCAGCACGACCGCCGACGGGGCGGACACCGCCACGACCGCCGACGGGGCGGGCACCGACTCCCGTCCCGACGCCGACCGGGTCGTCGACGCGCAGACCCGGCGGATCGGCGAGCAGATCCGCGCCCGGCGCCGGGCCGCGGGCCTGACCCTCGTGCAGGTCGCCGCCGCCACCGGCTTGTCGCACCCCTTCCTCAGCCAGGTCGAACGCGGGCACTCCCGGGCGAGCATGGTCTCGCTCGAGAAGATCGCGGCGGCGCTCGGCACGACCCAGGTCGCACTGCTCGCCGCCGGTGCCCCGGAGCACGGCGGCCACGACGGCGGTGCGCCCGAGGTGCTGCGGGCCGGGGAAGGTGCTCGCGGACCCTCCTCCGACGGCGAGGCGCGGCTCCTCGTGCACGCCGGACCGCACGCCTTCGAGCCGCTCGAGTGGACCGGCGAGCACACCGACCTCGGCGAGTACTTCGAGCACGGCGAGGACGAGTTCCTCACCGTGCTCTCCGGCCACGTGCTGCTCGACCTGCGCGGCCAGGAGCCGATCCGCCTCGGGCCAGGTGACTCCGTCTACCACCGGGGCGGCACCGCACACCGCTGGTGCAGTGCCGACGGCGGACGCTTCCACATGCTCGTGGTCAAGGAGACCCCGCGGGTCGGGGGCGTCGCGTGACCGCCGTCCCCGAGCGCCTGCGGCTGCGCGTCGCGGCACGCCGCGAGGTCGCGACCGACGTCGTCGCGCTCGACCTCGCGGGCACGGGGGACACCCCGCTGCCCGACTGGGAGCCCGGGGCGCACCTCGACCTCGAGGTCACGCCGGGCACCGAGCGGCAGTACTCGCTCGTCGGGGCCACCCGCGCGGGGCACTGGCGGATCGCGGTCCTCCGGGAATCCGACGGCCGCGGCGGATCGGCGGCCGTGCACGACGCGCTCGCGGTCGGGACCGAGGTGCTCGTCGGTGGGCCGCGCAATCACTTCGGGTTCGACCCCGGCCGCCCCGCCGTGTTCGTCGCCGGGGGCATCGGCATCACGCCGCTCGCCGCGATGATCGACGCCGCCGAGCGTTCCGGGACGCCGTGGGAGCTCCACTACGCGGGCCGCACCCGCGACCGGATGGCCTTCGTCGACGACCTCGTCGCCGCGCACCCCGACCGGGTCACCGTGGCCGCGGCGGACGAGGGCGTCCGGCTCGACGTCCCCGCGCTCCTCGCCGAGCCGCGGGACGCCGTCGTGTACTGCTGCGGCCCGCGGGCACTGATGGACGCCGTCGAGGCCGCGGCCGCGCACTGGCCGGCCGGCAGCGTCCGGGTCGAGCGCTTCGAACCGGCGGACGCCGTCGACGCCCCGGGCGAGCCGTTCGAGGTCGAGCTGACCGTGACCGGCGTCACCGTGACGGTCCCGGCCGACCGCACCCTGCTCGAGGTCGCCGAGGAGGCCGGCGCGTTCGTCCTGTCCTCGTGCCGCGAGGGCACGTGCGGCACCTGCGAGACCCCGGTGCTCGAGGGCGCGGTGGAGCACCGCGACACCGTGCTCAGCCCGGAGGAGCAGGCCGACGACCGCACCATGATGGTCTGCGTCTCCCGTGCCCGGCGCGGGTGCCCGCGCCTCGTCCTGGAGCTGTGACCGGCCGCTGAGCCGGGTCGGGACGAACGGGAGGCGCGGCGAACGACGGGTGCCGCGCCTCCCGTCCGTCCCGTGGTGCGACCGTCGGGCGGTCGCCGCCGCTACGGACGCTCGGTGTCGTCGAGCGGGCCGCCGGTGAGCGCCGACAGGCGCTCGAGCCCCGCCTCGGCGACCAGCTGCCGGGCGAGCGGTCGGGCACGGGCCACGGCCTCGCGCACGTCGACCTTCGTGACGTCGTGGTCGGCCAGGCTCAGCTCGCCGTCGACCCAGACGTCGCGGACCTCGCGGCTGCCGGCGACGAAGACGACCGCCTGGTAGGGGTCGTGCACGTTCGCCAGGGCCGGGGAGTCGCCGTCGAAGACCACGACGTCCGCGCGCTTGCCGGGCTCGAGCGACCCGATCTCGGTGTCCATGCGGAGCGCACGGGCGCCGCCGATGGTGCCCATCTCGAACGCCTCGCGGGCGCTCATCGCCGTCGCCTGCAGGTCCCGGACCCGAGCGAGCAGCGCGGCGGTCTTCATCGCCTGCAGGAAGTCCTGCGAGTCGTTCGAGGCCGGGCCGTCGACCCCGATGCCGACCGGGACGCCGAGGGCACGGAGCTCCGCGACCGGGGCGATGCCGCTCGCCAGGATGCCGTTCGCGACCGGGTTGTGGGCGACACCGACGCCGTTCGTGGCGTAGCGCTCCCGGTCCTCGCGGTCCACCCAGACGCTGTGCGCCGCGATCACGGGCACCTGGAACATGCCCGTCGCCTCGGCGTGCCCGATCGCCGTCCGGCCGGTGCGCTGCCGGGCCGCCGTGACCTCCTCGCGCACCTCGTGGAAGTGCACGTGCACGCCGTGGCCGCCCGCGACCGCGTAGTCGACGTGCTCCTGCCAGGTGTCGTCGGTGTAGCGGCCGATCGACGAGACCCCGACCCGGAAGGTGCTGTAGCGGCTGGCGTCCGCCGCCTCGCGCAGCGCCTCGAACTCCTCGAGGATCGGGGTCGCGCCGAAGTCCCGGTCGACGTCCCCGGAACCGAACGACACGACGCCGCGCAGGCCGAGGTCCTCGAGCGCCTGCACGACACCGGGGGTCGCGGGCTCGTCGGGCACCGGGTCCGCGCAGAACATGTCGTTCGCCGTCGTGACACCGCTCCGGAGCAGCTGGATGCCCTGCAGCACCGTGCCGGCGTACGCCTTCTCGCGGGTCATCACCGGGTTGACGCGGCTGATCAGCGCCGTCAACCACTCCCACAGCGTGTACTGCGAGCCGATGCCCGTGACGAGGCCCTCGCTGAAGTGCCCGTGCGTGTTGACGAAGCCCGGGGTGACGACGTCGTACGCGCCCCCGCGGACCGGTGCGTCGGGGTGGGCGGCGGACAGCTCGGCGAAGGTGCCCACGGCGGCGATGCGGTCCCCGTCGAGCAGGACGGCGCCGTCGCGGATCGCAGCGGGGGTGGGGGAGTCGTCGGGCGCTGCGGTGAGCACCCAGCCGGCACGGATCAGGGTCGTCGTCATGCCTGGACCGTAGGGTCCGCGTGTTTCGCGGGCGTCACCACGGGGTTTCCCGGAGGGTGTCGGCGGGGTGGTCGGAACGGCGGAGCCGTCCCGGCGCCGGGCGGGGCCGGGCGGTGCCGTGCGCCGGCGTCTCCGCTCGCGCGCCCGGCGGTGCCGGGCGCCGGCGTCTCCGCTCGCGCGCCCGGCGGTGCCGGGCGCCGGCGTTCCTGCCCGCGCGCCCGGCGGTGCCGGTCAGGGGGTCGGGCTCCCCGTGGCCAGGTCGCCGTAGTCGCCGTCGGCGCACTGCGACTCGCCGTCGATGCTGTAGCCGCCCGCGGAGGACGCGAGGAAGTCGATGCTGCTGACCGGACCGCCGCGCCCGGTCAGCCCGAGGTCAGGGTCGTCGCCACCGCTGCGGTACCGCTTCGTCGTGATCCCCATGCTCTGCCAGAGGGACTCGACCTTGCGGAGGTCCTCCTTCGGGTCGTCGGACCCCGGCCGTTGCTTCACGTACACCCACGTGACGCCGCCCGGGTCGTCGGCGTCGCCGGAGCCGTCCGATCCCGGGCAGAGCCCGAGCCTCGGCCCGCTGAGGACCTCCCAGTCGCCGTCGACGAGGCTCGCGGTCCGGTCGACGACGTCGACGACGGATCGCTTCGCCTCGTCCGGCGAGACGGTGGGCTGCTGGGTCTGGTCGGGCTCCATGGGTTCTCCTCCTGCGCATCCGGTCAACAGGGCCATCGTCAGGACCGTGACCACCGCCCTGGCGAGGTGGTGCGGTCGGACACTCCGTCGGGCGGCATTCCGCACGGGGACCGGTCGGATCATGATCGACTCACCAGGCTTCCTCTTCTTCCGTGGGTCGGCTCACACGGTCTCCCTGTCCGGTGGAGGTCCGTGCGACGTTCTTGAGCGACTCGGTGCCCTTGTCCAGGTACCCCCGGTCGTCCTTCGTGTGGACGCCGTGGTCGAGCACCGGGTTGCCCGATCCGCCGTCGTCGACCTCGAACACGGTGGCGCCGAAGTCCGCGTCGGTCGGTTCCTTCCGGCGGCTGCCTTCCCGACCGAGCCAGGCCCACTGGTCGCCCCGCGGGCCGTCGTCGTCCCACGGGTACGCCTTGCGCGCCTGGCCGGCGTACACGTGGTCGGCGCTCAGGTCGGCGGCGTCACGCACGCTCCCCGGGATGCCGGCGGAGCCGATCGTCGTCAGGGTGTCCACGTGCACGTCCTCGCGGTCGAGGGCGATCGCGGCGGTCGTCGACCCGTACGAGTGGGCGACGACGTTGGTGTGCGGCACGTCCCCCGCCCGGACCGCGTCGAGACCGTGGATGCTGTCGACGAGGTGCGGTGCGCCCTCGGTGGCCGAGCGGTTGCCGAGCACCCCGAGGTCACGGTTCTCGGCGTCCGGGACCGGCGGTGGTGCGTACCCGATCCACGCGAGCACGGCGTTGTCGGTCCGACCCGTGGTCCGGGCCTGCTGCTCGGCGAGGTTCTGGGAGGCGTTCGCCCAACCGACCGTGTCCGCCGAGGTCGTCCCCATCCCGGGTACCGTCCACGTGACGTTCGCAGCGGTGTCGAGGTCACCGATCGAGACCGCCGCGAGCGGGGGCACGTCGGCGGACAGCGTCGTGAGTGACCGCGGCCAGTCGTCCACCGCCCCGCGGAGTGCCTTGTCGATGTTCTGCAGTGCGGCCAGTTCGACCGGATCGTCGCCGGTGCGGGCCGCCGCCAGGCGCTCGCGCAGCACGACGCGGTTGGCGGTGTCCCGGGCCCAGTACGGCACGCCCTCGAGGTTCCCGAGTGCGGCGAGGGCGGTGACCGGCAACGACTCCAGGTCGGAGCGGCGCTCCGGGGAGAAGCCGAAGGCGTTCCAGAGTGCGTTCACCTCGGTCGGGGTCAGCCCGTCGGCCGTGAGGCGCTGCACGGCAGCCGGGACGTCGTCCGACACGGCGACGTCGAGCGTGGCGTTCGACAGCGAGCCGGCGCTCCCTGCTCGCTCGAAGGCCGCGGCCACGCGCTCCGTCCACGCGGCGTCCCCGTCGTTCTCGCGCAGGTACGCCTCCGCACCGGACAGGAGTGTCGTGCTGCCGATCCGGGCCCAGCCGCACGACCCGACGAAGGCGTGCCACGCTCGACGGACGTCGCCGACGGCGGTCGACGCCGCTCGGTCGGAGGCCCTGGTGGTCTGTGCGAACCGTCGGAGGTTCTCCGGGACGGCCGAGCTGCGTCCGCCGCTCGTCCCCGTCCCGGTGTGCTCGCGCTGACGCGCCGTGAAGGAGACCGAGACCTCCGGCGGCACCACCGGTGTCGTCGACGGCCGCGGGTCCGGGAACGTGCTCGGCGGGATGCCGAGCGCGCGGAGCGGATCGGCGGCCGCAGCGTCCTGACGGTGCTGCTCACGCTGGTTCCACGACGCGAGGTCCGCCAGCCGTTCGCGCTCGCGGACGGCCGCGGCCGCGACGGCGCTGACCTGGTCGGACAACGACGCGAGCTGTCGTGCGAGGCGGGCGCGGTCCGCCGCCTCGACCTGCACGGCTTCGAGGAAGCGCTGGGAGTATGCACCCTCGAAGTTCCAGAGCGCGTCCTCCGCCGCGGCCGCCCTCGTCCCGCCCTGACCGCGGAGCCGGTCGTCGCCGGCGTCAGCCGCTGCGATCAACCGCTTCGCGGCGCCGTCGTCGAACTCGATGTCGCTCATGTCCCCCCCGGATCGTTCCCCAGGCCGAGCGTACACACGGGCGAGCCGATCGGCCGGTATTCCACATCCAGGACCACCGATGGAGCGCGGAGTGCGATCCGCCGGGTGCTCCCGCACCCGAGACCGGCACGGCCGGTTCCTCCGGCACGGCCGGTTCCTCCGTCACGCCGCGGAAACAGTCGACTGCTAGAACCGACGCATGCTGACCGTCACCGGTGCCCGCCGCGTCCTCGTCGACCCCCGCACCGAACGGGAGGGCGACGTGGTCCTCGACGACGGCAGCGACCTCGCGACGACGCTCGACGCCTCGGGCTGCGTGGTCACCGCAGGCCTCGTGAACGCCCACCACCACCTGCTGCAGACCGCCTTCCGCACCCTGCCCGGGACCCGCGGCGTGCCGATGGCGGAGTGGCTGCCGACGATGGCCGGCGCGTACGGCCGGGTGGGGCACGATCCCGAGCTGTACGGACTGGCCGCGTCCGCCGGGGCCGCGGAGGGCCTCCTGTCCGGCGTCACGACGATCGCCGACCACCACCTGAACTGGCCCGAGGACGCGACCACCGACGACACCGTGGCGCTCGCCGCGGCGACGGTCGACGCCGTCCGCGGACTCGGCGGGCGTCTCGTGTTCGTGCGGGGCTCGGCGCGCGACGACCCGGCGCGCGCTGCTGCGTCGGCGGACGCGATCGCCGCGCGGTTGCTGCACGAGGAGGCGGTCGGCGGGGTCGACCCGGACGGCGGCCTGCAGGTGGCCGTGGGCCCGGCCGGTGTGCACTCCGACGGTGAGGCGACCTTCCGGGCGCTCGGCGAGGTCGCCGCCCGGCACGGACTCCGACGGCGGACCCAGGCGAACGAGCAGGTCGACACCGCGATCGCGCTCGAGCGGTACGGGCGGCGGCCGATCGACCTGCTCGAGGAGTGGGGGTGGCTCGCCCCCGACGTCACGATTGCGCACCTGTGCGACGTGACCGCCGACGAGGTCGCACGGCTGGCCGCGGCCGGGGTGTCCGCGACGCACGCACCGGGGTGCGACGTGCCGATGGGGTGGGGGATCGCCCCGGTCGCGGCGCTCGCGGCGGCCGGGGTCCCGGTCGGTCTCGGGACGAGTGGCGGCGGCAGCAACGACGCGGGGCACCTGCTCGCGGACGCACGGCTGGCGATGCAGGTGTCGGCGCTCGTCGGGCCGCAGCTGCCCGCGCGCCAGGTGCTCGGGATGACGACCGAGGGCTCGGCGGCGGGGTTCGGGCGGCCCGAACTCGGGCACCTCGGCGACGGGACGGCGGGGGACCTGTGCGTGTGGGACGTCTCCGGGGTCGCGGACGCCGGGGTCGCCGACCCGGTCGCGGGGCTGCTCTGGGCGTCCCCGGGACGGCGCCCGCGGCACGTCGTCGTCGGCGGGCGGGTGGTCGTCCGCGACCACCGGCTCGTGACCGGGGACGAGCGCGAGATCGCGGCGCGGCTGGCGGAACGGCTGGCCCGCACGCCCGTGTGAGGGCGCTCCCCGCGGGTTCCTCCCCGGGACGGGCGCTGTGGGAGGTGGGAACGGGCGTCCCTGGTCGGACGGGACGACCGGGGACGCCCGGGACGACCGGGTACGACCGGGTACGCCCGGCTCCGCCCCGTCAGCCCGCGGCGACCGCGTGCCGGTGGATCGGACCCGCCCCGCCCGCGAGCGCACCGCCCGGGGCACCCCGGCGCACGGCGACCACCTCCGCCATGACCGCGATCGCCGTCTCGGCCGGGGTCTCCGCCCCGATGTCGAGCCCGATCGGTGACCGCAGCCGCTCGAGGTCCGGCGTCCCGAGCGCGACCAGCTCCGCGAGCCGCCGCTCGTGCGTCGCCCGCGAGCCCATCGCCCCGACGTAGCCGGCGCCGCGGCGGAGCGCCAGGTCGACCACCCCGGCGTCGAACCGGTCGTCGTGCGACAGCACCACGACGGCGGTCGTCCCGTCGATCGGCAGTCCCGCGAGCACGCGCGTCGGCCACCCCACGATCCGCTCGTCCGCCGCCGGGAAGCGCTCGTCGGTCAGGAACACCGACCGTGGGTCGACGACGGTCACTGCGTAGCCGAGCACCGCCGCCGCGTTCGTCACGGCGACGGCGGTCTCGACCGCGCCGACCACGACGCACCGGGGACGCGCGTCGGCCCGCTCGACGAAGACCCGGCCCCGGCACCGGTCCGGCGCGGTGACGACCGCACCCAGCGAGTCGGGTTCGAGGGAGAGCGCGAGCGACGTCGGCTCGCACGAGGCCGCCCGCCGCAGGGCGTCGACCACGGGGTCGCCGGGGTCCACGCGGCGGACCAGGACCTCGACCCGGCCGCCGCAGCGGAGCGCGGGCGCCCAGACCGCGTCGGGCCCGGCGGCGTCCGGGTCCTCCGCGTCCGGGTCGGCGTCGAAGCCGAACCGCTCCAGCACCGGCACGCCGTCGTCGAGCACCTGCCCGGCCGTGACGAACAGGGACCCCTCGACGCACCCGCCGGAGATCGTCCCGACGACCCCGCCGCCCGGCAGGACCGCCATCGACGTCCCGACCCCGCTGGGCGCGCTGCCGGACATCGCGACGGCCGTCGCGACGACGACGGGGTCGCCGTGGTCGAGGACGGCCAGGAGGCGCGGTGCCAGTTCGAACATCACGCACCTCCGACGTCGGTCGCGTCCGGCGACGCCTGCTGCACGAGACGCCAGACCCGGTCCCGCGTCATCGGCAGGCGGTACGGCCGGACGCCGAGGGCGTCACGGACGGCGTTCGCGACCGCCGGGGCGACCGGGTTGTAGGGGGCCTCGCTCATCGACTTCGCGCCGAGCGGCCCGAGCGGGTCGTGCGTCGCCGCGAAGAGCACCTCGGTGCGGGGCACGTCGGAGATCTTCGGGACGCGGTACGACCGGAACGCGTCGGTCGTGACCCGGCCCTCGTCGTCGAGCACGACCTCCTCGTACAGGGTCGAGCCGATCGCCTGCGCCGCGCCGCCCTCGACCTGCCCGCGGAGCTGTTCCGGGTTGAGGACCGTCCCGGCGTCGACCGCCTGCACACTGTGCAGGACGCGGACCTCGCCGGTGGGGCGGTGCACCGCGACCCGGGCGCCGTGCACCGTGAAGGCCAGGGACCGCGGGGTGCCGTCGTGGCTGCCGTGCGCGACGAGGGGCCCCTCGGCCAGGAGCTCGGCGTGCCCGACCACCTGGTCGCCCACCCGCACGCCGTCCGGGAGCACGGCGACCGCCGGGCCGAGCGGGCCGACCGCGGCGCGCGACGTCCGGGCTGCCACGATCGTCAGCGCGCGTGCCGTCATCTGCTCGTGCAGGTCCAGCGCGGCCGCGTACAGCGCCTTGCCCGCGACGACGACGCCGGCCGACCCGAACGCACCGGTGTCGTACCGGGCGGCGTCGGTGTCGGACTGGTGCACGTCGACCCGGTCCGGGGTGGTGCCGAGGGCGGTGGCGACGAGCTGCGTGTGCACGGTCGTCGTGCCGTTGCCGAACTCGGCCGTGCCGACACCGATCCGGTAGCGGCCGTCCGCGGTCGCCTCGACCGAGGCGTGGGCGTGGTGGCCCCGCGGCGGCATCGTGGCGATCGCGGCGAGGGCGACCCCGGTGCCGAACGCCCAGTCGCCGGTGCCTGCCGGTGCCGTGCCGTCCACTGCCGCGCGGTCGAGCGGCGGCCCGTCCATCGCGGGGACCTCGGGCAGGGGTGCGCGGAGGGCGTCCTCGACCAGGTCGAGGCACTGGTCGAGGCCGTAGCTGCCCTCCCACCGCAGGTCGTCCTCCTCGTCCGGGTCGGTGACGACGAGCGGGTCGCCGGGCACGACCACGTTGCGCCGCCGGAGCTCGAACGGGTCGAGGTCGAGCTCGCGGGCCAGCTCGTCCATCGCCGACTCGATCGCGAACACCACCTGGCCGAGGCCGTACCCGCGGAACGCCCCCGACGGCAGGTTGTTCGTGTAGACCGACTCCGCGTCGACCCGCTTCACCGGGCAGCGGTACACGGCGACGGACTCGCTCACCGAGTGGAACATGACGCCGACGCCGTGGTTGCCGTACGCGCCGGTGTCCATCACCTGGTCCACGTGCATCGCGGTCAGGCGGCCGGAGCGGTCCGCGCCGAGCCGGACCCGCACGCGCATCGGGTGCCGGGTCGGTGCGATCGTGAACTCGTCCCGGCGGCTGAACTCGTACTGCACCGTGCGGCCGGTGCAGAGCACCGCGAGCGTGACGAGGTCCTCGGTGAGCATCTCCTGCTTGCCGCCGAACCCGCCGCCCACCCGCTTCGCGACCACGCGCACCCGTGCCGGGTCGAGACCGAAGACGTGCGCGATCTCGTCCCGCACCAGGAACGGGACCTGCGTGGCGGTCCGCAGCACGAGCCTCCCGTCCCGGTCCAGCGACCCGCGGGTCGCGTGCGTCTCGAGCGCGGCGTGCGAGACGCGACCCGTCGACCACGTGCCGTCGACCGTCGCCGCGGACGCGGCGAGGGCGGCCTCGAGGTCCCCGGTCCCGCCGTGCCGGGCGGCCACGACGTTCCGGTCCGGCTCGGCGATGCGGTGCTCGGCGGTGGTCTTGTCGGCGTGCAGCAGCGGTGCCCCGGGGCGCCGGGCGGCGTCGACGTCGTGCACGCTCGGCAGGACCTCGTACGCGACGCGCAGCAGGGCGCACGCCTGCTCGGCGGTCCGGACGCTGTCGGCGACGACCGCCGCGACCCGCTGCCCGCGGAACCGCAGCACCGTGTCGAACACCCGGGTGTCGTCGGGGTCGTCGAGCCGGGACTCGTGCCGCCCGGTGGAGAACAGCACGCCCGGGTCGTCCCGGTGGGTGAGCACGGCGTGCACGCCGGGCAGGGCCTCGGCGGCGCTCGTGTCGATCGCGGTGATGCGGGCGTGCGGGTGCGGGCTGCCGAGGACCGCGAGGTGCAGGAGCGCCTCGGTGCGTCGGACGTCGAGCGTGTACTCCTCGGTACCCGTCACGATGCGCATCGCCGCGGGGGCCGCGACCGACGTCCCGACGGCGTCCCCGGCGCTGGCGCACGCGGTGTTCCGGACCCCGTCGAGGGCGTCCTCGATCGCGCGGTACCCCGTGCAGCGGCAGATGTTGCCCTTGAGCGCACGGTGGCGGTCGGCGAGCTGGTCGTCGTCGAGCGCCGCGGCCGTGACGACGTACCCGGCCGTGCAGAAGCCGCACTGGAACCCGGGGGCCTCGGCGAAGGCGCGCTGCACGGGGTGCGGGTGCTCCGCCGTGCCGAGGCCCGCCGCCGTCGTCACCGTGGCGTCCGCGAGCCGGTGGGCCGGGGTGATGCAGGCGTGCACGGGGACGCCGTCGAGGAGCACCGTGCAGGCGCCGCAGTCACCCGCGTCGCAGCCCTTCTTCACCGCGGTGACACCGTGTTCGCGCAGGAGCGTGCGGAGGACCTGCCCGGGCTGCGGGGCCACGTCGAGCGTGTGCCCGTCGACCGTCAGCTGCACGACGCCACCCCCTCGGTGCCGCCGGGAGCGGAGGCCCGGGTGTCCGCCGCCGCCTCGTCCCGGAGCTCCTGTGCGGCACGGGTGGCGACGGCGCGGCGCCAGTCCGGCGAACCGTGCGGGTCGTCGTACCAGTCGTCGTGGCCACCGACCGCGGCGTCGACCGCGGCGCTGCTCGGCACGTGGTCCCAACGGAGCACGAGCGGCCGTGGGGTCGCCGCGGTCACGACGAGGACGAACCCGTCCGCCGTCCACCGCGCCGTGACGAGCGCCCCGGAGCGCCCGTGCGGGCTGAGCGCGACCCGTCGGTACCCGGTGCGGGCGACGAGGGCCGCGACCGGCACGTCGAACGCGCGGATCACCTCCTGCGGGGCGAGCGCGACGGTGCGCACACCCGTGACCAGGTCGGCGACGGGGGTGCGTCGCTCCCCGCCGTCGGCCGTCCACACCACGGCGACGGCGTCCAGGGTGGCGAGCAGCGCCGTGATCGCCCCCGCCGGCAGGGCGACCGCGACGTTGCCCCCGACGGTCGCGGCGTTCCAGACCTTGAACGACGCGAGCAGGGCGTTCGCGCACCGGTCGACGAGCGGCCACGCGGTCCAGGCCGGGTCCGGCTCGGCGCGGAGCAGGGACGCGATCGTGCAGGTCGCCGCGATCGTCAGGGTGTGCCCGGACCGTTCGAGGTCGGGCCACCCGAGGGCGGTGAGGTCCACCAGGCCGGTCAGCCCGGGTTGCTCCTCGGAGAAGAGCCAGGTGCCACCGGCGAGCGGGCGGTCACCGGCGGTCAGCCGGAGGTCGGAGCGGTGCGTGGGGGTCCGCACGGCGCGGACGGAGACGAGGTCCAAGGGGTGGTCCGATCGCGAGGGGTCGACGAGGGGCGGGAGCGGGGTCCCGGTCGTCGTCCGTGCGCGATCATCCCGCGGGACCAGGCGGTCGTCGGCACGGCGGTGGTGGTGTTCGCTCGCACGGTCGCCTCCTCGGTGCCGGTCGTGTCGTGGGGTGGGTCCGCCACGCGGCGTGTCCGCCACGCGGTGTGTCGTCACCGTACGGAACGGGTGTTTCAGCGGTGTGACGGGCCCGCGACGAACGGCGACCGGGTCGGGCGACGAGTGGTGACCTGCCGGAGACCTCCCCGAAACACGGCGGTGCGACGCTTCGGGACATGGAGATCACCGAGTTCGACGCCCTCGACGACGGGGCCGCACGTGCGGTCGTCGCGGCGTGGGCGCCGGTCCCGCGCTGGGTCAGTGCCGTCGTCGCCGGCCGACCGTACGGCGCCGTGTCGGCGCTCGCCGAGGCCGCCGACGCCGCCGCCCGCACCTGGACCGACGACGAGGTCGCCGCAGCCCTGGCCGACCACCCCCGCATCGGCGAGCGCCCGACCGGGACGGACGCCGCGGCCCGGGCCGCCCGGACCGAGCAGGCTGCCTCGGCGGACCGGGACGACGCCACGACCGCGGCGCTCCGGACCGGCAACGCGGCGTACGAGGAACGCTTCGGCCGGGTGTTCCTCGTCCGTGCCGCCGGCCGGACGGCGCCCGAGGTCCTCGCCGAGCTCGACCGGCGGCTCGGGAACGACGACGTCACCGAACGCGCGGAGGTCGCCGACGCCCTCCGGGACATCGCCCTGCTCCGACTCGGGAGGACCGTCGCGTGAGCCACCTCAGCACCCACGTGCTCGACACCACGCACGGCCGTCCCGCCGCGGGCATCGCCGTGACCCTCCGCGACGCCGGGCACGTCGTCGTCGCGGCGGACACCACCGACGCCGACGGCCGGGTCGCCGACCTCGGGCCGGACCGCCTGGCACCGGGGGAGTGGACGCTGTCGTTCGCCACCGGCGCCTACTGGTCGGCCCTCGGCACGGCGGCGTTCCACCCGCGCGTCGACGTCGTCGTCACCGTCCGCGAGGACCCGGCGGACGGGCACCTGCACGTCCCGCTGCTCCTCAGCCCGTTCGCCTACTCCACCTACCGAGGGAGCTGACCCCCATGACCGACACCACCACCAGCACCGTGCCGACCGCCACCGCCCCGGCGGACCCCGACGCGGTGCCGGCCGGCCCCGACGCCGCATCCGCCGCCGCCACCACGGCGACGACGGTGCACCTCGGCGCCAACCAGTACGGCAAGGCCGAGGTCCGGCTCGTCCGGGTCACCCGCGACACCCCGCGGCACACCATCGAGGACCTGACGGTCACGACCCAGCTCCGCGGCGAGGCCCTCGCCGACTCGTACACCGACGGCGACAACGCGAAGGTCGTCGCCACGGACACCCAGAAGAACACCGTGTACGCCTTCGCCCGCGAGCACGGCGTGCACAGCCCGGAGGAGTTCCTGCTCCGCCTCGGCCGCCACTTCACCACGGCGTTCGACTGGTACGACGGCGCGACGCTCTCCGCCGAGCAGCACGCCTGGGAACGCATCGTCGTGGACGGTGCCGAGCACGACCACGCGTTCGTCCGCGCCGGTCGGGGGACCCGGACGGCCGTCGTCCAGGTCGACGGCGAGGACGTTCACGTCCTGGCCGGTGTGACGGACCTGACGGTGCTCAAGTCGACCGGCAGCGAGTTCCACGGGTTCCCGCGCGACGGCTACACGACCCTGGCGGAGACCGACGACCGGATCCTCGCGACCTCGGTGACCGCGCGGTGGCGGTACACGCCCGAGGCCGTCGCCGCCGGGATCGACTACGACGCCCGGTACGCGGGCGTGCTCGACGAGATGCTCGCGGTGTTCGCCGACCTGCACTCCCTCGCCCTGCAGCAGACGCTGTTCGCGATGGGCCGCGCCGCGATCGAGGCCTTCCCGGAGGTCGCCGAGGTGCGGTTCGCGATGCCGAACAAGCACCACTTCCTCGTCGACCTCGCGCCGTTCGGGCTCGACAACCCGGGGGAGGTGTTCTTCGCGGCGGACCGCCCCTACGGCCTCATCGCCGGGACGGTCGTCCGTGACGGCGTGGCCGAGGCACCGGCCGCCTGGGCGACGGTCCCCGGCTTCGTGTGAGCCCGGACGCGGACGGCTGACCCCGTGACCGGCGGGCACGTGGCGGGGCTCCTCCTCGCCGCGGGTGCCGGGTCCCGGATGGGGACCCCGAAGGCGCTCGTCCGCTCGGCGGACGGCAGGCCCTGGGTCGAGCGCGCGGTGACGACGCTCGTCGACGGCGGGTGCGACGAGGTGGTCGTCGTGCTCGGCTGCGCCGCCCACGAGGCACGGGTCCTGGTCCCGCGGTGGGCCGTCGTCCGCACCGTGGTCGCGCCGGACTGGGCGACGGGGGTGAGCGCGTCGCTCGCGGCCGGCCTCGACGTGCTCTCCGCCGCCCCGGCGTCGCGCGGTGCGGCGACGGCCCTGGTCTCCCTCGTCGACCTCCCGGACCTGCCCGCGGCCGCGGTGGACCGCGTGGTCGGCGACGCCGGAGGTCGTCCCGACGCCGTGCGCCGCGCGGCCTTCGGTGGCCGACCCGGTCACCCGGTGCTCCTCGGTCGCGCGCACTGGTCCGGTCTGCTCGCGGCGCTCCGCGCGTCCGCGGGGTCGGCTGCCGTGGCGGACCGCGGGGCCGGGCCGTACCTGGCCGCCGTCGGAGCCGAGCCGGTCGACTGCGGTGACCTCTGGGACGGACGCGACCGCGACCTCCCGTCCTGACCGTCCCGACCCGGCCGGGAAGCGCGGTGCCGGTCCGTCGGACCGCTCGCCGTCCCGTCGGCCGGGGCCGGGAGGCGCGGTGCCGGTCCGTCTGATCGGTCGCCGTGCCGTCGGCGCGGCCCGGGAGGCGCGGTGCCGGCCGGTCAGGCCGGCGGCCGCCGCGACGGGTCGCCGTCGGTCGCGCGTCGCCGGCCGCGCCGCCGTCCGGACCGACGCCGCCGGACCTCCGTCACCACACCCGTGACGACCTGCACCAGGCCGTACGCGATCAGGACCACGGCCGCCGTGGGCAGGAGCCAGCCGCGCTCGCGGTTCACGGCCTGGCTCGCCCACCCCACGCCGGGCACGCTGTACCAGACGACGCCCCGCACCTGCGCGCCGAGGACGGGCGGGTCCGCCTCGGCGTTGGCGTCGCCGCGGACCGTGAACGTCCGGCTGCCGTCCGACGCCGTCGTGACCGCCACCACCCGGTGACTGGTCACGGCGGGGTCGCCCGACACGGGCTGGTAGGTGACGACGTCACCCACCCGGACGTCCGCGAGCGGGGTCGGCCGCACCACGAGCAGCGTCCCCGGCGGCAGGGTCGGCTCCATCGACCGGGTCAGGACCGTGAGCGGGACGGACCCGGTCACCCTCGGCACGACGACCACCGCGACGGCGAGCGCCGCGGTGACCAGGAGGATGCCGACGGACAGTCCGGTCCCGACGGCACGGAGCACCGCCCGCCATCCGGTCCGACGCGGGGACCGACCTCCGGTCGCGCGGCGGATCGGTGGTCGACCGTCCGCCGTCCGGATCCGGAGCGACGTCACGACCCGCACCGGATCCGCGGCCCGTCGTCCCGCTGGAACAACGTGACCGTCCCGCTCGCCACGACGGTGTCGGTCGGCTGTCGGGCGGAGTCGAGGACCCGGACCACCACCGTCTGCGTGCCGCTCGTCGCGACCGGACGCACCTGCTCCGGCGCGATCGTGGTGAAGCCGGAGTAGCCCTGCGCGACGGCGCCCACCATGGTGCCCTGGACGAACGCGCCGTACCAGGTGTCCATCGGGCGGTCGGCAGTGGGCCACGTGACCGTCACGTAGTTGTCGTTGTCGCTCGTGCACCCCATCGCCGGGACCGCCGCCGCCGTCGTCAGGGTGAAGGTGCCCCGGGCCGGTGCGGACCGCCAGGACCCCGTGGTCGTGGTGAGCGTGAGGACGACGTCCGCCCGGCTCGACGCGGGGGCGTCCGGTCGTGGGGTGCTCCGGGTGCACCACACGGCGCTCGACCGGGCGCCGAGCGACGACGACATGCTCGGCAGCGCCGCCCAGGTCCCCGACACCGACCCGGCACCGACGACGGCGGCGTCCGTGCAGGCCGCCGCCGAGGACACCGGCCACGCGACGACGTCGACGGCCGCGGCGAGGGCGGCCGTCGTCCCGGACGCGGTCGACACCGTGGTGGCGGTGGTGCCCGCGAGGGTGCCGGCGTTCGTCAGCGTCACCGGCCGGGTGGTCGGGGTGGAGCCGGACGACGCGACGCTCATCGCGTCGGTGCCGCTGATGCCGGCGACGAGCGTGCCGACCGTGGTCCGCGAGCTCGTCGCGCCGCTCGCGGTCCAGAGCGCCCAGGCGGCGGACGGACCCACGACGACGAGGACCACGCCGAGGACCACCGCGACGACGGTGCGGAGCCGGGCGGTCACGGGGCGACCTGCGTGCCGGTGACGGTCAGCGTGAAGTCGGTGACGGCCCCGGTCACGCTCTGCGGGGCGTCACCCGCCAGGGCGACCTCGACGCAGGCCGTGCTGCTCGCGCCCGGGGACACCGTGAGGAGACCGCTCCCGGTGTCGAACGTGCCGAGGGCACCGCTCGTGCCGCGGAGCCCCGCCCGACACGCACGGGACGACGTGACCGGTGCCAGGGTCACCCGTTGCGCACCGAGCACGACGGCGGCGGTGGTGCCGGCCGACGAGACCCGCGACGCGGTCGTCGCGACCCGGATCGCGAGCGGGACGGTGCCGGTGTTGCGGACCGCGAAGGACCCGACGGTGCTCGATCCCGGGCCGAGCACCGTCGCACCCGTCCCCGACAGCTGCGAGACGGTGAGGGTCGCGGTGCCGGACCGCACGGTCGCACCCGCCGTGCCGGCCGAGTCGGTGAGCAGGGCGTACGTCCCGCCGGTCCCGGCCAGCGCCGCGGCGACCCCGGCCACGAGGACCAGGGTCGCGCCCACCGGTCTCCCGTGCCGGGGGCGTGCGCGGTGTCGACCGGTCACGGTCAGACGGTGACGGGTCGCTGCTTCAGGGTGAAGGCGAGCCCGCCGACGTCGAGCGTGCCGCCCTGGCCCGTCGTCGCCGACTCGGGCAGCGCGATCGTGAAGACCACCTGCACGGTCGCCGTGCCGCTCGTCGGCCGGACCTCGAACGTGCCCGGGGAGGTCTCCGTGATCGACGTGCTCGACGACGTCACCGACAGGGTCTTCGTCGTCGCGGCGAGCAGGTCGGCGTCCCCGGTGATGCTCTGCGGCGCGTACGTCAGGTCGGCGACGAGGTCGTTCCCGGTCGCGTCGATCGCGAGCGTCTGCGTGAACCGGTAGGTGTTGCCCGGGACCATGAGGACCTGCGCGGGGTCGATCGACGCCGACCGCCCCTTCGTGACGTCGGTCCAGGCGCCGGCGTCGGCGGTGCGCAACGAGAGGGTCCCGGAACTGATCCGCCCGGCCGCCGTCGAGGCGTCCGCGTTCCAGAGGGCGAAGGTGCCGGCACCGCCCAGGAGGAGGGCGACGCCGACCGCGCCGGCGATGGTGCCGGTGACGAGCTTGTGCATGTTCGATCCGTTTCCGCGCAGCGTGCAGCGCTCCAGCCCGCGCACGGGTGTCGGGTCGGGTGCGCGGGGACTCGTGCCTTCCGTCGCGCTGTGGGAGGCGGGACGCGGCTGGCCGGTGCCAGGCCGTCCGACGGGGCTCCGGGGCGCAGGGACGCTCGGGCGTGTCGGGACGTGCCAGGGCCGAACGTACCGGTCTGTCCCCGGTTCGTCCGGAAGAACATGCACATGCATCCACCCCAGAACGGGGGACAGTCGTTGTCGGTGACATGGCCGACAGCGGTGTACCCCGGCGGCAGGGCGGTGTGGGACGCCGTCGCCGGAGCGCATCGCGGCGTGGTGCACCGCCCGCCTGGTCGAGTCGGCACTCTGGTCGGTGTCCCGGGGTGTGCACGACGACGGCGCGGACGCGGTGTCCCGTGCAGCGCTGACGGTGCGGCTCGTCGACCGAGCGGGCGACCCTCAGTCGTTGCCCGCGGTGTCCACCAGGGTCTTGCGGTACCAGCGGTCGGAGTACGGGTCGTCGCTGAACGCAGCCACCTGCTCGTAGCCCGCACGCTCGTACATCGCGCACGCCTCGACGAGCTCGGCCCGGGTGTCCAGTCGGATCGTCGTGGTCCCACGGTCCCGGCAGACCCGTTCGACGGCGGCCACGAGCGCGCGACCCGTGCCGTGCCCGCGGTGTCCCGGCAGGGTGAAGACCTTCGTCAGCTCGGCGACGTCGCCGAGGAACCGCGCTCCGGCGCAGCCCACGGCCCGGTCGTCGTCGACCGCCACGAGCAGCACACCGGAGTCGCCGTGGAGGTCGGCCGCTGGTTCCTCGACGAGTGCACGGTCGACCTCGTCCACCGTGGCCGGGCGCCCGTACCACCGCGACGCGACGTCCGCGAGGTAAGCGCGCACGATCGCCACCGCGAGCGGCGACGCCGGGTCGACCGCGCGGATCCGGGGTTCGTCGTGCACGGTCACCGTCGGGGGAGCCCCGCCACGAACGCGGCGACGACCGCCCGGGCGTCCACGGGGGCGACGTCGGCGACCCGGTAGAGCAGCAGTGCGTCGACGAGTCCCACGAGGTCGACGGCTCGTCGGTCGACGTCCGCCGCGCCGACGGCCACCAGGAGGGTGCGCGCGACCGCGACCAGTGCCTCCCGGGCGGGGTCGTCGCCGGTCAGCGTGGTGCGGAGGTCGTCGTCCCGCAGGTCCACGAGCAGGGCGAGCCGTGCTGCCTGGGCGTCGGCGCGAGCCGCCAGGCGGTCGAGGAACCCGAGGGCGATCGCCACGACCGCGTCGTCGTCGGGGACCGGCGGGAGTACCAGGTCGGAGAGGTCGACGGCGAGCTGGTCGGTGATCCGGTCGACGACCAGCGCGGTGAGGTCGCGACGGGTGGAGGCGTAGTACGAGGTCGACCCCGGTGGCACCGCGGCCTCCTGGTCGACGGCACGGTGGGTCAGTGCGCGACTGCCGCCGCGGGCGGCGAGCCGGATGCCGGCGTCCGCGAGCTCCTCACGGCGTCCCATGCGCCCCCTCCTCGTCGGTCTCATCGTAGGGTCCTCTACACGTGTAGTGTCCTCTACGGATGTAGTGGGCATCCGACCGGAGTGCGACGAGGGGAACGCGATGCGCGCAGTGGTGATCGGCGGGGGCGGGTCCGGACGAGCGATCGAGCGGGCGATCGCCGCCCGGGGCTGGGAGGTCGTGCGGCGCTCCCGGTCGACCGGGTTCGACGTGCTGCGGGACGACGTCGCCGCGCTCCTCGACGGTGCGGACGCGGTGGTCGAGGCGGCCGGGCGTGCCACCACGAGCGGGCGGGTCGCGACGGACTTCTCCACCCGCTCGACCCGCGCGGTCGGTACTGCCGCGGCCCGGACCGGTGCGCACCACGTGCTCCTCTCGATCCACGGGTGCGAGCGACCGGCCGTCCAGGGGTACGGGTACTTCGCGGGGAAGGCGGCGCAGGAGGCGGCTGCCGCCCGCACCGGCTCCCGCCTGACGGTCGTGCGGTCGACGCAGTGGTTCGAGTTCGCCGCACAGAACGCCGGGCGGCTGCGCGTGGGGCCGGTCGCACTCGTGCCGGGCATGACGATCGCGCCGGTCGCCCTCGACGCGGTGGCGGGCGTGCTGGCCGACGTCGTCACGGGTGTCCGCGCGGATCCCCGGGTCGACGTCGCCGGGCCGGACGTCACCACGCTCTGGGCCCTGACGCGCGCGGTGCGACCGGCTGGGGTGCTGCCGGTGCCGTTCCGGATCCCCGGGTCGCTCGGTGCCGCCTTCCGCGGCGGCGCGCTGCTCCCCGACGAGACCGCCGAGGTGGTCGGGCCGTCCGTCGCCGAGTGGATCGCCGTGCCCGGCCGGGTCGGGAACCGGGCCTGACACCGAGCCGACCCCGCGCTGGGCGACGGGTGGAGGAGGCGGCTCAGTCGGTCGCGCCCCGCGGCGGCTCGACGAGCAGCCCGACGCGGTCCCGCAGGTAGGCCTCGAGCGGCACCGTCCCGGCCGCCGGGGACCACCGCACGACGGGCTCGTCGTCGACGACCGCGAGCACGCCGTCACCGTCGACGAGGGACCGGTCGAGGGGGATCGGCACCGCCCCGTGGTTGACCGTGTCGCCCTCGGGGAAGTGCCCCTTCGCGGCGGCGGCCCGGTAGGCGCGGCGCACCTCCGCCGAGACCGACACGAACTGCGACCGCCCCGGGTCGGTGACGCGGGTGATGCGCCCCGTGGCCCAGACCCGGCCGGCGGTCTCGTCGGTCGAGCCGAGCAGCAGCGCGCCGACGCGCCACACCCGACCGAGCGACCGGATCGTCGGCTCGCGGCGGATGCCGAGCACGGCGCGCGGCTCGACGTACTCGCCCAGGGCCTCGTCCTGGACGGCCGCGGCGCGCAGGCGGACGGCCGCCTCGTCGAGCAGGTCCCGCGCCCGTTGCACCCCGTCCGTCACGTCGCCCGAGCCTAGACCGGGACGCCCACGCGGGGCCGGGCGACCGTGGACGGCGACGCCCGGCGCAGGTCCGGACCGGGGCGTCACACGGGGTCGCGGCAGCCCGGAATGCGCGGTGACCCCCTACCGTTGGCCTGTCCGGAGACGAGGAGGGCCCGTGGGCATCGTGCGGTGGCTGTTCGACGCGCAGCTCGTGATCGGCGACCAGACCGTGCTGTGGCGCGAGGTGATCGGCAACCTGTTCGGGCTGGCGAGCGCCCTCGGCGGCATGCGGCGCCGGGTCTGGGCGTGGCCGGTCGGCATCCTCGGCAACGCCCTGCTCTTCACGGTCTTCATGGGTGCGCTGTTCGACACCCCGAACCCGGTGAACCTGCTCGGCCAGGCCGGGCGCCAGGTGATGTTCATCGTCGTCAGCGTCTACGGCTGGTACCGGTGGACGCACCGCGCGGACGAGGCGACGACCGTCGTCGAGCCGCGGTGGGCCTCCTGGCAGACCCGCGGCCTGCTGGTCCTCGCGCTGGTGGGCGGCACCGCGGTCCTGACCCCCGTGTTCCGCGCCCTCGGCTCGTACGAGCCGGTGTGGAGCGACGCGTGGATCTTCGTCGGCTCGCTGCTCGCCACCTACGGGATGGCGAAGGGGTGGGTCGAGTTCTGGCTGGTCTGGGTGGCCGTCGACCTGGTCGGGGTGCCGCTGCTGTTCTCGGCGGGGTACTACGCGTCCGGGCTGATGTACGTCTTCTACGGCGCGTTCACCCTGACCGGCTTCTTCGTGTGGATGCGGCAGCGCGTCCGCCCGTCGGCCGCACCCGTGACGCTCGGCTGACGAGGCGGCGGGCGAGCCCGGCCGGCCGGCCCGGCCCGGCACACCGGCCTCGCCGGGCCGACCTGGCGACTGGCCCCCGCTCGGGGTCGCGACAGCCGGCGCCCGGATGCGGTGGACTGTCCTCATGGACGACCTGCAGGCGACGCCCGTCGACGACGGCGTCCTCGCCGACCGCGTCGTCCGGAGCGCGATCCGCGCCTACCGGCTGTACCCGTTCGACCAGGTCGACACCGCGGCGGTCGCCGACACGTGCGGGGTGACCGTCGAGGACGTCCGACGCGTCTTCCCGAGCTGGGACGCCCTGCTCCTGGTGACGTACGACCGTTGGGTGCAGCTGCGCGGCACCGGTCGGTCGCAGCCGGCCGCGTGCACCGTCGACCACGTGCGGCGCTCGCTCGCCGAGGACGTGGCCGACCCGGGGCTCGTGCGGCTGCTGGCCGGCGTCGTCAACCTGGCGTCGTCGGAGTGCGACTTCGGCGAGCTGTTCCGCGCCCGCTTCGACGAGTACGTCGGCGAGGTCGCGCACGGCCTCGAGTTCGACGTCGTCCGCGGGATCGAGCAGCTCGGCATCCCGGCGCACCAGGCGGCGACGCAGCTCATCGCGGTCTACCAGGGGCTCCAGGTGCAGATGCTCGTGCGGCCCTACCTCGACGTGCTCGTCGAGTTCGACCGCATGATCCGCACCGTCCGCGCCGGGTGGCGCGAGCAGGAGCCGGCACCCTGGGACCTCGACGCGGCCCCCGTCCTGGGCTGAACCCGTCCTGGGCTGATCGGCGACCGGGGTCGCCGCCTGGCACCCGGCGCCCGACTCCCGGCGCCCGAGCACCGGCACCCGACCACCGGGACGCTCCCCGGTGTGGGCCGGCCTACCGGCCTCGCCGCCCCGGCCGCATCGCGAGCACCTGCCGCAGCGTCACCTTCGACCCGTACTGCGCGACCGAGTGCCGGAACAGGTGCTCGGCGGCCCACAGCAGCACGGCCGCCACGACGAACACCTCGACGACGGCCCCGACCGACTCGGCGACCGACAGCGTCCCGACCGCGTTCCGCACCATCGCGGTGATCGGCGTGAACGTCGGGAACCACGTGAAGAACGCCGCCACCGGGGACGTCGGGGTGGTCGCCACGAAGAACGCGGCGTAGAGCGGCACGACGAGCGCGAAGATCGCCGCGGACTGCAGCGTCGAGGCGTCCTTGATCGAGGGGACCGCGGCACCGACGGCGACGAAGAGCCCGGACGCGAGCAGCACGCCACCGACGAGCAGCAGCGCGCCCACCACCATCCGCCACGGGTCGACCGTGAGCCCGCCGAGCCGCGGCGCGACGAGGGGGAGCGCGACGAGGGCGACGACGAGCCCGGGGACGACGACGACCCCGACCTGCACCAGGCCGACGAGGAGCATCGCCACGACCTTGCCGCGGATGAGCTGTCCGGCGGTCACGGTGGTCAGGACCATCTCGGAGATCCGGTTCTCCTTCTCCTCGACCACCACCGTCACCATGCGGGTGGCGAGCAGGACGACGAGTCCGAAGAACGCGACGACGTAGAGGAACGGCGGCACGATCGACAGCCACCCGGGGGCCTCCCGGCCGTCCGACCAGGTCGTGAGCTCGGTGTCCGGCGGCGAGCGGAGGAGCGAGACGGCCTCGGGGTCGTCGACCGATGCGGCCACGCTCCGTTCGAGCACCTTCTCGGCGAGGGTCGCGTACCCGCCGTTCTCGAACAGGCCGCGGTCGGCGCCCTGCAGGCGGATCGGCGCCGACGAGGGCGTGCGGGGGTACTCGACGAACAGGTCCAGCGTCCCGGCGCGCACGGCGGCGCGGTCGGCGGCCGGGTCCTCGGAGGGGGAGCCGCCCCACTCCGCGGCCACCGACGCCGACACGAGCCCGGAGTGGTCGACGTAGTGGAACGGGGTCCGCGCGGCCGCTGCGCTCGACGACGCCGAGTCCGTCCCTGCCGCCTGGCCCACCCCGACGAGCAGTGACACGACCACGACGACGAGCGGCAGGGCCAGCGTGCCGATCCAGAACGCGGGCTTCCGCACGGCACGCACGAACTCGAAGCGGACCACCGTGCGGAGCACACCGGCGCGACCGCCGCCCCGGCCGCCGCCCCGCGATCCGCGCACCCCGTCCGCCGCATGCGCGTCCACGGCCCGGCGTCCTGCCCGGCTCACGCCGCCGCCTCCGCCTCGGTGCCGGCCCCGTGCCCGTACACCTGCACGAAGACCTCGTCGAGGGGGACCCGCCGCATCGCGAAGCCCGTCACGTGCGCACCCGCGGCGACGAGCGCGGCGAGCACGTCGGAGCCGTCGGGTGCGGCTGCGGCGGTCGGTGCGAGGTGCGCGACGTGGCCCTCGTGCCGGACCAGCCGGTACAGCGGGGACGGCGGGACGGGCCCGTCGAGCGCGACCTCGGCGACCGCGCCGCCGAAGGCGTCCTGCACGTCCGGCACGGATCCGTACGCGGCGGCCCGTCCGTCCTTGAGGAGCAGGATCCGGTCGCACAGCCGCTCGACCTCGTCCATGTGGTGGGTCACCAGCACGACGGTCGCGCCGTCCGCCTTCCGCTCGTCGACCAGGTCGAGGAGGAGCCGGCGGTTCACCGGGTCGAGGCCCTTCGTCGGTTCGTCGAGCACGAGGAGCCGCGGGCGGTCCATGATCGTGATGCCGAGCTGCACCTTCTGCTGCTGGCCGCCGGAGAGCCGGTCGACGCGGACCTTCGCCCGGTCGCCGAGGTCGACGCGCTCGAGGAACCCGGTGCTCCACGCGGTCGCCTCGGCCCGCCCCAGCCCGCGCAGGACGCCGAAGTACGTCATCACGTCGAGCACCGACTCCTTCCGGTACAGGCCGCGCTCCTCGGGCAGGTACCCGACGCCGCCGGTCGCCGGTCGGAAGGGCTGGCCGTCGATCGTCAGCGTCCCGCTCGTGGGCGTGGTGATGCCGAGCAACGCCCGGATCGTCGTGGTCTTGCCGGAGCCGTTGCTGCCGAGCAGCCCGAAGGTCTCGCCCGGCGCGACCGCGAAGGTCAGGCCGTCCACCACCGTCCGGTCCCCGAACCGCACGACCAGGTCCCGCACGTCGATGGCAGCGCCGCTCATGCCGCGAGCCTAGCCGGGCACCACCGACGCGCCACGGCATGGAAACCACTTGCCAAGATGGAAAGTACATGCCAGGGTGGATACCGGAGAGGGGAACCACATGACCGAGATCCAGCCCGCCGAGGCCCGAGCGCTCCTGGCGCAGGCCGACCGCATCGCCCGCCGCGCGCACGACGGGGTCCGGTGGCCCTACGTCGCCTTCATCGTCGCGCTCGGCGCCGCGACCTCACTCGGGACCTTCGCGATGGGCCTCAGCGAGGGTCGCGCGTTCGCCGCCGCCTACGTCGGCACCATCGCGGTGGTGCTCGCGCTCGTCCTCTGGTTCACCGCCGCGATCCGCGGGCGCTCCGCCTTCGCCCGGGGGCGTCGCTGGACCGGGTACATCGCGGCGTGGACCGTCACCTACGGCGCGTCCATCGCGGTCGTCGCGTGGGTGCACGGCTCGGTGCTGTGGTCCGCGGTGACCTCGGGCGCGGTGCTCGTCGTCACGCTCGCCTGCGCTGCGCGGGAGTCCCGGTCGTGACCGTCACGTCGGGCACGCACCCGCGGCACCGGCTCGACGACCTGCTGCAGAACCCGGTCCGGTTCTCGGTCGTCGCGGCGCTCGACCGCGCCGGCACGCTCGGCTTCCGCGAGGTCCGCGACGCCGTGGAGGTCACCGACTCGGCGCTGAGCAAGCAGGTCAGCTCGCTCGAGGCCGCCGGGTACGTGACCGTCGGCAAGGCCTTCGTCGGCAAGACCCCGCGGACGTCGCTCACCCTGTCGCGGGCGGGCCGTGCCGCCTGGCGGTCGCACCTGGCGGCGCTCCGCGAGATCGCGGACCCGTCCGCCTGAGCGGGCGGGTCCGTCCGGCCGGTCGAGGTGACCCAGGACGGGCGGGTCCGCCCGGTCCGTCGACGCGACCACTGGACGGACGGGAGGCGCGGTGCCTGCCCGCACCGCGCCTCCCGTCCGCCTCCCGGTCCCGTCAAGAACGCAACCAGGCGGTCCCCACCCCCGACAGTGCGCCGTCTGCCACCGGCGCGGAGGCGAGCAGCAGCTCGCCGGCGGGGAGTGCGTACGGCTCGTCGCCGAACACCGTCACGCTCGTCCACCCGTTCGGGCGGCGGAACGCGAGCACGTCGTCGCGGCCGGTCTCGATCCACTCGAGGTGCTCCTCGGTCTGGAGCTGGCCGCGCAGGCCCAGGGCCTTCCGGTACAGGTTCAGCGTCGACTCCGGGTCGGCGTCCTCGGCCTCGACCGACGAGTCGGCGAACCACGCCGGCTGGGGCAGGTGCGCGCCGCCCGCGCCGAAGCCGAACGACGGCCCCGAGCTGGTCCACGGGATCGGGACGCGGCAGCCGTCACGCCCGACGTCGACGCCCGGGTTCCGGAAGAACGCCGGGTCCTGCCGCTCGGCGTCGGGGATGTCGCCCACCTCGTGCAGGCCGAGCTCCTCGCCCTGGTACAGGTAGGCGGAGCCGGGGAGCGCGAGTTCGAGCAGCGTCGCAGCCTGGGCCCGCCGGAGCCCGAGCGCACGGTCGAGTGCGTCCTGCGAGCCGCCGGCCAGCAGCCACGCGGCACCCGGCTTCTGCTCGTCGCCGTCCCGGGCGGGGAGCGCGTACCGGGTGGCGTGCCGGACGACGTCGTGGTTCGAGAACACCCACGTCGTCGACGAGCCGGACTGCTCGGCGAGGCCGAGGTTGAACTCGATGACGCTCCGGAACTGCCCGGCGTCGAAGTCGGCCTCGAGCAGGTCGAAGTTGAACGCCTGCCCGAGCCCCTCGGCGCTGGCGTACCGCGCACGGCGGTCGGCGGCGACCCAGGCCTCGGCGACCGCGGTGCGAGCGGGGGTGTACTCGTCGAAGACCTGGCGCCACTCGGCGTAGACCTCGTGCACGTCGTCACGGTCCCACAGGATGTGCGAGCCGTCCTTCGGCGCCGCGGTCACCTCGGCCCAGGTCGGCAGCGGACCGTCGGGCAGGTCCTTCGTCAGGCCGTGGGCGACGTCGATCCGGAAGCCGTCGACCCCGCGGTCCGACCAGAAGCGCAGGGTGTGCAGGAAGTCGTCGCGGACCTCCCGGTTCGCCCAGTTCAGGTCCGGCTGCTCCGAGGCGAAGTTGTGCAGGTACCACTGGCCGTCGCCGACCGCGGTCCACGCCGGGCCGCCGAAGATCGACACCCAGTCGGCGGGCGGCTGCTCGCCGGACGAGCCGGTGCCGTCGCGGAAGACGTACCGGTCGCGGGCCGGGCTGCCCTTCGGCGACGCGAGGGCCTCGCGGAACCAGGCGTGCCGGTCGCTCGTGTGGTTCGGGACGATGTCGACGATGACGCGGATGCCGGCGGCGTGCAGCGCCCCGACCATCTCGTCGAAGTCGTCGAGCGTGCCGAGCCGCGGGTCGACGTCGCGGTAGTCGTCGACGTCGTAACCGCCGTCGGCGAGGGCGGACGGGTAGAACGGGCTGAGCCAGACGGCCTCGATCCCGAGCGACGCGAGGTAGGGCACCCGGCTGGTCACGCCGCGCAGGTCGCCGATGCCGTCGCCGTCCGCGTCGGCGAAGGAGCGGGGGTAGACCTGGTAGACGCTCGCCTGGCGCCACCAGGTCTCGTCGGTGGTGGTCGCAGCGGGCTGTGCGAGGGTGTCGGTCACGACGGTCCTTCCGTGGTTCGTGGTCGTCGGTGCGGGGTTCGTGGTGGTGCTCGTCACTTGATGGCGCCCTGGGTCACGCCGGCCATCACCCAGCGCTGCGTCACGAGGTAGACGATGATCGCCGGCGCCATCGCCATCAGGTACGACGCGAACGAGACGTTGTAGTTGTTGCTGAACTGCGTCTGGAACATCTGCTGGAGCACCGGCAGGGTCTGCAGTGCCGGGTCCGAGGTGATCAGCGACGGCATCACGAAGTCGTTCCACGACGCCAGGAACGCGAAGATGCCGACCGTGGCGCTCATCGGCGCGAGCAGCGGGAACACGAGCCGCCAGAACACCTGCCCGGTGCTCGCCCCGTCGATGCGTGCACTCTCCTCCAGCTCCGCCGGGATCGAGCGCAGGAAGGCGGTGAAGAGCAGCACGCTGAAGGACAGCTGGAACATGACGTGCAGGATCGCGACGCCGAAGGGGTTGTCGAGGCCGGCGAGCCCGGTCAGCTTCACCTGGGACAGCGCGAGCACCGGGAACGGCAGGAACATGGCCGCGAGCAGGTAGAAGAACGACCAGCGGAAGAGCCGGCGGTCCCAGTTCCGGGCGATCGCGTACGCCGTGAACGACGCGAGCAGGATCGTGCCCGCCACGGTGATCGCGGCGACGAGGACCGAGACGCCGAACGCCCGCGGGAAGTCGGTGAGCTCCCACGCCTGCACGAAGCCGTCGACGCTGAACGGTGCCGGCAGCGAGAACGCGTTGCCGTCGACCGCCTGGGCGGTGGTCTTGAACGCCATCGCCACCGTGACGTACAGCGGCACGAGCACGGACAGCGTGCAGACGACGAGCAGGATCGTGACGGGCCAGTTGGACCGTCCGCCGCGACGACCGGCGGCGCGGCCGCCGGGGTTCCGGTCGGCGTCGACGGAGCGGATCGAACCGGTCGCGGTGGTCCCCGGTCGGAGGGGTGCCTGGAGGGACATCAGAGCGCTGCCTTCCCGCGGGTGGCCCGCAGCTGGATCACGGCGATGACGACGGCGATCACGAAGAAGACCGTCGCGTTCGCCATCTGGTAGGCGTAGTCCCCGCCGCTGAAGCCCTTGAAGATCGACATCGCGACGCTCGTGGTCGAGGTGCCGGGACCACCGTCGGTCAGGCCGACGATGATGTCGTACGAGTTGAGGAAGTTCTTGAAGCCGATGACGAGGTTGATGAGGATGTAGCCCGCGGTCAGCGGTGCCGTGATCGACACCAGCTGCCGCCACGCGCTCGCGCCGTCGAGCGCGGCGGCCTCGTACACCTCGCCGGGGATCGACAGGACGCCCGCGATGTAGATGAGGAGCGTCGACGGGATCGCCTGCCACGCGGTCACGACGACGACCGCGACCCACGCGAGGTCCGGGTTCGCGAGGATGCTCTGCTCGAGCGGTGCGAAGCCCAGCGTGGTCGCCAGTGCCGGCAGCGAGTTCGCGAACAGGAACGAGAACACGTACGCGATGACGATGCCCGAGATCACCATCGGCAGCACGAACACCGCCCGCAACGCGATCTTCCCGCGCACCCGCGAGGTCAGGGCGATGGCGAGCAGGAACGCGATCGCGTTCACGACGAGCACGGTGACGAGCGAGAACCCGATCGTGAACAGGTACGCCTGCAGGATCGCCGGGTCGGAGAACAGCGCGACGTAGTTCGTCAACCCGGTGAACCGGAACTCGCCGAACCCGACCGAGTCGGTGAAGCTCAGCACGATGCCCATCACCGCGGGGAGCGTGATG
>Ga0308161_1001416_pt1 | contig 29016 bp, 21 predicted proteins | sample PhyFR2_FD_201034 | JGI IMG/M metagenome (GOLD analysis project Ga0308161, IMG submission 201034) | Phyllosphere microbial communities from UC Gill Tract Community Farm, Albany, California, United States - DLSLF.R2 | ecosystem: Host-associated > Plants > Phyllosphere > Unclassified | place: USA...
GCCATCGAAGACCATTGGCATCCTCGCCGTCACCCAGATCCTGTCCTGGGGATCGCTTTACTATGCCTTCACCATCGTGGCCCCCGATATCGAGCGTGATCTGGCGCTCGCGCCGGAACTGGTGTTCGGCGCCTTTTCATGGGCCTTGCTCGTTGCAGGATTGGCTTCTACGCCAACGGGCATCCTGCTGGACCGCTACGGCGGGCGCTACGTGATGGCGACAGGTTCGTTGCTATGTACTCTTGGGCTGGTTTGGCTCAGCCGCTGCACCAGCGTCGCATCCTATTATTTTGCCTGGACGCTCATTGGCGTTGCGATGGCACTCACGCTGTACGAGGCCGCTTTCGCAACCATCAACCGCAAGCTCGAGATTGGCTCCAGAAAAGCGATTTCGACCTTGACGCTGTTCGGCGGTTTTGCCAGCACGGTGTTCTGGCCATTGACCGCCAAATTGCATACGATGCTAGGCTGGCGCGACACCTACCTTTTGTACGGGCTCATACAGCTTCTGATCTGTGTGCCGCTACATCTCTGGCTAGGCACCGATCCGGCCCGCAGCAAGTTGAGGGATCCAGCCGGTGCGCCCCGGAGCCACACCCTGGCGGAAGCTTTGCGGCACCAGGCGTTCTGGATGCTGGCACTGGCATTCTCGGCCAATGCATTCATTTTCTCGGCGATGTCGGTCCACCTGATCCCGTTGCTCGGGCACTTGGGCGCATCCGCGACGCTGGCGGTCATGCTGGCCACGTTGATCGGCCCAATGCAGGTTGCGGGGCGTATTGGAGAGATGACGCTCGGGCGGAATACGCCGCCGCAAACGGTCGGCAAGCTGACGTTCTCGATGCTCCCGGCAGCCTTGCTCGTCCTCGTACTATTTGGTTCGCAGGCTTGGGCGGCGGCTTCTTTCTGCGTGCTTTACGGGTTGAGTAACGGCATCTTGACTATCGTGCGTGGTTCGGTCCCTCAGGCGCTGTTCGGCCGCGAAAACTATGGCGCAATCTCCGGTGCGATGGCAGGCCCGTCGCTCCTTTCGAAGGCGGCCGGGCCGCTGGCAGCGGCAGCAATCCTGCGATACGACAGAGGTCCTTTGGTATTGCTGTTCGTGCTGCTCGCCATGTCTGTCGCTTCGCTTGCCTTCTACCTTCGAGCGGTCGCCGCTGAACCATCGCGGCAGTACGTCAAAGCTTTTGACAAGAGTGTCTCCTGAGGCCTATTCTGCGTTCGCCAAACAACGAACAAACCTATGTCCAAATCCTGCTGTCCTCCAACTACGCCTCGCATGCGTGATACGGAAATCGATGCCGATGACCTGGCACGCATGTGCAAGGCACTCGCGCATCCTGCACGTATCCAGCTGCTCCGTCACCTGATCGATTATGGCGAGTGCTACTTCGGGAAGCTAACGGATGTCTTGCCGCTGGCGCCGTCGACGATTTCGCAGCATGTCTCGATCCTGAAGGAAGCAGGACTGATCGAGGGGTCGTCGGATGTGCAGCGGGTCTGCTACTGCGTCAACCAGGAGCGGCTGCGAGAGTTGAAGCAGGCGATTGGAGCGCTTTAGCGTTCGTGCAATCCGACGCCGGCTTCTTTCGCCAAAACGATCCCGCCAATGACGAGGTGCAGCTCACGTTTTCGCAGCTCGTCCCGCAGAGTCTAGTTTCCTGTCCCTAGCTTGCGCTGTATGTTCTGCGCCGTTCTCATGACAGCAGCAATCCGCGATTTTGCCTCTGGCTTGCGGCCGGCATCGACTTCGAGACAAGTTAGGTTGGCCTCGAATGGCGTTCAGACACTGTCCCTTATGGAGAGCCGGAATCCGATCCACAGTCTTTGATAATCTCCTATTATCAAAGACCGTATTCTTTGTACCGAAGATGCGCTATCCCCCATCCCAACAGATTTGCCTAAGCGTAGCAAGTAGCGTCAAGCGACCTTGAGTGGACACCGTCCCGGACCGTCGGCGGCGCCCAACGTCGAGGAGTTCAAGGAGGTGTGAACCGGGGGAAGGCTGTCGATCACCTCGGCAAACATTGACGACTTTACCCCTCAAGGACGACGTCAGTTCCAAGTGTCTGCTGAAAGGATCCTGCCTCCGACCGCGATTGTGTCGAGGTAGACCTTATGGCTTCCGGGCGATGATCATCTGGGAGCGACTCGTTGCTAACCGTAATCCACTGCCATTTTTAGATTTCCTGAGTCTCAGAAGCATGGGGAGGGACGGAATAAAAACGCCGGGCTTCGCCTTATTCGTTGTATGATTTATCTCGTACTACTATCAGTTTTTGCCCCCAATTTTGTTAGCGCCTCAAGTTCTGTTTTCCCTTTCGAAATCCGGTGTTCAACCAATGCGAGTTCTTGCTTCTTTGCCTTCAGCATCTGATCGATCGTTACCAAATCGTCATGTCCGGAAAGTCTTTGATATCTTTTCTTTAGGATGGTGACGTAGTCTCTTATACTATCCACGTTCCGATGTCCCGAACGTTCTGCGACTTTTCTTATAATAAGTTCCCAATCAATATCTTTAAACGTTCCGCCGTTTGAAATCAAAAGAGCTGTCGCAGCGTCTATTTCGGAGTGGAGGAGATTGGTGAGGTAGTGAGCGCGAATCCGATGCCCATGTCCCTCGACTTTAGCTTTTCCGAAAAATGCAGTAAATAGGTTGCTCATGGTTGTCAACGTCAAGGCTGCACCGGTCTTTGCCGAAATAAAAATTTCTTTTGGCTCCTTATAGGTCGAGATTTTTCTCCTGAATCGCTCGACGATATCTGCTCGTGGGCCCTCTATCCACTCCCGAGTTCGTTCCAGTAAGCTTGGTAGCACGCCTATATGTCTTGGCCTACCACCCTTGGTCTTAACGATACGCAATTCGCAGATATACCCGTCTCGGCGTAGATCATCAATTACAGACCACTCTGGAATTTGATCGACAGTCAAATTCTGCGCCTCGATCCGACGAACGCCCGTTTGGCCATACCAATCGATAAGCAGATGGTTGCGGTCCGTCAGGCTTGGGTTCTTCGGATTATCGGCTGCAATATACAATTTTGTCAGGTCTTCATTGGTGGGAGTAGGCTGAACACTATTGGCGTCATTCGCCCTCGGACGCACACCTGAAACCACCCCAAATCGTGAAGGACGAAATTTGCCAGGACGAGCACGCTTACTGGATAGCAGCGGCTCGAAATTTTGCCCATCGTTATGTCCGGGTATGCGTACGATGTCTTTTACATACCCGTTTACTTCAAGCCAACAGTACATGTCGAAAATTGCGTCGCATCGAGCTGTGGCCACATAAATTTTATTATCGCGATTTCTCTGTTGGTTCAACCATGTAAGAAGTTGCTTATCTGTTACCTCAGCGTAGTTCGCTCCTTCTCCTTCCAAGTAGTTCCAGAAAAGCTGAATATATTGGGCGTAGGTCTTGACTGAGCTGGTCTCAAGTTGTTCGTGTATAACGAGGTTACGTAAGTAGTCACACACCGGCGCCACGAAATGAAACAGAGAGTCCACGAGCAGGGGTATGCCAGGATAGGGTCTGTCAGCATAGACAAACCGATCGCTAGTGTATTCGAGATGACATTCCATAGTTAATGTCGATCGCTATCGTCGTGTGAACGTCGAACGGACCGGAGTGGTGTCACCTTTTGGTCGTAGTCCTTCATCCTATTAAGTTGAAGCAGAAGACGAGCTATTTCCTTATCCTTCTCCTGTAGCTCAGCTCTCGCGGCAGTATAATCATCCACATAGGATTGAATCCTCCTTTCTGCCGTTTTGAGTTGTTCACGCAAATTGCTGATCTCGCTTTCTTTTTTAGATTTACTTTGCCTTTTCTTTGCCAATCGTTCGAGAAGATGTTCCATTTTCTCGTGAAGTGCAGTGTATTCCACATCTGTTTCGTAGAGGGCGTTTCTGGAAAACCTTTCGATGCCAAGTGTCTCGTCTATCCATGCGACAAACGTCGCGGGGCGCATATTCTTTGGAATCGACTCAATAGCATTGGTCTCCAGTAGTTCCTCTAATTTCTTAAGCTTGAAAACATACTTCTTGATTGCGTCGTTCCGCCGCTTCAACGCAATAGCTGGTTTATTTGCTCGCGGTGTACCGGCATCGTTCATATTAGTCATCAGGGTCTCCCTGTGGTAAAGGGCATTGCGTTTCCGCCAAGGCAGCAATAAGCTTCTGATGAATCGCCCGGCTGGCTTCGCGGAGGATTGCCGGAGAGTCTTCAGATTCGGCAGTCTCTTGATGAAACTTGATGGCGTTAATCAAGGAGCTCTGCGCAGATGGCGTTACCATGCTAAACGCGCAGCCGGTGCAGGTAATTTCGCTGGCTTGACCGTGATCCGGTTCCGAGGAATTCGTGCAGTTACAGGGACGCTTCTTGTGTGCCTTTCGAAGCACACAGTATCCCCAAGGGAATCCTGTCAATGAGACGCCCGTACGCTCGACTAGTCGCTCAAGTTTCTGCTTGTACTTGCGAGGCGAAACAACATCTGTATGTTTTGCCATCTGAGCATGAAGTCGTTGCGCAACTTGTTTTAATCGCATGCCTTCCGAACCGCCGATATAAGTCAATCCTAGGGCCGCGCTGGCAAGAATGTTTGCGGTGTGCTCCTTGTCGACTTGAGCGATGATTTGCCCGATTTCGTTCTCCGAGGCGTAGCGACGGGTCATTTCACTGGTGAAGTGTCTCAGATGATACTGCAATGCGCCCCAATCGCCCTTATCGTAAATCCAGATATAAAGAATCGCGAAGAATCGCCGGAACTGATGCGGCTTGAACGTCCATGGTGTGCCATCTTCCAGTCGAGGAACGTCTACGAAATATCCAAATTTGCGCAAATTTTCGGCTAGGCGAAAAGCCGGAAAATTCATCTCGCTTATTCCGTAGGTTCTATCAGATCCTGGGACATTGTACTGGAAGACATAGGGTTCATCAGTGAGCCGCCTGGCTCGCTCGCTCAATTTTTCAAGAACGTTTACCGCGGCCACCACTACCTCTGGAACTGGAATGCGTGATTCGGTCTTCAAAGTCTTATGGATGAAGCATTCAAGCCAAGGTTGACCAGAGTCATCAATATGAACACAACCTGCTTTGAGACCTATAATCTCCGAGGCGCGCCTGGCACTAAAGGCAGCGATAACCACGGCGCAGGCAGTCATTAAAAATAGAATGGCAGAGTGGAGACTCATCCCATCACGCAGCGATTCGGCACGGGATTGTTCGTTCGAGGATTCTCCGGTGTCGCTAATCCGAGTCGGTACTATAGGAAACGGACTGGCGGGACCCGTCGGCCAAGTTCGAAACGAGTCTAGATGCTCAGCATATTTAACGGCGGCGCGACCCGGGTCCGCCTCATATACGATCTCAGCGTGGCTGTATAACGCTAGCAGGGTCGGAGCATAGTCGAGAACCCACCGTACAGAGCGCTCAATAAGACATGTTGCTTGCGCGACTGGAATAGTTCCGGTACGACCGACTTCCCGGCCGAGTTTCTGTGCTTCGGCTCGCGCAGATGTCGAAAAGAACGGAGCGCTAGTTAATGCATCTTCCAGATACCGTCGGTGATCGTAAAGGTATTGGAACGACATGAGAAATCGACGAAGGTGTTCTTCGGATACGGGCTTGTCGTCATAATCGTCCTTCGATTGCGCTAGCGCCGCCTCTGTTTGATCCGGTTGCTTTATTTCACTTAAGGTATTGGCCTTACCCTGACGTGGTACTCTCCGATTGTCCGTTTTAGTTGCTCCGGCTTGGTCAATGTATTGGTTGCTGGAAGTGTCCCGATCGATGATGACTGAATCGACGCTGTTATTCGCGTTTCCCTGCCCTAAAAATTCGGGTTCCGGGTTATTATTCACTTCTTTGCTCTGCGATTTCTTTGTTCTTGCTTTTATGAAGCCTGGCTGGTATAGCATGCACAGTGCTTCGGTTTCGTCTAAAAGCGTTATCAGGACACCAGACCGGCCGTTTGCTGCAAATGTGCCGAGCCCTGCATCGCTGAGAATAGCCATCCTGTCGAGAACTGCAGAGTTGATACTTTGGTTTGCTTTTTTTCGTACGGGGAAAACACGCATTGCTTTCCACCGACGCGTTTCAAGATCGTCATCAGCATGAAAGTTTGCTTCTGCAATTAGATTCTCAAGGTGTCGTTCCAAAATCGATTCAGTATTTAAGACGTTGTGGACACCATAGACCGCAGCACAGGCGTATTCCTCGCGGTCAGCCTTAGTGAGATCGGAGAAACGCTTTATGCCGCGGCTTATCATCCAACACGCGAGTGTGGTCAGGTTGCTTACGATTGTTGCTTGAACATCTGCACTTTCGACTTCGGCGAGGGGGCCAGTGCGGACGCCGTACGCGATGCGTTTAACCGATTCGTAGAGATTGGGGTAGTCAGAAAGAACTCCTCCATTAGGTATCTTCACGTTGAATGTCAGCACCCTGGGAGGCTTATTGCCAATATTCCGAACTGTCCAATCATGGGCGCTGTAAGGGCCAATCAACATCCATTCTGGTGAATAGCCCTTATCGCTGTGGAGAATAGGCGGTATAGTGCTGTCAACCGCTCTTGATTGAACCAACTGTGCATGCACCATGGCTAGAATAACTTGAATGGTCTATAAGTAGGACGACGAGCGTTTGCCTTTTCTGTCGCCTGTAAAAATGCAGACGCAGTGTCGCCTAGTGCGAACTTAGCAAGCGCTACTTCTGCCAATGCAAGCCACGGAAGCCACCGTGTCTCCCAGGCTTCTGGATGCGCTTTCGTAGCCTCGGCTTCCTGGGACTTCAGATATTCCTCGAAAAGGATCAAATCGGTTATGTTATCTACAGTCCCAACAAGGTAGCGCATTTCGCAGTTTGGGCACGCGTCGAGTCTCGTGCAACTCTCTCCTCTACGTGTGCCAGGTTGGACACCCGCCTTTGGATTCAAACATGCTATCCCGAGGCCTGATCTCGCAGCGTCTGAAAATAGCGCTTCCGCCTCCTCTGGGGAAATACCAAGTTTCTCCGCGGCACCTTCGATCGAAGCAATAATTACAGATTGAAATAGTCGGGTGAATTCGCGTACTTTCTGAACATAAACGAGCTTCGTATGCGTTCGATGCGTGTAGTTATTACCTGTTGTTGAAGATAACACGTGGTCCGCAATCGCCTGAGCGGACTCTGTACTTACTGCTGGATCTTCATGCTGCACCTTTAGCAAATACGATGGTCTTATGAACGATGGGCGTATAGGAAGATCTCTTAGCTCAGCATGATCTTGTAGGAATTCTTTAAAATCGTCCCGAGCCCGAAATTCTGTAATCCCAATAATATCGTTCTGGCGTGTGTCAAGGAATAGTAGCTCTGCTACTTCCCCATTCGCAATCTTGCGGTTGCGGGAAGACATGATTTCGTAATGCTGAATAGCCTGTACGGCCGAGAGCTCGTGGCCAGGCTGAGGTTGAATCGGAAGACAGTCATTAATGCGCTTATATCCGGCCCGCGCTTTCAATCCGAAAGACACGATCATGTGGTTGGGATCTTCCGATTTTCGAAGACACGCAAGCGGCATCTCACGCACCACCTCACAGTTCGCTCCCGTATCTATGAGAATGATGGTCCACAACGCGACCGTTGCTCGCTTATGAGGATGAAGATATGCATGTAGGGCTTCGTTGCCACCCCACTGTCGTTTAATATGATGGTATCGGCCACTGATACCATTGGCATTGCCGCCTAGTGCTCCGATTAAGAGATTCAGAGCGTTGCCTAAATGGCAATCCGTCTTGCCTGATATGAGCCTCGTCCTATTGCGACTGCGCTCTGAAACTGATCGCTCCGGTCGGTCCAGCAAATCTACCATTTCTTCTGGCGAATGTGACGCATTCGCCAGTGCATGCTGTCCCTTATTCCAATGTTCGAACCAATGAAGAAAGTCTTTCTCTGCGCAACGACGAATCGCCTCCAGGCGGTTTGCGTTAAGCCGCGCAATCTCCACAACCAAGGCGTCTAAAGTTAACGCTCGTACTTTGGCGGGAGGTAAATTTGCGCAAAGAGCATTGATGAATTCACGCGCTTCTTCCTTATCGCTCTCGTCGAAATATTGGCTGATCTTATGTGTTGCGGCATGTAGTTCTATGGCGCTTTCGTCTAACAGTGCAGTTTTCGCGGAGCTGAGTTGCGCGAGCGAGGGTCGATTCTTCGTTTTTAATGTCGACTTTGCCCCTTTTATTCCCTTTAGTTTCACGGCAGGCACCAGTAGGCTATCGGCAAGTGCAGCCCATAGCCGATTCATTGCCTGTATCTTCATGTGCTTTGTGATGTCTAGTACGTGCTTCGCCGGGCTAGAATTAATAAGGTGGTCCCGCCACTCATAAAGCATCTTTTCCCACCGCGTGGAATCTAGACTTGCGTATTCATGTGTTGCAAGAGTTGAGAAAAATTCCGCTTCGAAGCCGCTCTGTTTATGTTGCTCAAGGAAGAGCAGAAGCGAGGTGAAGACGTGGTGGTAGTCTTTCGCTTGCGTTTCTGAGCCGGCCCCATAAAACCTATAGAGTATAGGTATTGCCCTTAGTAAAAAATATCGAGCTAGAGGTTGGAATGTCCTGTAGTCATACGGCATTTTCCTTTTGTGTTTTTCAATCAAAAAAGCGAAAGGAGATAAGGGCACCGCCTCCGCTCCTTCATCGGGATCGGCTTTCCGGGTGACGTTTGCGGTTCCTGAGGCAGCTCGCTTTCGTCCCTTGGAAGAAACTATTTCGAATTTCTTCGGGAGTAAGCCTGCAACTGCCATATGCGCCATCAGATTGTTCGTACATAGACGATGTCGATCCTTCGTCTTCGGCGAGAGTAAGTCTCCTGTCCGATCCGAAACTTGATCCGCAAGAATTAGATTCCCTAGTCGCTCCACAAATTGCCGCCAGTCTTCTTCACTGAGCGCTTGAGCCGACACATAGCCTTCTTCGACAAAAAAAGCATAGAGGCTTCGGATAAAATGATCAAAGCGACTAGCATAATTGGCGAGCCAAGTTCTTTCTTCTACGCCTGCCGTTTGTCGCAAATTCTTTACAAGAGTACAAGCGGATTCCAAAAAATCCCGCCCGATTATGTCTGCGATATCGGTGTAGTCGTACGTGACCGCATTTCCCCCCTTCCAAGGGGTAGTCTGCAAAACATGGTACGGCCCATCTTTCGACAGAACCTTTGGATCAAAACGCATGGGGATCAAGCCCGCCTTAGCATATCGTGTTAGCGTTCCAAGGTAGCGACTCTTGAGCTGTTTTTTTCTTACGTCGGATTTTTTTTGGTCGCTTTCGATACGGCTAATTAACCGAGTGGTGAATTCGTTCCAGTCGGCTATCTCCATAGCGTTGGCAGTGGCAATGTTCTTTTTATTCAGAACAGACTCTATGGTGGTGAAGACTAACTGCAGATGTGAAACATACGCCTCTACGCAATACTCGGTCGTGTAGCCCTTTGACTGCGCCATGGCGAACTCGTGCTTGGCCAGGGCGCAAATCTTCTCAACGAAGTTGGGCCCGAGTCGGTTCGCAAACGAAGAATATTCATGCGAAACAGGTTTGTCTCGTACCTTCGTCTGCACGACTAGGTAAGGGTGGGTCAGGTCAGGGTCTGCAGGTTTCATTCCAGTGTCGCCGCTAACGAATCAGTAATATTGCCCAGCGAGAACAATCGGCCTGAGTCAACGCATTATAGCGAGCCCATTCAAACTTTACTTGTGCCTCGACGTTTCGCTAAGTTCCTGCGAAGTCGAATTCAGATGCGAATCACTTAGCGATCGGAGCAGGAATGTGCGGATGCGGGTCGTAATTTATAACTTCGAAATCCTCGAACTTGTAATCGAAAATTGAGGCTGGCTTGCGCTTGATTACTAGTTTTGGCAATGGTCGTGGCTCGCGGGTAAGTTGTAGGCGTGCCTGCTCTAAGTGATTGGAATAGAGATGCAAATCTCCGATCGAATGGATAATTTCTCCCACTTCAAGGTCGCACTGTTGTGCAATCATATGAGTAAGGAATGATACGCTCGTACAGTTGAACGGGATGCCCAAGTACAAATCACCTGAGCGTTGCGTTAGATGCGTCGAAAGGCGCCCGTTAGCAACGTAGAACTGATACATGATGTGGCAGGGCGGCAAAGCCATTTTGCCTTCAAGCGCATTGAGTTCAGGTGCTTTTGACTCGTCAGGCAAATATGCGACATTCCAAGCATTGATAATATGACGCCGACTGTCAGGGCGCTTTTTTATGCCATCGATCAAGGCTGCAATCTGGTCGTAGGTTTCTCCGTTCGGGCCTTTCCAAAACCGCCATTGTGCACCGTAGACTGGACCGAGTTCGCCTTCCGGAGTTGCCCACTCATTCCAGATTGAAACGCCATTATCGTTTAGGTACTTGATGTTTGTATCGCCCCGTAGGAACCACAGGAGTTCGTGCAGGATGGACTTAATATGAAGTTTCTTGGTCGTGAGCAACGGAAAGCCGTCGCTCAGATCGTGTCGATACATGCGACCGAAGACCGACAGGGTGCCGGTGCCCGTTCGATCGCCTTTATGGACCCCGTTGTCAAGTACGTCACGCAGCAGGCTAAGGTATTGCTTGTCCATCGTATGTGGTCTTTCATGGCTTGTTGAGATGCCTGCCTCGCTATGCCGGCGGGGCGCCCAGATTCATCCGGATTATCCGAACTCGAACGTTGTATAGCGTAACACAAATTCTGACGCTAGTATAGGTACTGTACCTATAGATGGAGGGTGCGTAAGTACTTGATTATAAATGGTTTTATCTATGGGTACAGTCGGGGCATGTGGCAAAGAAATGGCACGCCCAGGAAGATGTCGGCGCTGCGCTGATAAAGCTGGCAGGACAGCTTGCCGTCGGCCACGTAGAACTGGAACAGGGCGTGGCAGGGCGGCAGCTTCATGCGCGGGACGTCGGCCACGTTCCAGGCCGAGACGATCATCCGGCGCGAGTCCGGATTGTTCTTGATCTGGTCCAGCACCTGGCTGATCTGGTCGATGTGGCTGCCGTCCGGGGCCGGCCAGCTGCGCCACTGGTAGCCGTAGATCGGGCCCAGTTCGCCCTCGGCATCGGCCCATTCGTCCCAGATCGAGACGCCGTTGTCCTTCAGGTAGGCGATGTTGGTGGAACCTGCCAGGAACCAGATCAGTTCATGGATGATCGACTTCAGGTGCACCTTCTTGGTGGTGACCAGCGGGAAGCCGTCCTGCAGGTTGAAGCGCATCTGGTGGCCGAACACGGAACGTGTGCCGGTGCCGGTACGGTCGGTCTTGACCGCGCCATGGTCGCGGACATGGCGCATCAGGTCTGAATATTGGCGCATCTGGGTGTAAAGCTGGAGTAACAAAAGGGCATTTTACCCGATCAATGAAAACCCTCCAGGGTATCGCTGCGAACGCTGAATAAAATTTTTCGACGCCGCGACAACGGCTTTTTATCGAACGTCGGGACATCTGCATTCACGGTACTGTATGTCCTCGCTGCGATCTGCCGAGACTGGCGCCCAGGGCAAGTACTGCTTCCTGACAAGAAGTGCTGCCGCCCCATGTCTTGAATCTGCGATTCAAGGGCAATTGCAACTTGTTGACTTTATCGATGAACGCACAATGGAGGACATGATGAATGGACGTAAGACACTGGCTGGGCAGCGCATTGCCGTGCTGGCGACGGACGGCTTCGAACAGGTCGAACTGAGTGTGCCGGTCACCGCGCTCAAGGCAGCAGGGGCGCAGGTGGATATCGTCTCGCTGCACGGCGGCACCATCCGCGGCGTCAACCTGAACAAGCCGGCCGGGCGGGTCGACGTCGACAGGACGATCGACGAGGTGAGGGCGGGCGATTACGATGGGCTCCTGATTCCCGGTGGTTTCATCAACCCCGATTTGCTGCGTCAGTCCGCCAAGGCGCGCGACCTGGTGCGTGCATTCGACGACCAGCGCAAACCGATCGCGACCCTGTGCCACGGGCCATGGCTGCTTGCCTCGTCCGGGCTTGCGGAAGGGCGCGCGCTGACCTCATGGCCCGGCGTGCGCGACGACATGGTCAACGCAGGGGCCACATGGCTCGATCAGGAAGTGGTGCGTGACGGGAACTGGGTGACCAGCCGCGGTCCGCAGGACATGGTGCCCTTCGTGCGCGAGATGATCCAACTGTATGCAGGCGGTCCGGCCAGCAACGGCGCGCTGAGGCGCCGCCATTCGGATCCGCAGCGCGAGCGTCCGGCGCCCAGGGCGACCGCCGCCATGCGTCTGATGCCCAAGGCGTCGATGGGTACTGTGCTCGGTATTGCGCTGATCGGCGGCGGGCTGTACGCGGCGAGTCGGGCCGGGGCCGGGATGGGGCAGCGAGGAGCGGGCCGCGCTGAGGCGTGTGCTTGGGCGGTGTTTTCATTATTCGGCAACAGATGCGATGGCTTGTGACTGGCTGCCTCCGGGTGTTTGCAGACTCTCACAGCCGTCGCTCCCGACCCTAAGCGGACGGTCGAATAGTGACTAATCGTGGTTGCGCATTGACGAATAAGACCAGATCACGAACCGTGTTTATCTTCCCGTAGAAGGGGTTCTTCTCGGTTTCATCAAGCGCGTGACCAGAACGCGCAGCAATGTCTACCAACAAGTCCTCGATGTCGTCGGAATCGATGTGCAGGTCGTCGAGTAATGAGTCCGATGCGCGCACGGGGAAAGCCGACATGTAGGACTTCATCAGTTGCTGGATTTCCTGATGTGCTGCACGAATGACCCAGGTATCGACATCCCTGGTCGAGAAACTCCGGGCAAAGGTACATATCGATTCCTCAGCACGGGTGCTGCATATCCCTTCAAGTCTGCGCTTTTCCTGTTTGTTGATGACAGCTACACAAACACAGAACGTAAAGATCAGAGCGGCTGTCACGTACCGAGCCGTGTTCGACGAGGCATAGACAAAATACCCAAATCCAGCCAACAAGACTCCCAGCAACCACACCCACGAGATGCCCTTCTCGCTGCGTGGTGGAATGAGTCTTGATGGAGAGCGCATAGTTTTCATCCTGTCGGTAGGTTGAAGCGAACGTTTGCTTCTGGCCGGTCTCAGCCGGATTGGCTTGAGTTATTAGCTATCTTCTGGAAGCGAACCATGCATTCAGCCACGCTTCGAAATCGGGATGCATCGCACGGGCCGAAGCTATCGATTCGTTTGGCACTTCCGGCGCAACAATCCCAAGAGACTGATCAAGCCACGAGCGAAACTCGTTCAACCGGGGTGCTGGAGGATCTGCTTGCTCGACGCTGCCCCAGCTCACTGCGAAGCCGAGCTCGTCCGCGCCGATCGCGAGAAGAGCCAAAAAATCACGTAAAGAACTTGCCAACAAGCAGTTGTCTGTACCTTCGGAGCCGAGGAACACCACAGGCGCATTTTCGACTGTCCTGCCCGGATAGGCCCAGAGTGCATAAAGAGACCCATCCGGTCCGTGACCGATAACGATGAATTGCTGGGCAGCCTCAGCATCACCCCCAAACCATGCGGCGTCCCCAAACCGCCATTTACCCAGTTCAAAGTAACCGCTATACCAGTCATTAGATTGGTTTTGGAACCGGCGTAGCGCTAGCAACACCTCTGGAGCTCTTACGTCGGCTGGGAAATTTAGTTGGAACTCGTCTTCGCTCATCTTCAGCTTGATTAATGTGCTGGTTGAAGGTCACTGTTGGCCCGGTTGCAGACCTATTGCAGCGTCCGCTAACGACTGCGCCCCAACCGGTAACCCAACACTTGGCACATCCTTACAGGCGTTTGGTAATCACGGGATTTACACCAGTGCTCTCAATCACCGCGCTGCACCTCGGCCGCCAGCAGCGCCGCCACCTCCCGCATCCGCCCGTCCGGCGTATCAAGCAGGTTGTCGCCCACATACAGCTCGAAATACGAAGTATCGGGCAGCGCCCCGTGATTGATGCGGTGGAAGATCCACACGCCATGCTCGGCCGCCAGCTTGCGCCGGATCTCCAGCGCGCGTTCGCGGCCCACCGGCAGGTGCACGTGCAGCATGTTGGCCTGCGGCGCGGCCGGGTTGAGCTTCAACACCGGATGCGCGCGCAGCACTTCGTACAGGAACTGGGTGCGCCGGAACAGGGCCGGCATGCTGGCCAGGCGCGTGTCGAACTGCATCGCCGCCGCCACCACATAGGGCGACTGGTGCACCAGCTTGCCGCCCTGGCGCGCGAACCAGCGGGCGGCGCGCGCGACGAACTCGCGCGACCCCAGCAGCATCGCGCCGCCAAGGCCGCCGATGCCCTTGTACAGCGAAACGTAGACCGAATCGAAGCCGGCCGCGATCTCGGCCAGCGGGCGCCCGTAACCGGCGGCCGCTTCCCACAGGCGCGCGCCGTCCATGTGCAAATGGATGTCCTTGGCCTTGCAGTGCGCCTTGATGGCCTGCAGCTCGTCCCAGCTTGATAACTGGCCGCCGATCTCGCGCATCGGGATCTCCAGGCCCACAGCCGACAGGCGCTCGGGGATGCCGGTGATGTCGCTGGCCGTCCAGGGACGGTGCCGATCGCCCACCGACAGCGCGTCGAAGTGGTCCAGCAGCTGGTAGTTCGAATTCTCGTGCACGAAGATGTGCGAGGTCGGGTGCAGTGCCACCGGCGCCTTGCCGCGTTCCATGGCGGCCAGGCGCAGGGCGGTCACCTGGGTCATGGTGCCGGAAATGCAGAAGACGGCGGCCTCGAAGCCCAGCAGCGCGGCGAGCCTGCGCTCGAAGTCTTGGATCAGGGCGCCTTCGCCGTAGACGTCGTGGGCGATGCCATTGGCTTCGCACCAGGCGGCCATGGCGGAAAACATCTCGCTTGGGCGGCGCGGACGGTGGCCGGGGAGGATGGTGGTGCAGCGGGCAAGCAGTTCGGTGTCGCTCAAGGAAGACTCCAGTGGCAAGGCTAAGTGACCGCCACTGTACACCGAACTGCCGGGGCCGTGAATCAGTAGGAGCTCAGGGCCGGGCGGTTCGCGGCCTGGCGGGCGGCCTGCGCATCGTCCAGCTTGAACAGGCGCACCGCGCGTGCCAGTTGCTCGGCCTGCTCCAGCATGGCCTGGGCGGCGGCGCTGGCTTCCTCGACCAGGGCGGCGTTGTGCTGGGTGACCTGGTCCATCTCGCCGATCGCCTGGTTGATGTGCTCGATGTCGCCGCTCTGCGCGCTGCTGGCGGCGCTGATGCGCGACATGATGCCGGTCACCTGCTCGGCGCTGCCGAGCACCTCGGCCATCGTGGTGCCGGCTTCCTGCACCAGGCGGCTGCCGGCGTCGACTTCGGCGCCGGAGGCCTGGATCAGGGCCTTGATCTCCTTGGCCGCGGCGGCCGAGCGCTGCGCCAGGTTACGCACCTCGGAGGCCACGACCGCGAAGCCGCGGCCCTGTTCGCCCGCGCGCGCCGCTTCGACCGCGGCGTTCAGCGCCAGGATGTTGGTCTGGAAGGCGATGCCGTCGATGACGCCGATGATGTCGGCGATGCGCCCGGACGAGGCCTTAATCGCTTCCATGCGCTCGATCACCTGGCTGACCATGCGGCCGCCTTCCTGGGCCACCATCGAGGTGTTGACGGCCAGCTGGTTGGCCTGGTGGGCGTCGCCGGCGTTGCGGCGCACGGTCTCGGTCAGGTCCTGCATCGAATTGGCGGTGGCGGCCAGGGTCGCGGCCTGCTGTTCGGTGCGCGCGGACAGGTCGAGGTTACCGGAGGAGATCTCGCTGGAGGCGTTGACGATCTGCTCGGCGCCGGCGCGCACCTGGCCGACCACGTTCGACAAGCCCTTGCCGATCTCGTTCATGGCGGCGGCCAGGCGGCCGATCTCGTCGCGGCGCGCGTCTTCCAATGCGACGCTGAGGTCGCCCTGGGCCATGCGCACGGCGGCGTCGCGCGCCGCGCCCAGCGGACGGGTGACGGTGCGCTTGATGACGGTGTGCAGGATCGCCGCGAAGATGCCGAGGGCCAGCAGGCCGATCAGGATCGCGCGGTTACGCAGGGAGACGGCTTCGCGGACAATCTCGTCCTCGTAGGTGCCGCCGGCGATCAGCCAGTTCCAGTCCTTGAACAGGGTGTAGGCGGCGATGCGCATGCGCGGCTGGGCGTCGTCCGGGTTCTGCCAGGGGTAGAGCGTGATGCCGTCCTTCGACGCCAGCATCTCGCGCACGAACTGGCGTCCGGTGCTGTCGCGGCTGTCGAGGATGTTGCTGCCTTCCTTGTTCGGGTGGACCAGCAGGTCGCCGTAGTTCTTGCCCGGCGCGGCGTTCAGCACGTAGAAGTAACCGGTGTCACCCACCTTCATGCTCTTGATGCGTTCCTTCAGCTGGGCGACGTCGGCGCTGATGTCGACGCCGACATACAGCACGCCGATCACCTTGCCGGCGGCATCGCGCACCGGCTCGTAATCGGTGATGGTCTGCTTGCCGAACAGGGTCACCAGGCCGATGTAAGGCTTGCCGGCTTTCAGCTGGGCGTAGGCCGGGCTGGCATGGTCGAGGACCGTGCCGACGGCGCGGTCGCCGTTTTCCTTGCGCACCGAGGTCGTGACGCGCACGAAGTCCTCGCCGTGGGCGGCGAAGATGGTGGCATTCGCGCCGGTGGTGCGGGTGAACTGGTCGGGAATGCTGAAATCGAGGTTCAGCGCTTTGCCGTCGTGGAGCAGGGTCGGCACCGGCTTGCCGCCCACGGCGACCGTATTCGCGGTGTCGAGACTGTATTCGCCGGCCAGGCTGGCGGCGAAGATCTTGCCGAAGCTGACCGCTTCGCTCGACACTGCCTTGTCGAACATTTCGACCGTGGCGGCGACGGTGTGCAGCTCGCGCTGGATGTTGGCGGATGCGCGTTCCTGCAGCAGGTTGGAGGTGGTCCAGCTGATGACGGTGACGAGCACCGCGAGGATCAGGCCGACCAGCGCGAAGGTGAAGACCGTGATCTTCGAGCCGACCGACCAGCGCGATACGTCGAGCGTGGGCTTGTTCATGGGATACGGGTATGCAGTAAGGGTCCTGCATCATACCGGAAGTATCCGTGCGGCAACTACGGGATAAGCCTTAATTCGATGTAATTACGCAACAAATTCTTATGCACGCATATACTTTTGTTATGCCGCCTGCACGTGATGGAACTGCAGCGCCGCCAGGTTGGCATAGATGCCGCCCAGCGCCACCAGCGACGCGTGGGTCCCGGTCTCGACGATGCGGCCGTCTTCCATGACGATGATGCGGTCGGCGCGCTGTACGGTCGCCAGGCGGTGCGCGATGATCAGCGTGGTGCGGCCGACCATCGCCGCTTCCAGCGCGCTCTGCACCAGGCGCTCGCTCTCCGCGTCCAGCGCGCTGGTGGCTTCGTCGAGCAGCAGCAGCGGCGGATTCTTCAGCAGCGCGCGGGCGATTGCGATGCGCTGGCGCTGGCCGCCCGACAGGCGCACGCCGCGCTCGCCCAGGTAGGAGGCATAGCCCTGCGGCAGGCGCTCGATGAATTCGTGGGCGGCCGCCATCTTGGCCGCGGCAATCACTTCGGCGTCGCTGGCCTCGGGGCGGCCGTAGCGGATGTTCTCCATGGCGTCGGCCGAGAAGATGACCGTATCTTGCGGCACGATGCCGATCGCACCGCGCAGCACCTGCAGGTCGAGGTCGCGGATGTCGGTGCCTTCCAGCAGGATGCGGCCCGATTGCGGATCGTAGAAGCGCAGCAGCAGCTGGAACAGGGTGGTCTTGCCGGCGCCCGAGGGGCCGACCACGGCCACCGTCTCGCCGGGTTTGATGTCCAGGTTCAGGTGCGCCAGGGCCGCATGGTCCGGACGCGAGGGATAGGAAAAGCCGATGTCCTGCAACTGCAGCGAGGCGCCGCCGGCATGGCGCGGCGGCAGCGGCTTCGGCTGCAGCGGGCTGACGATGGTCGAGCGCAGTGCCAGCAGTTCGAGCAGGCGCTCGGCGGCGCCGGCCGCGCGCTGGGCCTCGCCCATCACTTCGGACAGTGCGCCCACCGCGCCCGAGACGATCGAGGCGTACAGGATGAACTGGCCGAGGTCGCCGCCGGTCATGCTGCCGGCCAGCACCGCATGCGCGCCCAGCCACAGCACGAAGACGATGGCGCCGAACACCAGCACGATGGCCAGCATGGTGAGGATGGAACGCGCGCGGATGCGCCGCATCGCGGTCTGGAAGGCTTGTTCGACCGAGGCGCCGAAACGCTGCGCTTCGCGGCGCTCGCCGGTGAAGGACTGCACGGTCGGCATGGCATTCAGGATTTCGCCGGCGAGCGCGGAGGCATCGGCGATGCGGTCCTGCGAGTCGCGCGAGAGCGCGCGCACGCGGCGCCCGAACAGCACGATCGGCACCACCACCAGCACCAGCAGGCCGAGGATGATCGAGGTCAGCTTGGCGCTGGTCACGAACAGCATCGCCAGGCCGCCGACGAACAACAGGGTGTTACGCAAGGCCAGCGAGATGCTGGTGCCGACCACCGACTGGATCAGGGTGGTGTCGGTGGTCAGGCGCGACAGCACCTCGCCGCTGCGGGTGGTTTCGAAGAATTCGGGGCTTTGCTGCACCACGTGGGAATACACGGCGCTGCGGATGTCGGCCGTAACGCGCTCGCCGAGCCAGGACACCATGTAGAAGCGCGCGGCGGTGGCCACGCCCAGCACCGCGGCGACGCCGAACAGGGCCAGGAAGGTGGCGTTGACGTTCTCGATGCTGCGTCCACCGGCGGCGGCGCCGAAGCCGTGGTCGATCATCTGCTTGAAGGCATACGGAATCGCCAGGGTGGCGCCGGCGGCAACCAGCAGGGCGATCCCGGCCAGCACGAACTGGCGGCGGTAGGGCTTCAGGAAGGGCAGCAGGCGGGCCAGGGCTTTGAAGGTGCCCTGGCGGCGTACGTTTGCATCGTTACTCATGTGTCCTTGGTTCTTCTTTTCTTGTGATTCAAAGTCCGGTGATTATAGATGCAGCGGGTCGACGTAGCCGGTCAGCTCGAGGTAGCCGCGGCCCAGCCGCCGGCCATCGCGCTCCACCGTCACCGCGCCTTCCCAGTAGACCGCACCGGTCGAGTGGCGCGAGTCGAGTTCCTGGTCGGCTTGCAGGGGCTTCAGCTGCCAGGTCGAGGTCCCGGTCTTGATCGTGGTCGCTACCGGGTAGCTGGCGCCGGTCCGTGGCGAACGCCACAGCGTCTGCGGCGTGAAGCTTACCTGTTCCGGCGCATATTGGCTAACCCGGCCGGCGGCATCGCGCAAAGTGGCATGGGCCCACAGCTTGGTGCCGTCCTTGGCGCGGATCTGGAAAGCCATCAGGGCGCCGCCGTCGTCGAGGTTGATGCCCGTCCAGTCCCAGCCGGCCGCATTCGTCTCCAGCACCTGGCTCGACCATTCGTGATCCAGCCATGCCGTGCCCTTGACCTGCACCGCCTTGCCGGCGCGGCTGACGGTGCCGAGCACGCGCAGCTGCGGCTCGCTGTAATAATAGCTGGCGTGTTCCGGCTTGGGGCCTTTGCGCGAAAAGCCGGCTTCGCCCTGCAGCAGCACGGGCTGGGTCGGCGCCAGCTGCAGTTCGAAGGCCAGTTCGGCGCCACGTACCGCTACGCGGTAGCGGCCGTCCTCGTCGCGGCGCATGGACCAGTCCTCGAGTTTCACATCGGTGGTGCCGGTCTTCGCCCAGGCCAGGCCGAAGCCCTCGCGCGCGCTGCGCTGGTCGTGCAGCAGGCGGCCGGTGGCCGGGTCGGACAGCGCGGCGTGGCCGATCACCAGCTGCTTCGGCGCGAAGGCGCTGGGGTTGGCCGGATCGTGCCCGGTACGGCTGCGGAAGAAGGTGACCTGGAAGCCGAGCGGTTTGCCGTCCGGCGTCTCCAGCCAGCCGGTCACGTACCACCACTCGGTGCGGTGCTCGGGGTGGGCGCCGAAGTCCTGCGGGAACACCAGCGCGCGGCCCGGCGTGACCGGGGCGAATTGCGGCGGACCGGCCAGTGCGGCGCCGGCCAAGAGGCAAAGCGCAAGGAACAGGCGGCGCAGCATCACCAGTCCTCCCGCACGGCCCGCACCGGCCCGCCGGACAGCGCATAGCGGCCCGACACCAGCGCCGTCGCCACCGAGGCGCCGACCAGCACCGCCGCCACGCTGCCCAGCAGCGGCCAGGGCAGGTGCAGCTGCATGGTCCAGTGGAAGGATTGCGGATTGACGACATACACCAGGATCAGGCTGATCAAGAGGCCGAGCGCGAAGCCGGTCGCCACCCCCAGCACGGTCAGCGAACCGCCCTCCAGAGCCAGGATGCGCAGCACCTGGCCGCGCGACACCCCCACGTGGCGCAGCATACCGAACTCGCGCGCCCGTGCCAGGGTCTGGGCCGAGAAGGTGGCAGCCACGCCGGACAGGCCGATGGCGATCGCGATCGCTTCCAGCAGGTAGGTGACGGCGAAGCTGCGGTCGAAGATCCTGAGGCTGGCGGCGCGGATCTCGCCGGGGCTGGCCAGCTGCAGGGTGGCGCCGAAGGGCAGGGCGCGCAGGCGTGCGGCCAGGGTATCGGTCGAGACGCCCTTGGCCGCCCACAGCGCGGCATCGGTGACGGTGGCGTCGCCGGTCAGGCGCCGGTAGTCGGCCAGGCGCACCACCACCGAGCCGGATTGGTTCGCATAATCGCGCCAGACGCCGGCCACGAAAAAGTCCTGCTTGCGGCCGCCCAGCGGCAGCGCCAGGCGCTGGCCGGTGCGCACGCCGTACAAATCGGTCATCGCTTCCGACACCCAGACCGGCAGCGCGCCCGCGGGCGCCGGTACGTTGCTGCCGACCAGCGCCAGCAGGCGCCCGGGGTCGGCGGCATCGATGTCGCGCGCGATCAGGGTGATGGCGGGACGCGCCGGGTCCAGGGTCAGCGGCCGGGTGCGCAGGAAGGCCGATTGCGACACGCCCGGCAGCGCGGCAATCGCGGCCTGTTCGCGCTCGCCCAGGCCACCGGTATTGCCGCCGGACGCCGTGCGCACATACAGGTCGGCCGGCAGGATGTGCAGGATCCAGTCGTCGACAGAGACCCGGAAGCTGGCCACCATGATGCCCATCGCGACCATCAGGCTGAAGCTGGCCAGCACCCCGCCCAATGCGATCGAGGCCTGGCCGGGCGCATTCGCCAGCCGCGCCAGCGCCAGGTTCAGCACCGGCGATTGCGCCGCCGCGGGCCGTCGCAGCTGCAGGCGGTTCAGCAGGCGGAAGCTGGCGGCGGCCAGGCGCGGCATCAGGCCGATCCCGCCGATCAGCAGCAGGGCCACGGCAAAGTAGCCGAACAGCGGCAGCTCGAACACCGGCGGCGCGCAGGCGCAGGCGCCGGCCAATGCGAGGCAGAGCAGTGAGGGCCAGACGCGCGACAGGCGCTCGAGCGCGGTTTCGTCGTTGCCGGACTTGAGGGCAACCGCGGGACGGGCGCGCGCCGCCTCCCAGGCCGGCGCCGCGCAGCCCAGCAGGGCCACGCCCAGGCCGAGCAGGAAGAAGACCAGGGCCGCGACCGGCGTGAACACCACGGTCGGCTTCACGCCCGGGAAATAACCGGCGCCGAGGTCGCCGCCGAAGAAGGCCAGCGCCGCCGCGGCCAGGCCGTAGCCGGCGGCGATGCCGAGCAGGGCGCCGATCACGCCCAGGCTCGCGCCTTCGACCAGCACCTGGCGCAGCAGCGCGCGGCGCGGCAGGCCCAGCACGCGCAGCAGCGCAAACTGGCTGCGCCGGCGCAGTACCGACAAGGCCTGGGTCGAGAACACCAGGAAGGCGCCGGTGAACAAGGCAACCAGCGCCAGCACCGTCAGGTTGACGCGGTAGGCGCGGCTCAGGTTGTTGTTGCGGCTCTCCTGATTGGCGTCGTTCGGCGCCGCCACCGTGAAGCGTCCCGGGAAGTCCTTTTCGAGTTCGGCGGCCAGGGCGCGCTCGAAGGCGCCGCGGTCCACGCCCTCGCGCAGTTTCAGGTCCACGCGCGACAGCTTGCCGAGCTGATGGAAGCGCCACTGCAGCGCGCCGATGTCCATCACCGCCAGGCGCTGGCCGCTGCGCGCACGCAGGATCGGGCCGGCCACGCGCAGCGGCACGTCCTGGGTGCCGGCGCGCAGCCTTAACGTCGAACCGGTCTGCACGCCCAGCCAGGCCTGGGCCGCCGGCGACAGGAAGATCGTGTCGTCGCCCAGCACGTCGGTGCCGCGTCCGCTGGCGGGCACGCCGCTCAAATCGGGCGAGATGGCGCCGGCGCGCAAAGCGTCCAGACCGACGATCTTCAGCGAACCGGGCTTGCCGGCCAGGGCGGCGTCGACCTCCAGCACCGGCGAGGCCAGCGCCACGCCATCGCGGGTCGCCAGGCGCGGGTAGATATGCTCGTCGAACTGGGCTTCGCGCCCGGCCACCTGCAGGTCGGCCTGGCCGGCCAGGCTCTGGATCGCGGCGGAGAATTCGTTGAAGGCGGCGGCGTTGATCAGGTGGATGGCAAAGCCCATCGCCACCCCGACCGCGATGGCGACCACCGCCAGCAGGGCGCGCATCGGGTGCGCGCGCCACTCGCCGAACAGCAGCCAGCGCGATAGCAGCCTCAGGCCGGACATTCCACCGCCAGGGCCTCGGCCTGGCGCCGCAGTTTAAGGCGCGCCGCCTCGTGTTTCGGGCCGCGCACCGTGCGCGCCAGGTCTTCCTCGGCCCATTTGTGGCGCAGGCGCAGCTTGTCGCATTTCTTGCGCTGGGCTTGCATCGCCTTGGCCTGGCGGATCTGGACGCGGCCTTCCTTTTCCTGCGCCTTTTCGCGTGCGATGCGGGCTTTTTCCAGTTCCAGCAGGGTGCGGGCATCGCCGCCCTGCGGCCCCATCGTGTCGCCAAGCGGGATGCCGGCCGGCGGCGGGGGCAGCGGCCTGGAGGCGCCCTGTGCGCAGGGGCGGTCGGCGTAGCTGGTCTTGCCGGCTTCGACGCACTTGTACACGGTCTGGGCCTGTGCCGCACAGGCGAACAGGCTGAGGGCGAAGATGAGGAAAAGGCGGGTCACGCAGCACTCCTGGTCAGAGAATTTTGCCAGGGTTCATAATGCCCAGCGGGTCGAGCGCGGCCTTGATGGCACGCATCAGCTCGAGTTCGACCTGGGCCTTGTAGCGCGGCAGCTCGTCGCGCTTGAGGGCGCCGATGCCGTGTTCGGCCGAAATCGAACCGCCAAACGCGGCCACGCTGTCGTGCACGATGCGGTTGATGTCGCCCTGGTAGGCCAGGAAGGCTTCATGCGGCGTGCCGGCCGGCGGGGCAATGTTGTAGTGCAGGTTGCCGTCGCCCAGGTGGCCGAAGCAGACCACCTGCACCCCGGGCCAGGCCTGGGCGAGCAGGGCATCGGTCCGTTCGACGAAATCGGCGATGCGCGAGATCGGTACCGAGATGTCGTGCTTGATGTTCTTGCCGTCCGCGGCCTGGGCCAGCGGGATGTGCTCGCGGATCGCCCATAGCGCGCGCGACTGCGCGATCGAGGTCGCCACCACCGCATCCTGGGCCAGCCCGGCTTCCAGCGCGCTTTCGATGGTGCGTTCCAGCAGGCCCACCGCGTGCTGCTCGGATTCATGGCTGGACAGTTCGAGCAGAGCGTACTGCGGATGCGGGGTCGGGAAGGGTTGCGGCAGGTCCGGGAAATGCTTGCCGACCAGGCGCAGGCACAGTTCGCTCATCAGCTCGTAGCCGGTCAGGGTCGGACCGGCGGTGTCCTGGGCCAGCTGCAGCAGCCCGAGGGCGTCGCGGCAGCTGCGCAGCGCCACCAGCGCCGTGATGCCGGCCTTCGGCTGCGGGAAGAGTTTTAATACGGCACCGGTGATCACACCCAGCGTGCCTTCGGCGCCGATGTAGAGGTCGCGCAGGTCGTAGCCGGTATTGTCCTTGCGCAGCCCGCGCAGGCCGTCCCACAGCTCGCCCTGGGCGGTCACGACTTCCAGGCCCAGGCAGAGCTCGCGGGTGTTTCCGTAGCGCAGCACGCCGGTGCCGCCGGCATTGGTCGCCAGGTTGCCGCCGATGGTGCAGCTGCCCTCGGCCGCCAGCGACAGCGGGAACAGCATCCCCTGGCTGCTGGCCGCCTGCTGGATGTCGTACAGGATGCAGCCGGCGTCGACCGTCATGGTGCGGTTGACCGGGTCGACGGCGCGGATGCGGTTCAGGCGCCGCAGCGACAGCACCACGGCGCGGCCGGAGTCGTCGGGTACGCTGCCGATCACCAGGCCGGTGCGTCCGCCCTGCGGCACCACCGGCACCCGCTGCGCCGCGCACAACCGCACCAGGGCCGCCACTTGCGAAGCGTCGGCAGGGCGCAGCACGGCGCGCGCGCGGCCGGTGTAGCGGCCGCGCCAGTCGGTCAGGTAGGGCGCGACGTCGGCGTCATCGGTGAGGACGTGGGCGTCGCCGATCAGCTCGCGACAATGCGCGACGAAGCTGTCAGTCATGCGGCACTTTGACCTTGTCGAGTAGCTCCTTGGCCAGCTTCTGCGCCTGCTTCTTGTAGGGTCGCAGGTAGAGCAGGGCGAACACGAAGTAGCAGCAGACCAGCAGCGCTTCGCCCAGCGCCATGATGCGCGAGATTTCGCTCTTGTCGCTCCAGGCCCGCACCGCGCCTTCGACGAAGTAAATCAGGATGACCATCGACGACCACTGCAGCGTGTAGAGGTCGCGCTTGATCACCCCGCGCAGCGGCAGCAGCAGGGGCAAGGCCTTGAGTGCCAGCAGCGAGCCACCCGGATGCAGCGGCGCCACCACGATTTCCCAGGCCAGCAGCCAGACGCACAGGATGACCAGACTGGTCACCGCTCCCGTATGAAATACCCGATGCACTTGCATTGCCTATTCCATCCCTTGTAGCTTGCAGCTTGCGAGCGCCAGGCGCCGGCCCAGCGCGACCGCCAGCCGCTTCTCGTCATCCGTGATCGGGCGGTTGCCGTCGACGCCAGACCAGTGGGTCGCGCCGTAGGGGCTGCCGCCGCTTTCGGTGGTCATCAGTTCCGGCATGGTGTAGGGCAGGCCCATCACCATCATGCCGTGGTGCAGCAGCGGAATCATCATCGACAGCAGGGTCGACTCCTGGCCGCCGTGCAGGCTGCCGGTGGAGGTGAACACGGCCGCCGGCTTGCCCGACAGGGTGCCGGACAGCCACTGTGCGGAGGTGCCGTCGAGGAAGTACTTCATGGCCGCCGCCATGTTGCCGAAGCGGGTAGGGGAACCCAGCGCCAGTCCGGCGCATTCCGCCAGGTCATCCAGCTCGACATAGGGCGCACCGCTCTTGGGGATGTCGGGCTCGGTCGCTTCCGCCACGGTGGACACGGCCGGCACGGTGCGCAGGCGCGCCTCGGCACCGGGAACGCTCTCGACGCCCTGGGCGATGAGCTCGGCCAGTTTGCGGGTCTTGCCATGACGTGAGTAATACAGGATGAGGATGATCGGATTGGTTGGGTTCATCGTTGGTATTATAGGGCGGTTTATTCCTTCAACGCGTCCAGATGCTCTCGAAATCCGTCTCCACCATTTCCCGTTCCACCAGCGAGATGATCAACGTCGGTGTCGACATGGTACGTGGCCTGACCTGGCTTGAGGCGCGCGACCTGATGCGCTTCGCACGCAAACGTCTGCTGGACGAGAAACTGCCGCAGGTGGCGGGCAGTTTGACCTTCACCACCACGCTGGCGCTGGTGCCGCTGCTGACCATCGTGCTGGCGATTTTCACGACCTTCCCGATCTTCGGGCAGCTGCGCTCCGCGCTCGACCATTATTTCGTGCAGATGGTGATGCCGAAGGCGATCGCCAACACGATCACCTCGAACCTGACCCAGTTCGCCAGCAAGGCCACGGGGCTGTCGGCGGTGGGCGCGGTGGCGCTGGTGCTGACCACCGCGGCCATGATCGGCATGATCGAGCGCGCCTTCAACCAGATCTGGCGCGTCAAGCGCCCGCGTCCGCTGGTGCAGCGGGTGCTGATCTACTGGGCCCTGGTGACGCTCGGGCCGCTGCTGTTCGGCCTGTCGCTGACCCTGACCTCCCAGCTGTTCAGCGCCACCACCGGCCTGATGACTGCCATTCCCCTGGTCGGCACGGTGTTCTATACGGTGGTGTCGGTGGCCCTGACCACCGGCGCCTATACGCTGCTCTACATGACGGTGCCGAACCGCTGGGTCGACTGGCGCGATGCGCTGTGGGGCGGGCTGGTGGCGGCGATCGCCTTCGAGGTCGCCAAGCGCGTGTTCGCGATCTTCATCCGCCAGTTTCCGACCTACGCCATCATCTACGGCGCGCTGGCCGCGCTGCCGCTGTTCCTGCTGTGGATGTACCTGTCCTGGCTGATCACCCTGGTCGGCGCGCTGCTGACGGCCGCGCTGCCGGTGGTGAAGTACGAACGCTGGTGGTACGAACCGGTGCCGGGCGGGGCCTTCGTGGACGCGATGGCGATCCTGAAGGTGCTGCACGGCGGCGCGGCCATCACCGGCACCGCGCTGGTGACCGGCGCCCAGATCCGCGCCCATACCCGCATCGGGTATGACGAGATGAGCCAGCTGCTGGAGCAGATGGTGGCGGCGGGCTGGGTCGGCCGCGTGCATGCCGAGGAAAGCGTGCAGGTGATCTGGGGCCGCGGCGCGCGCGAGGGTGCCGAGGGCTGGGTGCTGCTGGTCGACCCCGGTCTGATCCGCCTGTCCGACGTCTACCGCCGCTTCGTGTTCGGCGGCGCAGCGCTCGACGCCGGCGCAGGGCCGGGGACCATGGCGGGCGGCCTCGAGGCGCCGGTGTCGCCGCTGGCGCTGGACACGGCGGCGCTGGCGCGCCGGGTCGAAACCGCCGTCGAGCGCGGCCTCGACCAGACTCTGGCGGAGCATTTCGGGCAATAATGTCGTGTTTGCCGACTGCGTCGCTGCCGGATCAATGCTTTTGCAATAGTGGCAACGAAACGGTCGGATCGCCCAGAATGACGACCGTCTGCCTGTCCAGTGCCACGAGCCGCCGGTACAGTGCCCAGTCTCGCATGCCGGGCACGTTCTTGTTGACCTGCACGATCGCTTCGTTCAAGGAGCCGAAGAAGGCACCGGACTCCTTGAAATGATCGCGCAGCGCATACCCGATGGGTGTGCGCATGTCCTGCTGGAACAGCTGCGTGTACAGGGCGTCGCACAGCACGCGCACGAGCACTTGCTTGGTAACGGGGTCGCGCATGGTCCAGTCGAACGTGGGCTCGACGTGTCCCACGAAGGCGCGCAGCGGCGACGGCGCGCCGAGCAGGGCGCGCGGCAGCGGGGCGACCGTGGCCCCGGCTGCGGCGGCGACGCCGTTGACGATCCGGCTGATGTTGGCGTCGTGGGCGAGCAGGCCGGCATAGCGCGACGGTGAGTCCGAGCCGGCGGCGCAGCAGGCGTGCGCGTACCAGATCGCCCCCGATGGCTGCCACTGCTGCAGTTCCTCGATGCGCAGCACTTCATGATTGATGTCGACCGGCAGGCCCAGCTGGGCTGCCAGGGTGGCGCCGTTGCCCAGCGGGCCGGTCATGCCGTGGCTGGTCGTCACGACCAGGCCCGGCTTGCGTTCGGCGAGCGCCGACACCAGGGCGGCGCGTGTGCCTTGCGCGCCCTTCAGGCGCAGGCGCTGCCCGAGGTCGGCGTCTTGCTCCACGCTTTGCCACAGGCGGTCTGCGACGGTGCGCTCCATCAGCCAGCTTATGTCGGGCGCGCCGTGGTCGACGCTCCACACGACCGGCGCGCGCACTTCGCAGGCGCCGGTACGCCAGTCGCTCAGCAGCGCTTCGATGTAGTTGTCGAGCGCGCGACCTTCGAGGTCGAGGCGGCCGACATAAGTCGACATGTTCAGCGCATATTGCACTTCCCACGGGATCAGCGCGGGCGAGGCGTAGATGAGCAGGTAGCGGGGGATACGGTCTTCACCGTCTCCGGGCGTGGGGGCGGCAATATCGAGATCGCGGGCCTTGCCGTCCGCGCCGTAGCGGCGCAGGTGGCTGTTGCCGTGCCGGGGCATCCAGCGCAACACCGGCGATCCTGGCCGTGCTGCGAGCAGGGCCTGGATCGCCGCTGGCGCATCGGCTGCGGTGGCGCGCCCGGCAGGCTCCAAGGCTTCGTTCTCGGGCAATAGCAAGCCCCAGCCGACGTCCGGATTCTCCCAGCGGCGCTGGTCGACAGGGACCGCCGGGGCCAGCGCGTGCAATCGCAGCTCGTCGCGCGGCTTGACCTGCGCCCAGGGCGTCTTCGCCGGCAAAGGGTCCGAATTCGGTGGGTCGCCACCGCTCCAGGCATTGATTTGCAGGCTTTCGGGGCGCTCGATCGGCGCAGGCGTTCTGGATGGCGTCATGCGGGGAAGTTCCCGAAGGGGTCTGGCCGCAAGGCCAAGGGCACCGGGGGCGGCCGGTCCAGCAGGGCCAGCACCTGGTTACGCAGTTCGAGCGGCGTGTTCCATGGCAGGCTCCGCAGCGAGCGCGCCACCAGCGCGATCCGCTTGCGCATTTCCTCGTCGGATCTTTCCTTGGCAGGAGCGAGTCCGACCCGCAAGGGGGTATAGCGTTCGTACAGGATAGGGAGGCACCAGCGCGCGAAGGTCTCTTCACGGGCATTCTGCGTCGCGTCGTACAGTCGCGTACGCGCTTGATTGACCGCAGGGCCGAGGTCGATCATCGAGGTCCCCCCGGCCGCCAGGCCGTTGATGGCGTTGCCGATGATCTCGAAAGCATGTCGGTAGAAGACCTCGGCAAATGCGCTGGCATCGTCGGAGGTGATCGGCTCGGCCATGCCGATCGTGACGGGCGAGCCGGACTTGGTCAGGCCGCCGGCCATCGAGAACAGGCCGGGCGTTTCCTGCGCGCTCGAACAACTGCTCAATACGGTCAACCACACCGTATCGAGCGAGCTCAGGATCTGCGTGAGACGGTCGGCGGACAGGTAGATCGAACCGGTGGCATCGGGCTCTCCGTCATGGTCGTGATCGCTGATGGAGGCGAATTCGAGCAGCTGGACATTGTCCTTCGCATAGCCATGGCAAAAGAAATGCAGGATC
>Ga0308161_1001424_pt1 | contig 28899 bp, 24 predicted proteins | sample PhyFR2_FD_201034 | JGI IMG/M metagenome (GOLD analysis project Ga0308161, IMG submission 201034) | Phyllosphere microbial communities from UC Gill Tract Community Farm, Albany, California, United States - DLSLF.R2 | ecosystem: Host-associated > Plants > Phyllosphere > Unclassified | place: USA...
ACGCCTTCATCGAGATCGTCAAGCTCGACCCTGAAACCGCCGAGATGCACTTCGCGCTCGGCAACCTGTTCCGCCGCCGCGGCGAGACCGAGCGCGCCATCCGCGTCCACCAGAACCTGCTGTCGCGTCCGGACCTGCCGATCGAGCAACAGGTGCACGCCCAGTACGAACTCGGCATGGACTACCTGAAGGCCGGCCTGCTGGACCGCGCCGAGGAAACCTTCAACCTGCTGGTCGACACGCAGTACGGCGTGCAGGCGCGCCGCGCCTTGCTGGAGATCTTCCAGCGCGAGAAGGAATGGCGCCGCGCGATTGCGGCCGCCGAGGGTCTGCAGGAATCGGGCGCCGGCGCCCAGCACAAGGAAATCGCCCAGTTCTATTGCGAGCTGGCCCAGGACGCGCTGGTCCACATGCAGCCGGCCGACGCCATGCAGCTATTGGATAAAGCCCTGCAGGCCGACCGCAAGAGCGTGCGCGCGACCATGCTGTACGGCGATGCCCAGACCGCCCAGGGCGACATCGAAGGCGCGCTGAAGACTTGGCGCCGCGTCGAGCAGCAGAGCGTGCCGCACGTGGCCCTGGTCGCCGCCCGCCTGATGGATGGCTACCGCAAGGTCGGCCGGCCGCAGGAAGGCGTCAACCTGCTGCGCTCCTACCTGGCGGAAGCCTCATCCATTGATCTGATCGAGGTCGTGTTCAAGGCCGTGATCGAACTGAACGGCGTCGACGCTGCCAAACAACTGGTGGTGGAAGAACTGCGCCGCAACCCGACCCTGCTGGGCCTGGACAAACTGCTCGAAGCGCGCCTGATGGATGCGCCGGCCAATGTCTGGGAAGAATTGTCGATGGTGAAGAACCTGGTCCACGGCTATACGCAGAAGCTCGCGCGCTACCAGTGCAGCCACTGCGGTTTCAAGGCGCGCCAGTATTATTGGCAGTGCCCGGGTTGCAGCAAGTGGGAAACCTACCCGCCGCGCCGCACCGAAGAACTGAATGTCATGAATTGATGAACTGAGAATATGAAGATTACGATTATCGGCACCGGCTACGTCGGTCTTGTTACCGGCGCCTGCCTGGCGGAACTGGGCAACGATGTGTTCTGCCTCGACGTCGACCAGCGCAAGATCGACCTGCTCAACAATGGCGGCATCCCCATCCACGAGCCGGGCCTGGAAGAAGTCGTCGCGCGCAACCGCGCTGCCGGCCGCCTGCATTTCTCGACCGACGTCGCCGCCAGCGTGGCCCACGGCCAGCTGCAGTTCATCGCCGTCGGCACCCCGCCGGACGAAGACGGCTCCGCCGACCTGCAGTACGTGCTGGCCGCCGCGCGCAGCATCGGCCGCCACATGGACGGCTTCAAGGTCATCGTCGACAAGTCGACCGTCCCGGTGGGCACCGCCGACCGCGTCGCCGCCGCGATCAAGGAAGAGCTTGCAGCGCGCGGTACGCAGACCGACTTCACCGTGGTGTCGAACCCGGAATTCCTGAAGGAGGGCGCCGCCGTCGAAGACTTCATGCGTCCGGACCGCATCGTCATCGGCCACGACGACACCGCCAGCGGCCAGCGCGCGCGCGAGCTCATGAAGCTGCTGTACGCGCCCTTCAACCGCAACCATGAGCGCACCTACTGGATGGACGTACGCTCGGCCGAGTTCACCAAGTACGCGGCCAACGCCATGCTGGCGACCCGCATCTCCTTCATGAACGAGCTGGCCAACCTGGCCGATAAAGTGGGCGCCGACATCGAAGCGGTGCGCCACGGCATCGGCTCCGACCCGCGCATCGGCCACAGCTTCCTGTACGCCGGCGCCGGCTACGGCGGTTCCTGCTTCCCGAAGGACGTGCAGGCGATCGAACGCACCGCGCGCCAGTACGACCAGGACCTCTTGATCCTGAGCGCCGTGGAAGCCGTCAACGAGCGCCAGAAGCAGGTGCTGGGCCGCAAGGTCGTGTCCCGCTTCGGCGAAGACCTGACTGGCAAGCGTTTCGCGGTCTGGGGCCTGGCCTTCAAGCCGAATACCGACGACATGCGCGAAGCGCCGTCGCGCGTGCTGCTGCAGGAGCTCATCGAGCGCGGCGCCACCGTCACCGTGCACGACCCGGTGGCGATGGCCGAGGCGAAGCGCGTGCTGGCCATGGACCTCGGTGAAGAAAAGCTGGCGCGCATCGAGTTCACCGAGTCGCCGATGGATGCGCTGCACGGCGCCGAAGCGCTGGTGATCGTCACCGAGTGGAAGGCCTTCCGCAGCCCGGACTTCGAGCTGATCAAGGCGCGCCTGAAGCACCCGGTGATCATCGACGGCCGCAACCTCTACGAGCCGGCCCTGATGACCAGCCTGGGCATCGAATACCACGGCATCGGCCGTTCGGTCCTGACCAGCAAGTGAGGTGAGACGATGAGCAAGGACATCCCGAGCCGCCTGCTGCCGACCGACAGCTATCGCCAGGCCGACGCGCCCGACCTCGAGGCCGTGCGCCTGCTGGTGGTCGGCGACGTCATGCTGGACCGCTACTGGTTCGGCGACGTCTCGCGCATCTCGCCGGAAGCCCCGGTGCCGGTGGTACGTATCGAGAAGCGCGAAGCGCGCCTGGGCGGCGCCGCCAACGTGGCGCGCAATGCGGCCGCCCTCGGCGCCCATTGCGGCCTGCTGGGCGTGGTCGGCAACGACGAAGCCGGCGACGAGGTCGAGCAGATCCTGCGCGAGTCGAGCATCGACAGCTACCTGAAGCGCGACGAGCAGATTTCCACCATCGTCAAGCTGCGCGTCATCGGGCGCCAGCAGCAGATGGTGCGCATCGACTTCGAGGAAGCGCCGAGCGAAACCACGCTGCGCGACAAGCTGACCCAGTTCAAGGCCGTGCTGCCGGACTACGACGTCATCATCTTCTCCGACTACAACAAGGGCAGCCTGGTCAACGTCGCCGAGATGATCCGCATGGCGCGCGAGGCCGGCAAGACCGTGATGGTCGACCCGAAAGGGGACGATTTCACGCCTTACCGTGGCGCCACCATGCTGACCCCGAACAAGTCGGAACTCAAGCGCATCGTCGGCACCTGGAAGACCGAAGAGCAACTGACCGCGAAGGCCCAGGGCCTGCGCGAAGAGCTGGGCTTGAGCGCGCTGCTGCTGACCCGTTCGGAAGAGGGCATGAGCCTGTACACGGCCGAGGAAGTGGTGCACGTGCCTGCCGACGCGCGCGAGGTGTTCGACGTCTCCGGCGCCGGCGACACCGTGATCGCCACCATGGCCGCGATGCTGGGCGCGGGTGCCTCGCTGCCCGAAGCGCTGGCCACCGCCAACCGCGCCGGCGGCATCGTGGTCGGCAAGCTGGGTACGGCCACCGTCACCCGCGACGAGCTGTTTGCGCATCGCCGCCGCAGCGACGCCGCAGCCGACTAAGGCTTGCGCTCCCACAAACGCCGGCGTCAACGGCCGGCGTGCTGGTCCGTTAATGAATCCGGGCGGCGCCTGCCGCCCGCTTTCCAACCAACGGAGAAAACCAGATGATCAAGAAACTGTTCCTTGCAATCGCTGCGCTGGCAGCCTCGATGAACATCGCCTTCGCCCAGGTCGACGTCAACAAGGCCGACGCCGCGGCGCTGGACTCGGTGAAGGGCGTCGGCCCGAGCATGTCGAAGGCCATCATCGACGAACGCAGCAAGGGCGAATTCAAGGACTGGGCAGACTTCCAGAAGCGCGTGAAGGGCGTGGGCGACAAGCGCGCCGCCAAGCTGTCGGAAGCCGGCCTGCAGGTGAACGGGAAGTCGAAGGACGGCGCGGCAATGGCCAAGCCGGAAGACAAGGCTGCCAAGCCGGCCAAGGCTTCGAAGACGGCTGCGAAGCCGGAGGCTGGCGCCAAGGCAGCCAGCTGATGAATGGGGTGGGCGGGCTTCCCGTCCACCCCACATTGCTTCCAATCATGCCCTCTTCGGCGGCTGCCGTACGCCGCTGTTGATCTCGGATTAGAATGGCGTTTTGAGATCGCAAGAAAGCAGAAGCAAACCCATGGCATACAAGACCATTCAGGACACGATCGGCAACACCCCGCTGGTGCAGCTGGTCCGTATTCCCGGCGCGGACGCCGCGGCCCGCAACAACGTCATCCTCGGCAAACTCGAAGGTAACAATCCGGCAGGTTCGGTCAAGGACCGCGCCGCCATGTCGATGCTGCGCGGCGCCGAAGAGCGCGGCCAGATCAAGCCGGGCGATACCCTGATCGAAGCGACCAGCGGCAACACCGGCATCGCGCTGGCGATGGCAGCCGCCATCCGCGGCTACAAGATGCTCCTGATCATGCCTGACAACCTGTCGATCGAGCGCCGCCAGAGCATGGCAGCCTATGGCGCCCAGATCATCCTGACCCCGAAGACCGGCGGCATGGAGTATGCGCGCGACCTCGCCGAATCGATGCAGAAGGACGGCAAGGGCATCATCCTCGACCAGTTCGGCAACCAGGACAATCCGCGCGCCCACTACGAGACCACCGGTCCGGAAATCTGGCGCGATACGGACGGACGCGTGACCCACTTCGTCAGCGCGATGGGCACAACCGGCACCATCATGGGCGTGTCGCACTACCTGAAGGAAAAGAACGAGGCGATCCGCATCATCGGCGCCCAGCCGGAAGAGGGCTCCTCGATCCCGGGCATCCGCAAATGGCCGGAAGCCTACCTGCCGAAGATCTTCGACAAGGCGCGTGTCGACCAGGTCGAGAACGTGACGCAGGCGGCTGCGGAACAGATGGCGCGCCGTCTGGCGGCCGAGGAGGGCATCTTCTGCGGTATTTCCGCGGCCGGCGCCTGCGAAATCGCATTGCGCATTTCGCAGACCGTGGAGAACGCGACGATCGTGTTCGTCGTCTGCGACCGCGGCGATCGTTATCTCTCGACGGGTGTGTTCCCCGCCTGATTGACTGGCTCGGTGGCCTTGTTGGTCATTTCTCCCGGCGCGAGGTCTGGGCGCTGGGGGTCTCCCCTCTCGAGGAAGAACTGCTGTTACTGCAGACGGTGCGGCGGCATGAGGTGCCGCCGTCCGTAGGCGCGCGCATGCTTATTCCGCGCCGGCGCCGTTGTCTTTGTCTTTCGGCTTGAACTGCTTGTCGCTGATGCGGAATTTCGCACGGCGGTCGCCCATCAGGTAACGCAGGTCGCGGATCGACAGGTCGCTGACTTCGTGCATGCGGATCAGCAGCGAAGCGCCGACCGGCAGACGGTGGTGGCGGATCTTCGAGATCACCGGCGGCGCCACTTCCAGCGCGCGAGACAGGGCTGCGTCGTTCTTCAGGCGCAGGTTCTCGATCAGGGTGTCGAGCAGGCGGTTCGGGTTGTACTGCAGCAGTTCGTCATTCTCCGAATCGCTGTTCATATCAATGCCGACTTGGTTCGTCATGATGTCACTATTCCTATTTTTGGGTTGATGGAGCTCGCGGGCGGCTTTGTATCCCAACAAGATTACGATTATTTCTACTAAATTATACAACTAATTTCTAATTTAGTACTTAAGAGCAATAAGTATCAGCCAGGCCTGCTCAGTCCGTTGTCTTGCTGCAACAATAGCCGCAATGCAATTCTCTCACAAACTCACTGAAAAATTAATTGCTTTTTATTTAAACTTAAGTGTAAAGCAATTCTCGATGCGCTGCCGCACGTTTCCAAAACGCATAGTGAAACGCCAAGTTCGATGGGGGTATGGGGGCCAGCAATCTGTTTCCTCAGGGAACTAGCTAGAGGAAAAGAGGATACCCCCGGGGGTATATCGTTGTCAGTACGGCATTAACTCAGCAATAACACCTGTTGTACCGTTACAAAGAGATACAAAGATTCTCACAGATTCAGGCTCAGTTGCCCCGTGCGAGCCTCACTGCGCGACCCAGTTCGATGACCGACATGGCATAGAAATAACTCCGATTATATTTTGTGATAGCAAAGAAGTTAGCATTTGCTACCCAGTATTCGGTCGGGTCGGCGCCATTCTGCAAATCGATCAGGCCATAGGTGCGCTGTTCGGGCAGTGGCGTGCGGGTCACGACGCCGGCGCCCTGCAGCTCGGCCGGCTGGTAACGCGCTTCGAGGCCGCCCAGCAGCGGCTCCCAGGCCATGCTCGGGGCGACGTCGGCCGGGAACACGGACGGGCCGGTCGCATTGCGGTCCCAGCCGTGCGCGACCAGGAAGTTGGCGACGCTGCCGATCGCATCGGCGGCCGAGTTGCGCAGGTCGACGATGCCGTCGCCGTCGTAATCGACGCCATACTTCAGGATATTGCTCGGCATGAACTGCGGCATGCCGACCGCGCCGGCAAACGAGCCCAGCAGCGAGAAGGGGTCGATGTTCTCCTGGCGCGCCAGCATCATGGTCTTTTCCAGCTCGCTGCGGAAGAACTGCATGCGGTCGTTGCGGTTCGGCGATTCCGGATAAGCGAAGGCGAGGGTGGCCAGCACGTCCATCACGCGGAAGCGCCCGGTATCGCGGCCGTAGATCGTTTCGACGCCGATGATGCCGACGATGATCTCGGCCGGCACGCCATACTGCGCCTCGGCGCGCGCCAGCTGGGCCGCGTTCTCGTTCCAGAAACGCAGGCCGGCGTTGATACGGATCGGCTCGATGAAGCGCCCGCTGTAGGCCTGCCAGTTCTTCGGCTTGCCCGGTGGCGCCGGTTTCACCAGCTGGACCGCGGAATCGATGAAGCGCAGCTTGCCGACCGCCGCCTCGACCTCGGCGCGCTCGAAACCGTTGCGCTGGACCATGTCGTCCTCGAAGTCGCGCACCGCCTGCCATTCGCTGAAATTGACCTGCTCGCCGTCGTAGTCGATGCTTGGACGGCTGGGCGCGGGTACGGGCTTGGCGGCCTTGCTCTTGGCCTTTTTGACAAGCTTGGCCGATTTGGCGGCCTTGGCCGTTTTGGCAACTTTGGCGCCAGTGTGGTGGGACGAGGAGGCGGCGAAAGCGTGGGACGCTGGCCCGGCGCCGATGGCGAGGGCAAGCAGCAGCGGTACAAAGGATTTCATCGAACTCGGGACAGCAACTCTTTCAGGGTGGTCAGCAGGCCGGCGCCGTGCGGCGGGGTCTGCGGTGGCGGTGCGTAGCGCCAGGCACTGTAGCGGCGCAGGAATTCGGCCGCGGCGGCCTTCGGTTCGGGGGCCAGGGCGGCGCCGGCGACACGCGCGGCATACGCCGTCGGTCCTTCGTCCGGTGCGCGCGGCAAGCCCAGCTGGCCGAGGCGGTGGCACAAGGCCGAGTATAGCTTATCGACCGGGTCCGTCCGCCTTTGCTTCGAGAATTTTCCAGCGATCAGCAACAGCGCACAGACCAGCACCAGCACGGCCGCGCTGGGCCAGCCGAACAGGTTTTCCTGCAGGGTTTCCATCAATGCAGCCTGGCGCTGCGCGGTGTAGTTCAGCACCCACTGGTTCCAGCCGTTGTTGGCGGCGCCGATCGCGTAGCGGACCCTGGCCAGCAGCGAGTCCGGGTCCGGTTGCATCAGCCGTCCCAGGCCCTCGAAGCCGAACGGACTCGGGGCCGGCAGCGCCTGCGCCAGGTTGCGCTGCACACGGTCGGGCGCCACGGCCGCGGTCGGGTCGATGCGGATCCAGCCCAGTTGCGGCAGCCAGACCTCGCCCCAGGCATGGGCATCGGACTGGCGCACCGTGAAATAACCGTCGATCGGATTCAGTTCGCCGCCCTGGTAGCCGGTTACCACGCGCGCCGGAATCCCGGCCGCGCGCATCAGGAACACGAAGGAGCCGGCGAAGTGCTCGCAGAAGCCGGCGCGGGTGTTGTACAGGAATTCGTCGACGGCGTCGCTGCCTAGCAGCGGCGGCTGCAGCGTGTACGAATAGCCGCCGGTGGCGAACTGGCGCAGCACCGCCTGCACGCGCTGCATGGCCTCCGGATAGTCCTGTTTCAGGCGCTGGCCGGCCGCCAGCGCCTTCGGATTGCGGCCGTAGGGCAGCAGCAGCCACTGGTAGGCGTTTTCCAGAGCGTCGCCGGCCTGCACGTTGAAGTCGACATAGGACATGAGCTCGTAGCGGATCCGCTCGCGCACCGGGCTGGACGCCTGCAGTTCCAGCTCGCCGCTGACGCTAACCAGGCCGCCCGACAGTTGCGGCAGCGCGCGCGGCATCTCGAGCGCGAACAGCCAGCGCGTATTCGAGGGTTCCAGCGTGACCTGGTAGCGCAGCGGCTCGCCGCGCACCTTGATCGACACCGCCGACGGCGCCTTGCGGCCAAAGCTGGGCCGCGGCAGCACGCGGGTCCAGGTGCGGCCGTCGTAGGCGCCCAGCACCGGGCCGCGCCAGTACAGCTGCGGCTGGGGCGGCGGCGCGCCCTCGAACTTGACGCGGAAGGCCGGGTCGTCCGATTGGGCCAGGTTCGAGAACTGGCCCGGCGCCATGGTGTCGGACAGGCCGGTGCGGGCGCCGTGCGCATCGTCGGGCATGCCCCACAGCGGACCGTCGACGCGCGGGAACAGCACGAAGCCGGCCGCCGCCAGCGGCGCCGCCAGCGCCAGGATCTTGGCGCCCATCAGCAGCCGGGTGCGCAGCGGCGGCACGGCGCCGGTCAGCTGGAAGGACAGCTGGGTGGTCAGCAGGGCCACGATCGACACCAGCATCAGGGCCGCGGTGCCGATGCTTTGCGAGTAGAAGAAATTCGTCAGCACCAGGAAGAAGCACAGGAACACGACCACGAACAGGTCGCGTCGCGCATGCATCTCGAGCATCTTGAAGGCCACCAGCAGCACCAGCATCGCGACCCCGGCATCGCGCCCGAGCACCGTATGGTAGGTCTGCAGCACCCCCGCCATCGCGGCCACCGCCAGCGGCACCAGCAGCAAATTGGCCGGCATGCGCCTGCCCAGCAGCGTGAGGACGGCGCGCCAGACCAGCGTCGCGCCGCACACCAGCGTCACCCAGGGCGGCAGGTGGGCCGTGTGCGGCAACAGCACCAGCACCGTGCTGGCCAGCAGCAGCAGGGTGTCCTGCTTGTCGCGCGAGAGCGGGGCGGTGGCGCCTGGGCGTCTCATCGTGCGGCGTCCGGGAGGCCGTACAGGGCCAGCGCTTCCAGGCACGCAGCCTGCTGGGCGGGCCCCAGCGCCGCGGCGATGCGTTGGCGGCCCAGGTGCAGCGCATAGGGCAGCGAGCGCAGTTCCGCCTCCAGCACCCAGCGCGTCAGGCGCGACAGCTTCAGCTCGAGGTCGAGCTGGGGCGGCAGCGCGTCCAGGTCGAGCACCAGTTCGTCGAGCGAGCCGCCCTCGAACTGCTTCGTGACCAGCTGGCCGCCGAACGCCGGATCGAGGCGGGCAATGTGGCGCCAGGCCAGCTGGCGCAGCGGGTCGCCGGGCTGGTAGCTGCGCACGCCAGCGAAATCGTCGCTGCCGGCGCTGCCGAAGCCGTCCGGACTCGGGTAGCCGCTCGAGGGCAGCGGCGGCGCATCCTGTTCCGGAAAAGGGTAGACCAGCGCGCGGCTGTCCGGCTGCCAGTAGCTCCAGGCGTTGAACAGGCCGAGCGGAAAGCGGGTCGACAGGCGCACGCGCGGCGCCTGCATCCAGCCGCGCTGTCTGCTGGTGCCGGTCAGGAGCACGGTAGTGCTGGAGCCGGCCGCGACGTCGACCGCGTGGCGCGGGTCCTTGATGGTGTCGCGGTCGATCCAGAGCGCGTAGCGGGCCAGGCGCGTGCGGTTGGACAGCTGCAGCTCGAAGGGCGCTTCCTCGCCCGCGAACACGGCGCTGCTGCGGCCGGGGCGCAGGTGCAGATGGGCCAGGTTGCGGTAGGTATAAATCATGTCGACCAGCCCGCAGGCGGCGGCCACAAAAGTCAGGCCGAAGCCCAGGCCCAGGCTGTAATTGATCGAGCCGACCAGCAGCGCCAGCAGCAGGGCGCCGAAACCGAGGCCGGCGCGGGTCGGCAGGATGTAGACGCGGCGCTGGCTCAGCTCGACCTCGCCGCGGTCGCGCGCGGTGGTGCGCTCGCGCCAGGTGCTGCGCCGGCCGCGCAGCCAGGCGTAGATGCGGGCGCCGAGCGCTAACCTGGTCACGGCCGCCGTCGTCATTTCAGAGCGGGACCGATTTCTGCAACTGCAGCACCAGGTCGCGGCTGGCGCTGCCGCCGCCATGCGCAGCCTTCAGCGGGCGCAGGCGGTGCGCGCAGACCGGCACCAGCAGGGTCTGGATGTCTTCCGGGATCACGTGGTCGCGCCCCTCCAGCCCGGCCCAGGCGCGCGCCGCCTGCAGCAGGGCCAGCATCGCACGCGGCGACAGGCCCTCGGCGAACAGCTTGCCGGAACGGGATTCCTGGGCCAGCGCCTGCAGATAATCGATCAGCGAGCCGGAGGCGTGAATCGCGCGCAGCGAGCGCTGGGCGTCCAGCAGTTCTTCCGGGCGCATCACCGGCTGCAGGGTTTTCAGCATCGCGCGCCGGTCCTCGCCCATCAGCAGGGCGCGCTCGGCGCCGGCGTCGGGGTAGCCCAGCGACAGGCACATCAGGAAGCGGTCGAGCTGGGATTCGGGCAGCGGGAAGGTGCCGACCTGGTGCGCCGGGTTCTGGGTCGCGATCACGAAGAAGGGTTCGGGCAGGGCGCGCGTGACGCCGTCAGCGGTGACCTGGCGCTCCTCCATCGCTTCCAGCAGACCGGACTGGGTCTTGGGCGTGGCGCGGTTGATCTCGTCGGCCAGCAGCACCTGGGTGAAGATCGGGCCGGGATGGAACACGAAGCCGTTCTTCTCGCGTTCGTACACCGAGATGCCGGCCACGTCCGCCGGCAGCAGGTCGCTGGTGAACTGCACGCGGTTGAACTGCAGGCCCAGGGTCAGCGCGAGGGCATGCGCCAGCGTGGTCTTGCCGACGCCCGGCACGTCGTCGATCAGCAGGTGGCCGCCGGCCAGCAGGCAGGTAAGGGCAAGGCGGACCTGCTGGTCCTTGCCCACCACGATCTGGCCGACCTGTCGGGCAGCGGAATGTAATTGTTTGAACATGGTAGATTATCGCTATCGGCAATCTTTTCGGCATTTCGATTCTATGCGAGAACGCCGATCCATGTGATACGGATGAGCGCAGCATAATGAGTACAGCAATCTACAGCCACCCGGACTGTTCCCTCCACGAGATGGGCGACTGGCACCCCGAAACGCCGGCGCGACTGCAGGCGATCGAGGACCAGCTGATCCTGGCAAGGCTGGACGGCCTGATCGAACGCCGCGGCGGCGGCCCGGCCAGTGAAGCGGCGATCCTGCGCAACCACAGCCAGGGCGCCATCGACCTCGTGCGCGACAACCTGCCCAGCGGCAGCGAACACTATCCGCTCGACGGCGACACCCTGCTGTGCAAGGACAGCTACCGCGCCGCCCTGCGCGCCGCCGGCCTGGCGCTGGCCGCCACCGACGACGTCATTGCAGGCAGTGTCGACAACGCCTTCTGCGCGATCCGTCCGCCCGGCCACCATGCGCGTCCCGGCGAGCCGATGGGGTTCTGCTTATTTAACAACGTCGCCATTGCTGCCCGCCACGCGCTCGAGGTGCATGGGCTGGAGCGGGTCGCCATCGTCGATTTCGACGTCCACCACGGCAATGGCACCGACGAATCGTTCCGCGACGATCCGCGCGTGCTGATGGCCAGCTTCTTCCAGCACCCCTTCTATCCTTACACCGAACCGTCGCCCGTAACGGCGAACAGCGTCAACATTCCGGTGCCGGCCTACAGCGGCGGCGACGTGGTCCGCAAGCTGGTGCAGGAGCACTGGCTGCCGGCCCTGCACGCGCACCGCCCGCAGATGATCTTCATCTCGGCCGGCTTCGACGCCCACAAGGAAGACGACCTGGGCGGCATGGCCCTGGTCGAGGCCGACTATGCCTGGATGACTCACCGCCTGGTCGAGGTGGCGCGCGAGCATGCGCAAGGGCGCATCGTCAGCTGCCTGGAAGGCGGCTACAACCTGTCGGCCCTGGGCCGCAGCGTGGCCGTGCATGTGAAGGCTTTGGCCGAACTCGACTGAGAACGCCGTGCGAACCTAAGCAGCGCAGCCATATCTAACCTCCACAAAAACTGAACTGGAGGGGATGATGAGACTGCTGCGCACCCTGGTGGCGCTGTGCCTGCTCGCCTGTGCGGGACTGGCATCGGCCACCAACTACAGCCTGTGGATCAACGGCCGCACCGGCGGCGGGGTCATCGGCAACTACAACAGCTTCAACTACTGGGGCCCGGCCTCGGTGGCCGCCGGCGTCAACAAGAAGTCCGTCAACTGGGACGGCCGCAGCAGCATCGCCAGCCAGAGCATCCTGATCCGCAATGCCCTCGACTGCTTCTGCACCGGGAATAACTGGTGCTACATCGCGACCCACAGCGCCGGCGACCTGATTCTCGGCTACACCATCGCCAACTACGGCGGCTCGGCGCGCCTGCGCAAGAACGCGGTGGCGGCCAGCAACGGCGTGTGCGGCAACGCCGGCGGATCCCAGACCGGCTGGAACATCAAATGGGTGCGCGCGGCGGCCGGCTCGGGCGGCGGTTCGGAGCTGGCGGACATCGGCGCCTGGACCACCTCGGAGCCGCTGGTGCAGGACGTGAAGACCCACACCGCGCGCGCCATGTACAACCACAACGAGACGCGCGGCATCTGGTTCTACATGTACGCAGGGGCCTCGGGCGGTTTCGGCTCGGCCTTCCTGCCGGGGCAGGACGATGGCGTCGAGGCCTACCACAGCGCAGGCGGCGTCTCGGGCAGTTCCGGCACGTCGCTGTGCAATCCGGGCGACTGGTTCTGCAACGATCTCAGGCTGGGCACCGAACCGAACCAGGGCGGCAGCACCAAGTGGGACCACCACTCCGTCACCTTCCGCGACGACGGCGAAGACTACAGCCACTCGACCCTCGGCAACTGGAGCGGCATCGTGTCCGTGGTCCGAAGTGCGATGGAAAACTACGCGCGATAGCACGTTTCATGTGGCGGGCATGGCGCGTTTGCGCTTTCCGCCACACTCAGCAATTTGTCTCGTGCGGTAATTGACTTGAACACATGTCCCATCTACATTCGACTCGGCTGTAGCACGGTCGTGCGGAATTTTTTGTGTGCCCGTGCGGGCAGCAAGCGCAATCCAACGACAACGAACGAGTGGAGACAAGATGAGACTGATACGCACGGTACTGGCATTGTGCCTGTTTGCGGTAGCGGGACTGGCATCGGCAACGAACTACACGTTATGGATCAACGGCCGCACAGGCGGCGGCACGGTCGGCGACTACAACAGCTTCACCTACTGGGGACCGTCGTCGACGGCCGCAGGCGTCAACAAGAAAGCCGTCAACTGGGACGGCTACAACAGCATCGCCTCGCAGAGCGGCCACATCCGCGATGCGCTGGACTGCTTCTGCACCGGCAACAACTGGTGCTACATCGCGACCCACAGCGCGGGCGACCTGATGATGGGCTATGTGATGGCCAACTACGGCGGCTCCTCGCGCCTGAAGAAGAATGCGGTATCCAATTCGTCCGGCGTGTGCGGCAATGCGGACGGCACTTCGCAGACCGGCTGGAACATCAAATGGGTGCGCGCCGCCTCGGGCGCCGGCGGCGGTTCCGAGCTGGCCGACTACGGCTCCTGGGCAGTCTCGGATCCGCTCACGTCCGACCTGAAGACCAGCACCGCCCGCGCGATGTACAACCACAACACCACCCGCGGCATCTGGTTCTACATGTACGCCGCTTCCAAGGGCACGGCTTACTCGGGCATCCTGCCGGGCCAGGACGACGAAGCGGTGGCCTACCACAGCTCCGGCGGCGTCTCCGGCAGTTCCGGCGGCTCCTACTGCAACCCCAGCGACTGGCTATGCAACGACCTGACGCTCGGCACCGCCGCCAACGAGGGCGGTAGTACCAAGTGGAGCTACCACTCGGTGTCCTTCCGTGATGACAACGAAACCTACAATCACTACACCAGCGGTAACTGGGCAGGCATCGTTTCCGTCGTCCGAAGTGCGATGGTGAGCAGTGCCCTCTAAGAAGCCACCGAAGGAAGCGCGCCAGCCGGTGTCGCCCAGGTCCGCACCGCGGCCCTGGCTACGCCGGCTGGCGTTGCCCATCCTTGCGCTGGCCGTGCTGGGCATCCTGGTCTGGAGTCTGATGGACCATGGCAGCCCGGCGCCGGCCACCACAAGCGCGCAAGCCCCGGCGCCGCAAGGCAAGCCCTTCTTCCACCCGGTGGGCGAGAGCAGCCTGCCGGCCGTCGACGAGCGCCGCCAGCGCCGCGAGCAGCTGGTCAGCAACTACCAGCTGGCCGACCACACCTTCTGCAGCTACCAGGCAGGCAGCCAGTACCCGGTCGGTTCGCGCCCGATGGCAGAAAACGCCGACCAGAACTACCCCAACAACCCGGTCACCGAGATGAACCCGATGCGCCTGCAGGGCGGCGGGGTGGATGCCAATGTACAGCTGCAGACCTCGCAGTCGCGCGTCTACATGGCGGCCAACGAGGCAGTCGCCTTCTCGCTGCGCGCGGTGAATGCCGCCGGCCAGGTGCAGCCGCTGGTGATCACACGCGCCATCGCGCAGGGCATTACCTACCGCGGCGCGCGCCAGACCCCGCAGGTGAGCATCGCCTTTGCCGACGATGGCAGCGGCTCGGACCCGGTGCCGAACGACGGCGCCTACGCCGGCGTGCTGGCACCCGCGCAGACCGGGCTGGCCGGCTTCAACGGCACCATCCGCACCCAGGTCAGCTACAACGTCAACGGCAAGAACGGCATGGTGGTGTTCGACGTGATCTACACGCCCGAGCTGCCGGCGGTCTGGACCGGCCAGGTGCGCGAGGCGGTGGAAAACGGTTCGCTGGTCTTCCTGCTGCCGGTCGAGGTGCGCATGCCCGGGCGCTACGTGATCAGCGGCCGGGTCGACGATGCGCACGGCAAGCCTTTCGCGCTGCTGACCTTCAACGACCTGCTCGGCCCCGGCCCCAACGTGGTGAAGCTGACCATGTTCGGCAAGCTGATGCGCGACCAGGAGGCGGCCCTGCCGCTGACCCTGCGCGACGTCGACGGCTATCTGCTCAAGGAAAACACCGACCCCGACCGCGCCCTGATGCCGCGCCTGGAAGGCAAGGTCTTTACGAGCAGGAACCATCCGCTGAAGGGTTTTTCGGATGCCGAATGGCAGAGCGAGGAGCGCACGCGCTACCTGACCGAGTTCGCAAAAGACGTCAAACTGGCCAAGAACGAACTGGCGGCTTTCGACCCCGGCCAGCCGCTGCCGCCGAGCGAGTGCGGCCCTAAGCCGGCTGCGCGGTAGAATGTCGGGATGGCAGATTCGATTCTCAGCTACGACAAGGATGACCTTCTGCGCAAACTGGCGGCGTTGCCGCTGGAGGCGCGGGTGGCCTGCGCGGCGGCGGCCGCAACCCGGCTGATGCCCGCCTGCGAGCGCTTTGCCGCCATCCAGGGCAGCGGGCGGGAAGGGCGTGCGCGCGACATCGTCGCCGAAATCTGGCAGTGCATCCTGTCCGGCGACCCGGGGCAGCAGCCCTGGCCGGCGGTCCTCGACGAAGTCATGGCCATGATTCCCGGCGAGGATACCGCCGGCGGCCTGCTGGCCTCGATGGCGGAGGACGGCGTGGCTTCGCTCGCCTATGCGATCCGCTGCCTGCTGGTGGGCGACCCCGGTCAGGCCGAAGCGGCGGTCGGGCGCGAGTACGATGCCACCGACCAGGCCGCCGTGACCGTCACCGGCGTGGTGCCGAATACCCCGAAAAAGGAGGCGCGGCTGCTCGCCCATCCGCTGATCCAGCGCGCGCTGGCGCGCCAGCACCACGACCTGGAATTGCTGCGGCGCGGCGATATTGCGGAGTTGCTGCGCCAGGCCGTCGCCAACCCGACCTTCACCGAACAGGAGCTCGCCGGCTTCGACAGCGTAAAATAGCGTCTTGTACGCACATTATTGAGAATAAAGCATGTCGATTCAATGGTTCCCGGGCCACATGGCCGCTGCCCGCAAGCAGGCTGCGGAGCAGATGGAAAACACCGATGTGGTCATCGAGGTCCTGGACGCTAGATTGCCGCAGGCGAGCAGCAACCCGATGGTCGAGGAACTGCGCAAGTTCCGCAACAAACCCTGCCTGAAGGTCCTGAACAAGACCGACCTGGCCGACCCCGTGGCGACCGCCGCCTGGGCCGCCTGGTACGACGCCCAGGAAGGCGTCACCGCCTATCCGATGACGACCAAGAAGCCGTCCGACGTCGCCCGCATCCCCGACCTGTGCAAGCAGCTGGCGCCGCACCGCGGCGTGCCGACCAAGCCGCTGCGCATCATGATCATGGGCATCCCGAACGTCGGCAAATCGACCCTCATGAACGCACTGCTGAAAAAGCGCGTGGCCAAGGTCGGCGACGAGCCGGCCGTCACCAAGGCCCAGCAGAAGATTTACCTGGACAAGTTCACGGTGCTGGTCGACACCCCCGGCATGCTGTGGCCGAAGATCGCGATGGAAAGCGACGGCATGATGCTGGCCGCCAGCCACGCGGTCGGCACCAATGCTGTGATCGAGGAAGAAGTCGCCGAGTTCCTGGGCACGCTGCTGCTGCAGCGCTACCCGCAGCTCCTAAGTGCACGCTACGGCTTCAAGACCGAGGGTATGGACGGCTTCGGCGTGATCGAGGGCGTGGCCCAGCGCCGCGGCTTCCGCGTGCGCGGCGGCGACTTCGACTACGAAAAAGCGTCGCACGTGTTCCTGCAGGACTACCGCCAGGGCGCGCTGGGCCGCATCAGCCTGGAGACCCCGGCCACCCGCGCCGAGGCGCTCGAGAGGCACCGCATCGAGATGGAAGAGAAGGCGCGGATTGCGGAAGAGAAGGCGGCGAAGAAGGCCGAAGAGGCTGCGCGCGGCAAGCGTGGGACTTAAATTCTCTTGGTGCACCTGAGTAGGATACTCATCGTAGTTAGTTAGTCATCAAGAGCGGCTCTAATATCTTCTACGGTTCGGGCGGAGGGCGGGGTAGCCAAACAAAATTTAGTTTGGAACCCTTGCCCTCCTCACTTCACGCTATCGAACTGGTCGTGACGCTTCCGACATCCAGCGAAGTGCGACTCCTTCTTCCCCAGCGCAGACCAATGACTAAGCTCAGATGACAGCAGCGAAGCCCACGTGAATCGCTGTTATACTGTATGCCTATACAGTACTTATTTGTGTCAATCAAAGCCTCCAAGAAATCGTGTCTTTATAGCAACCATTCTGCTAAGTGCTGTTGATATAATCTTTACAAATTATCGTAACGACAAGTAACTTCGACAGTGAGGTGGTTCATGAGCTTTGAGATTCAACATGCAGTGATTCATGGTTTTACGAAAGATGCAAACACGACCGAAGTACGTGACGTCGTGAAGAAAAACAGGGTTTTAAACCGTGAGTTGCCAGCAGTAATCTCGCTCATCAAAGGAGTGAACGGGCTTTTGGGAAAACCGGGTAACATCCTGAGCTATGGCCAATTTGGTGACGACATGCGCCAGGGAAGATTTCCAGGAGCATTTGACGATTTTACGGAAAAGGCCGCGACTGAACAGGATTTTTTAGACCTTAGCCATTTAGCATTGGACGAGCTCGTTAGCGAGGCAAAAAACGAAAATTTTGCGACGGGCGGTAATTTGCTGATTGCCGCGTATACGAACGATGGTCGTCCATTTTTTCTTGTGGCTATGATCAAGCAACGCGGCGGCATTCAACTTGATGCGGACTATGTTCCAATTGAAATTGTTGAGGTGGACCTTTCAAAAGTCCATCAGGCTGCACGAATTAATCTCGATAGATTTAGCGAAGTTAAGCAACTTCCAGCAGTAGTTGAAGACGATGAAAATGCTGAGGATCGGACTTATTTATCGTTTCTTGGTGCTCAACGTTCAAATAGTCAGGCTTCAGGTTACTTTGTGAAAGCGCTTGGTTGTACGAAGGGAATTGGTTCCTCACGTGCGACGCGAAACGTAATAGATGCCGTAAAAGAGTTCTTTTCTCAACCTGTTTTTAAAAAGTATAGAGTAGCCGCTCGCAACGCCGTAACTAACTACCTACAAGAAAAACTGCAAAATAGAGAGAACGCCGTCCTTACTGAAATCGCACATGCAGCTACCGCATGTTTAGGTGGAAATCAAGAGCAAGTGGTTGAAGAATTTAAAGCCTATCTAAATGATGATAAGGTAAAAGTCCCTGCAGTTTTTGCTGTGCATGGAACGACACTTAAGAAAAATACAAGAATCAAAGTGGAAAATCCGAATTGGTCACTGCAGTTTGAAAGGAGTTCGCTAGGGAGTACCCAGAATTCTGCAGTTTTCTTTGATGAGAACACGGGGTCGCTGACTTTCACTAACTTGGATGAGAAAACTGTGAAAGAAATTACCGAAGAGCTGGCTTTGCGGAATTAATAACATGTTTGCAAAGGTCGTTGAGCTTTACAGAGAGTTGGGTAAGCCTCCTGTAGAAAACGCAAGTTTTCTAGTTGCGGGAGACTTTCCACGTGAAACTCTTGCGCTCATCGAAGAGGTCGATCGGCTGCCAAACCAATATGGATATTTCGAAGAGAAGGAAATCGTTGGCAGCCATGTTGAGGTTGAATTCAGATTGCCAGAGTCAGAGTCAGGCCGTTTTCATGCGACCGTGGATGAATTCATCAAGGCAACACCGTCGTTGAACTTTGGTACGCTTCCAAAGCAGTTTTATATTTGTGATCAGGATTATTACTCCGGGGATGCTGCAGTAACACCAACGGTAATGCAAGCACTTCTGGAATTATGTCGCTTCGTTCGTGCGCTGACGCTCCTTGCTGCAGAGTACAGACAAGGTCCAGAGATTTCAGGGAAAAACCGTCTATTTTTTGTTCTTGCTGCGGATGGAAAGTCACCAGCGAAAACCCTCGTGATAACGATTAGCATTGAGGAGCGGCTATTAAAATTTTCGCTTCCTCATGTGAAGCTATTGGAAGTAATGCTTTCCGAGGAAATGAAAAACGAGATACATACGGAAGAGCGTCGAGCAATCATGCGATTGGCGATTGCGGAAACTCTCGCGACTGTAGAGGACCAAGCCGAGATGTTTTCCTATTTGGTCAGTCACTGGCGCGAAGTGCTTTCAAAATACCACCACAACGTCTTAGCGTTTGTTAATCAGTATTCGTTTGAAAAAGTGCGTAAAGAGATTGCAACTGCTGAAATTGATCACGCAACTAAGCTGAGTGGTGTTTTGGGTGATATCGCAGGTAAGTTATTGGCCTTGCCTGTATCTTTTGCTGCCATAGTGGTTTTACGTAAAGCAAGCACCGCTGAGGAATTTTGGATAATTTTTGGTGGCCTTGTAGTTGTCTCAATTATATTTGTCGGCGTTTTGTTGAATCAGTGGCTGCAAGTCAAGCGTTTAAAAGGGAGCTTTGACATTATTTTTGGGCAGTATGATGAGTCGAATTTCCCGAAGAAGTTGCGCATCCCTATTCGTACAGCACGAAAAAACATCACTAGACAATATAGCATTCTCGCTACAACGTTTCTCGTGTTTGCTTGCTTGGCGTTTGCACCTGCCATCGGGGCGCTGTACGTTTGGATCACTAAGCTACCATCTTCATTAATCGATGCTTGTCTTCTTTTCGCTAAGGGACTGCAGCAGTAGGATTAACTCGATTACGTAAGTTTCTTGTATATTTCCTATTGTCCCACCCCCAAGCCAAACCTGAAACTCGACACCGTCAGCGCCCCGAAGAAGCTGTCCTCGTGATACACGCAGGCAGCTGCTTCCTGCTCGGCCGCCCCCAGCGCCACCCACAGCGGCACTAGATGATCCTCACGCGGATGCGCATGGCGCGCGTACGGCGCTTCGCTCCAGTGCAGTAGCGCCTGTTCGCGATCCGGCGGCGATAGTTCGAGCAGCACGTGCTGCAGCCAGGTGTCGAAAGCATGCGAAGCCAGCGCGCCGCCGGGGCCGAACTGGCGCAGGTTGTGGAAGGACAGGCCGCTGCCGACGATCAGCACGCCCTCGTCGCGCAGCGGCGCCAGCGCGCGGCCGGCGGCCAGGTGCACGGCTGGGTCGTAACCGCGGCGGATCGACAGCTGCACCACCGGCATGTCGGCTTCCGGGTAAACCGGCGCGAGCATCGAGAAGGTGCCGTGGTCGAAGCCGCGTTCCGGGTCCAGGCTGGCCGGGTGGCCGGCGGCATTGAGTAGTTCGGCGACACGGGCGGCCAGCTGCGGATCGCCGGGCGCCGGGTACTGGATCTGGTAGGTGTGCGGCGGGAAGCCGCCGTAGTCGTAGATCATGCCGGGCGCCCGATTGCTCGACACCGCGAACTGGTCGGTCTCCCAGTGGCTGGTCACCACCAGCACCGCCTTCGGACGGGCGCCGACCTGGCGCTTGATGTCGACCAGCGAGGCTTCGAGCTGGTCGTAGGCGCCGCCGTACTGGTCCTTCATCCAGGGCCAGGGGCCGCCGCCGTGGGAGACGAAGTAGGTGGGCAGGCGGGTGGTCATGGCGGCTCCTCAAAACGGATAATGAAGAGGCCATGTTAGCGCACCCGTCGTCCCCGCGCAGGCGGGGATCCAAGTTTGGACGCGTATCGTCGGCGTAAGCAGAACTTGGGCCCCCGCCTGCGCGGGGGCGACGGTTTACTGCGGCCTTGCCCTGACCAGCGCCATCATCGCAAACAAGCGCGCACTACGCATCCAGCCCAGCACCAGCACCGCCAGCTGGGTCAGCAGGACGGCGCCGACCGTGCCGCCGCCGCCCAGCGCCGGCACGTGCAGGCGCGCGACGGCCAGCAGGGCCGCCAGCAGCAGGCCGAGGCCGGTCACCAGCACATACACGCCCAGCAGCGACAGCGGACGGCGCAGCATCAGGCGCACGCCGCCCCACCAGGCCACGATCGCCGAGCGGCGACGGCGTTCGTTGGCCAGCAGCGCGCGGCCGGCGTCGAGGGTGGCGTGCACCAGCACGAACACCACCGCGGTCGCCATCAGCGCCAGGCGCGAAGCCTGCTCGGCGTCGCTTTCCAGCACCGCACGCTCGGCGCTCTTGCCGGCCACCTTGAAGGCGATGCCGGCCACCACGCCGACGACGATCAGCGGGATCACGCTCCACACCATCATGCGGAACATGCGCGCATATTCCTGGGCGCCGCCGGCCAGCAGGTCGATGAACCCGGGACGGCGGGTCGCGCGTGCGGCATGGATACTCATCCCGGCCAGCAGCGGCGACAGCAGCAGGGTCAGCGCCAGCGCGACGATGCCCCCTAGACTCATGGCGATGCCGAAGCGATCGCGCACCGCGCCTATCAGGTCGGCGATGGCGAGCATGTCGAGCCTCTCGGCCAGTTGCGGCGCGTACACCGAGTTGTCGAGGTTCGCGGCCAGCATCTGCCATACCGGCAGGCTGGCGGCGAGGGTCGGCAGCAGGAGCAGCAGGGCCCACCACAGCATCAGGCGCCATTGCAGCGCGGCGCGCATCGCACCGAACAGGGGGCGCAGGCCGTGGCGGCGCCGCACGTCGGCGTTCTGCGGCGCCAGGGACGGGGAGTCGAGGGTCTGGTCGGTGTTCATCATACGGTCGCGATCAGGGTCAGGAGGTATTCGATGAAGGCGGCGGCATCCATGCCCCAGCGGCGCGACGCGCTTGCGTCGGCCTTGATGGTGCGGCTGTCGTCGAGCTTGTTGGCGTCGAGGTAGTGCAGGCGCTGCGGATCGAGTTCGGCCGAGACGGCCTTGGCCGGCTTGGTCCAGCTGAACTTGTGCCAGCTCTCGTTGGCATCCCAGCGCACGTTCTCGACGCTGCCGTCGTCAAACTTCACGGTCAGCAGCTGCGGCACCGCGGCGCCGTAGCGGCGCACCAGCACCTCGGTGCGGAAGGGGTAGGGACCCTGGCCTTCCTTGGCCTTCGGGTTCGCCTTCTTCCAGGCTTCGCGCTCCTTCTCGACGCGCTTGTCGATGTCTTCCTGCTTGTCCTCGACCCAGTTGCTGCCCGTCTGGCGCGTGCCCGGCAGCGGCAGCTGTTCGCGGCTGGTGATGCTGGCGACGCGGTCGTCGACCTTGGTCACCGCATACACCTGCTGGGCGAACACGGTTTCGACGGCGGCGCGCTGGCCGGTCACTTCGGCCAGGGTCTCGCGCAGGTCGGCGGTGCTCGGGTGGCGGAACTTCCAGCGGCGGTAGTATTCCTTGAAGGCGCGCTCCATCGGCTCCTTGCCGACGCGCGCTTCGAGGTCGCGCATCAGGGTCGCGGTGCGGCTGTATACCGGGCCGATGTCCTGCAGGCGGTCGTAGGCGTTCTGGCCCGGGGCGTCGGCCGGATCGCTGCGCGGCGTGCCCGTGCGCTCGGCGGCGAAGGCATCGAAGCTCGGCGTGATGCCGATCCGGCGCATGAAGGGCGAGGCCGCATGGATCTTCTGGCCGCGCTCGCGGATCATGCGCAGGTCCCAGTACTCGTTCAGGCCTTCGTCCAGCACCGGCTCTTCGAACTCGTTGTTGGCCAGCAGGCCGTAAAAGTAACCGTGTCCGAATTCGTGGATGGTGACGAAGTCCAGCAGGTATTGCTGGCCAAGGTCCGGTTCGACCTGGGCATAGCCTTCGGCGGTGAAGAAGGTCGGGTATTCCATGCCGCCCGCTTCTTCGGCGTTGTGCGGCGGGATCACCACCGTCAGCGTCTTGTAGGGGTAGGGGCCGAGCGTGTTCGAGAAATAGGTCAGCGAATCCTTGGCCGCCTTCATGGCCGGCGCCGCGCTGGCCGCGTACTCGGGCGGATACAGCACGGTGACGGTGACGTTCGGGCTGCCCGGGCCGGTCCAGGTCTCGACCATCGGCTTGGCCGAGCGTTTGTCCGCGGTCCAGGCAAAGTCGTGGACGTCGCCCTGCACGTAGCGGTGGGTCAGCAGGCCGTTCTTCTCGACCGGGGCGCCCTGGCGCTCGCCGGTGGCGCCGATCGTGTACTCCGTCGGCGCCGACAGGCGCACGTCGAAGCTGCCGAAGTCCGCATAGAACTCGGAGTTCAGGTGCATCTCGTGCACGTTCCAGCGCGGCGCGGTGGCGCCGCGTTCGCCCGGCAGTTCCAGCACGCCGATCTTCGGGAACCACTGGCCGACCAGGTGGAAGCTGCCGAAGTAGCCGGTGCGCGCCATCACCCGCGGCAGCTGGGTATGGAAGTCGATGTCGAGGGTGGTCGAAGCGCCTGGGGCGACGGCCGCCGGCAGGTCGAAGCGCACCACGGTGTGGTCGGTGGCCGGGCCGTTGTCCGGATGGACGAAGATCCAGGGCACGGTGGCGTCGCCTTGCGTGACGGTGCGCAGGGCGATGTGGCCCCACTCGCCTTCCTTGATGTCGACGCCGGAGCGGAAGGCGCCGTCGCGCTGGCGCTTCTCGGTGAAGAAGGTGCTGCCCGCGCCTTCGAAGGCGTTCATGTAGAGGTGCAGGTAGACGCTCTTCACCGGCACGCTGCTGCGGTTGCGCCAGGTGAGCTTTTCGCGGCCGGTCACGGTGTGCTTGACCGGATCGAGGGTCGCGTCGATGTCGTAGTGGACGACGCGGTCCGACAGCGTCGGCTCGAGCCCGGTGCGGGCGCCGCCCCATGCGTTCGGCGCGCTGGGCACCGTCACTGCCGCGGCGTTCGGCAGGGCCAGCGCGATGCCGTCGAGCGAAGCCGGCGGCGCGCCAGCGGCTGCCGGTGCCGCCGGCGCCTCGTCCGGTCCGGCGAGCAGGTCGGCCGTGACCGCCACGCCCGCCGCCAGCAGGACCGCAGCCGCGGTCGTGCGTAATAGTGTGGAACCCAATCTCATTGCGTGACCCCCAAAAGTCCGGATTGATTTGATTATTAGCAACTTGTTTTTGTGCTCACACTATATGCGAAAACCCTGCCGAAAAAACCACCGCCTGCCATAAATTGCGCCCGGAACCGGGCCAAAACGGCAGAGATGTTGCTTATTAGGTTTATAATTTCGGGGTTCTGGTGCCCGCACGCGTCCTCCATCGCGTGCAGTTAAACGGGAAACACGGAGCGCAGGCGCCCCGGCGCCGCGCCAACGTGTGCTGCCCCCGCAACGGTAAACAAGCGCCATCTGAGCGTCTAACAAAACCTGCATGGCGGCGTTGCATTCGTCTCGCCGTACTGGCGTACTGTCTTCGACGATGCGCCTTGCCCTGCAGGCTTTGTTAAACGCTCTTATAGGATGGCTGGCCGCTTCGATAACCACTGCGTTCAAGCAGGAAGGTGAGGTGGTCTGTCTTGCTAGCCCGGATACCGGCCAGACAGGGGGAAGCGGGCAATGGCCGCGCTTCCGTATTGAGCCGGCATGCGGGGACGCGCGCCGGCCTAACGATCCACCAAAGAATAATCCGATGATTTCCAAAAAGCCGCTCGCGCTGGCCTGCGCCATTGCCGTTTCCCTTCCTTTTGCCGCCCGTGCCGACGAGCCCGCGCCCAGCACCGTCGTCATCACCGGTTCGCGCTTTCCCAGCGCCGAAACGCTGGAGCCGATCGGCGCCACCGTCATCACCAGCGACGAGATCCGCCAGGCCGGCGTGAACGACGTCAACCAGGCGATCCGCAAGATCGGCGGCGTGTTCGGCCGCCAGAGCCTGGACTCCTCGCCGGACTTCGCGCTCGACCTGCGCGGCTTCGGCACCAACGGCGCGCAGAACATGGTGATCATGATCGACGGCGTGCGCCTGAACGAGAACGAACTCGCCAGCTCCGTGCTGTCGACGATCCCGATCGACACCGTCGAGCGCATCGAGATTACGCGCGGCGGCAGCAGCGTGCTGTACGGCGAAGGCGCGACCGGCGGCGTGATCCAGATCGTGACCCGCCGCGCGTCGCAGCCGGGCACCCACGGTTCCGTGTTCGGCGAAGCCGGCCAGTTCCGCGAGCGCGACGTCCGCGCGTCGCTGTCGCACGTCGCCGGCAAGCTCAGCGCCGACGTCGCCGTGGCCCGCCAGGACAACGGCAACTACCGCGCCAACAGCGATTTCACGCAGAACAGCGTGTCGGCCGGCGTACAGGTCGGCTACAGCGGCGGCCGCGCCGGCATCCGCGTGGAGAGCGCGCGCCAGGACTCGCGCTTCCCGGGCTCCCTGACCCTGGCGCAGTTCCAGGAAAATCCGCGCCAGACCAAAACGCCGAACGACTTCGGCTCGCTCGACACCGACCGCGTCAACGCCTTTGCCGAATACCGCATCGGCGAAATCGACCTGGCCGCCGAGCTGTCGCACCGCGAGCGCGACGCCAGCTCCAACTACGACTTCGGCAGCGGTCCCTCGCTGACCAAATACGAAGGCCGCCAGAACCAGTTCTCGCCGCGCGCGCGCTGGTTGCATACGCTGAACGGCGGCATGCTCAACGAGCTGGTGGCCGGCATCGACGTCATCGATTGGAAGCGCAAGACCACCTCGAGCTTCTCGCTGGCCGACGCCAGCCAGAAATCGAAGGCGGTCTATGTACGCGACGAGCTGCGCTTCGACCCGGCCCACGACGGCCGCGTGGCGCTGGGCGCGCGCCGCGAAATCTTCGACAAGGACTACGTCGATGCGATGCTGGGCGGCGCGGCGGATAACGGCAAGCAGGGCCAGAACGCCTGGGAAGCGCAAGGCAGCTACCGCGTGCTGCCGCTGCTGGAACTGACGGCGCGGGCAGGGCAGAGCTACCGCGTGGCCAACGTCGACGAGAACAGCTTCCGCACCAGCCTGAGCCTGCTGAAGGTGCAGACCTCGCACGATCTCGAGTTCGGCGCTGCCTGGGGCGATGCCGCGCGCAAAGTGACGGCGCGCGTGTTCCGCCACAAGCTGGACAACGAGATCTTCTACGACCCGACCGCCTTCGCCAACACCAACCTCGACCCGACCCGCCGCCAGGGTGTGGAGGTCGATGCCGAGGCCGAGCTGGCCGCCGGCTGGCGCGCCACGGCCCACTTGCAGCACGTGAACGCCAAGTTCACGGACGGCCCGAACGCCGGCCGCGAGATGGTGCTGGTGCCGAAGAACGTGCTCACGGCCCGCCTGAGCTGGCTGCCGGGGAATGGCCAGAGCGCGGACTTCGGCGCGCAGTGGGTGGACCGCCAGCGCAACGGCGCCGACTTCGACAACAGCTGCAGCGCGGTCATGCCGTCCTACGTGAGCTTCGACGCGCGCTACGCCGTCAAGCTGGGGCCGTGGGAAGTCGCCGTGAATGGCTTGAACCTGGCGGACCGCCATTACTACAGCTACGCCTACGGTTGCCGTTCGGGCATCTACCCGAGCGACGGCCGTCAGTTGAAACTCTCGGCCCGTTACGATTTCTAACCTTAAAAAATAAGGCAGGGCTAAGGCTGGCGGGCGAAAAAGTGGTAATCTCGCGGTCGTTTGCACAATCAACCCGAGAAGGATACTTATGCGTTCCCTGCGTTTCGCCCTGCTTGCCGCCAGCCTCGTCGCCACGGCCGTGTCCACTACGGCGTTCGCTTCGCCGACCGACCCGAAAAGCGGCGTCGAATACGTGACGCTCGCCCAGCCGCAGCCGGTGCAGGCAAGCGGCAAGAAGGTCGAGGTGATCGAGTTCTTCATGTACCACTGCCCGCACTGCAACGCGCTGGAACCGCAGTTCGAACAGTGGGTCAAAAAGCAGGGTGACAACATCGTCCTGCGGCGCGTGCACCTGCCCTTCGGCGGCCCCACCGATCCGGAAGCCCACCTGTACCTGACGCTGGAAGCGCTGGGCAAGGTCGAGCAGATGCATGCCAAGGTCTTCAAGGCGATCCACGTCGACCGCGTCCGCATGCGCGACGACGCCACCGTCATCGACTGGGTCTCGAAGAACGGCATCGACCGCGCGACCTTCACCAACGCCTGGAATTCCTTCGGCGTGATGACCAAGCTGCGCGGCCTGCAGCGGATCGTCGACGCCTACAAGGTCGACGGCGCACCGACCATCGTCATCGACGGCAAGTACCAGACCTCGCCGGCGACCGTCTACAATACGGTCAAGGCGAGCAACGAGCCGCAGCTGTTCCAGGCCACCCTGCAGGTGATGGACGCGCTGGTCGCCAAGGCAGCCAAGACCAAATAAGCAAAACAAGCGAGCACCATGAGCGATGCAGAAGGCAAGATCCTGAAGATGTACGACAAGTCCAAGCCGGAAGACGAGGACTTGACCGACACGAAGTACTATCTTCACTGGCTGTGGGGCGTGGTTGCGGTCCTGGTCGCCATGGTCTTCTGGCTCTGCATCGCGCTCGTGAATGCCGAGAACCAGCGTTACGCGCTGGCCAGCAACAAGTGCGCCGATCCCATCTTCAAGGGCGAGATCGACCGCCAGTGCCTGCGCACCGTGCGCTCGCGCGACCACTGGTGGGAACACCTGTGGTACGGCGTCAGCCACGTGAAGCCGGAAGTGCCTGAAGTGCCTAAAGCACGCCGCCGCTGATCGTCGGACAGCTCGCTCCGCTTTCGCTCCGCTCCCGCTCCCGCAGCGGGATTTTTTTTGCCTGCTAAGTTTCCTCTAAGGCAATCCTTTCTCGAAAGAATGCTAAGCTATGCATACTGTTCACCATCAAAGGAATTGCCCCATGCGTCTCCTGCGTTTAGCCGCCGCCTGCCTGCTCGCCACTGCCGCCGCCATGCCGGCCTTCGCCTCGCCGGCGAATCCGCAGAACGGCGTCGACTACATCACGCTTGCCCAGCCGCAGCCGGTGCAGACGACCGGCAAGAAGGTCGAAGTGATCGAATTCTTCATGTACCACTGCCCGGTGTGCAATGGCCTGGAACCCGGCTTCGAGGAATGGGTCAAGAAGCAGGGCGACCGCATCCAGGTGCGCCGCATCCACATGCCCTATACCGGCGCCAACGATCCGGAAGCGCATCTGTACCTGACCCTGGAAGCGCTGGGCCGCCTCGACGACATGCATGAGAAAGTCTTCGACGCCGTGCACAAGGAGCGCATCCGCCTGAACCAGGACGCCGCCATCATCGACTGGGTGTCGAAGAATGGCATCGACCGCGCGACCTTCCTGAACGCCTGGAACTCCTTCGGCGTGCTGACCCGCCTGCGCGGACTGAACCGTATCATCGAGAACTACAAGGTGGATTCGGTGCCGACCATCATCGTCGACGGCAAATACATGACCTCGCCGGGCCTGGTCCACGAAACCACCAAGACCAACAATCCACAGGAAATGTACCAGGGCGCGCTGCAGATCGCCGATGCGCTGGTGGCGAAGGCGGCGGCGTCGAAGTAATCCGTTCAGGCGCTTAAAACGCCGTCGGGCAGGGTGATCACGAAGCGTGCCCCTCCCAATGGCGAACGCTCCACCCGCAGGCTGCCGCCATGCAGCCTGACCGCCTTGCTTGCGATCGACAGTCCGAGCCCGAAGCCGCCGGTGGCGCGGTCGCGGCTGCGGTCGAGCCGGTAGAAGGGCTCGAAGATGCGTTCCCGCTCTTCTTCCGGAATGCCGGGGCCGTCATCGTCGATCAGGATCTCGAGCAGGCTGCCGTCGTGGCGCGCACTCAGCGCCACCGTGTGCGCGGCGTATTTCTGGGCATTGCGCAGCAGGTTGCCGACCGCGCGCGCCAGCAGGCGGCGGTCGCCGTCGATGCTGCCCAGCCGGCTGCCTAGCTCGACGTGCAGGGTGGCCGGGCGCGGATGCAGTCCCTCGGCACATTCGCGCAGCACCGGCTCGACCTCGAACAGCGCGCGCTGCGGCTCGGTGGCGTTGTCCAGCTTGCTCATCGAGAGCAGTTCGTTGACCAGCTCGTTCAGTTCGGCCAGATCGCCATCCATCGCCTTGATGCGTTTCGAAAGCGCGGGATCGTCGATGCGCGCCTCCACCAGTTCGAGCGCGAACTGCAGGCGCGCGATCGGCGTGCGCAACTCGTGCGACACCGAGTGCAGCAAATTCTTCTGCGACTCCAATAAACCCTGGATGCGTTCGGCCATCGCGTTG
>Ga0308161_1001425_pt1 | contig 28811 bp, 29 predicted proteins | sample PhyFR2_FD_201034 | JGI IMG/M metagenome (GOLD analysis project Ga0308161, IMG submission 201034) | Phyllosphere microbial communities from UC Gill Tract Community Farm, Albany, California, United States - DLSLF.R2 | ecosystem: Host-associated > Plants > Phyllosphere > Unclassified | place: USA...
CCGACACCCCCGCTGGTAGCCTGAACGGGTGTCTGCACCGATCGACGCGGCGCCCGTGAGCGCCCTCCAGCCCGCCAACGACCCGACTTTCGACAACGTCTGGGACGAGCTGGTGTATCGCGGACTCATCCACGTCTCCACCGACGAGGGCGAGCTGCGCGAGCTTCTCGGCGGCGACCCGATCGTGTTCTACTGCGGCTTCGACCCGACGGCTCCGAGCCTGCACCTGGGCAACCTCGTCCAGCTGCTCACCATGCGGCGCCTGCAGCTCGCCGGACACCGCCCGCTCGGACTCGTCGGCGGCTCGACGGGGCTCGTCGGCGACCCGCGTCCGACGGCGGAGCGCACGCTCAACACGCGCGAGACCGTGGCCGAGTGGGTGGCGCGCCTGCGCGCCCAGGTCGAGCGCTTCCTGAGCTTCGAGGGCGACAGCGCCGCCCGCATGGTCAACAACCTCGACTGGACCGCGCCGCTGAGCGCCATCGACTTCCTCCGCGAGATCGGCAAGCACTTCCGCGTCGGCACGATGCTGAAGAAAGACGCCGTCAGCGCCCGCCTGAACTCCGAGGCGGGCATCAGCTACACCGAGTTCAGCTACCAGATCCTGCAGGGTCTCGACTACCTCGAGCTGTACCGCCAGTACGGCTGCGTGCTGCAGACCGGCGGCAGCGACCAGTGGGGCAACCTCACCAGCGGCACCGACCTGGTCCGCAAGGTCGAGGGGGCGTCCGTGCACGCCATCGGCACGCCGCTGATCACCAACAGCGACGGCACGAAGTTCGGCAAGAGCGAGGGCAACGCCATCTGGCTGGATGCCGACATGTGCAGCCCGTGGGCGATGTACCAGTTCTGGCTCAACACCGACGACCGCGACGTGATCGAGCGCCTCAAGGTGTTCACGTTCCTCACACGCGCCGAGATCGAGGAATACGCCGCGCTCGTCGAGGCCGAGCCGTTCCGCCGCGCCGCGCAGAAGCGCCTGGCCCGCGAGGTGGTCACGACCGTGCACGGTCCGGAGGCGACCGAGGCCGTCATTGCCGCGACGGAGGCGCTGTTCGGCCAGGGTGATGTGACGGCCCTGGATGCCGCGGTCTTGCGCACGGCCCTGGAGGAGCTGCCGAACGCGACTCTCCCGGCAGGCAGCACGGTGCTCGACGCGCTGACGGCCACCGGCCTGAGCGGGAGCCTCAGCGACGCGCGCCGCGCGATCGCGCAGGGCGGTGTCTCGCTCGATGGCGTGAAGGTGACGAGCGACGACGCGATCGTCGAGGGGACGCTGCCCGGCGGGGTGTCGGTGCTGCGCCGCGGGAAGAAGACGCTCGCGGGCCTGTTCCTCCGCTGACATGCCGTTCACGGTCAGCCACGCGGTCGTCGCTCTGCCCTTCGTGCGGACGCCGCTGGTTCCGGTCGCGATCGCGATCGGGGCGATGACCCCCGATCTGCCCCTGTTCCTTCGGGGGGTCGTGCCCCCGTACGAAGTCACCCACGACCTCGCATGGCTCCCGGTGACCGTGGTGATGGCGCTCGTGCTGCTGCTCGTGTGGCGGTGCGTGCTGCGTCCGGCCACGCGGGAGCTGCTGCCGCGGCGCATCGCCGAACGACTGCCCGAGGGATGGGATGCCGGCGCCCCCGCCGCGGCCCGCGAGACGGTGAGCGGGGGAGCCGTCGGCATCCTGTGGCTCGTCCTCTCGCTCGCGCTCGGGGTGGCCACGCACGTCGCCTGGGACTTCTTCACGCACGAGGGCCGGGCGGGCGACGCCCTGTTCCCGGCGCTCGAGCAGCAGTGGGGACCCCTGCTGGGCGTGAAGTGGCTGCAGTACGGGTCGGGGGCGTTCGGACTGGCGGGCTTGGGGATCTTCGGTCTGTGGTGGCTGTCGCGGCGGTCGCCGCGTCCGGTGCGGCGGGTGCTTCCGGATGCCGTGCGCGTCGCGTGGTGGGTCTCGCTTCCGGTCGCGCTGGTCGGGGCGAGCCTCGTGGCGCTCGCGGTCGAGGGAGGGTTCGGCGCGGAGTACACCCCGACCCACCTGATCTACGGCGTGCTGGTGAAGGTCGCCGCCGTGTGGGGCGGGGCGACGGTGCTGCTCGCGGTGCTGGTGCAGGTTCGGCGACGGCGCACACTCCGCGATTCGCACAAAGTCAGCTGACTGCAGCCGGTTCGGGCTGAGGATGTGCGCATCGCGGAGGTTGTGCGCACGGCGGGGGCGCGTCGGCGGGCTTGAGCACCTCGGCGGGAGGTTCGGCGCGGGGCCCGGATGCGCGGACCCGCGGGTCCGACGGGTGGCGCAGCGGGCGGCGAGTAGACTCGGGTCTTGTTATGACGAAGGCGGGAGACTCGGTGTCGGCGAGCACGAAGGGCCAGAAGACGGGCGCAGACGAGGTCATCCTCGGACCCACCGGTCGCCCCTACCAGGGGTTCCCCACCCCTCCGGCTCTCGACAGCCACGGACCCGCGCGCATCATCGCGCTGTGCAACCAGAAGGGCGGCGTCGGCAAGACGACGACGACCATCAACCTGGCGGCCTCGCTCGCGGGCTACGGCCGACGCGTCCTCGCGATCGACTTCGACCCCCAGGGTGCGTTGTCGGCGGGGCTCGGCATCCAGACCCACGACGTGCCGACCATCTACGACCTGCTGCTCGACACCAAGCGCGACCCGCGCGAGGTCATCGTGCAGACGCGGGTCGACGGTCTCGACCTGCTGCCGGCCAACATCGACCTCTCGGCCGCCGAAGTGCACCTCGTCAACGAGGTCGCGCGCGAGACGATCCTGGCCCGGGTGCTCCGCAAGGTCGCGGCCGACTACGACGTCATCCTCATCGACTGCCAGCCCTCGCTCGGCCTGCTCACCGTGAACGCGCTCACCGCCGCGCACGGCGTGCTCATCCCGCTCGAGTGCGAGTTCTTCGCGCTGCGCGGTGTCGCGCTGCTGGTGGAGACCATCGACAAGGTGCGCGACCGCCTCAACCCGGCGATCCAGCTCGACGGCGTCCTCGCCACGATGTACGACCCCCGCACGCTGCACTCGCGCGAGGTGCTGGAGCGTGTCGTCGAGGCGTTCGGCGACGACGTCCTCGAGACGGTCATCGGCCGCACGGTGAAGTTCCCGGATGCCTCGGTCTCGGGCATGCCCATCACGGAGTTCGCGCCCGAGCACACCGCCGCCCAGGCCTACCTGCGGTTGGCGCGGGAGCTGGTCGCGCGTGGCGCCGTCGCCTGACGACACCCCTGTCGCCGACGCAGCGGCTCCCGGTGGCTTCGACGAGCTCAGCCACCTCGCCGGAGAGGCGCGGGAGCCCGGGATCGAGGTTCCTGAGCCTGCGACCGAGGTCCCTGAGCCTGTCGAAGGGACGGGAACCGACGCGGCCGGCTTCCGCGTCACGCTCCCCGTCTTCGACGGTCCCTTCGACCTCCTCCTCACCCTCATCTCGCGCGCCGAGCTCGACATCACCGAGGTCGCCCTCAGCCGCGTGACAGACGAGTTCATCGCCTACCTGCGCGACCTCGGGCCCGAGAGCGATCTCGACGAGGCATCCGAGTTCCTCGTCGTCGCCGCGACCCTGCTCGACATGAAGATCGCAGGTCTCCTGCCGCAGGGCGAACTCGTGGATGCCGAATCCGTGGCACTGCTCGAAGCGCGCGACCTCCTGTTCGCCCGGCTCCTGCAGTACCGGGCGTTCAAGGAGGTGTCGGCGTGGTTCGCGCGGTGCCTGCTGCGAGAGGACCGCCGGCACACCCGGGACGTGCGGCTCGACGAGAAGTACCGCGCGGCCGTGCCGGAGCTGGTGTGGACGCTGAGCCTCGACGACTTCGCCGCTCTCGCCGTCGTCGCGATGGCGCCGAAGCAGATCCCCACCGTCGGGCTCGACCACCTGCACGCCCCGCTCGTGAGCATCCGCGAGCAGGCGGCGATCGTCGTGACGCTCCTGCGTTCGGCCGGGACGCTGAACTTCCGCGACCTCGTCGCCGGCGTCACCGAGACGGGGGTCATCGTCGCTCGGTTCCTGTCGATCCTCGAGCTGTACCGCCACGCGGCGCTGTCGTTCGAGCAGCTCGAACCGCTCGGGGAGCTGACCCTGCGCTGGACCGCCGAGAGGTGGTCGGAAGAGAACCTCGCCGCCCTGGGAGCCGATTATGACCGCTGACCCGCAGGCCCCGATCCCGGCTCCGCGGCCGAGCGATCCGGCATCCGTCGCTCGCCGGCTCGAGGCGATCCTCCTCGTCGTGGACGAACCGCAGAGCCTCGTGAGCCTCGCCGCCGCGGTCGCGGCCCCCGTTCCAGCCGTCCGCCAGGCCGTCGAGGCGCTCGTCGCCGACTACGACGGCGAGACCGGGGGGCCGGTCCGCGGCTTCGAACTGCGCGAGGTCGGCGGTGGCTGGCGGCTGTACGTGCGCGAGGAGTACGACGACGTCGTCGGCGACTTCGTGAACACCCAGGCGCCCTCGCGTCTGTCGCAGGCGGCGCTGGAGACCCTGGCCGTCATCGCGTACAAGCAGCCCGTGACGCGGGGGCAGGTGGCATCCATCCGCGCGGTGAACGTCGACTCGGTCGTGCGCACCCTGCTCGCGCGAGGATTGATCACCGAGGTCTTCACCGACCCCGACACGGGCGCGATCCACTACGGAACGACCGACCAACTGCTGGTCAACCTCGGCATCAACTCGCTCGACGAGCTGCCGCACATCTCGCCGTTGCTCGACGACGGCGCCGACGGATTCGACGGAGAGGTACTGAAATGAGCGACGCTTCGACAGGCTCAGCGACCGGGGGCGCCGGCTCGGCCGGCGTGGGCGCGGGCACCGGCGCCGGCGCGGGAATCGGCGCGAGCACGGGCTCGGCGAGCGACGACGGCATCCGTCTGCAGAAGGTGCTCGCGAACGCGGGCGTGGCGTCGCGCCGCGTGGCCGAGAACATGATCGTCGAGGGCCGCGTGCGCGTCAACGGCGAGACGGTGACCGAGCTCGGTCGCCGCATCCACCCCGAGACCGACCTCGTCGACGTCGACGGCACCGCGATCCAGCTCGACGAGTCCAAGCGGTACGTCATCCTGAACAAGCCCACGGGCGTGGTCAGCTCGATGAACGACGACCGCGGGCGCCCGGACCTGCGCGAGTGGGCCGACCAGTGGGACGAACGGCTTTACAACGTCGGACGACTGGATGCCGACACCTCGGGCCTTCTCGTCCTGACCAACGACGGTGCCCTCGCGCACGTGCTGGCCCATCCCTCGTTCGGGGTGACGAAGGTGTACATCGCGAAGGTCGAGGGCCAGGTTCTGCCGCAGACGATCCAGCGCCTGCTCAAGGGCGTCGAGCTCGAGGACGGGCGGATCGCAGCGGACAAGGCGCGTTTGCTCGACTCCTCTCGCGGCGAGAGCCTGGTCGAGCTCACGCTGCACTCGGGCAAGAACCGGATCGTCCGGCGCCTGATGGCCGAGGTCGGTCACCCCGTGATCGAGCTCGTGCGGAGGCAGTTCGGGCCTCTCCACCTGGGAACACTCCCGGTGGGCAAGGCGCGCGAGTTGACTACAGTAGAACGCGGCGCCCTGCTCACGTTGTCCCGTCGGGATGGCGACACTCCCGCGGAGTGAGCCTCCGGGGCGTTTCGCGGTGCGAGGGGCGCCGCCCAGGGCAGGAGACCCGATGAGCGAACCGAACGGAACGTCCGCGCGCGCGGCCGGGCCTTTGGCGACCCGGACGAGCGGCACCGTCCGCGTCGTCGGCTCGGGCCTGCTCGGGGCGAGCATCGGTCACGCGCTCACCGCGCGCGGGATCGATGTCGTGCTCGTCGACGCGTCTCCGTCGCAGCTGCGCCTCGCGATCGACTACGGCGCGGGCCGCGCCGAGCGCCCCGACGACAAGCCGTCGCTCATCGTCGTCGCCACACCCCCCGACGTGATCGCCGACGTCGTGCAGCGCGAGCTGGAGGCGTTCCCGGATGCCGTCGTCACCGACGTCGCGAGCGTCAAGCTCGAGCCGCTGCGCACGCTGCGCGAGCGCGGCGTCGATCTGACCCACTACATCGGCTCGCACCCCATGGCCGGACGCGAGCGCGGGGGAGCCATCTCGGCCCGCGCCGACATCTTCATGGGCCGCCCCTGGGTCGTCTGCCGGGATGCCGAGACCTCGGCCCACGACCTGTCGCTCGTCGAGGGGCTCGCTCTCGACCTCGGGGCGACGCTCATCGAGATGACCCCCGAGGAACACGACGAGTCCGTCGCGCTCATGTCGCACGTTCCGCAGCTGGTCGCGAGCCTCCTCGCCGGCCGCTTCGTCGAGGCCCCCGACGGCTCGCTCCGCCTCGCGGGCCAGGGCGTGCGCGACACGACGCGCATCGCGGCATCCGCCCCCGAACTCTGGGTGCAGATCCTCGGCGCGAACGCGGCGCCCGTGGTCGACGTACTCGACCGGCTCGCCGCCGACCTCTCCGACGTCGCCGACGCCCTGCGCGATCCCGACGTGCCCGGTGCCCGTCGCACGGTCGCCGACACCATCCGTCGCGGCAACGAGGGTGTCGAGCGCCTCCCCGGCAAACACGGACAGAACCGCCGGTTCGACAGCTTCGTCGTCATGGTCGACGACACCTCCGGCCAGCTGGGTCGCCTGTTCGGCGAACTCGGCGACCTCGACGTCAACGTCGAAGACCTACGCCTCGAGCACTCGCCCGGAGCCCCGTTCGGCCTCGCCGAGATCAGCGTCGTGCCCGACGCGGTCCGCCGAGCCGTCGACGGGCTCCAGCAGCGCGGTTGGCGGATTGCGAGCACCACCCATGACTGAGTCCACCCCCGCCCTCTTCCGGCCCGGTCTCGCGACGCCCGGTCTCGCGACGCCCGGCTTCGCGACGCCCGCCGAGGGGTCGGCATCCGCTCCCGTCGTCGTCGCGATCGACGGTCCCGCCGGCAGCGGCAAGTCGAGCGTGTCGAAGGCCGCGGCCACGCGCCTCGGCTACGGCTTCCTCGACACCGGAGCCGCGTACCGGGCCCTCGCCTGGCATGCGCTCGAACACGGGATCGACACCTCCGACGCCACGGCCGTGCTCGAGGTCTTCGGCGACTTCGACTATGCGATCTCGCTCGACACGTCCGACCGCTGGGTGCGTGTCGGCTCCGTCGACGTCACCGCAGCGATCCGCGAGCCCCGCGTGACCGACGCGGTGAGCGGGGTGGCCCGGGTCGCCCCCGTTCGGCACGCGGTGAACGAGCTGTTCCGTCGGCTCGTGGCATCCGCTGCTCTTCCGGGCGTCGTTGTCGAGGGGCGTGACATCACGACCGTCGTCTTCCCGGATGCTCCGGTACGCATCCTGCTGACCGCTGCTCCCGAGGTGCGCGCCGCGCGCCGGAGCGCCGAGCTCACCTCGCAGGACGCCGCGGCCGTCGCCGCCGCCCTGCACAAGCGCGATGCCGCTGATTCCACGGTCGTCGACTTCCTCACCGCCGCCCCCGGCGTCGAGGTCGTCGACTCGACCCACCTTGATTTCGAACAGACCGTCGACGCCGTGCTGAGCGTCGTCGACTCCACGATGGGAGCCCGCGATGGGCGTTGAAGACGAGTACGAGGGCGGGCCCGACCAGCTCGCCGAGAAGATGGCCGAGCTGGACGAGGTCCTGGCCGAACAGCGAGCCGAAGCGCTGCGCGCGGGCCTCGAGGACTTCGACCTCGATGAGGACGACGCAGCTCTCCTCGCGGGGCTGGCCTCGGGCGAGGGCGCGATCGAGTTCCTGCCGGCGCTGCCGGTGGTCGCGATCGTCGGTCGCCCGAACGTCGGCAAGTCGGCCTTGGTGAACCGCATCCTCGGCCGCCGCGAGGCCGTCGTCGAGGACACCCCCGGCGTCACCCGTGACCGCGTCACATACAAGGCCGAGTGGCTCGACCGTCGATTCTCGTTGGTCGACACCGGCGGGTGGGAGCCCGACGCGAAGGGCATCGACCGTTCGGTCGCAGCTCAAGCCGAGGTCGCGATCGACCTCGCCGACGTCGTGCTCTTCGTGGTGGATGCCACCGTGGGGGCGACCTCGACCGACGAGCACGTCGTGAAGCTGCTGCGCAAGAGCAAGAAGCCTGTCTTCCTCATCGCCAACAAGGTCGACGACGCCCGCCAGGAGCCCGAGGCCACGGCCCTGTGGAACCTCGGTCTCGGCGAGCCGCACCCCGTGTCGGCCATCCACGGTCGTGGTGTCGCAGACCTGCTCGACGAGCTCATGAAGGTACTTCCCGAGGTCTCGGCGGTCGCGAAGTACGAGATCGGCGGACCGCGCCGCGTCGCGATCCTCGGTCGACCGAACGTCGGCAAATCGTCGCTGCTGAACAAGGCCGCGGGCGAAGAGCGCGTGGTTGTCAACGAGCTCGCGGGCACCACCCGCGACCCCGTCGACGAGGTCGTCGAGCTCGGCGGCAAGCTCTGGACGCTCGTCGACACGGCCGGCATTCGTCGCCGCGTTCACCTGTCGCAGGGCGCCGACTTCTACGCCTCGCTGCGTACCTCGACCGCGCTGGAGAAGTCCGAGGTCGCGGTCGTCGTGCTCGACGTTTCGCAGCCGATCAGCGTGCAGGACCTCAACATCATCGACCTCGTGCTCGAGTCGGGCCGCGCGCTCGTGCTGGCGTTCAATAAGTGGGATCGCCTCAACGACGACGACATGGAGAACCAGGACCGTCGCCGCTACCTCGAGCGCGAGATCGAGCAGGACCTCGCACACGTCGCGTGGGCTCCGCGCGTCAACATCTCGGCCCGCACCGGTCGTCACCTCGACAAGCTCGTGCCCGCTCTCGAGCAGGCGCTCGAGTCGTGGGACACCCGCATCCCGACCGGCAAGTTCAACGCGTTCCTCTCGGAGCTCGTCGCCGAGCACCCCCACCCGCTGCGCGGCGGCAAGCAGCCCCGCATCCTGTTCGGCACGCAGGCGGCCACGCGTCCGCCGACATTCGTGCTGTTCACGACCGGGTTCCTCGACCCGGGCTACCGCCGGTTCATCCAGCGGCGCCTGCGCGAGATCTACGGCTTCGAGGGCACGCCGATCGTGCTGAACATGCGTATTCGCGAGAAGCGCCAGCGCTGAGCCAGGTTGTGAACGCCCCGGTCGCCGTCATGGTGGCCGGGGCGTTCTGCTGTTGTTCGCGAAACACTCACACGAGTTCTCACAGAAACCTCCCAGGAATCGATACGCTTCATCAGCGGTGGGCTAAAGGGTCCGCCCGCGTGCGGCACGTCGGCCGCTGACAAGGGGGATCTCTATGACCAATCTGCAAGCCGAACCGGCACTCGATCAGCCGTACTACGGAGCGCCGTTCGGCGCGGCCGTGCGCCGCTTCTTCAAGAAGTACGCCACGTTCACGGGCCGCGCGAGCCGGAGCGAGTACTGGTGGTGGGTGCTCGCGGCGTTCCTCATCAGCCTCGTGCTGCAGCTGCTCATCGTGTTCACCGGCGGCGCTCGCATGGGACGCGACGGCATGTGGGTGATCGAAGGCGGCTTCGGCGTGATCTTCGTCGTGATCCTGGCCATCTGGACGCTGGCGATCATCATCCCCCAGATCGCGCTGCTCGTCCGCCGTCTGCACGACACCAACCGCAGCGGCTTCTGGGCGTTCATCTACTTCGTACCGCTGGCCGGCCCGATCATCCTCTTCGTCTTCACGCTGCTGGACTCGAAGCCCGAGGGTGCGCGCTTCGACCGCTGACGTTTCTCTCTCGCGTGCCCCGGCCCCGTCTGTGGGGGTCGGGGCACGTGGCTTTTGTGGTCACCTCGTCGGGATTGTCGTGGGGCGGGCCGTCGGGCGTCGGTGGGGGTTGGCGGGGCCGTCGGGCGGAGTGGGTGGGGGACGCGCCGTTCGGGGTGCCCTGTGCGCGGTGTGTCGGCATCCGGATCCGCGGGACGGTTTGGGTGGCGGTGGTGGGGTGGGCCGTCGGGCGGAGTGGGTGGGGGACACGTCGTTCCGGGGTGCCCTGTGCGTGGTGTGTCGGCATCCGGATCCGCGGGACGGTTCGGGTGGCGACCTCGCGCAGGATTGCGGCGCCATGAGTCGACGCGCTGACCCGGGGTCGCCGAGGTGTGCCAGGCTGGACGGGATGACGATCGAGCCTCCCGCCCCGGGCGAACCGCGGCGCCCGCACGGTCCCCGCGATCCCGGGGACGCGTGGGTCGTCGCGCCGACGGGGGAGAAGTACTGGGGGCGTTTCGGCGCCGCCGGACTGCTGGCCCTCGACGCCGAGCGGGGCGTGCTGCTGCAGCACCGGGTGTCGTGGAGCCACTTCGGCGACACGTGGGCGCTTCCCGGCGGAGCGCGTCACGAGAACGAGTCGGCGCGCGATGGTGCCCTGCGCGAGTCGGGCGAAGAGGCGGGGGTGCCCGAGGACGCGGTGCAGGCGCGCTTCGCGAGCGTGCTCGATCTCGGTATCTGGACGTACACGACGCTCGTGGCCGACGTCACCTCGCCGTTCGAGCCGGTGATCAGCGACCCCGAGAGTGTGGCGCTCGAGTGGGTGCCGGTCGACGAGGTTGACAGCCGCCCGCTGCATCCGGGCTTCGCGGCGTCGTGGCCCGCTCTGCGCGCGGCGCTTTCCGCGCGCCCCGCGGTCGTGGTCGACGTCGCGAACGTGGTGGGCTCGGTGCCCGACGGCTGGTGGAAAGACCGCGCCGGGGCAGCCGGACGACTGCTCACCCGCCTGTCGGCATTGACGTCGTCGGGGATGGATGCCGAGGCCCTCGGCCTTTCCGCCACGCGCTGGTTCCCGCTTGTCGCGGCCGTGCTCGAGGGGGAGGCGCGCGCTGTCGAGGATTCGTATGACGGCGTCTCGGTGCACCGCGCGAGCGGCTCGGGCGATGACGAGATCGTGCGGGTGGCGTCGGAGCTCGTGGGGTCGTTCGATCCGGTGATCGTGGTGACGAGTGACCGTGGCTTGGCGAAGCGGGTCGAGGCGCTGGGCGCGTCGGTGCGCGGGACGCGGTGGCTGCTGGAGCAGCTGGACTGAGGCGCGGGCCCGTGCGCAGCCTCCGTGATGCGGGCTCGTGCGCAGCCTCCGCGATGCGGGCCCGTGCGCAGCCTCCGCGATGCGGGCCCGTGCGCAGCCTCCGCGATGCGGGCCCGTGCATAGCTTCCGCGATGGGGGGCCCGTGCGCAGCCTCCGCGATCGGGGCCCGTGCGCGGCCTCCGTGACGCGACTCGTGCGCAACCTCCGCGATTCGCGCAACCTCCGCTGATCGCGCCGCTTTCGGGCTGAGGTTGTGCACATCGCGGAAGTTGTGCGCGCCGCGGAGGGTGGGTGTGGCGGTCTAGTCGAGGTCGCGGCCGCGGAGCTTCTCGATGTCGCGGCGATCGCGCTTGGTCGGGCGTCCCGCGCCGCGGTCGCGGACCGGGACGAACGGCATGCTCTCGCGCGGGGGCGGAGGGGGAGTGCGGTCGTCGAGCGCCTCGGCGACGAGCGCTGCCCCTACACGCTTCGCGATGGTCTTCTTCACGACGAGGATGCGGTCGAACCCCTGGATCCGCACGCGGAGTTCGTCGCCGGGGCGTACCGGCTGCGCGGCCTTGGCGCGTTCGCCGTTGACGCGCACGTGTCCCGCACGGCACGCGGTGGTCGCGGCCGAGCGGGTCTTGTAGACCCGGACCGCCCACAGCCAGGCGTCGACGCGCGCGGTGGTCGTGGCATCCGTCATGTCGGGTCCTCCGTCGGCGAACCTCCATCGTAGGACGGGCGCTCAGCCGCGGAGCGTGAGCGAGACGAGGGCGCGGTCGGGCTTGGGGCGGTCGACGACGTCGAAGCCCGCGGCCTCGAACACCGACACGGTGCCGCGGAAGAGCTGGTTCGACGATCGCTTCGCGGCGTTCGGGTCGAGCGGGTACCCCTCAACCACGCGAGCGCCGCCGTCGCGGGCGGTGGAGACGGCGGCATCCAGGAGCCGGGCCGTCAGGCCCTTGCCGCGGTGCTCTTTGCGGACGACGAAGCACGAGACGGCCCACACGTCGTCGGCGTCGAGCGGCTCGGTGGTCGAGGCGGTGACGTCGCGCGTGCGGGCGAGGCGCGGTTGCGCGGTGCGGGGTCCGACGCGCACCCAGCCGGCGGGCTCGCCGTCGACGTAGGCGATGAGTCCGGGCGGCCGGGCGCCGTCGAGTTCGGCGCGGAAGAGCTCGGTGCGTTTGTCGATGGATGCCTCTTTCCACGGGCCGTTGGGGAGGAGCCACCACTGGCATTGGCACTCCGGACCGTCGCCGCTGTCGAGGGCGACCTCGGCGTCGTCGAAGCGGTCGCCGGTCGCGGGGAGGATCTCGATGCTCATGCGGCGACGGTAGCGAGGGGGTCCGACACCGGCAAGGGATTGTCGAGGAGCTCCCGCACACGCCCGGGGTGCGGCCGGTTCGCGGCACGGTCGCGGAGCGGCTAATATAGGGGAGTTGCCCGCTCGCGGGCGACGGGATGTGGCGCAGCTTGGTAGCGCACTTGACTGGGGGTCAAGGGGTCGCAGGTTCAAATCCTGTCATCCCGACGGAAAAGGGCCGGAATCTCACGGGATTCCGGCCCTCCGTCGTTCTACGGGACGTGCGCCTGCACGCGTCGCGGTGGCAACCCGAGCGCCGGAGCTCTTCCCGGATAGCATCTGCGAGTGCGAATCCTCCTCGATCACCCCCGCGTAGACGTGTCCTCTTCGATGGCGACCATCACGACCGACGAGGAAGCCGACGGCTACGAACTCAGCGCGCCGTGGGCCGACGAGACCAATGGTCTGTGTGGCGCGGGCGTGCCGGGCATGCTCGAACTCATCACGGGAACCCACACGGGATACGTGCCGTTCCGTATCGAGTTGCACGAGTCCGAGCCGGCGATGGACCCGCAGTGGGAAGAGGTTGTGGAAGTCTCCTTCCAATCGGCGTTCGACGAGGCCTTCCTCACCGGTCTCATGGGCGAGGAACTGCCGTTCGATCTCCCCCGCGGGGAGTACCGCGTTCGCTACTGCGCCTCCGGATTCGATGAGGCGATGGTCAGCGATGACGAGCCTGACTCCTATCTGCTGCAGTTCTGGCCGGCTCCTCCGGCGCCGGGTCGCATCCTGGTTCAGACCAGTGAGCGAGCCGAGGCCTGGCATCGCGCGCGGCGAACCATCGCGCCCGAGGAGATGAACGAGCAGGAGCTCCTCGACGCATCCGAACGCAGGGACCGAGCCCGCGCGCGGTGGGGGGACCGTGTCCCGAACGATCGTCTGATGGAACTCGTCGATGCGGGCTCGCCATTGGACATGCTGACCGAGCTCGATGTGGATCTCGAGTTCGCGATCGCCGACGCCGACGAGATCACTCAGCGTCAGATCGCCGCGTGGGCGGCGCTGCGGTGCCTGGAGGTTTCTGGGCTGAGTACGGAACCTCTCCTCGCGCCGGCGGTGGATGCTTTCCGCCGAGGCGAATCGGCGCCTCCGCCGTTCGACGAGCTCCGGTACGGCTGGGACGTCCTCGAATGGTCGCGGGTGCCGCGCACGAGCGTTCCGGCGCCTCCCGACGGCGCGAGCTCCGAGTCGCCGGAGGAGTGGGCGATGCGCACGCTGCAGTACTCCACGGAACGAGACTCCCTCATCTCCGCCCTACAGAACGTCGTGTGCCTGGCGCACGTCCACGGGCGAGACGGGTACCGGCAAGCGTTCGCTGACCTACGGGCAGAATTCCCCGGCGTGTGACGAGAACGCGCAGCGGGTGCCCGAGGGTCAGCCGCACCGCGCCACCCCCACCCACAGGATCGTGATGGTCGTGACGCTGCGGGAGTCCGAGCTCGTCGCGCCCCACGTCGGGGTGAGGTTGGTGCGCACGCGGACCACCGAGGTTCGGCCGAACGAGAACGGGGTGTTCGGGCGGAGCGTGATGGTGCGGGCATCGGGCCCCAGGGTGGCGATGGAGCCGCGGCCGTCGACGAGCACCTCGAAACCGGAGGGCGTCTCGGCACTGTAGGCCCACCCGATGGTCACCGAGCCGTCGAAGTTGTTCGCGCACGTGAGGTCCGACGGCGCCACCGGCGTCGCCGCCTGCAGGGATCCTGAGGCTCGCGTCTGGGCGGAGAAGGCGGCCGCGTGAGCCGGTGACGCCGCCACGACGGCGGCGATCGTGACGGCGACGACGAACGCGGCCGTGCGAGATCTGACGCGCCTTGTGTCGGCATCCCGCGAACGTGTTCTCTCGCGAAGCTCGGGTCGCGGTTCCGGTGGATCGCCCGCGCCGCGCGCGATGGCGGGCGCGAGCGCGATCGCGATGACGGCGACGAGACCGAGCACCGTCGCGGCGAGACCGACGGCGTCGCCGTCGCGAGCCTGTTGGATCGGGATGCCGATCCAGGGGACGCGGAGGGCTCCGACGCCTAGAACATCAGACCGGAGCACCGGCGAGGAGTCGGCCTCGGGGTTGGCATCTCCTTTGGTGAGGAGTTCGGGGCCGTCGACGGCGTGGAGGCGGTGGAGGCGGAGGCGTCCGGGGTGGTCCGGGTCGCGGACGAGGACGACCTGACCGGGGCGCAGCTCGGCGGGGTCGATGGGGCGGCTGACGACGAGGTCGCCCGTCTGGATGGCCGGTTCCATCGAGCCGGTCATGACCGTCGTCGTCTGCCATCCGATGGCGAGCGGGGCGACCGCCCAGAAGGTCATGCCGAAGACGACCGCCAGGACGGCTCGCGCGGCGATGACCGCGCCGAAGCGGAGCCAGGCCCCCAGCGGGCGGGCGGGATCCGTCGTGGATGGCCCGCCCGCGCCGTCGATGGAGCGACTCGTCAGCTCACTGATTTTGCGCTTCCCAGGTGAAGTTGACGGTGGCGGTGGCGCCCATGATGGAGGAGGGGGCGTTCGACGACACCGAGTAGGTGATCTGGAACGTGCGCGTCTCGGGGGAGTTCCCGCCGGCGGGAGCCCAGCTGCCCACGCCGCTGTTGTAGTCCGTGGCGCCGTTCACGAACGAGGTCAGCGAGTTGTCGAAGATCGACGCGCCGGAGGCGATCGGCGAGAAGCCGGTGCAGCTGCCGTTGCCACCGCCGGTGCCCTGGGTGACCGTGAGGTTGAGCCAGTCGCCGATGCCCTGGGTCTGCGAGGCATCCGTGGCGTAGAGCTTGACCGCGGACGGCAGGGTGCCGGTGGAGGTGACGGCGACGCAGGTCGTGCCCGTCGATCCCGGCTTCAGGTTCGTCGCGTCGAACGCCGCGCTGTTGGGGGAGCTGTTCGAGAGCCCGACCGAGCCCGCCGACCAGTTGTTCGAGGGGTTGGAGGTCGTCGCGGAGAAGGCGGAGTACGACGCGGTGGAGACCAGGGCCCCGGCGGCGATCAGGGAGAGGGGGATGACAGCGATGGTCGCGATCTTGCCGAGACGGCGCGAGGGGGCGGCGGGTGTTTTGCGCATGAGGATGACTCCTTCAAGGGGGAGGGCGAGTAGGGATGAAGTACGTGATGCTGACGTGGTGCAGGCGGGGTGGTTCTTCAAACGCGATCGACCCGCGGGCCGATCGGACATGCTCTCTCGGCACCGGACCGAAGGTGCCTAGCGGAAATATAAGTAAGGCAAACTAGTAACTCAAAAAATGAGACATAGTGTGGACTATTCTTTTCCGATGGGGTATGAGCACAATCCCGCGAGGGAACCGCTCCCCTCCGCGGCCTCGGAAGCACTCGTCTCGGCGTGGTACCGGATGCAGGTCCAGAACGCGCACCTCCTCCAGCGTCTGGCGGTGGAGCACGAACTCAACCCCATCGACCTGCGCGCGCTGAAGTTCCTCGGCGTGGACGAAGCCCCGCGGACGCCGAAAGAACTCGCCACCTTCCTTCAGGTCGGCAGCAGCCTCGTCAGCGCGGTGATCGAACGGCTGGAGTCTCGGCAGTTCATCCGTCGCGCGCCGAATCCGCAGGACCGCCGGAGCACCCTGCTGCACCTCGATCACTGCGGGAGTCGCGTGGTCGAGCAGCTCCGCAGCCTGTACGGCCGGGCGCTGTCGGGGTTGTTCGGGCACCCGGACCAGGACGCGATCGTCACCGCGACGAATCAGATCGAGGAAGGGCTGCGCGACGCGGCGTCCTTCTGATCAGCGGGGGCCGTCGACTCAGCTGTACGACCGCACCAATACTAGAGCCCGCTCGGCGACCCCGGCCTCCCGCACGGCCAACGCGTCGATGACGGCCCCCATCCGCTCGACGCGCTGGCGCCACTCCGGGCCGCGCTGCTCGCGGCGGGGCAGAGCCTCGAGCGCCTGCACCTCGCGCCAGGCGGTGAACAACACGGTCTCGGAGAGCTGCTGGTCGGCCTCGGCCGCCTGGCCCCGGTGGCCGTCGGCCGTTCCCAGGACGGCGACGGCATCCAGTCTCGACAGGTCGAGCCCCATCGCGAGCGCGTTGAGCTTGTCGCGCAGCTCCCGCAGCTGAGCGCGCGTCCGTCGGGACCCGGCGCCGCGCAGGAGCAGCTGGGCGAGTGACCACGCGATCATCGCGAGGGTCTGGACGCCGGTCCACGTCGCGAGGGCGACGACCCAGAACAGCGTCGCGGGGGAGAGGGAGCTCACGCGGAGGTCGTTGTACTCCAACTGGCGGCCGAGTTTGATCATCTCGGATGCCACGAGCCAGCCCGCGGGATTCGCCACGTCCTGGCCGGGTTGGTTCGTGAAGCGGGGCTCCGTCGCGAGGAAGTCGTACGCTCCGAGCCGGCTCTCCGTCCCGGTGCTGAGCGTTCCCGTCAGGGGGAGACCGACTCCGTACGAGCCGTCCTTCTGAATCCAGAAAGGAAGGATCGCGTGCCCGGCTCGCACGTCACCGGTCGCCGGGTCGAGGGTTCCCGGCACCGCGTCCTCGACCTCCGTCTTGATGCGGGCGTAGGCCCCCAGCACCTCGAAGTAGTCGAGCTTCACGCCGTCCTCCACCTCGGGATTCGGGCGGACCGTGACGTACTCGTCGATCGGGAGCAGGGACACGACCAGCTCGATCCGCTCCGGAAAAAGGGCGTCGTCGTCGCTGCGCTGCGCGGTGCGCTCCATGGCATCCCGAACGAAGTCCAGCGACAGCGTGTCGATGTTGGGGTCTTCGCGCTCGGCATCCTTCGCGTTATTGTACGTCGGCAGGAGGGCGGGGTCGCCCACGATCTCGAGGCTGGCGAGGGGTACGTCGCCGGTCAGCTCGCGCCCGTACGTGGCGTCGCCGCGTTCCATGGCGGACGTTGCCAGGAAGCCGGCGATCAGGGCCGCCACCAGGGGGATTCCGGCGACGGCGAGAGGGACGAAGTCCGGTGCGAGCCTGTCGACGGGGATGCCGGAACCCGCCCGTCGCGGGGGCGTGGCGCCGCGTTTCGCGGCGTCGAGCGCGTCGGCGATGAGGAGGATCCGTTCGGCGTGGGGGGCCGGGGGAAGACCTTTGCGCGGCGTGAGATCGAGCGACGAGCGGAGCTCGTCCAGCGATTCGGCGGCGCCTCCCGTGGCGATGCGCGCCCGATCTTGGAGACGCCGATCCAATGCCCCGGCGGCGATGTGCGACGTCGTCCCGCGGGGGAGCTTCTTCTCGAGACGGTGCTCGATCCGCGTCAGTGTGACCGCCAACCGGCGTTCGGCTTCCCGCCACCTCGTCATGAGGTCCACGTGGCGGACGACGACGTCGGGGCCGTTGTCGGCGCCGAAGGTGGTGTCCGCCTCGCGGACGAGGGCGAGAAGGTCGCCCCGTTGCCGGCTGAGCGTCTCCGTCTCCGCGGGGGAGAGGAGGCCGGGGCGGGCGAGCACGTCGTCCACGGCGAGGGTCGACGTCAGAGCGATCCGGCCGAGGATCGTCCCGCCCGGGGCATGCCCCACCCGCAGCGACGAGGCGGCGACGAGCGCGTCCGCGCGACGCCGGAGGGCGGCGGTGCGTTTCGCGAACGTCGCCAGATCCAGCGGCTTCTGGGGGGCGCCGCGCTCGTGCACGCGGGTCCACGGGTCGAGGAGCTCGCGCGTGAGGACCTGCTCCTCGTGGGCGAGTTTGAGGCTCTTCGTGCGGATCGCCGCCCAGTCCTTCTGCAGCTTCCCCTTGACGTCCTTCGCTGCATCGCGCGCGCGGCCCCGGGTTCCACGATCGAGTTCGGCGCCGGCGATGTCGACGTGCGCCTCGAGGAGGTCGAGCTCGAGCACGACGCGGGCGAGCTCGAGCCGGGCTCGGGAGAAGATCCGCCGACGGTTCCGTTCTCGCGCGAGGTGGCGGGCCCAGAGCACCATGAGGAACATCCCGACCAGCAGAGGCAGCGCCGCGAGGGAGACCCAGAGCGCGGGCGACCGGGGGCCTCCGTCGAACGCGCGCGACGCCGCGGTCAGCGCCGCGCCGACGACGGCGCCCGGCCCCTGACCCTGCGTGACGTTGTTGAGGAACGCCTCGCGGATGTCGACGGCCGCCGAGTAGTTCGGGTTCCAGCCGTCCCCCTCGAGACGTTTCGCCACCGAGGCGCGAGAGGCGTCGGGGAGGACGAGGTCGGGATCCTCGGGGTCGATCCCCGCCGAGATCATGACGTCGGCACCGCGAGGCAGCTCGCCGTTCTCGTACTCTTCCCAGGTGAGGTCGCGCCCGACGACCAGTACCGTGAACGGCTCGTAGCTCAGGGCACGACCCTGGGCCGCGGCATCCACGGTCTCCTGGGTGATGCCGAACGGGAGATCACCGTCGACGAGGAACGTGATCGGCTTGTCCGGTTGGGCGAGGATGTGCGCCTGCGCGACCTGGGCGAGCCCGGCGGACAGCGCGGCGAGGGCGACCGCGACGACGGGCACCATCCATTTCGAGCGGTACAGGAAAGTGGCGCGCCGACGTCGGTCCCCCATATGACGATGCTAGGCGCGCCTGTCTTGACTGATTGCGCAAGCGGCGCTCATTGCACGGATGAAAGTGGTTATCCGCACCGCTTTCACCGCTGAGCGCTTCACATCAGCCGATATGCGAACGTGATTCTTCTTCGTTTCGTGTCCTGCGGGGCGTCGATAATGTGAGCGCTAATCACCGTACGCGGCATTCTTGCAAATGTTCCACAGACGGGATGGACCCTGACCCGGTGGGACGACGGTGACAACATTGTGTATCCGAGAGTGCGGCTGAACGCGTCGAATCAGTTCATCGCCCAGGTGCGGTGCGAGAAGAAGGTCGGGTGGTTCTGGCGGACCGTCGGCTATCGGACGGTTTCGCAGTTCATCAGGCCCAGCTACAGCGGGCAAACGATCTGGGTCGGTTAGAGCGACGAAGCATGAAGCGCCTCCGGCCTTCTCACGGTGAGGATGTCGGAGGCGCTTCGTCCTTTCTGCGGACGGCATCCCCGCCCCGGTCACCAGCGACTTCCCGCCCGGAGCGACGCCACGAAGTCGAGCTTGTCGAGCACCGGATCCGGGAGGAGGAAGGGGTAGAGGTCGTCCTTGCCCATCGACCGGTTGACCATGTTGAGCGCGGTCGCCAGCGGCATCCAGACCTCCGTCACGAACTCCCGGAAACGACCGGATGCCGGCGCGTCGTCGACGCGCGCCAGGCCGTAGGCGGCGGCCGTCTCGACGGTGTCGGTGATGTGGAGGTAGTGCGCCCAGGTCTCGGCGAAGTCCTCGTAGGGGTGCATGGTCGCGTACGTCGAGATGTAGCGCTCCGGCCAGTCGGCCGGCGGTCCTTCCGAGTAGTGGCGGTCGATCTCGGCCTGGTAGTCGGCGGTCTCGTCGCCGAAGAGCGCGCGCGCCTCGGCGAGACGGTCGGTGCCCTCGACGAGGATCCACTCGACGTAGTGCCCGCTCTCGTGGCGGAAGTGGCCGAGCATCGTGCGGTACGGCTCTCCCAGCTGCTTCTGCACCCGGACGCGGTAGGCGTCGTCGCTCTCGGCGAGGTCGATCGTGATCACCCCGTCGGCGTGGCCGATCGTGACATCCTCGGCGACGCTCGACAGCAGGTCGAAGCACAGGCCACGCTCGGGATCCTCGGCCTTGCCGACGACGGGGAACCCGAGACGGTCGAGGTCGACGAGCAGCCAGCGCTTCGCGCGTTCGGCGACGGGGTACTGCGAGAGCCCTTTCGCATCGGCGTCGTTCGGGCGCACGCGCGTGAGGTCGCAGGCCGAGCACTGGCCTCCCTCGGCCGGCGCGAGCCACGTGCAGCCGGAGAGGTTCAGGTTGCGGCACACGTACCAGGACCGCCCGTCAGCGTCGACGTACCGACCGTTCTCGTCCACCGGAACGATCTCGGCCTCGTCCCGCGAGAAGCCGAGCGGCGTGTGGCACGAGAGGCAGACGGAGTTCTCGAAGGTCAGCGCGTTCCCGCACACGCGGCATCGGAAGGATTTCACCGGTCGAGCCTGACAGAGCGGCGCCCGGTGGCGGGGTGGGTTGCGCGCGCGGCTTCCTAGAATCGTGAGGTCGCCCATCGAGAGGACTCCCGTGACCCGCACTCCGGCCGGAGCCCTCGCGCGACGGGTGCTGTGGCATCCGTTGCCGTGGGCGATCGCGAGCTTCGCGGGTGCGGCGCTGCTGTTCGACGTCGCGCAGGAGTTCTGGGGCTTCCTGCTCTCGCTCGTGGCCGGATGGGCTTTCGCGCAGACCGTGCTGCACGGCGTCGCTCTGCTGCGGCCCCGCGGCGTCTCGGTGGCGGTGCACCTCGCGCTGGCGGCCGTCGCGGGACTGGCGCTCTTCGCCGTCGCTCAACCGGGGGAGTGGCCCGTGCCCCCGACGGTGCGCTCGGTCCTCTCGTTCGCCGCGCTCACGTTCTCGGGCTGGATCTGGCTCTCGCTGATCGGTCGGGTGACCGGTGCGGTGCAGGCGAGCTCCGAGCGGCGCGCGGCCGAGCTCGTCGAGCCCGCGTGGGAACGGTCCGGCAGCGAGTGGACACTGCGGCTCCCCGTGGTGCCGCTCCGACGCTCGTCGTACCTCACGGTCGGCGCGGTGCTCGGCGTGCTGGCGGCCGGCGCCACGGGGACCTTCGTGGCGGTCTTCACCGACCTCGCCCAGCGGCTCGGGCCGATGGCCATGCTGCTCGTGCTCGGCTGGACGGTCGGCTTACCCGTGTACCTCGTCGTCCGCGCTGTCGCGCGGGCGCGCACGACCACGGTGGAGCTGTGTCTCAGCGCGGAGCGCGTGCGGGTGCGGACCATCGACGGCGTCACGCTGATGGATGCCGGGACCGATGGCATCCGGACCCTGTTCGTGTCGTCGCGCAACCCGCCCACGAGGATCATCGTGCGCCCGATCGAGGGGCCGGGGCTCGTGCTGCTGGTGGGAATGGCACGTCGGCCGAAGGGGACGGCGGCGACGGTCCCCGAGCTTCCGCGGCGGCTGCAGCACGCGCTCGAGGGGGCGGGGCTCACGGCGGGCGCGGGCCGGCGAGCGCGTGCGGGTGAGGTGACGCTCGAGCGCTCACCCGGATAATGGCGGAATGACCACCGCGCGGATCGTCATCCTCTTCGCCGTCGCCGCCCTGGCCGAGATCGGCGGGGCCTGGCTCATCTGGCAGGCCGTGCGCGAGAACCGCGGGTGGTGGTTCGCGCTGCTGGGCATCGTCGCGCTCGGCGCGTACGGATTCTTCGCGGCCCTGCAGCCGGAGGCGAACTTCGGGCGGGTGCTCGCCGCCTATGGCGGAGTGTTCATCGCCGGCTCGCTCGCGTGGGGGGTCGTCGTCGACGGGTTCCGCCCCACGACCTGGGATTACGTCGGCTCGGCGATCGCGCTCGTCGGCGCGGCGATCATCATGTTCGCGCCCGGACAGGCGACGGCGGGGGAGATCTCGTGAGGGATGCCATGTGCTGGCAGCCCGTGACGGGCGGGGCGGCAGACCCCGAGGTCCGCCGCCCGCCCGGCCCTCACTCGTAGCGCAGCGACTCCACCGGGTCGGCCCGCGCGGCCCGTGCCGCCGGGAGAGTGCCCGCGAGGAACGCGATCCCCATCACCGCGAGGGTCGTCACCAGGATCGACACCGGGTCGAACGCGATCAACTGCAGCCCGGGCAGGTCGCTGAACAGGCTCGCCGCGAGCTGCGCGCTCACCGCGGTGCCGACACCGATCGCGATGACCGCACCGAGCGCGCTGCCGAGGAATCCGATGAAGATCGCCTCGAGGCTGAACAGCGAGAAGACACGCCCGCTGCCCATGCCCATCGCCTTCATGAGGCCGATCTCACGCGTGCGCTCCTGCACCGACATCAGCAGGGTGTTCACGATGCCGAAGCTCGCCGCCAGCAGCGCGATGATCGCGAACGCGTTCAGGACCAGCACGATGCCGTTGATCACGGACTCGAACGTGCCCAGCTGGTCCTCGACCGTCGTGCCCGTGTACCCGGCGTCGGTCAGCGCCGTCTTCACCTGGTCGATCTCCGCGGGCGTCGCCGACGACGACACCGTCGCGCTCGCCGACGCGTACCGGTCGAGCTGATCGGCGGGCACTCCGGTGTTCTGCAGCGTGAACAGGGTCTTCTCGAGCGCGGAGTTCGTCGTGAGCGAGGTCGTGCCGCCGAAGGCGTCCTCCGTCACGCCGCTGACCGTCGCCTCGACGAGGTGCTGCGTGCGCACCGGGTCGGTCACCGCGATCGTCACGGTCGCGCCCACGGCGTCCGCCGCGTCGGCGAAGCCGAGGGGCGTCACCAGCGCCGAGGGGAGCGCGACCTCCAGCGCGTCGGAGCCGTCGTCGGGTGCCGTCCCGTCGGCGATCCGGGGGGTCTGCCCGGCGACGAGGCTGCCCACCTGGGCCACGTACGGGTCTCCGCCCGCGGCCTCGACGTAGTCGATCGACACCGAGGTCACGGGAACGACCTTCGCAACGCCCGGGATCGCGGAGATGTCCGCGATGTCCTGGTCGGTGAGCGCCGTCACTTCCCCCGCGCCACCGGGGCGGCCCCCCGTTTGCTGCGCGGAGGCCACGGCATCCGGATCGTACTTCTGCGGCCCGGTCGAGGTGGCGCCGGTGGTCTTCGTCACCGTCAGCACGTCTGACGCGCCCATCGCGGAGACGGTGCTGTCGATGAACGCGTTGATACCGGTGCCGAGGCCGTTCGTGATCGTGAGGGTGAAGGCGCCGACGAAGATCGCGAGCACGGTGAGGATCGTGCGGGTCTTCGAGCGGAAGGTGTTCGCGACAGCGGTCGAGACGAGGTCGACGGTTCTCATGCGGCGCTCCGTTCGTCGGCGACGATCAGGCCGTCGCGGATCTGCACACGCCGATCGCAGCGCGCGGCGAGGTCTTCGTCGTGGGTGACGACGATGAGGGTGATGCCGTGCTCGCGATTCAGGCGGAAGAGGATGTCCTCGACGACCGCGCCGGTGGCCGTGTCGAGGTTGCCCGTGGGCTCGTCGGCGAAGATCACCTGCGGATCGTTCACGAGGGCCCGCGCGATCACCGCGCGCTGCTTCTGCCCGCCCGAGAGCGCGGTGGCCTTGTTGCGCGCCTTGTCGGCCATATCGAGCTCGGCGAGCGCGGCCTTCCCGCGCCGAGAACGCTCGGCGCGACCCACGCCCGCGATCTTCAGCGGCAGCACGACGTTGTCGAACACCGACGCGCTGGGCGTGAGGAAGAACTGCTGGAACACGAACCCGAACGTCTGGTTGCGCGTGCGGTTGAGGCGACGGCCGCGCAGGGTCGTGGCATCCACTCCGTCCAGGCGCACGGTGCCCCGGGTCGGGGCGTCCATGAGGGCGAGCAGGTGCATGAGCGTCGATTTACCGGATCCGCTCTTGCCGATGATGGCGATGCTCTCGCCGCGATGGATATCGAGGTTGACGCCGCGGAGGGCGTCGAAGCGCGCGGAGCCGCGTCCGTACGACTTGTGCAGATCGGTGACGGACAGGAGCGGGGGAGGAGGGTCGGATGCCATGCCCTCAGCCTCGCTCGACGGTGGGCGCCGCGCGTCCCGCGGGTGGGGCACCCGTCTACCCCGGGTGGGGGATTCGCGGATGCCCCCGCCGGGCGATGGCCGCGGGCGGTCGGACGCGCGAGACTGGAGGGGTGAGGCCCGACGAGACGAGCGATGCGGTGCCGCGCTGGCCCTGGGCCGGTCGCCCGTGGCTGATCGACGCCTTCGTGGTGATGCTCGTCGCCGGCCCCGCGTTCGCGCCGATTCCCTTCGCCGAGATGCGGCCCTCGAGCCCCCTCGCGTTCGTCCTCGTGCTGCTGCCCGCGCTCGCCCTGCCCCTGCGTCGTCGCTGGCCGCGGACGGTGCTCGCTGTCTGTGTCGCCGCCTGGGCGATGGCGCTGACGCTCGGGACACTCTCTCCGGGTGCGGCGGTGGCCATGGTCGTCGCGACGTACGGGGTCGCGCATCGCACCCCGCGGCGGTCCTCGATCATCGCGACGACCGCCGCCGTGCTCGTGATCCTGGCGACGGGCGTGATCGTCTCTCTCGTGACGGGTATGGACACCCGCGTTCTGCAGGTCGCCCTCTCGCTCGCCCTCGCCGGAGCTGTGGGCGATGCGGCACGCTCGCGTCGCGCTTACGTCGAAGCGGTGGTCGAGCGCGCCCGCCGCGCCGAAGAGACGCGTGAGTCCGAGGCCAGTCGCCGCGTGACCGAGGAGCGCCTGCGCATCGCCCGCGACCTGCACGACGCCGTCGCGCACCGCATCTCGGTGATCAGCCTGAACGCCGGGGTCGCGACCTCGATGCTCGAGACCCGTCCCGACCGCGCGCGCGACGCCCTCGCGACCATCCGCACGGCCTCGCGCGACGTGCTCGGTGAGATCGGCACGATGATGAGTGTGCTGCGCGCGCCCGACGACGCTCCGGTCCGGATCCAGCCGGGGCTCGCGCGGGTGCCCGAGATCGTCGAGTCGGTGCGTGTCGCCGGCTGGGACGTCGTGGTACGCAACGAGATCGGGACGGATGCCGAGGCCGCCGGCATCCCGCTCGGCGTCGACATCGTGGCCTATCGCGTTGTGCAGGAGGGGCTCACGAACGCGCTCAAGCACGGCACCACCCGGCGCGCGCACGTGCTGCTGCGTCGCGACGGAGAAGACCTGGAGGTGGTCGTGACCAATCCGATCGAGCGGGTGCCCGAGGCGTCCGCCGACGACCTGCCGCCCTCGGGGTTCGGTCTGGTGGGTCTCGGCGAACGCGTCGATGCGGTGCGGGGAACCCTCGAGGCGGGGCTCGCTCCTGGCGGGTACCGTCTCGCGGCGCGGCTTCCGCTGGCCGCGCGCACGGGGCAGCCCGCGCGCCCGGCCGAGCCCGCGCCCACGGCCGCGCCCGGCGAGATCCCGGCCACTTCCGCGGCCCCGCCGGCCCCGACCGCGCCGTCGTCCGTACCGACGTCGGAGCGGGCATCGTGACGACCGTCATCGTCGTCGACGACCAGGCGCTCATCCGGACGGCCGTGCGCGACCTGCTGGACGCCGCCGAGGGCATCTCTGTCGTCGGCGAGGCGGCGGACGGCGAGGCCGGAGTCGACCTCGCGCGCAGGCTCCGCCCCGACGTCGTGGTGTCGGACATCCGGATGCCGCGCCGAGACGGCATCGAGCTGACCGCGCTCGTCTGCGCCGACCCGGCGCTGGCCGAGACCCGGGTGCTCATCCTCACCACGTTCGAGGAGGACGACTACGTCGTGGCCGCCCTGCGCGCCGGCGCGAGCGGTTTCATCGGCAAGGGTGCCGAACCCGACGACATCGTGCGGGCCGTGCTCTCGGTGCACGAGGGCGGGGCGCTGCTCTCACCCGCCGCGACCCGCGCGCTGATCGAGAAGTACGTGCGGACTACGGGCGCGGCGGACGTGCCGAGCCCTGTGCCGCTGGAGGCTCTCACCGACCGCGAGCGCGAGGTGCTCCTCCACGTCGCCCGCGGACGCTCGAACGACGAGATCGCCGCGCACCTGTACATCTCTCCGCACACCGCGAAGACGCACGTGAAGAACACGATGCTCAAGCTCGGCGCGCACGACCGCGCGCAGCTCGTGATCGCGGCCTACGAGAGCGGGTTGCTCGCGCCGGGGCGGTGACGGGTTCGCCCGCGGAGCGCGAGACTGGCTCCATGACCATTCCCTCCGGTGATCCGACGACCCGTCTCTCCGCCGTCCTGGCGGCCATCGACGCTGACCATCCGCTCAAGACTCCGCTGCACTACAACGTCGGGCACGTCGCCCCGCGCCTCGACCGCCTCGATGCGAAGGTCGAGTACACCGCGGAGTACATCGCCTTCCTCGAGCAGCGGATCGCCGCGCTCGAGGCGAGACTCGACGCGGGCTCGGTGGGCTGATCCCACCTCACGCGTGGAACCGCGCCCCCTTCGTGATCCGGTCCACCGCGTTGCGCGGGCCGCGGAGGGCGATCCCCACGAGATCGAGATCTGTGGCGGCCACCGCGGCGACGGCGGCGCGGTTCGCGGCGTCGTGCGAGGTGGTGAACAGCTCCCGCGTGTAGAGCGCGAGGGCGACATCGTCGCGCGCAGCGGCCTTCGCCCGGACGCGGGCCAGGGTCTCGGCATCCGCCGTCATCACCATGACGGGCTGGCGGAGCATGGGGAGATAGGTCGTGCCGTCGCCGTCGCGGTAGGGCTCGCCGACGAGGTCGGGGGCGCTGGTGGCGATCCCGGTCAGGAGGAAGGCGGTGACGTTGAGCTCCTGCCACGGCGCGAGGTCGTCGCCGAGGACCACGACCACCTTCGTGTCGAACAGGGGAGCGGGAGAGGCGTCGGTCATGGCTCCAGACTCGGCCTCCGGTGTCCGGGGTGTCTTGTACGTTTCTTGCATGGATGATCGGGTGCGGGCGTGGCATCCCGCGGTCCCGATGCTGCGCGAGGTGTATCACGCGAGCTTCGCCCACAGCTACCCGCCGCACACGCACGACGACTGGGCCGTGATGCTCGTCGACCGCGGGGCCGTGACCTACGCCCTCGACCGCGCCGAGCACCAGGCGACGCCGACCGCGGTGACGCTTCTGCCGCCCGGGATCGCGCACGACGGGCGACCGGCGGTCGACGGCTCGGGGTACCGCAAGCGGGTGCTCTACCTCCGCGGTGACTGGCTCGACCCGGGCATCGCGGCGCGGATCGCGGATCGACCCACGCTCACGAACGCCCCGGCGCAGACCGCGGTGCACCGTGTGCACGCGGCGCTCGCCCACCCCGGCGACGAGATGGCCGCGGAGCACTGGCTGCTGACCGTCCGCGACGCCGTGCTCGTGCACGCGGGTTCGACCGCACCCGCGCGTCTCGATGCACCCCTCGCGCGGCGCCTTCGCGCGATGCTCGACGACCGCTACACCGAGTCGTTCACGATCGCCGAGGCCGCCGCCCTCCTCGGCGCGCACCCCGATCACCTCGTCCGCGTGTTCTCGAGCACGTACGGGATCGCGCCGCACCGCTACCTCGTGGGCCGTCGGGTCGACGCAGCTCGGCGTCTGTTGGGGGAGGGATGCCGCCCGGCCGACGTCGCGGCGCGCACCGGCTTCCACGACCAGGCGCACCTCGCGCGACACTTCCGCCGCGTGTGGGGTGTGACGCCGGGCGCGATCCGCGCGGCCTAAGCGCCTTGCGCGTCGGCGGCCTTCGACAGCCCCGTCATCCAGGACTCCATGCGCTCTTGCGCCGTGCTGGTGTCGAGCTCGTCGCGCAGCTCCGGGTGCTCTCTCCAGAACCGGAGCACCGCGTACACGAGCCACGCGTGCGACGCGAGGGAGTCGACGGGGACATGGTGTTCCTCCGCCGCCCCGTCGGTGCTCGCGACGTGGAGCTTCAGCTCGGGCACCGTGTTCCCGCGCCGTGCGTCGACGAGCCCGCTCGGTACGACGTCGACGATCGCGTCCCACGACCACGAGCGGTCATAGTCGCCGTGATCGAACGAGTACAGCGTGACGCCGGAGCGGCCCACCACCAGGCCGCGCGGACGCCGCGCGAACCACCGCGCACGCCCGCGCACCGCGAGCGAGTTCGCGCCGGCGAGAGCGACGATCGCCGCGGCCAGCGTCAGCGGCACGAGGAAGACGAGCCCGAGCAGCGCCTGGCCGCCCTCGACGACGCAGCGGACGATCAGGATGCCGCAAGCCGCCGTCGTCGCGGAACCTCCCCCGAGCAGCCACAGGCACGACCACAACGTGGGGGCGCGCTGTCGGAAGAACGACACCCACGAGTCGACGGGCCGCGTCTCGGCGCGCGTGAGAGCGAGGGCGTTGACGAACTCGGGCAGCGCGCGCTCTCCGCCCGCGCGCTCGCCCCCGACCGCGACCACGGCGATGAACCCGAGGAGCACCAGCGCGACGACCATTGCGAGGATGGTCTGCCCGGCGACGACGGCGCCCCACAGCGCGGCCGCGAGGACGATGCAGCTCACGACGAGCACCCCGGTGGTGAGCCGCGACCGCGGCCGCGCCGGGCGGAGGTTCCAGCCGGGCGGCAGCGGGTACGGGACCAGCGCGACGCTCATGGGTCCATCTCAGCATCGATCCGTGGCCCTCGGTGGGCCCGTCTCCCTTCTCGCGGACGGGCGTAGCGTGAGGGGTACCGCACGTTCGAGGAAAGGACCCCCCGTGACCACCGTCGCTGAGAACATCGTCGCCTCCCTCCGCCGCCAGAACATCGAACGGGTCTACGGCCTTCCGGGCGATTCGCTCAACGGTTTCACGGATGCCATCCGCCGCGACGGCGTGATCCGGTGGCAGCACGTGCGGCACGAGGAGGGAGCGGCCTTCGCGGCCGCCGCCGAAGCCGAGCTGACGGGAAACCTCACGGTGTGCGCGGGGAGCTGCGGGCCGGGGAACCTCCACCTCATCAACGGTCTCTACGACGCCAATCGCTCTCGGGTTCCCGTCCTGGCGATCGCCGCGCACATCCCGACGGCCGAGATCGGCACGAACTACTTCCAGGAGACGCACCCGCAGGAGCTGTTCCGCGAGTGCTCCGTCTACGTCGAGTACGTCGCCGACCCGGTGCAGATGCCGC
>Ga0308161_1001427_pt1 | contig 28773 bp, 24 predicted proteins | sample PhyFR2_FD_201034 | JGI IMG/M metagenome (GOLD analysis project Ga0308161, IMG submission 201034) | Phyllosphere microbial communities from UC Gill Tract Community Farm, Albany, California, United States - DLSLF.R2 | ecosystem: Host-associated > Plants > Phyllosphere > Unclassified | place: USA...
TCTCATTTCGAGCCGTTCACTTCGTGTCCATAGCCGTTCAGCCTTTTCGCTGGAGGGTTGATTCGAAGGTCTGCGTGTCAAGCGGGCCTGACACACGCAATGCTCGTACGAAGGCGCGACGCGTGAGTGCTTTCGTCACGCACGCATCCGTCTCGTGCACCCACGCTCCCCGCCCGGGCAGGACCGCTCGCTCGTCTCTAACGAGGACCGACCCGTCCGCGACCACACGCAGAAGCGAAGATCGGGGGGCGCGTGCGCGGCATCCGACGCACGTTCGTACGGCATCCATCCTACACCTCGCGCCTACGGGGACGACGGACGGTCAGTTGTCTTCGAGGATGCTGTCGGGCTGGATGTCGATCTTCGCCCCGGTGAGCTTCGCGGCGAGGCGGGCGTTCTGACCCTCCTTGCCGATCGCGAGCGACAGCTGGTAGTCGGGAACCAGAGCGCGCACGGCCTTGGTCGACGCGTCGAGGACGAACGACGAGGTCACCTTGGCGGGCGACAGGGCGTTCGCGACGAAGCGCGGGAGCTCGGCGTCGTAGTCGATGATGTCGATCTTCTCGCCCGCGAGCTCTTCGGTGACCGCGCGCACACGGCGGCCGAGCTCGCCAATGCAGGCACCCTTGGCGTTCACGGTCGGGTCGTTGGCCTTCACGGCGATCTTGGAACGGTGACCGGCCTCACGGGCCAGGGACACGATCTCGACGAGACCCGCGGCGATCTCGGGCACCTCGAGGGCGAACAGCTTGCGAACGAGGCCGGGGTGCGTGCGGGACACCGTGATCTGGGGGCCCTTGTTGCCCTTCGACACGCTCGTGACGTAGACGCGCAGGCGGGAGCCGTGCGCGTAGGTCTCGCCCGGGACCTGCTCCTCGGGCGGGAGGATCGCCTCGACCGTGCCGAGGTCGACGTGCACCATGCGGGGGTTCGGTCCCTGCTGCACGACACCGGCGACGATGTCGCCCTCCTTGCCACGGAACTCCCCCAGCACCGCGTCGTCCGCGATGTCGCGCAGACGCTGGCTGATGACCTGCTTCGCGGCGAATGCGGCGATGCGGCCGAAGTCGTCGGGAGCCTGCTCCTCCTCGCCGATGACGGCACCCTCGTCGTCGGTGACGGGGGTGAAGATCCCCACGTGCCCGGACTTACGGTCGAGTTCGGCGCGAGCGCCGGCGGGGATCTCGCCGCTGGGCGAGATGTGCTTCGCGTAGGCGGTGAGGATCGCCTGCTCGATGATGCGCGCGAGTTCGTCGAAGGGGATCTCCTTCTCGCGTTCGATCGTCTTCAAAAGTGCGAGATCGATGTCCACAAGGCCCTCCGTTGTTCAGCTTTCGTCGGCGCGACCGGCGCCGACAACCCCCCTACGATACCCGGGATGTCCCGCACCGCGCGACCGCACAGGCGTTTCAGAGGCGCTCGAGCGGATTCGCGGCGAGCTTCGCCACGACTCCCCCCTCGACCAGGCGACGAGCCGCCGTGTCGGGCTTGCGGGCCGCCTGGTCCACGACGCACGCGCCGAACTCCGCGGCGAGTGCGCCGCGCGGGTGAGCCGCGAGCACCTCGGCCACGAATGCGGCGGGGAGGGCGTCGGGCCGGGCGCCCGAGATGTCGAGCGCGGTCGCCGTCTCGAGCAGGTAGCCCTCGGCATCCATCGACGGGTCCACGCTCGGCCAGTTGTGCCGCACGACGACCTCGAGCACGCGCTGCCGCCGCGGCGCAGGCCAGCCGGCTCCCGCGGTGAGGGCGACGCCGACGTGACCCCCGGCGTGCTCGTACGAGATCGTATGGTTGTCGAACTCCCGGGCCGTGCCGATGTCGTGCAGCACCGCGGCGACGTACAGCAGCTCGTGGTCGATCCCGGCGATGCCGTCGACGCGGGCGAAGGCCTCGGCCCACAGCCACGAGCGCAGCGCATGAGCGGTCATCGCGGGCGACTGGTACTGCTCCGCGAGGGCGAGCGCACCACGGGCGGCGAGGGTGTCGGGCACGGGGATGTCGGCGATCTGCACGGGGCCTCCGGGTTCGGGTGGACCCCCACTCTGCCGCGACTCCGGAAGCGACGGCAGGGGGACGGCGGTCAGCGAACGGCGACTTCCTGCCAGAGAGCCGGATGCCGCGGCGTCGGGGCCGCGGCATCCGGAACCGCTCAGCTGATCGGCGTCGCGTGCCAGATGCGGTCGAGGTAGTCGCGCATCGCCCGGTCGGACGAGAAGTACCCGCTGCGCGCGACGTTGAGGATGGCGGAGCGCACCCACCCGTCCTGGTCGGCGTACGCGGCGTCGACGCGATCCTGCGCGTCGAGGTAGGACCGGAAGTCGGCGAGGGCCATGAACCTGTCGTCGTACAGCAGGTTCGACACGAGCGGCTCGAACACCGACCGGTCGCCGTCCGAGAACGCACCGGAGGCGATGAGGTCGATCGCGCGGCGCAGCTCGCCGTCTTCCTGGTAGAAGTCGGCGGGGCGGTAGCCCTCGGCCCACAGCGCCTCGACCTCGGGCTCGCTCATGCCGAAGAGGAAGAAGTTGTCGTCGCCGACGAGTTTGCGGATCTCGACGTTCGCGCCGTCGTCGGTGCCGATCGTGAGGGCCCCGTTGAGGGCGAGCTTCATGTTGCCCGTGCCCGAGGCCTCCTTGCCGGCGAGGGAGATCTGCTCCGACAGGTCGGCCGCGGGGATGATGCTCTCGGCGAGGGTGACGTTGTAGTTCGCCGGGTACACCACCTTGAGCTTGCCCTGCACGCGCTCGTCGGCGCTCACGACCTCGCCGACCGCGTTGATGAGGTGGATGATGCGCTTGGCCATGCCGTAGCCGGGAGCGGCCTTCGCCCCGAAGAGGAACGTGCGCGCCTGCACCTCGTCGACGTCGAGACGACCCGAGACGATGCCCTCGTAGGTGCTGACGATGTGCAGGACCTTGAGCGTCTGCCGCTTGTACTCGTGCAGGCGCTTGATCATGACGTCGAGCATGTGGCCGTCGTCGAGCGGGGCTTCGCCGCGCGCCTCGAGCACGTGGCTCAAGCGGCGCTTGTTCGACGCTTTGACCGCGGCGAAACGCTCGCGGAAGTCGGCGTCGTCGGCGAGGGCCTCCAGGCCGCGGAGGCGTTCGAGGTCGACGGTCCACCCGGCGCCGAGCGCCTCGGTGATGAGCGCCGACAGCTCGGGGTTGGCCAGACGCAGGAAGCGGCGGGGGGTCACGCCGTTGGTGACGTTGGTGAACTTGTCGGGCCACATCGCGGCGAAGTCCTTCAGCACGTTGTCGCGCAGCAGCTGCGAGTGCAGCTCGGCGACGCCGTTGACCTTGGATCCCGCGACCGTCGCGAGGTACGCCATGCGCACCGAGCGCGAGGGGTGCTCGCCGATGATCGACATGTTGCGGATGAGCATCTCGTCGTCGCCGAAGCGCTCGCGCACCTCGAGGAGGAACGCGTCGTTGATCTTGTAGATGATCTCGAGGTGACGCGGCAGCAGGCGGCCGAGGAGGTCGACCGACCACACCTCGAGCGCCTCGGGCAGCAGCGTGTGGCACGTGTACGCGAAGCACTTCTGCGTGATGGCCCACGCGGCATCCCATTCGAGCTTCTTCTCGTCGACGAGCACGCGCATGAGCTCGGGGACGCCGATCACGGGGTGCGTGTCGTTGAGCTGGAAGATCACGCGCTCGGGGAGCTTCTCGAGGTCGAAGTCGTCGGGCAGGACGTTCTCGATGAAGTCGGCGATGGATGCCGCGACGAAGAAGTACTGCTGCTGCAGACGCAGCTCTTTCCCCTGGGGCGTGGAGTCCTCGGGGTAGAGCACCTTCGAGATGTTCTCGGCGAAGGTCTGCGCGCGCACCGACTCGACGTAGTCGCCGGAGTTGAAGGTGTGCAGGTCGAAGGCGTTCGTGGCGACCGCGCGCCACAGGCGCAGGGTGTTCACGCGACCGTTGTGGTAGCCGGGGACCATCATGTTGTAGGGCACCGCGAGCACGTTCCACTCGGGAATCCAGCGCGTGCGCTCGACGCCCTCGTCGTCGTAGGTCTCGGTGGAGCCGGCGAACGAGATGGTCTGCGCGGCCTCGGGGTGGGCGAAGTCCCACGGCGAGCCCATGCGCAACCAGGCGTCGGGCTGCTCGATCTGCTGTCCGTCGGCGAAGGCCTGGCGGAAGATGCCGTACTCGTAGCGGATGCCGTAACCGATGGTGGGGACGCTCATCGTCGCGAGCGAGTCGATGAAGCAGGCGGCGAGGCGTCCCAGGCCGCCGTTGCCGAGGCCGGGCTCGATCTCGACCTGACGGAGATCGTCGATGTCGATGCCGCACTGGGCGAGCGCCTCGGTGGCGATGTCTGTCAGGCGCGCGGCGAGGAGGTTGTTGTCGAGCTGGCGCCCCAGCAGGTACTCGGCGGAGAGGTAGCAGACGGTCTTCGCCTGCTGCGTCTTCTGGTTCGCCCGGTCGTCGAACCAGCGCGCCATCAGGTAGTCGCGCACCGTGTAGGCGAGGGCCAGGTACTGGTCGTTGACGTCGGAGGTCGACAGCGTCACACCCTGGTCGAAGTTCAGGTTCTGCAGGAACTGCTTCGTGAAGCCGTCGACCGACGCCGCGGGGGCGACGACGGGGGCGATGGCCAGCGGGTGAGTCGGGCGGAGCTCTGAGCTTTTGTCGGGCACCTAACGACCGTAATCAGTCCCGCACCACCCTGCCAAGACGGCAATGGCCCTGACACATGATCTTCACCCGGACGCCGTATTGCACTCCATCGGATCAGCGCAGGCCGCATCCATCGGTGACCTGGGGCGTGCGGTCGATGAGGTTCTTGGTCCAGTCGAACAGGACCGGGAGGAAACGCGACTTGGGCAGGATCGGACGCAGGTGGTCGTACCCGGCGTAGCTGGCCCACCGGACCGGCTGCCCTTCGGCGCAGAGCTCGTCGATGTACTCCCGCTGGAGCTTCGGCGGGATGACCTCGTCGTCGGCGCCCCAGGCCACGAGCATCGGCGTGCCCAGCGGTTCGGTCATGGCGTTCTCGGCGAGACGGCGGCCGAGAGCCCCGTCGGTGAGGTCGGCGCTGTAGAGCGGACGATCCTCCGAGACGCCGAGCGCCGTGAGCACGGACACGACCACGCCGGGCTCGGTGGGACACCGCTGCGTCATCTCGAGCACGATCGAGCGTGAGCCCTCGGCGATGTAATCGTCGAGGTGCACGTCCGCGTAGGTCTCGGAGTACGGAACGAGCACCCACGACGTGATGACCGACAGCATGGCGTTCGGCGGCCCCGAGAGCAGTTCGCGGGCGAGCGCGGGCGGATCGGCGACCGGGGCGACGACGGCCGTCCCGAGCACGTCGATGCCGGGGGCGTAATCCTTCGCGATGGCGGTGGTCCACAGGGCGGCGTGTCCGCCCTGGGAGTGCCCCCACACCACGGTGTCGGGCGAGAGGGTCAGATCGCTGCGGAGCTCGGCGGCGGCCAGCACCGCGTCGAGGGACGAGCGGGCCTCCCCCTTGCCGATCAGGTACGGGTAGGCGCCGGGAGCGCCCTGACCGGAGAAGTCGGAGGCGATGACCACCCACCCGGCCTTCAACGCCTGTTCGAGAGCCGGTATCGCCCAGCGCGTGGCGGTCGAGTCCCGCAGGCTCGGCGCGCACCCCTGCGCGACGCCCGTGGTGCCGTGGTTCCAGATGATCACGGGGCGCGGCCCGGGCGGCGGATCCTTGGGGGTGATGACCATGGCACTCGCCACGGCGGGGCGGCTGACGGCATCCCGTGTCGTGTAGAGGATGCGCGTGACGTCGCCGTTCTGCGGGGCGCGCCAGGGCGAGGCGGCGGAGCGGATCAGCCTCCCGTGACCGCTCGGCACCTCGGCAGGCGGGTTGTAGAACGCGTCGACGACCGGGGCGCCCTCGTGCAGCCAGTCGTTCACCCACCATCCGCCGGCGGCCGTGGCGACGAGGACGAGCGACAGGGCGTAGCGCCCGGCGGCAGTCCACCGGGCACGGTGGCGCCGGCGGCGGACCGCGCGCTCGGGATCGAAGGGCGTCGGCCGAGGACGACGACGGATGCCGCCCACACCGCGCGCGAAGACGCCCACACCGAACACGATCGTGCGCACACCGAACACGACCGCCAGGACGAGGACCGTCACATCGGGCCAGGTGAACGACAACACCCCGAAGGCGATCTGCGCGACGCCCCACGCGAGCGAGAGCACGCGGGCGCTGACGGCACCGCCGGTCACCGCGCGTCCGACGGAGGCGAGACCACCGATCACGAGCAGGACCGCGAGCACGGACGGCAACAGTTCGAGACTGCGCCCGAGCCACACCAGCACGACGATCCCCGCGACGATCCAGGCGACCGCGACAGCCCGCGCCCACCACCGGGTGGAACGTCCGAAGAGCTCGAACACGCCCATGACCACGGCGCTGGCGCCGACGTAGACGCCGAGCAGGACGATCGAGGTGAGGGGCCGCGAGACGATGAGAGCGCCGAGCAGGACGACCACCGCACCGACGATCAGCAGGACCCGCGGCGGCGCGTTGCGCGTGAGCGCGGGAAGAGCGTTCCACCGTCGCACGAGAGGGCGGCGGGAAGCGGGCATCAGGCCATGATAAACAGCGCCCCGGACGCCGCGCGCAACCGGCTGTCATTCCGACGCGGGAGCGCATACGGTTCCGGGATGCCGTCCTCCGCCCGCTCCGCTGCTCGCGAGGCCGAGGCGAACCCCGCGTTCCGCGTCGCCGCCCGCGCGGGCTATGTCGCCAACGGCATCCTGCACCTTCTCGTGGGCGGACTCGTGCTCGCCGTCGGCTTCGGCGCCGCCGAGGACACGGATCAGACGGGCGCTTTCCGGGCCGTCGCGGCGCTTCCGCTCGGGGCCGCCGCGCTGTGGGCCCTCGCCGTGGGACTGGTCGCCCTGGGTTGCTGGCACGTGCTGCAGGCGGTCGTTCCGCGCGGGCTGTCGGGGCGCAAACGGATCGCCCGCATCGCGGCGGAGGCACCGCAGGGCATCGTGTTCGTGGTCATCGGGGTGATCTCGGCCGCGGTCGCGCTCGGTGCTCGACCGCGCGCGGAGCAGACGACGGAAGACCTCAGCCAGAGCGTCCTCACCCTCCCGATCGGGGGCTTCGTGCTCGGGACGGCGGGACTGGTGGTCGCCGGGGTGGGCGTCGGCTTCGTCTGGATGGGCGTGCGGCGTTCCTTCCACAGCAAGGTGCGCATCCCCGACGGGGTGGCGGGGCACGCGCTGAGCGCCCTGGGGGCCGTGGGGTTCGTCGCGAAGGGGATCGCCCTCGGCGTGGTCGGCGCGCTGGTCGTGATCGCCGCGATCCGCGTCGAACCCGACACCGCGGGAGGACTCGACGGGGCCGTGTCGGCCCTCCTCGCGCTGCCGGCGGGTCCGGTGCTGGCCGCCCTGGTGGGTCTCGGCTTCCTCGCCTACGGGGTGTTCACGATCTTCCGCGCCCGCTACGCGCGGCTCGGCGCCTGACCGGGTTCAGTCGAGGGCGGGGTCGCGCCCGGTGCGCTCCCCCGTCTCCAGCGTCGCGATCGCGGCGTGATCGTCCGCATCGAGGGTGAAATCGAAGACGTCGCCGTTCTCGCGGATGCGGTCGGGAGACACCGACTTCGGGAAGACCACGAGCCCGCGATCCAGGTGCCAGCGCACGACGACCTGCGCCGGAGTCTTGCCGTGGCGCTCCGCGATCCGCGCGAGCACCGGCTCGTCGAGCAGGCCGCCTCGAGCCAGCGGTGCCCACGACTCGGTGACGACGCCGTTCGCGGCATCCCAGTCGACCAGCTCGTTCTGCGGGAACCGGGGGTGCAGCTCGACCTGGTTGACGGCCGGAAGGACGCCGGTCTCGTCGCGCAGGCGCTCGAGATGCGCGATGGCGAAGTTGCTGACGCCGATCGAGGTCGCCCGGCCCTCCTGCTGCAGGCGCACGAGCGCCCGCCAGGTGTCGACGTAGCGGTCGGCGCTGGGGATGGGCCAGTGGATGAGGTACAGGTCGACCCGATCGAGTCCGAGCCTCGCAGCGCTGGCGTCGAACGCCCGCAGCGTCTCGTCGAAGCCCTGGTCGTCGTTCCACACCTTCGTCGTCACGAAGACGTCGTCGCGGGCGAGCCCCGAGGCGCGCAGTCCCTCGCCGACCTCGGTCTCGTTGCCGTACAGGGCGGCCGTATCGACGTGGCGGTAGCCCGCGGCGAGTGCGCCCTCGACGAGACCGGCGGTGACGTCGGCGGGCACCTTGTACGTGCCGATGCCGAGCTGCGGGATGGTGGAGCCGTCGGACAGCGACAGGCGGGGGGCCGAGATCATGGCATCCACGCTACCGAGGCCGAGGACCGCGCGGACGACGAAACGGCACCCCACCCGGTGGACGCGGGACGGATGCCGTTTCGATGAGGGTCAGCGCGTGAGCGCCGCCACGGCGTCGCCGACGGAGAGTGTCTCGCGCTCCCCCGTGCGGCGGTCCCACAGCTCGACCCGACCCTCGGCGGCACCGCGGCCGACGATGAGGATGCGCGGGATGCCCACGAGTTCGGCGTCTCCGAACTTCACGCCCGGCGAGACCTTGGGACGGTCGTCGTAGAGCACGTCGAGGCCTGCGGCCTCGAGGTCGGCCGACACCTGGTCGGCGAGTTCGAACGCGGCCGCGTCGCGCCCGGTGGCGACGACATGCACGTCGAACGGGGCGACCGAGGGGGGCCAGATCAGGCCCTTGTCGTCGTTGTTCAGCTCGGCGATGATCGCAAGGATACGGGTGACGCCGATGCCGTAGGAGCCCATCGTGACGGTGGCGAGCTTGCCGTTCTCGTCGAGCACCTTCAGTCCGAGCGCCTCGGCGTACTTGCGGCCGAGCTGGAAGACGTGGCCGATCTCCATGCCGCGGGCCAGCTCCACCGGGCCGGAGCCGTCGGGGGCGGGGTCTCCCGCGCGCACGGTCGAGACCTCGACGAAGCCGTCGCCCACGAAGTCGCGGCCCGCGACGAGCGAGTGCACGTGCTTCTGGTCGATGTTGGCGCCCGTGATCCAGGCGGTGCCGTCGACCACGCGGGGGTCGAGCACGTAGCGGATCTTCGTCGCCGACTCCTCGCCCAGTACGGGACCGGTGGGCGACCAGGGGCCGATGTAGCCCTTGACCAGCAGCGGGTTCTTCGCGAAGTCCTCCTCGGTGGCCGCTTCGACCTCGGCGGGGGCGAAGGCGACCTCGACGCGCTTGTCGTCGACGTCGCGGTCACCGGGAAGGCCCACGACGACGAGCTCGCGCGTGCCGTCGAGGTGCGTGAGGGCAAGCACGACGTTCTTGAGCGTGTGCGCGGCGGTCCACGCGGTCGCCTCGGCGGTGGCCGGGCCGGCGATGCCCGCGGCGGGCGCGTCGAGGTGCGCGTTGGCGTGGTCGACGAGGGTCGCGATCGTCGGGGTGTTCGGCGAGTCGAAGACGACCGGAGCGGGCTGACCCTCGATCGGCAGCGCGTCGGGGACGACGGTCGTGAAGGCTTCGACGTTCGCCGCGTAGCCGCCGGCCGAGCGCACGAAGGTGTCCTCGCCGATGGGCGTGGGGTGCAGGAACTCCTCCGACTTCGACCCGCCCATCGCGCCGGCGTCGGCGGCGACGATGACGTACTCGAGGCCGAGGCGGGTGAAGATGCGCTCGTAGGCGTCGCGCTGAGCCTGGTACGAGGCGTCGAGTCCGGCATCCGTCGCGTCGAACGAGTACGCGTCCTTCATCGTGAACTCGCGGCCGCGCAGGAGGCCCGCGCGGGGACGCGCCTCGTCGCGGTACTTGTCCTGGATCTGGTAGATCGTGAGCGGCAGGTCCTTGTACGACGAGTAGAGGTCCTTCACCAGCAGCGTGAACATCTCTTCGTGCGTGGGCGCGAGCAGGTAGTCGGCGCCCTTGCGGTCCTGCAGGCGGAACAGGGCGTCGCCGTACTCCTCCCAGCGGCCCGTGACCTCGTAGGGCTCACGGGGCAGCAGGGCCGGGAAATGCACCTCGAAGGCGCCCGCGTTCGCCATCTCCTCGCGCACGACCGTCTCGATCTTGGCCTTGACCTTCAGGCCCAGAGGGAGCCACGCGAAGATGCCCGGGGCGTTGCGGCGGATGTATCCGGCCCGCACGAGCAGACGGTGGCTGGCCACCTCGGCATCGGAGGGGTCTTCGCGGAGCGTGCGGAGGAAGTAGTTCGACAGACGGGTGACCACGATCATCGAGTCTACGGCGCGCGCTCGACTCACCCGAGCGCAGCGATGACCGCTGCCGCCACCGTGCGCAGCTGCTCCTCGGTCAGGTTGCTTCCGGAGATGTCGATCAGACCGCCCGGTGCGTCGGCGACGAGACGCAGCATCTTGAGGCTCGGTTCGTCGATCACCCAGGCCTGCTGCGCACCGTCGAGCTGAACAGGGGTTCCGCCGGTCCTCTCCACCGCGCTCGCATCGAACCGCGCCCCCGCGGCGATGCCGATCCGCACGCCCGGCGGCGTGGCTTCGTCGTAGGTGACGGGGGCGAACGAGCACCACGCGGCGAACCCGTTCGCGGTGAGAGCATCCCAGCTCTGCCCCATCGGCACGTTGTCGGTCCCGATCGGCCCGAGATCATCGCGACCAAGGGCTCCCGAGACGGCATCGGCGAGCTGTTCCCGGCAATCGGTGAGCTTCCAGGCCCGGGGAGAGAGCGCACGGGCAGATCCCGGCGCAGCGGCCGCACGGGGACCGATCTCGTCGGCGGCCCGGACGGCGATGTCGGCGTTGTCGGCGCCCACAACGACCCACGCTTCGCCGAATCGCTGGGAGTATTCGCACGGGTCGCCCTCACACCCGGGAGTCACGCCCGCCTTCGCTCGAACCGTCTCCGGGACGAGGGACCACGGCAGCACCGTCACGTTCAGCGCCTGCCATTGGGTCGTGTCCTGCGCACGCCATTGGCAGGACACTCCTCCCAGCCAGGTCGCATCCCAGACAGGCAATCCCGGCGAAAACGTCATGGGAACGCCGACGACGGATGAGACCGCGGTCTCGGTCAGCACGGCGGAACAGTCACCTCCGAAGGCGAGCACGGGTGTCGTCGGGGCGGCCTGCGTCGGTGTCACGACGGGTTCCGGCGTGGGGGTGGGGGACGGCGTCGGAGTGGACTCGGTCGGCACGGGCGAGGGCGTCGTGGCGATCTCGGGCGCGCTCAGGGTGGTCGTCGCGGCAACGCCTCCCGCGATCGCGATGACCAGGACCGCGGCGATCGATCCGGCGATCACCGCCCCGCGGTGCGCGCCGACCGGCTTGATGCCGCGGGCTCCGCCGACGATGCGGGCGCGCATCGCGGCGCGTTCGTCGGGCGTCAGTTCGTCGTTCATGCCCGCGCTCCTTCCTGCGCGAGCTCGCCACGCAGCTTCGCCTTCGCGCGACTCAGACGCGACTTCACCGTCCCCACCGGAATACCCAGGACCTGAGCGACCTCCCGCTCCGCATACCCCTCCAACACCGACAACACCACGACCGCCTGCTCCCGCTCCGGCAACCGCCGAAGCGCCACCATCACGTCACTCTCACCCGGAACGGCAGGAGAAGACGACGACACCGGCACCCGATCCAACAACGCCCGATAACGACGCCCCGACCGCTCCAGATTCCGCGCACAGTGCGCCACCGTGTTCAACAACCACGGCAACGGCGACCCCTCCACCAACCGCACCGACGCGCGCTTGCGCCACAGCTCGAAGAACGCCACCGTCACGGCATCCTTCGCATCCTCCCGATGCGTCAACAACCGCGACGCATGACGGAACAACCGCGCGTCATACCGATCGAACAACGCAGCCAACGCAAGCTCATCGCCCCGAAGCACCCGAGCCCACAGCCCGGCGTCATCATCTTCCACACCCCGTAGTGTCCGCCACCACGCGAAAAGTTCCCGGATGCGACGCCATTCCGATCACAGGTCGATAACGGCTCTCGGGTCACTCTCGGAAGAGGGCATCCCCGCCCGCATGGCCCTAGGGTGAGGGCGTGCAACCCCGATGGATCGCCGTGCTCGCCAGCGGCGTCGCGCTCGTTCTCGGCCTGTTCTTCTGGGGGACGGCGGGGCTCGTCGTGTGGTCGGTCGACCAGGCCCGGGGCGCGACCGAGTTCGGGACCGGGCTCCCCTCGTTCGATGACCCTCCCGAGGCGGCGGACGACGACTTCCGCATCAGTGAGGTCTACGACGTGGGGGCCGACGGCATCCTGTCACCCGAGCCGAGCGTGGAAGCGGCAGCCGCCTGGGCGCAGATCGAGCGCGTGTTCACCCCGCGCGTCGCGGCCACGCGGATCAGCCGGCTCGAGGTGGGCGATGACTCGTCCAGCGACACGATGGCGTGGGTCTCGCGCGAGGACACGCCCGAGTACTGGACGTTCGCGGCCAACCTCGCGTATGCGGACGACGACACCTGGCTCCTCACCCTCGTGCACGAGTACGCCCACGTGCTGAGCCTGGGGCCGGAGTCGGCCGACATCTACACCGACACCTGCGACACGATCTGGACCGGCCAGGGATGCCTTCTGCCCGAGACGGCGCTGTACGCCTTCTCGGACCGTTTCTGGAGCGCCTATTCCGACGCACCCACCGCCGACAACGTCGATGCCGACGTCGCCGATGAGTTCTACGCCGCTCATGAGGACGACTTCGTCGACGCCTACGCCGCCACCAACGTCACCGAGGACTTCGCCGAGAGCTTTATGACGTACGTGCTGGAGGAGCAGCCCTCGGGCGGGGGCACGGTGTCCGACAAGCTCCGGTTCTTCGCCGAGTACCCGCCCTACGTGCAGATCCGCGAGCGCCTGCGCACCGAGTTCGACCTGAGCTGACCCGCCCGCGCCCGACCCGGCGACCCCGGCATAGCCTGGAGCGATGACGACCGTCCTCCTCACCGGATTCGAGCCGTTCGCCGGCGACGCCACGAACCCCTCCGGCGACGCCGTCCGGGTCGTGCGGGAGCGATGGGCGGGCGCGGAGGACCTGGTCGTCGAGGTGCTGCCGGTCGCGTTCGACGCGGCGGCGACGCGGCTCCGGCAGCTCCTCGACGAGCACCGCCCCGACGTCGTGATCGCCACGGGTCTCGCGGGCGGTCGCGCGCAGATCACGCCCGAGCGGGTGGCGATCAACCTCGCCGACGCGCGGATCCCCGACAACGACGGCGCGCAGCCCATCGATCGCCCGGTGGTCGAGGGCGGTCCGGCCGCCTACTTCGCGACCCTCCCCGTCAAGGCGATCGCGGCGGCGCTGACCGGCGAGGGCATTCCGGCCGCGGTGTCGCACTCGGCGGGGACGTTCGTGTGCAACCACGTGATGTACACGGTCCTGGATGCCGCTGCCCCCGACGTGCGCGCCGGTTTCGTGCACCTGCCCTACGCGCGCGACAGCGCCCCCGAGGGTGCGGCATCCCTCCCCCTCAACGACATTGTCCGAGCTCTCGAGTTGACGGTGCGCACCGCGCTGGACGTGCGCGACGACGTCGCTGTTCCCGGCGGCGCCCTGCACTGAGGGCTCGGCCTCAGGCCCTGCGCCGCCCGAGGTGCAGCACCATCCGCACGAGGAGCCCCGCCACCAGTGCCCAGAACGCGGCACTGACCCCCGCGATGGCGATTCCGGATGCCGCGATGAGGAACGTCACGACCGCCGGGGTCCGCTCGCCCGGATCGTCGATCGCCTGCTGCACGGCCGAGCCGAACGCCGCGAACAGCGCCACTCCCGCGACCGCCGGGATGACTCCCGCCGGGGCGAGCAGCACGATCGCGGCGAACGCCGCCGACAGCGCGCCGAGCACGAGATAGGTGCTCCCGGCCGAGACGCCCGCCACCCAGCGCCGCTTCGGATCGGGGTGCGCGTCGGGGCCTGCGGCGATGGCCGCGCTGATCGCGCCGAGGTTGACCGCATGCCCCCCGGCGGTGGCCGCCAGCATCGATCCCGCCCCCGTGACGAGCATCGCCGGGCGCCACGGGATCGTGTAGCCGAGGCTGCGCATGACGGCGACCCCGGGCACGTTCTGCGACGCCATCGTCACCACGAACAGCGGCAGGGCGATCCCGACGACGGAGCCCACCGTGAGCGTCGGAGCGGTGAACGCGAGCTGCGGCACGAGGCTCGCGGCATCCAGGTCCGCTCCGGTGCGGGTCAGCGAGACGGCGACGACGACGATGGCCGCGACGAACGCCAGCGGCACGGCCCAGCGCGGCAGGAGCCGGGATGCCACGAGCCACACGATCAGCACCGGCGCGACGCCCCACGGGTCGGCGACGAGCCCGAGGAACGGCTGGACGCAGAGGGGGAACAGCACGCCCGCGAGCATCGCCTGCGCGATCGAGGGCGGGATCCGCGCGATGAGCGCGCCGAGCGGGGGGAACAGCGCGGTGCATAGGATCAGTGCGCCCGAGACGAGGAATCCCCCGACGACCGCGGGCCAGCCACCCTCGACCGCGCCGGTCGCCGCGAGCAGCGCGACGCCGGGGGTCGACCAGGCGATCGTGATCGGCATCCGGTATCGCCAGGCGAGGAAGATGCACCCGATCCCGACCATGAGCGTGATCGCGAGCAGGCCGCTCGCCGCCTGCGCGGGTGTCGCCCCGACGGAGCGCAGACCCGTCAGCACGACGGCGAACGTGCTGGTGAAACCGACGAGAGCGGTGACCACCCCGGCGATGAGCGGTCGGGCGAGAGAAGCGTGCGAAGTCTCGGTCATGAGACTCCCGACGCTATCGGACGGCGGAGCAGAGCCCCGTGCCGCTGCGTTCGGCGGCCGGCGCCCGGCCGCTCAGACCGTGACGACCTGCGCCGTGCCGGGAGCCGCGTCCGGTCCCATCTCGTCGGCGAGGCGGTTCGCCTCGGCGATGAGGGTCGCCACGATCTCGCTCTCGGGCACGGTCTTGACGACCTCGCCCTTGACGAAGATCTGGCCCTTGCCGTTGCCCGAGGCGACACCGAGGTCGGCATCGCGCGCCTCGCCGGGTCCGTTGACGACGCAGCCCATGACGGCCACGCGCAGCGGGACGGTCATGTCCTTCAGACCTTCGGTCACGTCGTCGGCGAGCGTGTAGACGTCGACCTGGGCGCGGCCGCACGAGGGGCAGGAGACGATCTCGAGCTTGCGTTCGCGCAGGTTCAGCGACTGCAGGATCTGGTGGCCGACCTTGACCTCTTCGGCCGGCGGGGCCGACAGCGAGACGCGGATCGTGTCGCCGATGCCCTCGGACAGCAGGATGCCGAACGCCGTGGCGCTCTTGATCGTGCCCTGGAACGCGGGGCCGGCCTCGGTCACACCGAGGTGGAGGGGCCAGTCACCGCGTTCGGCGAGCAGGCGGTAGGCCTTCACCATGACGATCGGGTCGTTGTGCTTGACCGAGATCTTGAAGTCGTGGAAGTCGTGCTCCTCGAACAGCGAGGCTTCCCAGACGGCGCTCTCGACGAGCGCTTCGGGGGTGGCCTTGCCGTACTTCTCGAGCAGGCGACGGTCGAGCGAACCGGCGTTCACCCCGATGCGGAGCGAGACGCCGGCGTCTTTCGCGGCCTTCGCGATCGCGCCGACCTGGTCGTCGAACTTGCGGATGTTGCCCGGGTTCACGCGCACCGCGCCGCAGCCGGCGTCGATCGCCTGGAAGACGTACTTCGGCTGGAAGTGGATGTCGGCGATGACCGGGATCTGGCTCTTCTTCGCGATGATGTGCAGCACATCGGCGTCGTCCTGCGACGGCACGGCGACGCGCACGATCTCGCACCCGGATGCCGTGAGCTCGGCGATCTGCTGGAGAGTGGCGTTGATGTTGGTCGTCGGTGTCGTCGTCATCGACTGGACGCTCACGGGGGCGTCACCGCCGACGAGCACCTTGCCGACCTTGATCTGACGGGTCTTGCGACGAGGCGCGAGGACCTCCGGCACGCGGGGCATCCCGATGTTCACTGCAGGCACGTCGACAGCCTACGCCGCCCTACCCTGACAGGGGCTGATGGCGCTCTGTGGTAGGTTCAGCGCCATGCGCGCGTACCCATCTTGGTGGCCCACCGTCTAGGCGGTGCGCACGCATGCAACAGACCGCCCTTCCCCTGTGGACTCCGGGCGGTCTTCGTGTTTTCGGCGGCCGCTTTGGACCCTCGCTCATAAACGGAGAACATCTCGATGACCGGGCCCGACCCCTCCTCCCCCCTCCCCGCCCTCCTCGCCGGATCGGCCCCGTTCGCGCTGATCGCGCGCGACGGTGCGACCGTCGAGGTGCTCACCGGTGACGTCGTCGACGTCGACCTGCTGAGCGACATCCCCCTGACGGATGCCACGGGCACCGCGCGCGAAGTCCTCGCGCTGGTGCCGTTCCGGCAGGTGCGCGAGCGGGGCTTCGTGTGCCATGACGACGGAGCGCCGTTGCGCTGCCTCGTGGTGGACGAGCGTGTCGCGCTCGATCGCGCGGAGGCCATGGCGTCCCTCCCCTCCACCGCCGTTCCGCTCGCGGACGCGGGCTTCGACATCGCCGACGAGGAGTACGCCGACATCGTGCGCCGCGTGATCGCCGACGAGATCGGGCGGGGCGAGGGCGCCAACTTCGTCATCCGCCGCGACTTCGTCGCCGGGGTCGACGTCGACCCGCGCGTCGCCGCGCTGACGTGGTTCCGTGCGCTGCTCGAGCACGAGAAGGGCGCCTACTGGACCTTCGCGGTCGTGACCGAGGGCCACATCGCGGTCGGCGCGAGCCCCGAGGCGCACGTGAGCGCCAAGGACGGCATCGTGACGATGAACCCGATCTCGGGAACCTTCCGCCACCCGGCGGGCGGGGCGACGGCCGAGACGCTCGCCGAGTTCCTGCGCTCGACCAAGGAGACCGAGGAGCTCTTCATGGTCGTCGACGAGGAGCTGAAGATGATGAGCGCCGTCTGCAGCGACGGCGGACGCATCACCGGCCCGCACCTCAAGGTGATGTCGCGCCTGACCCACACCGAGTACATGCTGCGCGGACGCAGCGACCTCGACCCGCGCGACATCCTGCGCGAGACGATGTTCGCCCCCACCGTCACCGGCTCCCCCATGCAGAACGCCTGCACCGTCATAGCGCGGCACGAGACGACGCCGCGCGGCTACTACTCCGGTGTCGCGGCACTGTTCACCCCGAACGGCGCGACCGAGGGCCCCACGCACGACCTGGACGCACCGATCCTCATCCGCACGGCGTACCTCGTCGACGGGCGCCTGCGCGTCCCCGTCGGCGCCACGCTCGTGCGCCACTCCGACCCGGACGGCGAAGTGGGCGAGACCCACGGCAAGGCCGCGGGCGTTCTCGGGGCGATCGGGGCGATCCCGCGCGACGTGCCGGCGGCTCCCCCGGCCGCCGATCCGGATGCGCCGAGCGCGCCCCGTCACCCGCTGGACGAGGATCCCGCGATCGCCGAGCTCCTGGCATCCCGCAACGACCGTCTCGCGCCGTTCTGGATGAACCCGCAGGATCCCGACGGCTCGGGTCCTTTCGCCGGACGCACCGCTCTCGTCGTGGATGCCGAGGACCGCTTCACCACGATGCTCGCCCACCAGCTGCGCCACCTCGGCCTCGACACCCGCATCGTGCACTGGTCCGAGGTCTCGGATGCCGAGCTGGATGCCGCCGACCTCGTCGTCTCGGGCCCCGGCCCCGGCGACCCGCGCGACGACAGCCCGCGCATGGAGGCGATGCGCCACGTCGTCGGACGCCGCCGCGCGGCGGGTGCGCCGCTGCTCGCGGTGTGCCTGAGCCACCAGATCCTCGCCGATTCTCTGGGGATCGACCTGCAGCCCCTCGCAAAGCCGCACCAGGGCCTGCAGAAGACGGTGGACGTGTTCGGCGAGCCGGCCTCGATCGGTTTCTACAACACGTTCACGGCGCGCGTGGCGCCGGGCGACACGCGACGGGGCATGACGGTCGGCGCGGGATCGGTGACGACCGAGATCGTGACCGATGTCGCCGCGGATGCCGAGACGGGCGACGTCTACGCCCTGCGAGGCCCCGGCTACGCGAGCGTCCAGGGGCACCTCGAGTCGATCCTGTCGCGCGACGGCATGCGGACGCTGGAGCGGCTGATCGCGCACGCGCTCTGACGAACCGCGCCCGGCGTTCCGTGACCGCGCCCGTCCCGGACGGGAGCGGCGGTGTGCCGGGCTCCGGAGTCCGGGCACGACAGCGCCTTCCGCCGCGCGAGGGTGGCGGGAAGGGGCCGGCCTTCTCCGGAGCGCGGCACAAGGGTTACCGCCCGCCCGCAGTCGGCTACAGCAGCTTCACCGGGTTGAAGATGTCCGCGAGGAACAGCACGCTGCCCATGCCCACCAGCAGGATCACGACGACGAACGTCACGGGCACCAGGCGCGTGGCATCCACGGGCTTCGCGATCCGGCCGCGGGCGCGCGCGATGAGCTTCTTCAGTCCGTCCCAGAGCGCCACGACGACGTGCCCGCCGTCGAGCGGGAGGAGGGGAATGAGGTTGAAAGCGAAGAGCGCGATGTTCAGCCCGCCGAGCAGCAGGATCATCTGCTGCACACGATCGAGGATCGGGGCGTTCACGGCGGCGATCTCGCCCGCCATGCGCCCCGCGCCGACGACACTCATGGGGCTGTCGGCGTCACGCGGCTGCCCCGTGATCGTGTCGACGGCGACGTCGTAGATGCGGACCGGCAACTGCACCATGATCTGCGCCACGTGCTCGATGTACTGACCTGTCGCGTCGACCCCGGTCCAGATCGGCTGCGGCTCGAAGGCGATCTGGGGGCTGAGACCGGCGAAGCCGATGGTCTGGTACTCCGGAGCTCCCGCGGCATCCGTCACCGGCTGGCCCTGGGCGTCCGTGATAGCGCGGTCGGTCGACTGAGGCGTGAACTGCACGGTCTGCTCTCGGCCGTCCCGCTCGATGACCATCGACAGGGCCTTGCCCGGCGACGCCTGGATGATCGCCGCCGCGTCGTTGAAGGTCGAGACCGGCGTCCCGTCGATCGAGATCATCGTGTCGCCCGGCTGCATGCCCGCCGCCTTGGCCGGCGCGACCGGATCGGACGGCTCGCAGTCCTGCCGCTGCTGACTCGCTGGGATCACGCACTCCGAGACGGAGGCGACGGTCGTCGTGCCCTGCTGGATGCCGATCGCACTCAACGCGATCGTGAACAGCACGACCGCGAGGACGAGGTTCATCGCCGGTCCGCCGAGCATGATGATGATGCGCTTCCACACCGGGAGCCGGTAGAACGTGCGGTCGTCGCCGCCGATGAGCGTCTCGGCGTTGGCATCCCGGGCGTCCTGCACCATCGTGGCGAAGAACCGGGAACGTCGTTTCGGCTGCTCCTCGCCCTCGGGGGCGGGCGGGTACATGCCCGCCATCGAGATGAACCCGCCCAGTGGCAGGGCTTTGAACCCGTACTCGGTCTCACCGATGCGCTTCGACCACAGCGTCGGCCCGAAGCCGATCATGTACTGACCCACTCGCACGCCGAAGATCTTCGCGGGGAGCAGGTGGCCCATCTCGTGCAGCGCGATCGAGATGGCGAGGCCCACCACGAGAACGACGACACCGATGAGGAAGGCGATGGCAGTCACCCGCCGACGATACCGCCGCCGTCCTTTGAAGCGCCCGTGCGGCGGCGATGCCCTGTCTGTGCGGGACCGGATGAGACAATGGACGAGATGCCGACCGACGCCACTCCGAACCTTCCGCCCGTGCTCCGGCCCGAGCGTCCGCCCCAGCGCGATCTCGCCGAGCTCGCCCGTCGATTCGGCGTCCGCAGCGTCGGGGAGGTCGAGGGGACGACACTCACGGGCATCACGCTCGCCACCGCGGACCTCCGCGCGGGAGAGGCGTTCGTCGCGATCCGCGGCGTGAACCGCCACGGAACGGAGTTCGCGGCGACCGCCGCCGAGCGCGGGGCCGTCGCCGTGATCACCGACGCCGACGGCGCCGAGATCGCCGGCCGCACGGGTCTTCCGATCGTGGTCGTCGAGGATCCGCGCGCGCTTCTCGGGGATCTCTCCGCGTGGGTGTACGGCACCGGCCCCGACGACGACATCCCCCGACTGCTGGCCACGACCGGTACCAACGGCAAAACGAGCGTGTCGCACCTCCTCGAGGGGATCCTCGGCCAGCTGGGCGTCGTCACCGGCCTGTCGTCCACGGCGGAGCGCCACATCGCGGGCGAGGTGATCGTGTCGCGGCTCACCACCCCCGAGGCATCCGAGTTCCACGCTCTTCTCGCGCTCATGCGCGAACGCGGCGTCGAAGCCGTGGCGGTCGAGGTGAGCGCCCAGGCTCTCACCCGGCACCGCGTCGACGGTCTCGTCTTCGACGTCGCGGGCTTCACCAACCTCACCCACGACCACCTCGACGACTACGCCGACATGCGCGAGTACTTCGAGGCGAAACTCCCCCTCTTCCGCGCCGACCGCGCGCGTCGCGGGGTCGTGTGCCTCGACTCCCCCGCGGGCGCGGAGATCGCGGCCCGGGCCGAGATCCCCGTCGTCACGATCGTCACCCCCGCGATCGCCGAGGATCCCTCCGTCGACGCCGACTGGACCGTCGACATCGTCGACGAGCGCCAGGAGGGCACCGAGTTCACGCTGCGCGCGCGCGACGGCCGAACGCTCACCACCGTCGTTCCGGTGATCGGTCGGCACATGGCCGCCAACGCCGGTCTCGCGATCGTGATGCTGCTCGAGACCGGCTACGCCTGGGAACGCCTCGTCGACGCCCTCGACGGCGGCCGCATCGAAGCCTCCCTCCCGGGGCGCACGCAGCTCGTCTCCGGCCCCGAGGGCCCGGCGGTCTACGTCGACTTCGGTCACTCCCCCGACGCGTTCGAGAAGACCCTGGCGGCGGTCCGCCGCGTGACCCCCGGCAAGGTCGTCATGCTCTTCGGCGCCGACGGCGACCGCGACGCGACCAAGCGTCACGACATGGGGCGCACCGCCGTCCTCGGCAGCGACATCCTCGTGGTCACCGACCATCACCCCCGGCACGAGGACCCGGATGCCATCCGCACGGTGCTCATCGAGGGCGCGCGCCGCGCGCGGCCCGACGCCGAGATCCTCGAGTTCACCCCGCCCGAGCGCGCGATCCTCGAGGCCGTGAAGCTCGTCGGCGAGGGCGACGCGATCCTGTGGGCGGGTCCCGGACATCAGGACTACCGCGACATCCGCGGTGTCCGCACGCCCTACTCGGCGCGCGAGCTGTCGCGGCGCGCCCTCCGCGCCGCCGGGTGGGCCGTGCCCGACCCGCAATGGCCCGTGCCGTACGACCTCGACGAGACGCGGTCCTCCGACCCCGAGCGCCCGGTCGACTTCCCGGCCTGACCGGACCGGCGCGAATCGCTCGAGCTCAGAGGACGACCGACAGGTCGATGTCCCAGGAGTCCCCGGCCGGGAGCACCTGGTAACGCATCAGGAAGCCGTCGCGGTGCGGACGGTGCTCGGCGGCGAGCGCCTCGACCAGGCGTGTCAGGGCTTCGGCGTACCACCCGAGATCCTGGATCCCGGCGGCATCCGTTCGGCGGCTCACGAAGAGTTCCGCTCGTGCGGGCAGAACATCCGCGACGAAGCCCGGAACCCGGTCTCGATCGGCGGCGTCCGACACGGGCCAGCACAGCATGACGTCGTGCGTCTCCTGATCGCGGACCCTCGTGCTCACCCAGTGCAGGTCCGCGACGTCGACGCCCGCTTGCGCGAACGGATCGGTTTCTTCGGGCGGCGGGTCCGCCGTGAGCGGGTAGCCGAGGAAGGCCTGTTCCGTCGCATCCCGTCGAGCGACGGCGATCTCGCCGGGTGGCGTGTCGAACGCCTGCAGGACGGCGTCGAGAGCGGCGTCGTGGCGTCGCCGCTCCCGCAGCACGCGCTCGCGCTGCTCCTCGAGAGCGCGGACGTCCTCCGGTGACCCGAGGACGCGCGCGATCACGGGCCGCGGCACGTCCGCCTCGCGCAACGCGAGGATCATCAGGGCGTCGCGGATCTGCCGCGGCGCATAGAAACGGCGCCCGCTCGCCTCGTCCACCCGGGCGGGGGCGAGAAGGCCCTGCTCGTCGTCGTGACGCAGGGCTTCGACCGTGAGGCCGGTCAGGGCTGAGAACTCTCCGATGTGCAACATGCGTCCACCTTCGGCGCTCCCCCGAGGGGAGGAGCACACGGTCAGTGCTGCTCGATCACGGCATCCGCGGTCCGACGGGCCCAGGCCTCGGCCTCGGCGAGCGACTCGCGGGTCAGCGTCGCGGGCGCCTCGTGTCGATCGACGACCGCTTCGATGATCTCGAGGATGCCGAGGAAGCTCAGCCGCCCCTCGTGGAACGCGTCGACGGCCTGTTCGTTCGCGGCGTTGAAGACCGCGGGGTACGTGGCTCCCGCCCGCCCGACCTTCTTGGCGAGCGCCACGGAGCCGAAGGCCTCCTCGTCGAGGGGCTCGAAGGTCCACCGACTCGCGGTCGTCCAGTCCAGCGGCGCGCCGACACCGGCGACGCGACGCGGCCAGTCGAGACCGAGGGAGATCGGCAGACGCATGTCGGGCGGTGAGGCCTGCGTGATCGTCGACCCGTCGATGAACTCGACCATCGAGTGCACGATCGACTGCGGGTGGACGGTGACGTCGATGCGGTCGTACGGCACGTCGAAGAGGAGGTGCGCCTCGATGACCTCGAGCCCCTTGTTGACCAGCGTCGCGGAGTTCGTCGTCACGACCCGCCCCATGTCCCACGTCGGGTGCGCGAGCGCCTCCGCGGGGGTGACGCCGCGCAACTGCTCGCGCGAGCGTCCACGGAACGGGCCTCCGGATGCCGTGAGCACCAGGCGGCGCACCTCGTGCGCCTCTCCGGAGCGCAGCGCCTGCGCGATCGCGGAGTGCTCGGAATCGACCGGCACGATCTGGCCGGGGGCGGCGAGCGCGGTCACGAGGTCGCCCCCGACGATCAGCGACTCCTTGTTCGCCAGCGCGAGGGTCCGCCCCGACTCCAGGGCCGCGATCGTGGGGCCGAGCCCCACCGAGCCCGTGATGCCGTTGACGACCACGTCGGCCTCGACGTCGCGGACAAGTTGCTCCGCCTCGACGGCACCGAGGGCGACGTGGTCGACGCCGAACTCCCGCGCCTGCTCCTCGACCCCGGCGCGGTCGGAACCGGCGGCGAGACCGACGACCTCGAAGCGGTCGGCGTTCGCCCGGATGACGTCGAGCGCCTGTGTGCCGATCGAACCGGTGGAACCGAGGAGGAGGACGCGGCGCATCCCGTCAGCCTACTGAGCGGCGGGAGTCGCGTGCTGGACGCCGAGGATGTCGACGACGAAGACCAGCGTGGACCCGGCCGGGATCGAGCCCTTCGCCTGATCGCCGTAGCCGTCGGCGGGAGGGATCACGGCGACGACCTGCGAGCCGACCGTCTGACCCTCGAGCGCCTGCTTGAAGCCCGGGACGACGTCGGTCGTCGCGAACTGCGTCGGCGCGCCCTTGTCCCAGCTCGAGTCGAACACGGTGCCACCGTCGTAGAGGACGCCGGTGTACTGCACGATCACGGTGTCGCCGGGGTTCACCACGTCGCCCGCCCCCTGACGGAGGTTCTCGATGCGCGTCTCGGTCGGTGCCGGCGTGCTGGGGACGGTGATGGTCGGTGCCCCGTTGTCGGCGAAGGTGACGGTCGGCATCCCCTCGACGGGCGCGACCTCGGTGCCCTCGGCACGCGTCGGCAGCTCGGAGATGGAGTCGGCCACGAGGATGTAGGCGGGCGAACCCTCGCCCAGCGTTCCCGCCGGGAAGGTCGAGACGGTGCGCGAGCCGATCGGCACGCACGAGACCGCGGCACCGAAGATCTGCTGCGCGTTGACGATCATGTCCATGCCCGAGGGGTCGCTCTTGAGCGAGTCGAGCGCGACAGCGCCGGTCGATGCGTCGATCACCGTGTAGTTCGCCTTGACGAGATCGCCGGCCTTCACCTCGTCGCCGGTGCCCTGGATCAGGGTGCTGCGCTGGATCGCGGTGGGCGCGAAGCCGTCCGGGCGGGTCACCGTCACGGGGCTCTGGAAGTCGCCCGTCACCTGGATGCCGTCGGGCACATCACCGGTGAAGGGCGTCTGGCACTGCCCGGCGTCCGGGTTCGCGCTGGCGTCCGGCGTCTGGCTGTCGTCGGAGGAACCGGCGCACCCGGCCAGCAGCAGCACCGCGACGGCGGCGACGGACAGGGAAGCGATCGGGCGGAAGCGCACGGAGAACCTCTCGAAGGAAGACGGGGAAGCCCCATCCTCGCGCATCCGCCTAAGTCGCGGCTGGGAGTCCCCATGCACGCCCCGGCATGCGGCGGCGAGTAATCTCGACGGGTGAGTTCCGACGAGCCCGCTGAGGCCCCCGCCGCCGTGCCGCAGCAGATGGGTGCGACGTACGTTCTCGGGCGTTCGCTCATCGCCCCTCTCGCCCGCGCGGTGTATCGCCCTCGCGTCGAGGGACGCGACAACGTCCCGCGAACCGGTCCGGTGATCTTCGCGAGCAATCACCTGTCGTTCATCGACTCCATCGCGATCCCCGTCGCGGCTCCGCGGCCGGTGCACTTCATGGCGAAGTCGGCGTACTTCGAGAAGTGGGCCTCGCGACAGTTCTTCACGGCGATCGGCGCGATCCCCGTCGAGCGCGGAGCCGGTCAGAAGGCTCTCGACGCCCTCGACCAGCAGCGCGCCCTGCTCGAGGACGGCCGCGCGGTCGCCCTCTACCCGGAGGGAACCCGCTCCCTGGACGGCCGCCTCTACAAGGGTCGGACGGGCGTCGCCTTCCTCGCCCTCCAGACCGGCGCCCCCGTCGTCCCGGTCGGCCTCATCGGCACCGACAAGGTCATGCCGGTCGGGGCCAAGATCCCCACGACGAAAGAGCGCATCACGGTGCGCTTCGGAGAGCCCCTCGACCTCTCGCCCCACGGTCCGGCGACCTCGGGGCGCGCCCGCCGCGGCGCGACCGACGAGATCATGGCCGCGATCCACGCGCTCAGCGAGCAGGAGCTCGCGAACGCCTACAACGAGGCGCCGGCGCAGAATCCCCTCGAGCGCATCAAGCAGGTCCTCCCGCACGAGCGGCTCTGACCCGCACTCTTTTCCTCCTTGACGCGGGGACGCGTGGCGAGCAGGGTCGGAAGGGACGGCCCGAACCGTCACCGCCACGACGAGGAGGCACCGTGAAGAAGTTCGTGAACGACCCGGCCGATGTGCTGGCCGAGGCTCTTCGAGGCATCGAGGCCGCGTATCCGCAGCTCCGGGTCGACGCGGAGAACCGCGTGATCCTGCGAGCCGAGTCGACTCCCGCGGGCAAGGTCGCGCTGGTGTCGGGTGGCGGCTCCGGCCACGAGCCGCTGCACGGCGGGTTCGTCGGACGCGGCATGCTCGACGCAGCCGCCGCGGGCGAGGTGTTCACCTCCCCGACCCCCGACCAGGTGCTCGCGGCGACCCAGGCGGTCGACTCGGGCGCGGGCGTCCTCCACATCGTGAAGAACTACACGGGTGACGTCTTGAACTTCGAGATGGCAGCCGAGCTCGCCGCCGCGGAGGGCGTGCAGGTCGAAGCGGTGGTCGTCGCCGACGACGTCGCCGTGCAGGACTCCACGTGGACCGCGGGCCGCCGCGGCACGGGCACCACCGTCGTGCTCGAGAAGATCGTGGGCGCGCTGGCCGAGGAAGGCGCCGACCTCGCCACCGTCGCCGCCCTCGCGCGGCGCGTGTCCGCGGCCGGGCGTTCGATGGGGGTCGCCCTCACCAGCTGCACCGTCCCCGCCGCGGGGCGCCCCACCTTCGAGCTGCCCGACGACGAGATGGAGGTCGGTGTCGGCATCCACGGGGAACCCGGCCGCTCCCGCGTGACGCTGGCATCCGCTCACGAGATCGCGAAGCTCATGGTCGATCCGATCGTCCACGACTTCGCAGCGCCGGTGGGCCCTGCGATCGTGCTGCTGTCCGGCCTGGGAGGCACGCCGCTCATCGAGCAGTACCTTCTCTACGGCGAGATCGCTCCCCTGCTGGCCGCCGCGGGCGTCGACGTGCAGCGCGTGCTCATCGGCGATTACATCACCAGCCTCGACATGGCGGGGGCATCGCTCACGGTCGTCCAGGCCGACGACGAGATGCTCCGCCTGTGGGATGCCCCCGTCGTGACCCCGGGCCTGCGGTGGGGCGCATGAGCGGCGCCGTCTCGACCGACGCCCTCGTCGCCTGGATCCGGGCGTTCCGCGACGCCGTTCACCAGCACAAGGACGAGCTGACGCGTCTCGACTCCGAGATCGGCGACGCCGACCACGGGTCGAACATGGCGAGAGGCCTGGATGCCGTGGTCGCCAAGCTCGATCCCGCCCCGGCGAGCGCCCCTGACCTGTTCAAGACCGTCGGCATGACGCTCGTCTCGTCCGTGGGCGGAGCGAGCGGCCCTCTCTACGGAACGTTGTTCCTCCGGATGGGGCCCGCGCTGTCGGCGGAAGACGCGGATGCCACGGCCTTGGGCGCGGCGCTCCGCGCGGGCGTGGAGGGGGTCGTCGCCCGCGGCAAGGCGGAACTCGGCGACAAGACGATGGTGGACGCCCTGTCCCCCGCACTCGACGCCTGGGACGCGGCCGCCGCCGATGGGGCGGACGCCGCCGGAGCCGCTCGGGCCGCCGCCGACGCCGCCGCCCGCGGCCGCGACGCCACCGAGCCGCTCGTCGCACGCAAGGGCCGCGCGAGCTATCTCGGGGAGCGCAGCGCCGGGCACCTCGACCCGGGGGCCACCTCGGCGACGCTCCTTCTCGAGGCGCTGCGCGACGCGCTGGCGGATCCCGCGTGATCGGTCTCGTCGCCGTCTCGCACTCGCGCGCCCTCGCCGACGCGGCGGTCGAGCTGGGCTTGCAGATGGGGGGCGAGAATCCTCCCACCGTGCGCGTCGCCGCGGGCGGACCCGACGGCGACCTCGGAACGGATGCTGTGGCCATCGCCGCCGCCATCGACGAAGCCGACAGCGGAGACGGCGTGCTCGTGCTGATGGACCTCGGCTCCGCGATCCTCAGTGCGGAGACAGCGGTGGAGTTCGTCGCCGAGCCCGGCCGCGTCCGACTGAGTCCCGCACCGTTCGTCGAGGGACTCGTCGCCGCGGTGGTCACGGCTGCCGGCGGGGCCGACCTCGCCACGGTCGCGGCGGAGTGCGCCACGGCCGGAGACGCGAAGCGGCGACAGCTCGGCGCGGACAGCGACACCGGGATCCAGGCATCCGTCGCCGGCGGCGGCGCGGATGCAGACGCCCGAGCGGTAGCCGAAGCGTCATTCGAAGCGGTCGTCACGAACCCGTCGGGCTTGCACGCTCGTCCGGCCGCCACCTTCGTCAAGACCGCATCGCGCTACGACGCGGACGTGCGCATCGCCGACCTCGACGCCGGGTCCGAGGAGATCTCGGGACGAAGCCTCCTGGCGCTCATGGCGCTCGGCATCCGCCCCGGCTCCCGGATCCGCGTCCGCGCGACCGGGCCCGAGGCGCGGGCCGCGCTCACGGAGCTGCGAGCGCTGGTCGAGGACGGCTTCGGCGAACGCTGACCGTTCTTCCGCTCGTCTTCCCCCGCGCCGAACGGGCGCAAGGGGTACGGCTCAGCGCGTGACGCTCAACAGGCGGCGGGCGAGCGCTTCTTCGACCACGAGTTCGGTGACGAGGCCGGCGGCGAGCGCGCCGCGCAGAGCGTCGAGCTTGGACAGGCTCGAGACGACGCAGAAGCGGCGCGGGATGCGCCGGACGGTGTCGAGATCGGGACCGCTCGAGCGGGCGTTCAGCTCGGGGATGTCGCTCGACCCGTCGACGCGGTAGAACACGGTCGCACAGTCGCCGACCACCCCCTCGCGCTCGATGACCGCGCGGTCGCGCCCGTCGAAGTAGTCGCTGCTGTACACGTGCGAGGGGACGTCGGCCTGCGGCGAACCGAGGCCGAAGACGAAGAGCCCGACGCGGTCCTGGATCTCGAGCACGGAACGCACCGAGCGCTCCCGCCACATCGCGCGCTTCGTCTGCGGATCGTCGAACAGCGCGGGAACCGGGAATTGGTGCACGGACGACGACCACGCCGTCCCGAACCGCGACAGGATCTCCCCCGCGTACGGGATGCCGCTGGTGCGGACGTTGGCGGCGCCGTTCATCTGCACGATGTGGGTGTCGTGCACGTCCTTCGCCGGGACGTGACGGGCGATCGCGGAGAGTGTCGAACCCCACGCGATGCCCACGGTCATGGACGATTCGACGCGCTCGGTGAGGATGCGCGCCGCGGTCAGCGCCGTGCGCTCGAGCCGGTCGGCCTCGGTGGTGCGCGCGGGTGTCGGGACGACGTGCGCGGCGATGCCGAAACGGTCGGCGATGCGCTGCGCCATCTGCCCGCGGGCGTCGTCGGGCGGGCTGATCGAGATGGTCACCAGCCCCACATCGCGCGCGTGCTGGAGCAGTCGCGACACCGAGGAACGCGACACACGCATCTCGTGGGCGATGGCGTCCATCGTCAGGTCCTGCATGTAATACAGCTGCGCGGCGCGGAGTGCATCCCGCCCGCGGGCTTCTGCCTGGGTCACCATGGGCCCTCCCGTCCGAGCCCATTGTGCACGTTTTTTCAAGGGGCTTGCAACAACGTGCAGACGGGCGCATTCTGTCGGCGTACCAACTACGAAAGGTCGCAGTCGACATGTCGTCCCCCGCAATTTCGCTCCGCGCCGATGTCCAGGCGCTCCGTGACGCCGAAGACATCGACGTCCTCATCATCGGCGGGGGCATCAACGGCCTCGCCACCCTCCGCGACCTGTCCCTCCAGGGCGTGAGCGTCGCGCTCGTGGAGCGCGGGGACTTCGT
>Ga0308161_1001429_pt1 | contig 28754 bp, 25 predicted proteins | sample PhyFR2_FD_201034 | JGI IMG/M metagenome (GOLD analysis project Ga0308161, IMG submission 201034) | Phyllosphere microbial communities from UC Gill Tract Community Farm, Albany, California, United States - DLSLF.R2 | ecosystem: Host-associated > Plants > Phyllosphere > Unclassified | place: USA...
GGCGAAGGCGATCAGGATCATCACGATGGAAATCGTGCGCACCGTGCGGTGCATCAGCTTGGGCAGCTCGCGCCACTTGTAGTCGCGGTAGATGAACATGGTCACGAAGAATGCCCACAGCACCGCAATCGCCGCAGACTCGGTGGCCGTGAAGATGCCCGACAGGATGCCACCGAGGATGATCACCATGGCCATCAGGCCCCAGAGTGCTTCGCCCGCGATCTTCAGCGCCTGCTTCAACGGGATGACTTCGCCTTTAGGGTAGTTGCGTTTCTTCGCGAAGATCAGGCACAGCACCATCAGGCACGCGCTCATCAGCAGCCCCGGCACCACGCCGGCCATGAACAGCGAGGCGATGGACACGGTGCCGCCCGCCGCCAGGGAGTAGAGCACCGAGTTGTGGCTGGGCGGCGTGAGCAAGGCCTGCACCGAGCCGCTGACGGTCACCGCCGTGGCAAATTCCCGTGGGTAGCCACGGCGTTCCATTTCCGGAATCAGCACCGAGCCCACCGAGGCGGTGTCCGCCACCGACGAGCCAGAAATCGCGCCAAAAAATGTTGAGGCCATGATGTTGACCAGGGACAGCCCGCCGCGCACAAAGCCAACCAGCACCCCGGCAAACGCCACCAACCGCCGCGACATGCCGCCCTCGGCCATGATCGCCCCCGCCAGCACAAAGAACGGAATCGCCATCAGCGAAAACTTGTTCACGCCGCCGGCCACCTGAATCATCAGGGCCTGGAACGGGATGTCGATCCACCACGCGCCGATCAGCGCCGACAAGCCCAGGGCGTAGGCCACCGGCATGCCGATCAGGATCAAGGCGATAAAGCTGCCCAGCAGAATCAATGCGTCCATATCAGGCAGCCCCTTCGCTTTCTTCCACCAGGTCGAAGCGCACCACGCGCCGGTTGCTCTGGTCACCGAGCAGGAGTTTTTCCAGCACAAAAACCAGGGTCAGCACGCCACCGATGGGGATCGGCATATAGGTGATGCCCACGCGCAGGGTAGGGATGGCGCTCATGAACTGGTTCCAGGTGGACAGGCACAGCTTGGTGCCCCAAATGGTCATGAACAGGCAGATGGTCGCCATCAGCAGTTGCGAAAAAATGCCGACGATTCGGCGTTGGGCGGGCGGCAGGCGGTCAGTGACCATCGCCACCGACATGTGCGCACCGGCACGGTAACTGGCGGCCGCGCCGATAAAGGTGAACACCAGCATCAACAGGATGGCGGTGGGCTCCGGCCAGCTTGAGCCGGTGCCAAGGATGTAGCGGGCGAAGATGCCCCAAGGGATGATCAGTGCGACCCCGAGGACCGAGAGGCCGGCGACCCAGATGCAGGTCATGTAGATACGGTCGTTGATGCGCAGCAGCAGATTCTTCATGGCGTTCACCGTAACCGGGCGCGTCGATGCCGACCGCGCCAGGCCTTGTCAGGGAGGAGGGCGTTACTGAACGGCGTCGATACGCTTGATGATGTCGGCGTACGGCGCGCCGTACTTGGCACGCACCGCTGCGGTGGCGTCATAGAAGGGCTTTTTGTCGACGGTGATGAACTCGACACCGGCCTTCTTGAGTTTTTCCTCACTGCTGGCGGACTTGGCGTCCCACAGCACGCGCTCATCGGCCTGGGCGGCCTTGGCAGCTTTTTTCACCATGTCCTGCTGGGCGGGGGTGAGTTTGTTCCAGGTGATTTTCGACATCACGATGGGCTCGGGCAGGATCAGGTGCTCGGTGAGGGTGTAGTACTTGGCGTTCTGGAAGTGGTTGTGTTCCAGCAGGGTCGGCGGGTTGTTTTCCGCGCCGTCGATCACGCCGGTCTGCAAGGCGCTGAAGATCTCGCCGGTGTCCATGGCGATGCCGTTGGCGCCCATGGCGTTGAAGGCGTCGATGAACAACGGGTTGCCCTGCACGCGGATTTTCATGCCCTTGAGGTCTTCGATCTTGCGCACCGGTTTCTTGGTGTAGAGGTTGCGCGTGCCGCCGTCCATCCAGGCCAGGGCCACCAGGCCGAACTCGGAGTCGGTGATCTTGGCGAGGATCTCATCGCCGATCTCGCCGTCGATGACCTTGCGCATATGCGCCTGGTCACGGAACACGAACGGCAGGTTGAACACGTTCACGTCCGGCACCACCGGCCCGACGATGCCGAGGCTGACGCGGGTCATCTGCACGGCGCCGACCTGGGCCTGTTCGACCACTTCTTTCTCGGAGCCCAGCACGCCGCCGGGGAAGTACTTGAACGTGAGTTCGCCGTTGCTTTCCTTGGTCAGGGCCTTGCCCATGTTTTCTTCGGCGACCACGGTCGGGTAGCCGGCGGGGTGGATATCGGCGAATTTGATTTCCAGCGCGTGGGCGGCGCTGCTGAGGGTGAACACTGCGGCGGCGAGCAAGGTGCGTTTGAAGTCCATGGGGGTCACTCCTGTCTTGTTATTGTTGTATTCAAGGCACAGCGATACGGCTAGAGGATGAAGGTGGGCTCCGGCAAACCGGCGACGCCGGGGTTGAGCGCGAACACACCGCCGGCCACCGACTGTTCGCTCTGGTCGTCACGGATCGAGGTGACGAACAAGGTGTCCAGGCGACTGCCGCCGAAGGCGCACATGGTGGGTTTTTTCACCGGCACGCTCAGGGAGCGATCCAGGCGACCGTCCGGGGTGAAACGGTGGATCAGACCGGCGTCGTTGGCGCAGATCCAGTAGCAGCCTTCGGCGTCGACGGCGGCGCCATCGGGGCGACCGAGGAAGTTGTGCATGTCGACGAACACCCGGCGATTGGACGGCGTGCCGGTCTCGATGTCGTAGTCGAAGGCCCAGATCTGCTGCACCAGCGGGTGCGAATCAGAGGCGTACATCGTGCGGCCATCGGGGCTGAAGGCCAGGCCATTGAGGGTGATAAATCCGTTCAGTTGGGCATGGGGGGCAGAGCCCGATGCATAGCGGTAAAGGATGCCTTCGGCCGCATTCGCGCCCATGTTGAGCACCATGCTGCCGGCCCAGAAGCGGCCCTGGCGGTCACAGCGGCCATCGTTGAGGCGCATGTCCGGGCGCGGGTGTTCGACACTGGCCAGCGGCGTGGTGTCGAGGCTGCCGTCATTGTGTGCGGTGAGTTGGAAAAAGCCGGTTTCCATGCCCGCGACCCAATTGCCCGCCGTGGTGCGGGCGATGCAGGCGAGCATCTGCGGGGCTTTCCACGCCGCGACATGGCCGCTGCTGGCGCTCCAGCGCTGCAGGCCGCCGTTGGGAATGTCCACCCAGTACAGCGCGTTTTCCTCTGGCACCCACACCGGGCATTCGCCCACGGCATTGCGGGCGTCGACGATCAATTCAGCAGTCATGGCAACTCATTCCCTTGGGTTGATGTGAACTCAGTCACCGAACGGCCCGGCCGCGCAGAACGCGCCGCCCTGATAGACCTTGGCCGGGTCATCGGCAGCCACGGGCGGCTGGGCTTCGACCTGGGCGCGGAACACTTCGGAAGTGTCCTTGGGCGCAAATCCCAGGTGCGCGGCGTGGCGGTTGTCCCACCAGGTGCCCTGGTTATCCGACACGCCGTAGACCACGGTGTGGCCGACGTTCGGCGTGTACAGCGCGCGTTCGAGCAGTTGGGTGAGGTCGTCGAAGCTCAGCCAGGTGTGCATCATCCGGCGGTTCTGCGGCTCTGGGAACGACGAGCCGATGCGGATGCTCACGGTCTCGATGCCATAGCGGTCGAAGTAGAAACTGGCCATGTCTTCGCCGTAGGACTTGGACAGGCCGTAGTAGCTGTCCGGGCGGCGTGGGGAGTGGGCGTCGATGGTCTCGGTCTGTTTGTAGAAGCCGATCACATGGTTGGAACTGGCGAAGATCACGCGTTTGACGCCATGGCGACGGGCGGCTTCGTAGATATGGAAGGTGCCGCTGATGTTGGCGCCGAGGATTTCTTCAAACGGACGCTCTACCGAGACACCGCCGAAGTGCAGGATGGCGTCGACGCCTTCCACCAAGTGATGCACGGCTTGTTTGTCGGCGAGGTCGCAAGGCTGGACTTCTTCCGAAGCATCGGCAGCCGGGGCCATGGCGGCGATATCAGACAGGCGCAGGACGTGGGCGTAGGGGCGCAGGCGCTCGCGCAGGACTTTGCCGAGGCCGCCGGCGGCGCCGGTGAGGAGCAGGCGGTTGAAGGGAGCGGGGGTGGTCGTGGTCATGGGGATTCCAGATTTTTGTTGTAGGTTGTCGTATGACTATGTCGAAGTATTGTTAGGGAGACCCCAGGTTGTCAACGTTCTTGCGGACAGAGTGCGGCGCAAAATGTGGGAGAGGGCTTGCCCTCGATGAGGGCATGCCAGTGAATGCATCTGTTAGTGACCCACCGCCATCGGGAGCAAGTCTCCACAGCGGATTTTCAGGGCTGGGAGGCTGAGTTCTACAGCAGGGAGATTGGATAGCTGATAAAGATCCGGTTCTCATCAAACTCGTTGGTGCTGAAATCCCGACGCATGGTCGAGTTGCGCCACTTCACGTTGAGGTTCTTCAGCGCGCCGCTCTGCACGGTGTAGGCCAGTTCCGACTCGCGCCCCCATTCCTTGCCGTCGGTGATCGCGCCGGTGTGCACGTTGCTGCCGCTGATATAGCGGTTCATCAGGGTCAGCCCCGGCACGCCAAGCACCACGAAGTTGAAGTCATGCCGCACCTGCCAGGACTTTTCCTTGGCGTTGTCATAACTGGCGTTGTAACTGTCGTTGGCCAAGGTGCCGCCGCTGGTGCCGTTGACGCGCATCCACACGCTGTCGCCGGTGAGTTTTTGCAGGCCTACATAGAATGTGTTTCCGCCGTATTTGGCCGAGAGCAGGGCGAAGGTGGTCTTGTTGTCGAGGTCGCCGGCCAGGGCGCTGCCGTCTTCCTTGCCGCTGAAAAAGCCGAGGTTGGCGCCCAGTGTCCAGTCGCCGACCGGTTGGCTGTGGGTCAGGTTGACGTAGCGCTGCTGGTAGATATCGCTCAATTCGGCGTACCACAGGCCGACCTGGGTGCGCTTGTCATTGAAGCTGTATTCGCCGCCGCCGAAGTTGAAGCGGTCGGAGGTGAACGCCGCTTTGCCGTTCATGAACATGTCTTCCATGCTCGCGTCGTTACGCGGGCTGTTGCCACGGAACTGGCCGCCGTAAAGGGTCAGGCCGGCGATCTCGTTGGACGTCACCTGGCCACCACGAAAGGTCTGGGGCAGGGAGCGACCATCGTCCGAACGCAGGATCGGCAGCACCGGCATCCACTCACCGACCTTCAGTTCGGTCTTCGACAGCCGGGTTTTCAACGCCACACCCAGGCGCCCGAAATTATCCGCAGGGCGACCGTCATCATGGATCGGCAACAACTGCGTGCCACCGGTGCCTTTACCGCCGTCGAGCTTCTGGGAATACAGGCCCAACACATCAAGACCGAAACCCACAGTGCCTTGGGTGAAGCCTGACTTGGCATCGAGAATGAAACTCTGCGTCCACTCTTCGGCCTTGCCCTGAGCATTGGCAGGGTTGGTGAAGTTGCGGTTGAAGTAGGCGTTGCGCAGGTTGAGCGTGGCCTTGGCGTCGTCGACAAACCCTTCGGCCTGGACGGTGAGCGGGAGGGTGAAGGCCAGGCTGCCGAGACCGATAAGACCGAGACGCGCAGACGAATTGCGGGCGAATTGACTCACAGTGATGCTCCCTTTCTGTTTGTTGTTTTTATTATTTGTTATACGTCGTCGTACAACATTGGGGCGAATATTTGCGGGGTTTCAGCAGGGGTGTCAAGCAGAAGTTATACGATGACAGGCTGGGTGCCGATCTAAAGCGGGCAGGGTCAATGTTGTTTTAGCCTGCCAGCAGCATCGGCGGCAAGGTGCCCAGGAGTGAAACGGCGGCCACTGCGCAAACACCCAGCAGCCATTCCACCATCACGCTGGCCCTCAAGCTGCCCAGCCGTTGTTCGCAGCTATCAAGGCGTAACCGGTTCAGCAACGCCAGCGCCAACATCCCCAGCACCAGCATCACCTTGATCAACAGAATCAGGGCAAAACCACTGAACAACGGCGTGGGCCACAACTGCCCGGTCAGTACGCGCACATTGATCAGGCCGGTCACCAGCAAGCCCGCGACCAAGCCGTAACCCACGCCACTGAAACGACGCAGGACGGGCGCCAACTCAAAACGCTGTGACTGCCTGAGGATCAAGACCAGCAGCAACAACCCGCCCAACCACGCGCCCACACACATCAGATGGACCACCTGGTTGAGGATCAACAACTGCCCGCTCAGCCCATCGAGCATGGCGCCATGGCCGACCGGGGCCAGGGTCATCAGCAACAGCATGATCAGCGGCAGACGAGGGGCCCTCCACGGGGTCAGCAGGCTGATGACCAGTAACCCGTTCACGATCAGATGCCAGGTCCACACCTGGCCAAAAAAGGTCTTGCCCAGCACCAACTGCACGGTCGACGGTTCCAGCGCCGCCGACCATGAACCCGCCATGCTGACGGTAATCAACAGTAACCAGATCGCCCCCGACGCGAGGGCCGTCCATGCCAGCCCACGGGTCAATCGCAGCAATTGCCGGTCCAGCACCGGCTGCGGTTCAGCGCCCAGGAGCCAGGGCCTGAACGCGCAGGCCCCGAACATCAGCAACACGACGATGAAATGCACAAAGCGGCACAGCACCAGCAGCGTCGCCATGGATTATTGGCCAACCTTGAAGCTGTATTCGCCGTTGCTCTTGTGGGTGTCGACCGACACGGCATTCCACACCACTTTGTAGTTGCCGGCCGCGAGCGGCGCGGCCGGGGTGACCACCAGGACTTTCTTGTCGGTGCCTTCGGTGTCCAGGCCCTTGATCGCGATTTCGGTGCCGTCCTTGCTCAGGGACACCTTGGTAAAGGTGGCTTCAATGCCTTCGCTGAAGGTCAGGCGCAGGGCGGCCGGTGCGCTCACGCTGCTGTCTGCGGCCGGATCGGACGCCTTGAGGTGAGCATGGGCAAACGCCGCCGAGGCGCCCAGCAGGGACGCGAACAGGGCGACGGCGGTGAGGGTTTTCTTGATCAACATTGTTCAATACCAATCAATGGGTAGGAGCGGGCAGTGTACGAAGTTTCGGCTGCGCCTGTCGCCCCGATCTAGAGCGGGTGGTAGTCTTTGGCGTATGTCTTTGTCAGGGAGCCCTTATGGGCAATCACAAGATCGGAATTCGTCGGGCCAACGTCGAAAAAATCCTGCTGGCGGCGGAGAAAATCTTCGCCGAGAAAGGCTACGGCAGCACCGCCATGGCCGACATTGCCGAAGAAGCGCAACTGCCGCGCTCCAACCTGCATTACTACTTCACCACCAAAAGCGAGCTGTACAGCGCCGTGCTGTTCGACCTGCTGGACCTGTGGAAACAGGACGCCCTGAGCTTCGAAACCTTCGATGACCCACGGGTGGTGCTCAGCAGCTACATCCGCGCCAAGATGCAGCGCTCCCGCACACGGCCGTATGGCTCCAAGGTCTGGGCCAATGAAATCATCCACGGCGCGCCGACACTCGGTGAGGCGCTGGACGAAAGCCTGTACGACTGGGCCAAGATGAAGGAAGCGAAAATTCGTCAATGGGTGGAAGACAAACGCATCCTGCCGGTGGAGCCGTCGAGCCTGCTGTACATGATCTGGGCCTCGACCCAGCACTATGCCGACTTTGACCATCAGGTGAAGATTCTGAATGATCACCAGCCGTTGTCGGACATGCAGTTTGAGAAAGCGATCCAGACCGTGACCAGTGTGATTTTGCGCGGGATTGGGTTGGAGCCTTGAGTCTTGTGGTGAGGCTGATGGCCCTATCGGGGGCAAGCCCCCTCCCACAAGTGAATGCATTCCAAAATGTGGGAGGGGGCTTGCCCCCGATAGCGGCTTAAGGGACTACACAGCCTCCCGGTAAGGATTCCTCGGATCCTGCGTCCAATTCAAAAACGGCTTGCCCGTGTCGATGGGCACCATCTCGATACAATCCGCCACCGGGCAGGTGATCTGGCACAGGTTGCAGCCCACGCACTCATCATCGATTACCTCGTATTTATGCGTACCATCCGCCTGCTTCAAGCTGGCGATCGCCTGGTGCGACGTATCCTCACAGGCAATATGGCAACGCCCGCAACCGATACATGCCTCTTGGTCGATCTTGGCGATCACCTGGTAGTTGATATCCAGGTATTTCCAATCCGTGGTATTGCCCACCGCCCGCCCGGAAAAGTCCTGCAGGCTGGTGTAACCCTGACTGTCCATCCACCGCGACAGCCCGTCCTTCATCTCTTCAACGATACGAAACCCGTGCAGCATCGCCGCGGTGCACACTTGCACCGCGCCGCAACCGAGGGCGACAAATTCTGCTGCGTCGCGCCAGTTGCCGATGCCGCCAATGCCGCAGATCGGCAGGCCTTGTGTCTGTGGGTCGCGGGCGATTTCCGCGACCATGTTCAGGGCAATCGGCTTGACCGCCGAGCCGCAGTAGCCGCCGTGGGTACTTTGCGTACCGACGATGGGCAGGGCGACCATGCGCTCCAGGTCGACGCTGGTGATGGAGTTGATGGTGTTGATCAGCGACACCGCGTCCGCACCACCGCGATACGCCGCCCGCGCCGCCACCCGGATGTCGGTGATGTTTGGCGTGAGCTTGACGATCACCGGCAGCGAGCAGTACGTCTTGCACCAGCGCGTCACCTGTTCCACGTACTCCGGCACCTGGCCTACCGCCGCGCCCATGCCGCGCTCGGGCATGCCATGGGGGCAACCGAAGTTCAGTTCGATACCGTCACAGCCCGTGGCTTCCACCAGCGGCAGGATGTTTTTCCAGGACTCTTCAACACAGGGCACCATCAGCGACACGATCAGCGCACGGTCGGGCCAGTCCTTTTTCACCTGGGTGATTTCCCGCAGGTTGATCTCCAGGGAACGGTCGGTGATCAACTCGATGTTGTTGATGCCCAGCACTTCACGGTTGGCGCCGTAGTGCGCCGAATAGCGTGACGACACGTTGACCGCCGCCGGGTCTTCACCCAGGGTTTTCCACACCACGCCGCCCCAGCCTGCCTCGAAGGCGCGGACCACGTTGTAGGCCTTGTCGGTGGGCGGCGCGGAGGCCAGCCAGAACGGGTTGGGGGCTTTGATACCGGCGAAGACAATCGAGAGATCGGCCATTACGCAGCCTCCACAGTCAGCATGAGTTGGGCGTGCATGGCTTCGGCGGCCAGCTTGCCGTGTTGCACCGCTTGTACGGTGAGGTCCTGGCCGAGGCTGACGCAGTCGCCGCCGGCATACACGCCGGGAATGCTGGTGCGCAGCTGTTCGTCGACAAAGATTCGTTCGCCCACGCGATGCAGTTGCTGGGCCAGTGGATCGTGTAACGCTGCGCCGTCAAACCCTTGCCCGATGGCCTTGAAGATTGCATCGGCGGCCAGTTCGAAGGTCTCGCCGGTGGGGTGCAGGCGGCCGTTTTCCATGTGTGTGCGCTGGAAGCGCATACCGCGTACATGGCCCTGGTCATCGAGCAGCACTTCTTCAGGCTGGGCCCAGGTCAACAGGCGCACTTGATTGGCCTTGGCGATGTCCTGTTCATGGTGAGTGGCGCCCATGTCCGCCAGGCCGCGACGGTAGACGAGGTTGACATCGCGGGCGCCGAGGCGGGCCATTTGCACGGCCATGTCGATGGCGGTGTTGCCGGCGCCGAGCACGATGCAGCGGTCGGCCAGGGGCAGTTGGGTCAGGTCATCGGCCTGGCGCAGTTCGCGGATGTAGTCGGTGGCGGCGAGCAGGCCGGGGGCGTCTTCGTGGGGCAGCCCGAGCTGTTTGCTGGCGGCGAGGCCCAGGCCAAGGAATACCGAATCAAATTGCTGGTGCAGTTCGCTCAACGTGAGGTTATCGCCCAGGCGCTGGCCGTGGCGGATCTCGATGCCGCCGATCTGCAGGAGGAAATCCAGTTCCTTCTGGGCAAAGTCATCCACCAGTTTGTATTTGGCGATCCCGTATTCATTCAGGCCGCCGGCTTTTTCGCGGGCTTCGAAAATCACCACGTCATGGCCATGCAAGGCGGCGCGATGGGCACAGGCCAGACCGGCCGGCCCGGCGCCCACCACGGCGATGCGCTTGCCGGTAGCGGCGGCGCGCTGGAAGGGGTGTTCGCTGAAGTGCGCATTGTCGATGGCGTAGCGTTGCAGCAGGCCGATCAGCACGGGGGCGCATTCTTCGCTGTTGTTGCGCACGCAGGCTTGCTGGCACAGGATTTCCGTCGGGCAGACCCGCGCACAGCTGCCGCCGAGGATGTTGGCCGAGAGGATTTTCTGCGCGGCGCCTTGGACGTTTTCGGTGTGGATGTTGCGGATGAACGACGGAATATCGATGTCGCTGGGGCACGCGTTCACGCAAGGCGCGTCGTAGCAGTACAGGCAGCGCGAGGCTTCCAGTTGGGCCTGGCGGGCGTTGAGGGGCGGCGCCAGGTCGGTGAAGTGGCTGGCGAGGGTTGCGCCATCCTCATGGGGATGGGGGAGGTGGGTCAGGGTCTGGATCACGGTGGTGGCCTCACGGTTTTTTGGGATTGCCTCTAAGTGGGCATTTTTTGTTGCCTGTAATGGCCTCAGCGGTTAACAGCAACCGGCCTGGAGTGCTCAGCCCGTTTGCTCAACTGCTCGAACACCGACGGATACGCCGGTCGTTCCACATACCGCCCGGCACCGCGCTCGGCGCGCAGGTCGCCATCGGCCCAGACCAGCTTGCCCTGGCTGATGGTGTGGCTCGGCACGCCGCGCACGGTCTTGCCTTCGAAGATGTTGAAGTCGACGTTCTGGTGGTGGGTCTTGGCGGAAATGGTTCGGGTCCCTTCGGGATCCCACAGCACCAGGTCGGCATCGGCACCCACACGGACGGCGCCTTTGCGCGGGTACAGGTTGAAGATCTTCGCGGTGTTGGTGGAGGTCAGCGCCACGAATTCCTGCATCGACAGGCGCCCGGTATTGACGCCTTCGTGCCACAGCAGCGCCATGCGGTCTTCGATACCGGCGGTGCCGTTGGGAATCTTGCTGAAATCGTCCCGGCCAGCGGCTTTTTGCTCGGCGCAGAAGCAGCAGTGGTCGGTGGCGGTGGTGTGCAGGTTGCCGGATTGCAGGCCATGCCACAGGGCTTCCTGATGCCCGCGTGGGCGGAACGGCGGGCTCATCACATAGCCGGCGGCGGTTTGCCAGTCGGGGTGCTGGTAGACACTGTCGTCCAGCAACAGGTGGCCGGCGAGCACTTCGCCGTACACCGCCTGGCCCTTGCCACGGGCATAGGTGATTTCATCCAGCGCTTCCTTGGTGGAAACGTGCACCAGATACAGTGGCGTGCCAATGGTCTGCGCGATGCGGATCGCACGGCTGGCCGCTTCGCCTTCCACCTGGGACGGACGCGACAGTGGGTGCGCTTCCGGCCCGGTGATGCCCTGGGCCATCAGCTTGCGTTGCAGGTGGTACACCAACTCGCCGTTTTCCGCATGCACGGTGGGCACTGCGCCTAGCTCAAGGCAGCGTTCGAAGCTGGCGACCAGGGTATCGTCGGCCGCCATGATCGCGTTCTTGTACGCCATGAAGTGCTTGAAGCTGTTGATGCCGTGATGGCTGACCAGCTCGGCCATTTCCTCGCGCACCTGTTCGCTCCACCAGGTGATCGCCACGTGAAAACCGTAGTCGGACGCCGATTTTTCGGCCCAGCCGCGCCACTGGTGAAACGCTTCCATCAAGGATTGCTGCGGGTTGGGAATCACAAAATCAATGATGGACGTAGTGCCGCCGGCCAGACCCGCTGCCGTGCCACTGAAGAAGTCTTCACTGGCCACGGTGCCCATGAAGGGCAATTGCATGTGGGTATGGGGGTCGATGCCGCCGGGCATCAAGTATTGGCCGCTGCCATCAAGTATCTCAGTGCCGGCGGGAATCTCCAGGTCCGTGCCAATGGCGCGAATCAGACCGCCCGCGCACAACACATCGGCGCGGTAACTTTCATCATGGGTAATAACGGTGGCGCCACGGATCAACAGCGACATGTCGAGTTCCTCACAGGCTTGACCGGCTTGTGCCAGTTCTAAGTGTTGTAATGCGGCTGCCGATGGTCGGTTAATTCCTGTCATCGGTGACAGGAATAGAAACTAGCCCGAGTTTTTCGATTGAGCAAGGAGATTTTTTATAAGCTTATATTTGTATTAAATATATGATTTATAAGTATAAAAAATAGAAATCACCAAAATGTGGCGGCCTCTCACCATTTTGACGCACTTGACAGGTTCTCAATATGAGCAACATTTCTTATTGCAAATCAGGCGGTTGAGATATGCCTCTTGACGGGGTTGGTAAATAAAAATAATTGTGTCGCACCAGATTGAGTCCTGACAGTTCGGGCAACTTCCACGTTATCCAGCCTGAGTCGCGTGGCAAGTACCGTAGGTTTAATCGGAAAGCTGATTAACATCAGCGAGTTATATAAGCGGTAAGGGTATGGCGGCGGTTTTCGGCACGGTTATTGAGTGCAGGAACGGCTGGCCGGGCCCGTGATGTCATGTTGTTTACGAGGTACTCCGGCCACCTGCATCAACCCCGCAGGTGAGCAACAATAATTCGAAAAAACCGTGGAGCGGCCATGCAACAGAACAGATCGCAAGTCATTGAACGCAACGGCCTGTACGAACTCGACGCCGGCCCCGACGTCCTCGACAGCCCTCGCTACAACCACGACATGGCACCCACCAAGGTGCACGAACGCACCTGGAACAAGTGGCACATCACCGCGCTGTGGGTCGGCATGTCGATCTGCGTGCCCACCTATACGTTGGGCGGCGTACTGACTGCGTACTTTGGATTATCGGTGGGCGAGGCGCTGGTCGCGATTCTGCTGGCCAATATCGTGGTGCTGATCCCGCTGACCCTTAACGCCTTCCCCGGTACCAAGTACGGCATTCCGTTCCCGGTGTTGTTGCGCTCGTCCTTTGGCATCCTCGGCTCCAACGTGCCGTGTTTGATTCGAGCGCTGGTGGCCTGTGGTTGGTTTGGCATCCAGACCATGTTTGGCGGGCTGGCGATCCACCTGTTCCTGGGCTCGATTTTCGAGGGGTGGAAGTCCCTCGGCGGCACCGGTGAAGTGATTGGTTTCATGATCTTCTGGTGCCTGAACTTGTGGGTGGTGTTGCAGGGCGCCGAGTCCATCAAGCGTCTGGAGACCTTGTCCGCACCGCTGCTGGTGGCGGTGGGGATTGGTCTGCTGGTCTGGGCCATGCCGAATGTATCGATCAGCGAATTGATGGCGATCCCGCCCAAGCGCCCGGAAGGCGCGAGCCTCACCGGTTATTTCATGGCGGGCCTTACCGCGATGGTCGGCTTCTGGGCCACTTTGTCGCTGAACATTCCCGATTTCAGCCGCTACGCCAAAAGCCAGAAAGACCAGATCCTCGGGCAGATTTTCGGCCTGCCGCTGACCATGTTCCTGTTCGCCGCCCTCGGCGTGATCATGACCGCCGCGTCGGTGAAACTGGTGGGCGTCAGCGTGTCCGACCCGGTGACCCTGATCGGGCATATCCAGAGTCCGGTCTGGGTCGCTATTGCCATGGCGCTGATCATCATCGCGACCTTGTCCACCAACACGGCGGCAAACATTGTCTCGCCGACCAATGACTTCCAGAACATCGCGCCCAAGCTGATCAACCGCACCACGGCAGTGATCCTCACGGGGGTGGTGGGGCTGCTGTTGATGGGGCATGAATTGCTTAAAAAACTCGGGTTGATCGTTTCCGATGTGAGCCTGGAGACGGTGTATTCCAACTGGTTGCTGGGCTATTCCAGCCTGCTTGGCCCCATCGCCGGGATCATGGTGGTGGACTACTTCATCACCCGCAAACAGCAGCTTGACCTGGCGGGGCTCTACCGCGACGACGTGTACCCGGCATGGAACTGGAGCGGCTTTGTCGCCTTTGGCGTGCCGGTGGTGCTGACCTTGCTGTCGTTGGGCAGTGACGCGTTCAGCTGGTTCTACAGCTATGGCTGGTTTACCGGTTCGGCGTTGGGCGGGGTGTTGTATTACGGCTTGAATGCCAAGCGTGGTATCAGCCCGGTCACTGCTAAGTCACCGCTGTAACGGAAGTGGAATGCAATCCAAATGTGGGAGGGGGCTTGCCCCCGATTGCGGCGGGGCAGTCGCCCAGGCATTGGCTGAATGACTGCTATCGGGGGCAAGCCCCCTCCCACATTGGACCGTGTTCCACCTGTTCCACTTATAAAAAACCAGCCTGAGGAGATCCCCATGAACGCTGCCCTCGACGTTCTGCAATCGACCCATCAGCACATCAACCGCGACCGCTTGTGGCAGTCGCTGATGGACCTGGCCAAGCTCGGCGCCACCCCCAAAGGCGGCGTGTGTCGCCTGGCCCTTACCGACCTCGACCGCAAGGCCCGCGATCTGTTTGTGCAATGGTGCGAAGACGCCGGTTGCACGGTGACCGTCGATGGCATCGGCAATATCTTCGCGCGTCGCCCTGGCCGTAATCCCGACCTGCCGCCGGTGATGACCGGCAGCCATATCGACACCCAGCCCACGGGCGGCAAGTTCGACGGTTGCTTTGGCGTGTTGGCTGGCGTGGAAGTGCTGCGCACCCTCAATGATTTGAACGTGGAAACCGAAGCACCGCTGGAAGTGGTGGTGTGGACCAACGAGGAAGGCTCGCGCTTTCCGCCGTGCATGATGGGCTCCGGCGTGTTTGCCGAGAAATTCACCCTCGCCGATACCCTGGCCAAGGTCGATGCGGATGGCGTCAGCGTGGGTGATGCGCTGAATGCGATTGGCTACGCGGGCACCCGGCCTGAAAGTGGGCACAAGGTGGGTGCGTATTTCGAGGCGCATATCGAACAAGGGCCGATTCTGGAGGATGAGAAGAAAACCATCGGCGTGGTCCTTGGCGCCCTCGGGCAAAAATGGTTTGACCTGAAACTGCGCGGGGTTGAGGCGCATGCCGGGCCGACGCCGATGCACCTGCGCAAGGATGCCCTGGTGGGCGCAGCAGCGGTGGTGGCGGCGGTGAATGCGGCGGCGCTGGGACATCAGCCCCATGCCTGCGGGACCGTGGGCTGCCTGCAAGCGTACCCGGGATCGCGCAACGTGATTCCTGGCGAAGTGCGCATGACCCTGGACTTCCGTCACCTGGAACCGGCGCGGTTGGATTCGATGATTGCCCAGGTGCGCAAGGTGATTGATGACACCTGCGCCAAGCATGGCCTGAGCTTTGAAATGGAGCCCACTGCAGATTTCCCACCGCTGTATTTCGACAAAGGCTGCGTTGACGCCGTGCGCGATGCGGCGAACGGGCTGGGTTTGTCGAACATGGACATCGTCAGCGGGGCAGGGCATGACGCGATTTTCGTCGCAGAACTGGGCCCGGCGGGGATGATTTTTGTGCCGTGCGAGGGCGGTATCAGCCATAACGAAATCGAAAATGCCGCACCGGATGATTTGGCGGCGGGATGTGCGGTGTTGTTGCGTGCGATGGTGGCCGCTTCTGCTGCAATCGCCAGCGGCAAGCTCGCGGCCTGAAATGCGGGAAAAAAGTGTGGGAGGAGGCTTGCCTCCGATGGCAGTGTGTCAGTCAGCTCGTATCCAGCTGATACACCGTCATCGGGGGCAAGCCCCCTCCCACATTGACTGCTCGTTGGCGTTAGATCCAGATGGCATCCCACAATGGATAGTCGCCAATCTTGTTTACCAATCCTGCTCGCAATGGATTGGCCACCACATACCGAGCCATCTTCACCAAATCATCTTCCTTGCGCAGTGCTCGATCATGAAAGCTCTCTTGCCAAAGCCGGCCCTTGCGACCGCTCGCGCCGTTGACGGACCGCGTGCTTTTGGATTTCACCTGCCGCATCAGATCCGCCAGCGAGCCTTTGCGTAGTTCGATGAGCCAATGAAAGTGGTCCGGCATGATCACCCATGCCAGGGACTTCGCCAGCCCTTGGTACTGTACGAGGCGGAACTGCCAGACCACGAGGCGACCGAGATGGAAGTCGTGGAATATGGGGATGCGTTCGTGGGTGTTGGTGGTGATGAGGTAGATGCGGTTTGGTTCGCTGAAGCGACCGATGCGCAGGCGGTGTGAAGCGGGTGGATTTGCCATTCCCTGGCCTCTCTTCTTGAGTGTTTTGAGAGGCTAGATAAAGGGACAGGGGGTTGATGGACAGGCTTTTGGCAGGATGTGTCTGTAAGGGCGCCATCGGGGGCAAGCCCCCTCCCACCTTGGATCTGCGGCATTCATACAATGTGTGTCTGGCGCAGGACAGTGTGGGAGGGGCGGTGCGACGATTCGACTTGCCCCCGATAGCGGTATTTCATTCACTGCATTATTGACTGAGCTGCCGCTATCGGGAGCAATTCCCCTTTTTGCCAACCGCCGCCAAGTGCGGTCAAAAGTCCCACACTCGCCTGCAACTGCCGCGTCTGCACCGCCTGCAACGTTCGCTGCGCCTGCAACGCCGCTGTTTGCGCCGTCACCACATCCAGATAACTCACCGCCCCCGCCTGATAGCTGTTCATTGCCAGCGCCTGGGTGTGCTGCGCCGCATCCGCCGCCGCTTGTTCATCCTGGGCCTCCTGCTGCAAATCCCGCAGTTGCGCCAGGTTGTCTTCGACCTCGCGGATGGCCTTCAGCACCTGGCTGCGGTAGTGCGCGGAGGCTTCTTCAAACTCGCCTTCGGCCTGGCGTTCATTGGCGCTCAAGCGTCCGCCGTCGAAGATCGGCACATTCATCAGCGGCCCCAACGCCCAATAGCGATTGCCAGCGGACAGCAGGTTGCCAACGCCTTGAGTCTGCCCGCCAATCAGTCCGGTCAAACTGAAGTCCGGGTACCAGGCGGCCTTGGCCACGCCGATGTTGGCGTTGGCGGCAAACACTCGACGCTCTGCCGCCGCAATATCCGGGCGCCGTTGCAACAACTGGCTCGGCAGTTGTGATGGAATCGGCGGTAGCGCGATCAACTGCCGGCTGGGCGGCAGTGAAAAATCACTCGCCGCCACGCCCACCAGTTCTGCGATGGCATGCTCGGTAAGGTTACGTTGCCCCTGCACTTCGTCCCGCTGCGCCTTGGCCTCGGCCAGTTGGTTTTGCGCACGGGTCAGGTCCAGTTCCGACGCGATCTGACCTGCGTAACGACTGCGCGTCAGTTGCAGCGCCTGACTGTAATCCTCCAGCGAGTTATTGAGAATCCGGTCCTGTGCATCCAGCCCATTGAGCTGCACATACAGGGTCGCCAGTTGATGTTGCAGGCTCAGCCTTGCCACGGCCAGATCATCGCCGGACGCTTGCACCTGGGCATCACCCGCCGCGACCTGATTGCGGATTTTGCCCCACAGGTCCAGGTCGTAGCTCAGGGAGAAACCTGCGGTGTTGCTGTTGTACACCGAAGGCTGCGTCGTGCCCCGCAGCGGTCGCGAGTCCGATTGGCGTTGGCGCAACGGCTGCGCACTGGCGGTGATCTGCGGGAACAGCCCGGCATGCAATTGGCTGGCATAGGCCTGGGACGCATCGAAGTGCGCCAAGGCGGCCGCAAGGTCCGGGTTGGCCGTGAGCAGTTGCTGTTGCAGGTTATCCAGTTGCGCGTCGTGGTAGAGCGCCCACCCTTGTGGCGCCAGTTGATCGGACGGTTGCGCGCTGTGCCACGGGCCATCGCTGGTCTGTTCGCGGTAATTTGCAGGCAGGTCGATCGACGGCACTTTGTAGGTGGGCGCCATCGAGCAGCCTTGCAACGCCAGTAGCACCAGCGCCGCCAGTGGTTTAAGCCTTGGGCGCATGGGCACCTCCAGCGGCAACGGCCAGTTGCACGGCGTCGCCTTCGCGCAGGGCGTCGGGCGGATTGTCGATCACGCGGTCGGCAGGTTTCAGGCCCTGGTCAATCACCAGGCGTTCGCCCAGGTCGAGGCCGATGTGGATGGTTTGCAGGTGCACGTGGTTCTGTCCATCCAGTCGCGCGACTTGGGTGCCTTGGGCGCGGAAGATCAGCGCGCTGGCCGGGATACTGACGCCATGGGTGTCGGCCGGAATCGGCAGCGTGGCTTCGGCGTAATCACCGGGCAGCAACGCGTCGTCGGGGTTGTCCACCACGAACTGCGCGAGCAGGGTGCCGGAGCGGCGATCGATGGCGGTGGAGTCGCCAATCAGCCGCGCCTTGAAGTGCTCTCCAGGGTGTTCGGGCACGGTGAGCCGGGCTTCCAGGCCGGGGTGGATCACGGCCGCGTAGTTCTGCGGCACGGGGACGTAAAGGCGCAACTGGTGCGTATCAGCGATGTTGAACAACTCCGGATCGCTGTCGCTGTCGGCTTTGATCAACTGGCCGATATCGGTGTTACGTGCGGTGATGGTCCCGGCGAACGGCGCACGAATTGTCTTGTAGCTTTCCAGCGCCGACAGGCGTGCGTAGTCGGCAGCAGCGGCTTGGGCATTGGCGTTGGCGGCCGCGGCGTTGGAGGTTTTTTCATCGGCTTCCTGGCGCGACACGGAGTGGCTCGCCAGCAGATTGTGCCAGCGCGTCGCGGTGGTCGCCGCGAGGCGTGCGTTGGCCTGTTCCTGCACCAGGCGTGCGTGGGTTTGCGCCAGTTGTTGGTCGAGGTCCGGGCTGTCGATTTCGCCGAGAATTTGTCCGGCTTTGACTTGGCTGCCGATATCCGCCTTCCAGTCCTTGAGGTAACCGCTGACCCGCGCATGAATCGGCGCTTTGCTCCACGCCTCCAGGTGCGCAGGCAGGCGCAAGGTATCACCGGCCACGTTCCGTTGTGGTTGGAACACCCTCACTTGGGGAATGGCGGCGGTCTCGGTCCAGGCCGTCACCGATTGCTCGTGCAGCGTGCGGGCATGCAGGCCGTTGGCGACCAACACGGCGGCCAGGGTCAGGCCGCCGACACCCATGAGCATCAGGCGCTTGCGCGAGGGTTTTTGATCAGACGACATGTGGGGTTTCTCCTGCAACTGCGCGAGTAGGGTGACGCCCGTGGACAAGGCTGAAGACCACGGGAACAAACAACAGGGTGGCGACCGTGGCGAAGATCAAGCCACCGATCACCGCACGGCCCAGCGGCGCGTTTTGCTCCTCGGACAGCGCCAGGGGCAACATGCCGATGATCATCGCCAGGGCCGTCATGCACACCGGACGAAAGCGTGTGTAGCCGCCTTCCAATGCGGCTTTCAACGCATCGCCATGTTCGGCCAGGCGCTCACGGCAGAAACTCACCACCAGGATCGAGTTGGCGGTGGCCACGCCCATGCAGAGGATCGCGCCGGTCAAGGCGGGCACCGACAGCGAGGTGCCACTGAGGAACAGCATCCACACAATCCCCGCCAATGCTGCCGGCAACGCGGTGATGATCACGAACGGGTCGACCCAGGATTGGAAGTTGACCACGATCAGCAGATAGATCAGCACCACCGCCCCGAGCAGGCCGAAGCTCAGGCCGCTGAAGGCTTCATGCAGCGCGTCGATCTGCCCGTGCAGGCTGATCGTTGCGCCTTTGGGGCGCAGGGTCGCGGTGTCATCCAACACTTTTTGCACGTCGCGGGCCACGCCGCCGAGGTCGCGGCCTTGCACGTTGGCGTACAGGTCCAGGGTCGGTTCGATGTTGTAGTGGGTCACCACCGCCGAGCTTTGCACGCGAGAAATGGTCGCCACGCCGCCAAGGATTTGTGATTGGCCGTCGGCGCCGGTAACGGGGAGCGCTTCCAGCGACGGCAGGCTGTCGAGGCGGTATTGCGGGGTGGCGGCGACGATGGAGTACGACACGCCGTTGGCCGGATTGAGCCAGAAGGTCGGCGCGGTTTGCGAGCTGCCGGCCAGCGACGCGACCATGCTGTTGGTCACGTCGCGCTCGGTAATGCCCAGGCCGTTGGCGCGCAGGCGGTCGACATTCACTTGCAGCGACGGGTAGCCGGTGGACTGCTGGATACGCAGGTCGGCAATGCCCGGCACATGTTGCAGGCGGCGCTCAAGTTCTACGGCATACGCACGGTTTTCGGCATCGTTGCGCCCGGAGATTTTCACGTCCAGCGGGGCGGGTGCGCCGAAGTTAAGGATCTGGCTGCTGATGTCGGCGGGCAGAAAGGCGAAGTGGCTGCCGGGGAAACTTTGCGGCAGCGCTTCACGCAGTTTTTTCACGTAGTCGGCGGTGGGCGCGTGGTACTTTTTCAGGCTGACCTGGATGTCGCCATCCTGGGGGCCGATGGTGCCGCTGCTGCTGTAGGCCATGTCGATGCCGCTGAGCGGGATGCCGATATTGTCGACGATGGTGTCCAGTTCTTCGGCCGGGATCACTTCGCGGATCCGCGCTTCTATGCGATCGAAGGCGGCGGCACTTTCCTCGATACGCGTGCCCAGCGGCAGGCGCACGTGAAGGGCGAGGGCGCCGGCGTCGGTGGCCGGGAAGAAGTCCTGGCCCAGGCTTGGCAGCAGCAGGAACGACGCCAGCACGCAGGCCAGGAAGCCGATGATAAAGCGCTTGCGATGACCCAGTGCGAGGGTCAGCAGGCCGTGGTAAGTGTCACGGATGTTCGAAAAATGGCGCTCGAAACCCTGCTGGAAATTCAGCACTGCTTGCAGCGCACGATTACGTGGCTTGGTGTGCTGCTCGCCCTCATGGTGATTGATGAATTCATCTTCCGGATGATGCCCCGCACCTTGCTCCGGCGTGTGTGGCTTGAGCAGGAACATCGCCAGCGTCGGCACCAATGTGCGCGAGAGGACGAAGGAACTGGCCATGGCAAAAATCACCGCCAGGGCCATCGGCCGGAACAGGTAACCGGCGATGCCTTGCAGCATGAACATCGGCACGAACACGATGCAGATGCACAGCAGCGAGACAAACGCCGGGCCGACAATTTGCGCGGCGCCGTCGAGGATCGCGGTCTTCACCGCCTTGCCTTGTTCCAGGTGCCAGTTGATGTTCTCGATGGTCACCGTGGCGTCATCCACCAGAATCCCCACCGCCAGCGCGAGACCGCCGAGGGTCATGACGTTGAGGGTTTGCCCGCTGACAGCCAGCAATGCGATGGCCGAGAGCACTGCCAGGGGAATCGAGGCGGCAATGATCAGGGTCGAGCGCCAGCTGCCGAGGAACAGCAGGATCATTGCACTGGTCAGCAGTGCGGCGATGATGCCTTCCTGGGCCACGCTGCCCACCGATTGTTTGACGAATACCGAGGCGTCGCCCAGCAGTGAAGTCTTGAGCGACGGCGGCAGCGTCTCATTGATGCGCGGCAGCATTCCACGGATGCCGTCGATGATCGACAGGGTGGAGATGCTGCCGTTCTTCAGCGCCGGCATCAGCACGGCGCGATGGCCGTCGACACGCACGATGTTGGTCTGCGGGGGCGAACCGTCGCGCACGTGGGCGACCTGGCCGATGGTGATCAACGCGCCGTCGACGGTCTTGATCGGCAGGTCGTTGAGTTCATCGATGGCCTTGGGGCTGTTGTTGAGCAGGATTGTGTATTCGTTGGGGCCGAGCTTGGCGGTGCCCACCGGGATGATCTGGTTCTGCAGGGCCAGGGCATTGCCCACGTCCTGCGCCGACAGGCCTTTGGCCGCCAGCGCCTGCGGGTCAAGGTCGAGGGTAATCTGCCGCTGCTTGCCACCCATCGGCGTGGGCATCGCCAGGCCGGGCAGGGCGCTTAACGGCAGGCGGATATTGTTCTGCACCAGGTCGCGGATCCTGGCTTCCGACAGGCTCGGGCTGGAAAAGGCCATTTGCAGGATCGGCACCGTGGACGCGCTGTAGTTGAGGATCAGCGGCGGCGTGATGCCCGGTGGCATCTGCTTGAGTACGGTTTGTGACACGGCGGTCACTTGGGCATTGGCGGTGCGAATATCGACGCCGGGTTGGAAGAAGATTTTCACGATGCCCATGCCGGGCAGGGATTGCGATTCGATATGTTCGATGTCGTTGACGGTGGTGCTCAGGGAGCGTTCGTAGGTGTAGATCACCCGGCCGGCCATGGCGTCCGGCGACAAGCCGTTGTACTGCCAGACCACGGCGACCACAGGGATGCCGATATCGGGGAACACGTCCGTGGGGGTACGCAGGGCCGCCATCGGCCCGATGATGCAGATGAATATAGCCAACACGATAAACGTGTAGGGCTTTTGCAGTGCGGTCTTTACCAGCCCGAGCATGCGTGAACCTCCGAGGGAGCAGGATTGCAAACCCCGGCAGTCTTGCCCGACCCACCTAACACGCACCTTTCAGCCAGGTGAAGGAACATTTAGGTAACGGCTGAAGATCGTTTCATATGGATTCATTTGTTCTATACAGGGCTGCTGGCCAAGCTTGTCACCCATCGGACACATCGTCTTTTTGGAGCCCTGCCATGTCACTTAAACCACTGTTGTTGATCCCTGCTCTCGGTGCCGTATTGCTGCTGTCGGCGTGCGCCGGCCCAATCCCCAAGGCGGACCCGAGTGAGGCCTGGATTGGTCTGCGGGAGGAAGCGCCGAATGATTTGCTGGCCGAGCGCGTGGACGGCAAGCGCGTGGATGACGGGCGCTATTTCGAGGTGACGCCGGGGGACCATCGTCTGGACGTGACGCTTTACGAAGAGGAACCGGGCGACGACAACCAGCGGGACTGCCAGGGCCGTGTCGAGTACCAGGGCTTCAAGGCGGGTGAACACTACACACTGGTGGAGTCGAGCCTGGGCACGACCGTGCGCGCATCCTTGAAGGATGGCCACGGCAAGGAAGTCGCGGCGACTCAGGACTTCAATTGCATGCCTGGCTAGGCGTGGTGTGCCGCAGCCTTCAGCGGCTTGGCCGGTTTGACGTGGGGGTGATGGTGCCGACGGGTAATGCGTAACACCCCCCACAACATGGCGCCGGCTACCGCCAGCCAACCGCAGATCAACATCACAATCGTTGTTGCAAGGCTCATTCAGGCCTCCTTTTGCCCCGCAGGGGGCACACACAGTCTTCTCAATGGACAGTCTAGCTACCCGGCGGTTGCCTGCTATTGACCAATGGTCGTGTTCGTCCAACTTGTTTGCTCTATCCCAGGCGCCAGACCCCGGTTTTGGGCTATACCCGCGTGGCGTGGCGCCCTATGATCAGGACCCTTACCGGCAGTTGATCAAGAGAGTAAAAAATTGCGGTTACGGTCGAACGTTAAATCATCCCTGTTGCTGGCCTGCGCCATGGGCCTTGCGGCCTGTTCCGGGCATCCGTCGAAACTGCCGGGCTTGCCGGAGCGCGTCGAACTCAATGGTGTGCCGACCTTTCGCAGCGAGGCTTATCAGAGCGGTCCTACGGCGTTAGCCAGCATGCTGTCGCAACAAGGCATTGTCATGACACCGGGCTTGCTGGATAAACCGCTGCGGTTACCGGGCGGCGAAGCGGACCTGGAGCGCAACATGCAGGTGCTGGCCCGTGAGTACGGGCTGATGGTGTATCCGCTGGATGCCAGGCTGACGGCCGTACTGGCGCAGGTGGCGGCGGGTTATCCGGTGATGGCGCGCGTCGGCGGCGGGCTGTGGTCGGATGCGCACTATGTGGTCGTGGTGGGCTTCAATCAGCAGAAAAGCACGGTGTTGCTGCGCTCGGGCATGGACCGCCGCCTGTTGATGAGCTTCAGCGACTTTGAATCGAAGTGGGCAAGCGCGGGGCACTGGGCGATCCTCACCCAGCGTCCGAGCCAGTTGCCGGCGAATGTGGATACCCAGCGCTGGCGCGACGCGGCGAATGCGACGGCCCAGGCCGGGCAGGAACGGGCGGCGGCGCAGGCGCTCAAGGTGTTGTCAGAACGAAAGTAAAAAAAACGGCGCTCGATGCGCCGTTTTTTATGTGCGGGTTATCGACGCACTTCTGCCGCATTTGGGCGGCTCTTCAGATTCTTGTCGGCCTTGTAGCGCAGCGCGACATCCGGCACCGAGCCGCCTTTGCCGGTCTCGACCCAGCTGCGAATACGGCTGGCATCGGCAAAGTGGGTGAATTTGCCGAAGGCATCCAGGATCACCAGCGACACCGGGCGATTGCCCATGCTGGTCACCAATACCAGGCAATGGCCAGCCTGGTTGGTGAAGCCGGTCTTGGTCAGCTTGATGTCCCAGTTGGCGCGGTTGATCAGGTGGTCAGTGTTGGAGAAACCCAAGGTGTAGTTGGGCTTGCGGAACGCAACGGTCTTTTCCTTGGTAGTGCTCAACTGGCTGAGCAGCGGGTAGTGGCGTGCAGCCGCCAGCAGCTTGCTGAGGTCGCGGGCGGTGGACACGTTGTGGATCGACAGGCCGGTGGGTTCAACATAGTGAGTGCTGGTCATGCCCAGCGCCTTGGCCTTGGCGTTCATCGCCGCGATAAACGCCGGATAGCCGCCCGGATAATGGTGGGCCAGGCTGGCGGCGGCGCGGTTTTCCGAGGACATCAGGGCGATCAGCAGCATTTCCTTGCGGGGCATTTCGCTGCCGATTTTCACGCGGGAGAACACCCCTTTCATTTCTGGCGTGTCCTTGATGTTGATGTCGATGTACTCGTCCATGTTCTGCTTGGCTTCAAGCACGATCAGGCCGGTCATCAGCTTGCTCACCGACGCAATCGGCACCACCACGTCGGGGTTGCTGGCGTAGATGACTTTATTGGTTTGCAGGTCGACCAGCATGGCGCTGCCGGACGCGATCTGCAGTTTGGACGGATCGCGCGGTGCCTGGGTGGATTCGGCGGCGTGCGCAAAGGTGCCTGTGAAAGCAAAAAATAGGCTGACGATAGAAAGACGAATTTTCACGCGGATGAACTCGCTAAAAAGTAGGAAATACCGTTGAGTAACGGTTTTTTTGATAAATGCCGTTACATTTTAGGAGTATGGATCAGAAAGTGATAGAGAGCCTTTAAATAAAGGCTCTAAGCCGATGATTGGTCAGGCTTGTACCAATCATCGCTTGCTCAAGCTTTCCGACCTTTGACCAGTCAGTGGTTGACGATAGCCATTTTGCGTAAGTCGTCAGCAACATCTGGACGCTGTGGCCAAGTTGGCCAGCGATAAACGCGGGGTTCATGCCTGCCATTAGACACATGGTTGCATAGGTGTGTCGGCAGTTTTACTGCGGTCTACGTCGTAGACCAAGCGCCGTCAACACCTTGCTGAACTGGTCGCCCTTCTGGGATGGCCGGCAGATGAATTCAGATCCACCCGATGGCGGAAACACGTACTGCGATTTCGTTTTGATTCTGCGCTGCTGTAGCGATCGATCATCTTCCATCTGCTTGGCGTGCCGCAAGGCATTCAACGCTCGACTATTGAGCACACTGTTCTGGCGTCCTTCGTCTTGGTGCGCTCCTCTACTTCCCCATCCACAACGATCCGGCAGACGTGTGCAGTGCGCGCGTCCATGTCAATCTCATCCCAGCGCAATGCCGCTATCTCTCCTGTCCCCATCCCGCTGAAAAAAGCAAATTCAAAGTGCGTAGCAAATATCCGCATGGCTGGTTTTTTGAAATTCGCGTACATCCATTCGATGATTGCGGCTGCTTCATCTCCGGAAAAAGAGTCAACCTGCTTTTTTTGATTTCTTCGGTAGCTTGATCGGCGTCGCCGGGTTGCGATCGATCAACTCATCTTGCACGGCAGACTTCAGTAGTGAAGTGACCCGCGCTATCGACTCGCGCTTATCCGATACAGCACAGCTAATCCGCGACAGGGGAAAGCGGAGGTCACCGGCGAGCTAGCGATCATGAATTGGTAAGGGGGCAATCAGGGTAATGGCATATCTGGCCGCAGTTGCCTGCGGCGAGGTTCCTGTCTGAAAACGGATAATCAGACGAGGGGTAGCATCATCGCTATCGGTGATAGCTGGGGACTGCGAAGGAATCCAGCCTTTTCGTAAAGACCCACGAGATTTTCGTTTAGCGGGTGCACTACGAGGGCGGTTGACGCGACTGCTTCAGATGCGGCGAGGGAACGCAGAACAGCATCTTGAATGAGGTCCAGCGACAAGCCTTGGCCTTGGAGCGTCTTACAAACTCCCATGCGGCCCAGAATGGTAATGGGGTGCTGGTCTGGGGAGTTGCGCTGCGCCTTTTTGGGAACAACGTCTGCCCGCATGATGGTCCCGTTCGAGAGCGTGTAATAACCCACTACCACTTTGGAGCCTTTCAGGCAGGTGACTAGAACGGTGGCAGTCTTGGCGAGCTGGGCTTTGACTGCCTTTTTCTTCAAAAACTCGTTTATAGAGTCTTCACCACAGTCGAACTGGTCAACATTGTGATGTTCATTAAGCTTCTCCGGCTGGCTTAGCTCCAGCGGGTCGGCCTGTTCAACAATTTCTGTAGCCATGCGTTACTCCTTACGGGGTTGTTCTGTAAGGCTTGCTCAAAGGCGTCAAAATCATTATCGGCAAGGACGAACAGACGCTGATCCAGGATTACTTCCTCTGCTTTTTTACAAGCAGCATCTAGGATAAAGCTGGTCCGATCGCTTCCCGACATGGCTGCGGCCACATCGATCAAGTCTCGTTTTTTAAAGTCGACCCTCATATTGATTGGGACGGGTTTGGTTTTATCTGGGGCAGCGGATACAGACGGCATGCTATGTGTAGTCATGATTGAGTCCTGTTTAACCTTGTGATGTGTGGGTTTACCTCCTGAAATTATTTTGTGGTGAATCGGCTGGTCTGGAGATTCATGGATGTTTCCTCTAAGTGTGGGAGTACCACTGGAAAGGTTGGTGGGAGTGCCACCGGAACGCCGTAATGCACGGCACAGGCAGATCAGCGCCTGTGAGCGCATCATAGTTCTTCGTGTATCTGTTGTCTATACGTAAGGCAGATGCATACACAGGCTGGTAGGGGCACGCGAAAGGGTATCCGTGGTAGGCATTTGCTCTCATTCGCGAGGGCGTACGAAGTAATTGAGATTTGCCGGTTGTGCGATTTGAGGCGACTAGCTGTAACTGGTTTTGAGATAGTGTTCGGTAGGAAGAACGCCAGGGGGGGGTAAGTGCAATCAGTTTGCCTGCATTGCTGGCATCTTTGCGGTAGCCTCGAGAAATTAATCAAACATGCGAGTAATGGCTATGGCAAAGGCGTTGTACGGGGTTTACTTCATTTTCACTCTGGGAATCGTCGGAATGGGGTATTCATTTTTCTCCGCGTCTCATGACGTAGAGCAGGACACTCTCGCGTGCTTGAAGCTACCGCAGATCGAGATGGGTAAATGCATGGATCTCATGAGCCTGCGAGCCACCAATCTTCGTAAGGCTGCCGGGTTTTGACTGGCCAAAACTGAAAAGTTTTGTAGCTGTGTGCAATGCTAAGTTATTGATTCTTGTAGGGTTAAATAGTGCTTTTTGTACCTGTTTGAAATGGTGTATTTCCCTTTTTAGATCAATCGGTTACGGATGTTCCTGGGGCGCCTTGATATGGTGGTGCTCATGGTGAGATAGGCCGGCTGTGCGATGGGCTTTATCTTTGGTGCGTCTGGCGGATGACGCTCTCAAACTCGTCCTCTGCTTTGTGAAGCGAAGCTCGGGCAGACAGCCAGGCATCTAAATCTTCTATGGTGGGTGCTGGCTTGTCTTGGATCAGCTCCCATTGTTCGCAGTGGTGATCATAGGCAAGGTTTGCTTTCTCCCTGGCGCGATCAAGGTATTTAGAAATGATTGGCATGCTTGTATTCCTTACTTGGTGAGGTAGGTTTTAAGTCCTTTGGCTGATGGCCGGGATCGTCGCAGCTTGTACCAATTCTTGTACCACTGATCGTGCTTTGCTGTCGTATCGTGGGTTTTCGAAAGTAGGAAAGCCCCACACTTACTGGGTCTGACCGCATTGGAAAACTTACGAATACCCAAAATTAATATTAGGAGTATGGACGATGGACTGTCGAATGTTCTTCTAAAACCAGACGAAAGTGCTTAAAAACTAAGAAAAAACAGGTTTTTTTCGGGCAATAAAAAGCCCTGCGATAAAGCAGGGCTTTTTCAGTACGCTTGGTTATTAATCGTGCAGGGTTTCTGCGGCGTACAGGGTGTTTTCCAGCAGGCAGGCACGGGTCATCGGGCCAACGCCGCCTGGCACCGGGGTGATCCAGCCGGCGCGGGGCAGGGCAGTTTCGTACACCACGTCGCCTACCAGCTTGCCGTCTTCCTGGCGGTTGATGCCCACGTCGATAACAATGGCGCCTTCCTTGATCCACTCACCCTTGACCAGGCCCGGCTTGCCGGCGGCCACGACGACCAGGTCGGCGCGGCCAACGTGGCCGGCCAGATCCTTGGTGAAGCGGTGGGTCACGGTCACGGTGCAGCCGGCCAGCAGCAATTCCATGGCCATTGGGCGGCCGACGATGTTGGAGGCGCCCACGACCACGGCGTCCAGGCCATAGAGGTCGACACCGGTGCTTTCCAGCAGGGTCATGATGCCTTTTGGTGTGCACGGGCGCAGCAGCGGGATGCGCTGGGCCAGGCGGCCGACGTTATAAGGGTGGAAACCGTCGACGTCTTTGTCCGGGCGGATGCGCTCCAGCAACTTGGACGCGTCCAGGTGCTCGGGCAGTGGCAGTTGCAGGAGGATGCCGTCGATCGCCGGGTTGTCGTTGAGGCCATCGATCAGGTCGGTGAGCGCCTCTTGGGTGGTGGCGGCAGGCAGGTCGTAGGCCTTGGATATAAAGCCGACCTCTTCACAGTCTTTACGCTTGTGCGAGACATAAACCTGAGAGGCAGGATCGCTGCCGACCAGGATCACCGCGAGGCCCGGCGTGCGCAGGCCTTGCTGGC
>Ga0308161_1001431_pt1 | contig 28712 bp, 19 predicted proteins | sample PhyFR2_FD_201034 | JGI IMG/M metagenome (GOLD analysis project Ga0308161, IMG submission 201034) | Phyllosphere microbial communities from UC Gill Tract Community Farm, Albany, California, United States - DLSLF.R2 | ecosystem: Host-associated > Plants > Phyllosphere > Unclassified | place: USA...
GCCGGCGCCGCAGCCGCGCAGGCCGCGCTCGACTGGACCGTCGCCTACACGAAGGACCGCGAGGCGTTCGGCGAGCGGATCATCGACTTCCAGAACACCCGCTTCAAGATCGCGGACATGGCGACGACGGTCGACGCGCTCTGGGCATACGTCGACCGCGCGCTGCTGGCCTATTCGCAGGGGAAGCTCTCGGCCGAGGAGGCCGCGAAGGTGAAGTTCTGGGCGACCGAGCGCGAGTGGGAAGTGCTCGACACCGGCGTGCAGCTGCACGGTGGCTACGGCTACATCACCGAGTACCCGATCGCGCGCGCCTTCCTCGACGCCCGCGTGCACCGCATCTACGGCGGCACGAACGAGATCATGCGTGAGATCGTCGGCCGTCAGATCGCCGGCAAGCGCTGACGCAGATCACGAGAGGGGCCCCGGATGCCAGCATCCGGGGCCCCTCTGCGTCGCGGTCGGTCGGCCGTCGGAGCGGGGCGGTCCTGTGCCCCGGGCATGGCTTCGGAGGGGGCGGTTCTGTGCCCCGGGCATGGCTTCGGAGGGGGCGGTTCTGTGTCCTGGGCACGGTTTCGGAGGCAGGAGAGACGCGCCGGGGTCGGAGGTCGGAGGTCGGCGAACGGCGCGCCTCGCGCCGGCATCCGAAACTGTGCCCGGCCGGGGCGACCAGGATCGGACAGGAGGACCGGATCGGACAGGACGACCGGATCTGGAGCGGAGGACCGGACTCCGGGCCGGCGAGACCAGAGTCTGAACAGGGCGACCCGGGTCCGGCCAGGGTCTGTCAGCGCGGCAGGCGACCGCCGACACCCGCGCGTCGCAGCCGGTCGGCGATCACGATCCCGAGCGCTGTGCCGCCGAGGCAGCTCGCGAGCGTGATCGCGAAGAACGTGATCTGCAGGCCGAGGTCGAACGTCCCCAGGTTGAACGACGTCCAGGCGAGGATCGGGTAGACGATGCCGACGATCGCCGCGCCGAGGTAGTGCATCCAGGTTCCCCAGTAGCGCCACAGCACGAACAGGAACGGAAGCTCGGTGAACGCCGCCCACCAGAGGTTCGTGGCCACGCTGCTGAACCCGTAACCCGAGAACGGCACGATGACGAGCCCGGCGAGGAGCCCCACCAGCAGGCCGACCGCGGGGCGTCGCAGCAGACGCAGGGCGATCACCGACGGCAGCAGCCACAACCCGGCCAGCGCCACGCTGGCGAACGGGACGCCGAGGAACAGGACCGTCGAGATCCAGTTGGCGGGCGCGAGCAGGATGCCGCCGGCCACCCCGAGCGCCGCGCAGGTGAGCAGAATCGCGGTCGGCAGACGGAAGCGCGAGCGGCCGACGCCGCTGCGGGGTCGATTCTGCACCGCGGAGGGCGATTCCGGGTGCGTTTCTGACCCCGCACCGGGTGCCGGGTGCGTTTCTGACCCCGCACCGGCGGCCGACGCGTTCGCGTGGGGGTTCGGGCGTGAGGCATCCGTCCCGCTCATGCGCGGGGCTCCGCCGACGCGTCCCGTGCGGTCTTCGACGCGGGGGAGCCTGCGCTGATCTTCCAGTAACCGCAGAAGCTCACGCTGTTCTTGTCGACCCCACGCTCGCCGACCAGGTGCTTGCGGGCGCCCGAGGCGAGCGACTGCTCGCCTGCGGCGTAGGCGTGGAACGGGGCCGCGGGCAGCTCCAGATCGCTCAACCGGCCGAGGGCGAAAGTCCCGGGTGCGAACTCGTGCGGGCGCACGAGCCAGACGATGTCGACTCCCTGCGGATGCGGGAACGGGAGCGCATCCCCCTCGGAGGGCACCTCGATGAGAGCGGTGCCCGTGGCGTCATCGGGCAGCGAGGCGCAGATCGAGGCGATCGCGGGAAGAGCCGTCTCATCGCCCACCAGCACCACCCGCTCGGTTCCGCGCTGCGGGTTGAACGTGATCCCCTCGTCGAGGATCAGCACGGGCTCGCCGGTCTCGCAGGTCTCGGCCCACTGCGAAGCGGGTCCGGCCGTGCCGTCTTCAGCCGACCCGTGCAGCACGAAGTCGACGTCGATCTCGGGCCCCGCGCCCTCCGATGCGGGGCGATACGCGCGCACACTGTAGTTGCGCATGACCGGGCGCTCGCCGCTGGGGATGCGCAGGAATCGGAGGTATCCGAGCAGGCTGTTCGCCTTGGCGGGCACACGGTCGAGCCCGGCCTCGCCCCCGATCGGCAGGAACAGCCGGAACCACTGATCGAAGCCCATGGGCCGGAACTTCTCGATCTCGCCACCACCGAGAGTCACCCGCATCCAGTGCGGCGAGAGGCGTTCGGTGCGCAGCACCTCGAGGTGGATGACCTCGGACGACTCGGGCTTGACCATTTTGCTGAACGCCATGCGCATACCTTTCAGGGAAGCTGCCAGGGGAAGAAGATCACGAGGATCGCGGCGGACGCGGCGAGGCAGCATCCGATGAAGACTGCGTCGCGCAGGCGGAACGGCACCAGGTGGCGCTCGGTGCGCGAGGCATGCGCGCCGAAGGCGCGGGAGTCCATGGCGAGAGCGACACGTTCCGCATGCCGGATCGCTCCCGCCAGCAGCGGCACGATGTACCCCCACCCCCGGGCCATGCGCGCGAACGGTCCGCTGCCGCCGTGATGGCCGCGCACGCGGTGCGCGGCGCGGATCACCGACAGCTCGTGCCCGAAACGCGGAACGAAGCGGAACGCGGCGAGCGCCGTGTACCCGATCCGATACGGCACTCGCAGCTGCTGCACGCTCGCCCGCACGAGATCGGGGCCCGTGGTGGTGAGTCCTCCGATCAGCGCCAGCGCGATGATCGAGCCGAGGCGCAGGGCGGTGGCGGCGCCGATCGCGAGGGCTCCCTGGAACAGCGTCCAGTCGCCGATCCGAGCGACCACGGGGGTGTGGGCGACGAGAGCAGGGTCTACCCAGAGGGAGAAGCCGAGCGCGATCGCGACCATCCCGACCGGCAGGGCGAGGAACAGCAGGGCCGCGCTGCGCGCCGTGAGTCGCGCTCCGACGACGATCAGGATCAGCGAGAGCAGCAGGAAGGCCGCCGGCGTCGCGAGGTCGCGCACGAAGATCAGCACCACCATCGCGGGGGCGACTCCGGCGACCTTCGCGAGCGGGTTCAGGGCGTGGAGGAACCGGCGGGGCGAGGGCTCGGCCACCGCGGCGTACGGGTCGATCGTCTGCGCGCTCATGCGAGCGCCTGCCCTGCTGCGGCGAGCACCCGCTGGAGGGCCGGGAGGCGGAGCCCGGCGTCGACGAACGGACGCTCGTCGCGGAAGAGGTCGGCGGTGCGACCGGCGGCATGCACGCGTCCGTCGGCGAGGATCACGGTGTGCGAGGCGTGCGCGGCGACGAGCGCGAGATCGTGGGTGACGATGAGAATCGTGGTGCCCTCGTCGCGCAGGTCGTGCAGCAGCGCGAGGAGTTCGGATGCGCGTGCGCGGTCCTGTCCGAAGGTCGGCTCGTCGAGGGCGAGCACCCGCGGGCGCGTGATGAGCGCGGTACCGACCGACAGGCGACGCTTCTCTCCTCCCGAGAGCAGGAAGGGGTGCACGTGCGCCTTGGCTTCGAGGCCGAACCGCTCGAGCATGGCGTCGACCCGCGCGGTGACCTCGGCATCCGAGGTGCGTCGCAGTCGGAGGCCGTGCGCGAGCTCGTCGAAGACGGTGTGCGCGATGAACTGGTGCTCGGGGTTCTGGAAGACGAAGCCGATGCGGCTCGCGAGCTCCCCGGGCGACGCGGACCCCGGATCCATCCCGTCGACCGACACCTGCCGTCGCGGGGGCGGCACGACTCCGGCGAGCGCCTGCAGCAGCGTGGTCTTGCCCGCGCCGTTCGCCCCGACGATCGCGGTGAGGGTTCCAGGGGCGATGTCGAGGTCGAGACCGTGCAGGATCTCGGTGCGGTGGCGGCGGACGGTCAGCCCCCGGGCGCGGATGATCGGGGTGGGGGCGGCGCCTGTGGGTCGTGCGGTCTGCAGGGTCGAGGCACGGATGTCGGGTCGATCCATGGGTGTCGGTCCTGCATCCGTGCCAGGATCCTGCAGACGGCCGGTCGGGGTCGGAGATGCAGAGTCCGGCCGCTCCGAGGCGAGCGCCGCGGCGAGCTGCGCGGGCGTGAGCGGAAGCTCCGCGAACTGCGCGCCGGCGTCACGCATCCGCAGCGCCGCCAGCGTGGCCGCGGGGAGCCACACGCCCATCGCGACGAGCTCGTCGGCGTGGCTGCGGATGATCTCGTCGGCCGGCCCGTCGAACGCGACACGGCCCCGGGCATCGAGCACGATCGTGCGGGTCACGAACCCCATCGCCGCGTCGAGGTTGTGCTCGACGAGCAGGATCGCCCTGTCGCCCGCGGCGATCACGTCGGTCAGTGCGGCGTACACGTCGTCGATGCCCTGCGGGTCGAGGTTGGCGGTCGGCTCGTCGAGCACGATCAACGGGGATCCCATCGCCAGGGCGCAGGCGATCGCGAGACGCTGACGTCCACCGCCGGAGAGGCGGTCGGGGTTCTCGTCGCGGCGCTCCCAGAGGCAGACGCGTCGGAGCGCGTCCTCGGTGCGGCGGTGCACCTCGTCGAGGGGGAGCAGAAGGTTCTCGGGGCCGAACGCGACCTCGTCGTAGCCGGTGCCGGTGACGATCTGCGCATCCGGATCCTGGAACACCATCGCCACGCGCGTGCTCAGCGAGGCGGTCGGGGTGTCGGCGGTGTCGAGTCCGCCGGCCACGACCACGCCCGACATGGTCGCGGGGACGGCATGCGGGATGAGCCCGTTGAGGGCGAGCGTGAGTGTGGATTTGCCCGATCCCGACGGGCCGAGCAGCAGCACGACCTCGCCGGGGTGGATGTCGAAGGAGACGTCTGCGGGGGAGGGGTGCGCGGCATCCGCGTGCGTGACCGAGAGGTCACGCACGCTCAGCAGGGGCGCAGAGGAGCGCACGGCATCACCCCGGTTCAGCGGATCGATTCAGCTCTAACTTAGCTGAGCCTAACCTGATTTACTGCGCCGGGAAAGCGCAGGGAAGAGCACCGGGAAAAGCATCGGAAGCAGCATCGGGACAGCGCCCGCACCCGTCGCCGCGGCAGGGGCCCGGACGACGGATCAGCGCCGGGAGACGCCCGCGCGGCTCAGAGCCGTGCCGATCGCGAGGCCGACGGCCGTCCAGACGATCGGTCCGAGCACCGAGATCACCAGGTAGGCGATCTGCGCCCAGAGCGGCATCACGGCGAGGTGCGCCGCGAAGAACACCACGACCGCGACGATCACGCCGATCACGCCCGCCGACAGGAAGAAGCGCCACGCGCCCCAGGAGCGGTAGCGGGTGAGCGCGGCGATGCCCTCCTGGATCGCGCCGAAGAGCAGGGCGGTGCCGATGAAGCGCAGCGTCCAGGCCGGGTTGAACGCGCTCGAGATGAGAGCCGCGATCACGTGCGTGACGAGAGCCACGAACGGACGCCGCAGCACCTCCTGCGCGATGATCCCCGGCAGCACGTGCGACCCGAGCACCAGCCCGTAGAGGAAGGCCGGCCCTGCGAGGACGGGGAGCGTGATCCAGCCGGCGATTCCTCCGAGGATGCCCGTCGCGACGCCGATCGCGGCGCAGACGAGCAGCACGCGAGTCGTCAGGACGGGGGAGGATGCCACACCTCCAGCCTACTTGCGGGTCGAGGGGTCCGCGGCGGCGGGCGCCGGGGAAAACGTCCGCAGCGGCATCCGTTCGTCGCGTCGTCCGCGCCGTTCGTCGCATGTCCCGCGTCTCGGGCCGGTGGACGACGCGGATGCTTCCTAGCGTGGGGGAACGCAAAGACGCGCACCCCGAGGAGACCTCCATGACTGCATCTTCGTCGCATCGCCGCGGCGGTACCGGCCGCGATCGCGACGGTCGGCACGGCGACACCGCGATCACCACCGACCCCTCCCTGCCTCCGGTCGCCCTGGCCGACGAGCACCACGAGAAGGCCGCCCGCTGGACCTGGCCCAAGGTCGTCCTCTGGTCGGCGATCGCCCTGCTCGGCGCGGTCGCCTGGACGATGCTCGCGATCGTGCGCGGCGAGACAGTGAACGCGATCTGGTTCGTGTTCGCCGCCGTCTGCACCTACCTGATCGGCTACCGGTTCTACTCCAAGGTGATCGAGAAGTACATCACCCGGCCCGATGACCGTCGGGCGACGCCCGCCGAGGTCAGGCAGGACGGCAAGGACTACGTCCCCACCGACCGCCGTGTGCTGTACGGACACCACTTCGCCGCCATCGCCGGCGCCGGCCCGCTCGTCGGCCCGGTCCTCGCCGCGCAGATGGGCTACCTCCCCGGCACGATCTGGATCATCGTCGGCGTCGTGCTCGCGGGTGCCGTGCAGGACTACACCGTGCTGTTCTTCTCGATGCGTCGCGGCGGCCGCACGATCGGCCAGATGGCGCGGCAGGAACTCGGCAGGATCGGCGGGACCGCGGCGATCGTCGCCTCGCTGCTGATCATGCTCATCATCGTCGCGATCCTCGCCCTCGTCGTCGTGAACGCGCTCGGCGAGAGCCCCTGGGGCGTGTTCTCGGTGACGATGACGATCCCCATCGCCATCTTCATGGGCGTCTACCTGCGCTACCTGCGCCCGGGCAAGGTCACCGAGGTGTCGCTCATCGGCTTCGCTCTGCTGATGGCCGCCATCATCGGCGGCGGCTGGGTCGCCGGCACCGAGTGGGGCCAGGCGATCTTCCACCTCGACCGCACCACCATCGCGTGGGGCATCATCGTCTACGGCTTCATCGCCGCCGTCCTTCCGGTGTGGCTGCTGCTCGCTCCGCGCGACTACCTGTCGACCTTCATGAAGATCGGCGTCATCGTCATGCTCGCCGGCGCGATCGTGCTCGTGCGCCCCGAGATCACGGTGCCGGCCGTCAGCGTCTTCGGCGAGAACGGGATGGGGCCGGTGTTCGCCGGTCCGCTCTTCCCGTTCCTGTTCGTGACGATCGCCTGCGGAGCCCTCTCGGGCTTCCATGCACTGATCGCGTCGGGCACCACCCCGAAGCTCGTCGAGAAGGAGCGCCAGACGCGCTTCATCGGCTACGGCGGGATGCTGATGGAGTCCTTCGTCGCGATCATGGCCCTCGTCGCCGCGATCTCGATCGACCAGGGCATCTACTTCGCGATGAACGCGCCCACCGCGGCGACCGGAGGCACGGTCGAAGGGGCCGTCGCCTTCGTCAACTCGCTCGGGCTCACGGGGGTCAACCTCACACCCGAGATGCTCACCGGCACCGCGCAGGCGGTCGGCGAAGAGTCCATCGTCTCGCGCACCGGCGGCGCGCCGACCCTGGCGCTCGGTCTCGCCCACATCATGCAGCAGGCCCTCGGCGGGCAGGCGCTCATGGCGTTCTGGTACCACTTCGCGATCATGTTCGAGGCGCTGTTCATCCTCACCGCAGTGGATGCCGGCACCCGCGTCGCCCGCTTCATGCTGCAGGACTCGATCGGCGCCTGGTTCCCGAAGTTCCGTGACGTCTCCTGGCGCCCCGGAGTCTGGATCTGCACCGCGATCATGGTGGCCGGCTGGGGAGCGATCCTCATCCTCGGCGTCACCGACCCGCTCGGCGGCATCAACACGTTCTTCCCGCTGTTCGGCATCGCGAACCAGCTGCTCGCCGCGATCGCGCTCGCCGTGGTGATGGCCATCGTCGCCAAGCGCGGCAAGAGCTACATCAAGTGGCTGTGGATCATCGGGCTGCCGCTCGCGTTCACCGCCGTGGTGACGATCACCGCGTCGCTGTACAAGATCGCCTCCCCCGTGCCGGCCATCGGCTACTGGGCGAACCACTTCCGCTACGTCGCGGCGCGCGACAGCGGCGACACGTCGCTGGGCGCCCCCGAGGTGCTCGAGGCCGTCATCCGCAACACCGCCGTGCAGGGCACCCTGTCGATCATCTTCGTCACCCTGGCGATCATCGTCATGGTCGCCGCGGTGGTCGTCACGGTCAAGGCCATCCGCAACGGCGGCGGCGAGAACACCGAAGAGACGCCGGTCGCCTCGCGGCGGTTCGCCCCGGCCGGATTCCTCCCGAGCCCGGCCGAACGCGAACTGGAGAAGGAGTGGGAGCCGATCCTCGCCGACGAGCGCTCGACGTCGGGGCACTGAGATGGCCGACATCGTGAACCGGTCGGATGCTGCGACCACCCCTCTACGGACGCTGCTCGGCGCCGTGGGGCGGGTGGGCCGCGGCATCCGCTGGTACATCACCACCCTGATGGGTGACAGCGCCTATGCGACGTATGTCGCCCACCATCAGCGGCAGCATCCGGGGGAGCCGCCGATGACCGAACGCCAGTTCTGGCGGCAGCGGATGGACGAGCAGGACCGCAACCCGGGTGCGCGCTGCTGCTGACGGTGCGCCCTTCGTCTCGTCGCTGCGCTCCTCGCTCAGGGGGCGGGGAGTCTGCCGCTCCCTGAGCGAGCGGAGCGAGACGAAGGGCGTTCTACACGGAGGGGCGCGCTGGGGTGGCGAGGGCGCTCCTCGCTCAGGGGGCGGAGGGGGGCGGAGCCGGACGCGCGGATCTAGGCTGAGGGCATGAACGACGTCGTCCTCGCCGCGGTCCTCGGCGTGGTCGGCGGCATCGTGCTCTCGGTGCTCCTGCTGCTCGCGCGGCGTCTCGCCCGCGGGTCGGCCGACCTCGGCAGCGACGCCGAGCGAGCGGCACTGCAGGCGCTGCATCAGGCGAGCCTCGCGGCCCCGCATCTGCGCGCGGGGCTCGCCGGCCCCGATGTCGTCAAGGCCGCCAGGCATCTGCGGGTGCTGCTGGGCAGCGCGGCCGTCGCGATCGTCGGCGACGATGACGCCCTGTCGGTCGACGGGGCGTCCGAGGGGCTGGAGCCGGCCGCCGTGCGCATCGCCCGGCAGGTGCGCAGCTCGGGCCGGAGACAGGTCTTCCGCTCACCGGACGGCCGGGCCGACGACCTCGAAGGCGTGGGCGCGCCGATCGTCGTCGACGGGCAGATCATCGGGGTGGTCGTCGCCTTCGCGTCGCCGGTGGGTGCCGCTCTCGTGCGCGCGGCGCAGGAGGTCGCGGACTGGTGCGCCGCTCAGGTCGAGCTGGGCAGCCTCGACGCCTCGCGCACCCAGCTGGCCGAAGCCGAGCTGCGCTCGCTCCGCGCGCAGATCTCGCCGCACTTCATCTACAACGCGCTGACTGCGATCGCGTCGTTCATCCACACCGATCCGATGCGCGCGCGCGACCTGGTGCTCGAGTTCGCCGACTTCACCCGGTACTCGTTCCGGCGGCAGGGGGAGTTCACGACGCTCGCGGAGGAGCTCGGCAGCATCCACTCCTTCCTCGAGCTCGAGCGCGCCCGGTTCGGGGAACGCCTGCGGGTCACCCTGCGGATCGCGCCGGAGACCCTCGCGACCGTCATCCCGTTCCTCTCGGTGCAGCCGCTGGTCGAGAACGCCGTGCGTCACGGCATCGAACCGGGGGAGGGCGGCGGGGAGATCCGCATCGTCTCACGCGATGGCGGGACGCACACCGAAGTGACCGTCGAGGACGACGGCGTGGGCATGGACCCCGACGGGCTGCTCGCCACTCTCACCGCGGCCGACGACGGGCTGCATGTGGGGCTGCGCAACGTCGACACCCGGCTGCGCCAGCTGTACGGCCCCGACGGCGGCCTCGTCGTCGAGACGAACACGGGCGCGGGTACCCTGGTGCGCATGCGGGTGCCGAAGTCGCAGCCGCAGCACGACCCGGACAACGACTGAGACTTCGATGACGACCGAGGTGCGAATGATCGACGTGCTCGTCGCCGACGACGAGAAGCCCGCTCTCGACGAGCTCGTGCACCTGCTGCGCCTCGACCCGCGCATCGGCGAGGTGCTCACCGCGACCTCGGGTGTCGACGCGCTTCGTCTGCTCTCGCAGCGCGCCGTGCGCATCGCGTTCCTCGACATCCACATGCCGGGTCTGCGGGGAACCGAGCTCGCCCGCTCGCTGCTCACCCTCGCGACGCCGCCGGCGGTCGTGTTCGTCACGGCCGACGAGGCCCGCGCGGTCGAGGCCTTCGAGCTGCGCGCCGCCGACTACCTGCTCAAACCCGTGCGCATCGAGCGACTGCGCCGCGCCATCGACCGCGTGATCGATCTGGGCGAGGTCGCCGCCCCCGCCGACGATGAGACGCTGCCGGTGACGGTGGGGTCGGCGGTGCGCTTCGTCCGGCGCAGCGAGGTGCGCTGGGTGCAGGCGCAGGGGGACTACTCGCGGCTGCACACCGCCGACGGGGGACACCTCGTGCGCATCCCGATCTCGGAGCTGGAATCGAGGTGGGCGGATGCCGGCTTCCTGCGCATCCACCGCTCGACCCTCGTCCGTTCGGCGGCGGTGACCGAGGCGCGGCTGTCGGGGGCAGATCCTGCGGTCGTGGTGGATGCCGCGGTACTTCCCGTGAGCAGGCGTCTGGTGCCGACGGTGCGCGATGCCCTGCTGCGGGTGGAGGACGCGCGGTGAGCGAGACGCCGAAGCGCGTGCGGGTGACCGCGCACGCTCCGACACGGGGTGCGGCGCCGTCGACGCGCGGCATCGCGTTGCCCGGTTCGCCGGTCGACGAGGCGGAGGCGGTGTTCGTCCGCGCGCTGATGCGCAGCCAGCTGCGGCTCGCGCTCGGCACGGTCGCGGGCTTCGTACTGGTGGTGATCGCGCTGACCCTGGCCATCGCCCTGATCCCCGAGATCGATCGATTCGTGGTGTGGGGGCTGCCGCTGTCGTGGCTGTTGCAGGCGTATGCCTTCTATCCGCTCATCGTCGTCTTCGCGGTGCTCTACGTGCGCACGGCTGCCCGCAACGAGCGGCGCTTCCGTGCGCTGCGTGACCGCGAATGAACGCCGTGCTCGACCTCGTCGGCATCGCGCTCGTGGTGGTCGCGACCCTGCTGATCGGCGTGTACGGCCTGCGCATCTCCCGCACCACCGGAGACTTCTTCGTCGCCTCGCGCACCGTGCGGCCGGTGTGGAACGCCTCGGCCATCAGCGGCGAGTACCTCTCGGCCGGCACGTTCCTCGGACTCTCCGGGCTCGTGCTGCTCGACGGCGCAAGGGGCTTCTGGTTCCCGATCGGCTATGCGGCCGGCTACCTGCTCGTCCTCGTGTTCGTGGCGGCGCCGCTGCGGCGCAGCGGGGCGTACACGATCCCCGACTTCATCGAGGCGCGACTCGAATCGACGGCGGCCCGCCGGGTGACCAGCATCGCGGTGCTCGTGATCGGCTGGCTGTACATCGTCCCGCAGCTGCACGGCGCGGGCATCACGCTGCTCGTCGTCGCGGGCGTGCCGGAATGGGTCGGTGCGGTGCTCGTCGCGGTGCTCGTCGCCGCGGCGGTCGCCGCCGGAGGCATGCGGGCGATCACGTACGTGCAGGCGTTCCAGTACTGGCTCAAGCTCACGGCGCTGCTCGTGCCCGTCGTGTGCATCGCGTTCGCACTGAGCGGCGGACCGCACGACTTCGACCCCGCTCTCGTGTTCCCCGCCGAGGCCGGGCCGTCGGGGTTCGACGCCTACCAGACGGCATCCCTGCTCATCGCGCTGCTGCTGGGCACCATGGGCCTGCCGCACGTGCTCGTGCGCTTCTACACGAGCCCGACGGGGGTCTCGGCCCGGCGGACGACGGTGATCGTGATCTGCATGGTGAGCGCGTTCTATGCGGTGTCGAGCACCATGGGACTCCTCGCGCGCATCGCCGCCCCCGACCTCGCCGTGCCCGGCGTCGCCGACACCGTCGTGCTGCTGCTCCCGTCGAGGGTGTTCCCGGGCTTGGCGGGCGAGCTCCTGACGGCGCTCATCGTCGCCGGTGCGTTCGCGGCCTTCCTCGCGACGTCCGCCGGTCTCGTCGTGTCGCTCGCCGGCGTCATCAGCCAGGACGTGTTCTCGGGATCGGTGCGCTCCTTCCGTCTCTCGGCCGTGCTGTGCGCGCTGGTGCCGCTCGCGGTCGCGCTCCTCACCGCGCCGGCCGGGCTCGGTTCGAGCGTCGGCGTCGTCTTCGTGATCGCGGCGTCGACGCTGTCGCCTGTCGTGCTGCTCGGGGTCTGGTGGCGCGGTCTCACGGCTCGAGGAGCGGTCGCCGGGATGCTCTCGGGCGGCCTCGCCGCGGGCCTGGCGCTGCTGGTCCACGGGCTGATCGGCGGCGCGGGAGAGGCCGCGCCGTACCTCGCTCAGCCGGCGGCGTGGACGATCCCGCTCGCGGCCGCCGTCACGGTCGTGGTGTCGCTGCTCGACCCGCGGGGGCCGTCGCCGCGCACCCAGAGATTCCTCACCCGGGTGCACTCGCCCGAGCGTCGCTGAGGCTCCTCGCGCGGTGCGGCGGCCGAGGCGCAGATCGCTGATCGACCATTGGCGATTCGCCTGGCCGTTCGTCCAGTAATCGTCCCCGACCCTGGTGTGTGGCCGAAAGTCGGGCGTACGTTGAGCCGCGGTGCGGCAACGCCTCCGCACCCTGATCACCGGGAGAAGAACATGGGTCGAACACCCCTCCGGATGGCAGCGGCCGCAACCCTGGCCACGCTGTTCATCGCATCCACGGCAACCGCTGGTTACGCAGGCACGGAGGAGGTGACGACCCCCACCCCCATCGGCGGCACGCCCGGTCACTACATCGTCGTGCTGAAGTCCGACCCGCTTGCGAGCTACACGGGGGAGGTCGACGGGCTCCGGGCGACGAAGCCCGCCGAGGGGGAGCAGCTCGAGCCGGAGTCACAGGACTCCCAGCGCTACGTCGAGCACCTCGAGACGGAGCAGCGGACCGTGGCCGAGGAGGCCGGCGTCACCCCCGACATCAGCTACCAGGTCGTCCTCAACGGGTTCAGCGCCGAGCTCACGGGCGAGCAGGTCGACACGCTGCGCGCGTCGAAGGACGTCTACGACGTGTACCCCGACTTCATCCGCCACCCGGATGCCCAGACCTCGACGGACTTCCTCGGTCTCGGCGACGACAGGAAGGGCCGCGGCGGGATCTGGCAGCAGACCGGCGGTGTGGAGAAGGCCGGGGAGGGCGTGGTCGTCGGTGTCATCGACACGGGCATCGCTCCGGAGCATCCGTCGTTCGCGGGCAAGAAGCTGAAGAAGCAGCCCAAGAAGGACAAGCGTCACAAGGGCGGCGAGCCCTACACCGACGGCACGTCCGTCTACTTCGACAAGTCCGACGGCGGCCAGTTCCGCGGCGAGATGGTCGAGGCGCAGGAGTGGGACAAGGGCGACTACTCGTCGAAGCTCATCGGAGCCCGGTACTTCTTCACCGGAGCGCAGGCGGCGGGGTTCGACTTCCAGTACGACTACCTCTCGCCGCGCGACGGCGACGGCCACGGTTCGCACACCGCGAGCACCGCGGCGGGGAACTTCGGCGTGAAGGCATCGATCGAGTCGGTCGACTTCGGCAAGATCTCGGGTGTCGCACCCGGTGCCAAGGTCGCCGCGTACAAGGCCTGCTATGTCGGGCCCGATGAGACCGTCACCACCGACGACATCTGCGCCGGCAGCGACCTCATCGCCGCGATCGACCAGGCCGTCGCCGACGGCGTCGATGTGATCAACTACTCGATCGGCGGCGGGGCGGCATCCACCGTGCTCGCCCCCGAGGACATCGCGTTCTTCAACGCGGCGGCCGCCGGCGTCTTCGTCGCGACGAGCGCGGGCAACGACGGGCCAGACCCGGTCACCGCCGACCATGCCTCGCCCTGGTACACGACCGTCGCGGCGTCGACGATCCCGACCTGGGAGGGCACCGTGCAGTTCGACGGGTTCGCTCAGGCGGGTGCCTCGGTGAGCGTGCCGTTCGGCACGACCGTCACCGGTCCCTCCGTCTACGCCGGGGATGTGCCGGCCGCGGGTCAGGCGTCCGCCGACGCGGCGCTGTGCCTGCCGGGAAGCCTCGATACGGCGAAGGTCGCCGGTCACATCGTGGTCTGCGACCGTGGCGGCAACGCGCGGGCCGAGAAGTCGCAGGTCGTGAAGGATGCCGGCGGCATGGGTGTCGTCCTCGTGAACGTCCCCGGCGGTGCCGACTCGCTCGACAACGACTTCCACGCCGTGCCCACCGTGCACCTCGCCTCCGCGTACCGCGCCGCCGTGCTCGGCTACGTGCAGGGCGGCGTCGACCGTCCGATCTCCCTCGTGGGCGAGAACACCACGGGCGTGACGACTCCGGTGCCGCAGATCGCCGGGTTCTCGAGCCGCGGGCCCATGCTCGCCGACGGCAGCGACATCATGAAGCCCGACATCGCGGCTCCGGGTGTGGCGATCCTCGCGGCGACGCAGAACGCGCCGGGCGAGACGCCGACCTTCGGCATCCTGTCAGGCACGTCGATGGCGTCTCCGCACATCGCGGGTCTCGCCGCCCTCTACCTGGGCGAGCGGCCGAACGCGAAGCCGGCCGAGATCAAGTCGGCCATGATGACCACCGCGTATGACACGGTGAACGCCGACGGATCGCCGAACACGGATCCGTTCCAGCAAGGTGCGGGTCAGGTCGACCCGAAGCGCTACTTCACCCCGGGGCTGCTGTACCTCAACGACGTGGCCGACTGGACCGCGTACCTCGAGGGCAAGGGCCTCGCCGACTTCCCCGGAGAGCCGATCGACGGCAGCGACCTCAACGTCGCGTCGTTCTCGATCGGGTCGCTGGCGAGCGCGCAGACCGTCACCCGCACGGTCACGGCGACCGAGAAGGGCACCTTCACGGCATCCGTCGACCTGCCCGGTGTGAACGCGACGGTGCAGCCCTCGACGCTGACGTTCACCAAGCCGGGCCAGACCGCGACGTACACGGTGACGTTCGACAATCAGAGCGCGCCGGTCGAGCAGTGGGCGACCGGATCGCTCACGTGGACGAGCAAGAAGAACTCGGTGCGCTCGCCGATCGCGGTGTTCCCGGTCACGGCGGATGCTCCGGCAGAGGTGTCCGGCACCGGTGTCGACGGGTCGACGTCGGTCGAGATCACGCCGGGCATCGACGGCGATCTCTCACTCGGGCTGTCGGGTCTCACGCCGTTCACGCTGCTCGAGGACCCGGACGGCCGCGTGGGCGGGCACTCGGGCGACGAGGCGTCGGGAGACGCCGACAAGAACGTGTCGTGGATCGTCGACGTGCCCGAGGGAGCCGCGCTCTCGCGCTTCGATCTCGACTCGTCCGACGACACCGGAAGCGACCTCGACCTCACGGTCTACCGCGTGGTCGGCCCCGATGACCTGAGCTACTACGAGCGCTGGCAGTCGGCCACGGGCTCGGCCGACGAGCAGGTGACGCTGACCGCACCGACGGCCGGCACCTACCTGGTGGTCGCGAACGTGTACTCCACGTCGGCGCCGATGACGTGGGACATGACCTACGCCACCGTGCAGGCCGACGGCGAAGGCGCGTTCACGGCGAACCCGAACCCCGTCCCCGCGGTGCGCGGACAGGCGACGAGCTACGAGCTGAGCTGGACCGGCCTGACCGCGGGCACCCGCTATCTCGGACTCGTGCAGTACGGCGATTCGGCTGTACGGACCGTCGTCACGGTCGACGCGCCGTAACAGTGGGCTGCCGCGGCACCCGGCGCTCTGCGGAGCGCAGGGTGCCGCGGCAGCCCCTCGGCGCTGGTCAGGCCGGGTGCGGGCGCAGCGTCCATGCCGGCCACCATCCGTCGGGTAGGCCGCGCAGCACCTCCTCGGCGCCGAGAAGCTCGGCAGCGAGCGACGGGCCGGGCTCGCCGCTGCTCGACCGGACTGTGCCGTCGGGGGTGTGGATGCGGGTGTGCAGCCAGCGGCGCCGCCCGACGGGGAACACTTCGCGCAGGCCGCCGGCGGCGATCGCGAGCACCGTCTCCTCGAGCTGATCCGCCACGCTCCCGGCCGTCTCGTCGCATGCGTCGCAGGTGCAGCCGGGCACCGTGTCACGGAACAGGACGCCCGCCTCGATCGTCAGGGGTTCCCCCGTCGCGCTGCTCGCGACAGTGGTCGGCGCGCCGGTGGTGGGGCGCAGGTGCACGATGCGCGATCCCGATCCGTCCGTCCGCCTGTCCACGGCGACGGCGTACCAGGTCTCCAGATACGCGACCAGCGCGTCGACCACCGTGGCGACGGGGGCGAGGCGTTCGAGGTGCGAGACCCGCGAATAGGCGTCTTCCGGGGGCGGCCCCCCACCCCAGCGCGACCCGTAGGGAATGATGCGGCCGTCATCGTCCAGGAACTCGGGCAGAGCGATCTCCGGCCGGACGAAAGGCACCGGAGGCGTGACGAGATCGACCTCGACCGCCTCGTTCGCCAGCGCCGCGATCTCCTGATCGTCGAGGTCGGCCTGCGGCCAGGAGGCGAGCATCTGCCGGAACGGCTCGCGATGCTCCGGATGCTCCACCATGGTCCGCAGCAGACCGGTGACCGGCACCGACATCACCGAGGTGCCGACCTCGGGCTCGCTCGTCATCCGCCACGTCGCGGCGGGGTGCACCACGGCGATCGTGTTCCCGAGGAAGCGCGCGGCCGCCTCGGCCGTCGCGGGTGCCTCGAGCAGTCCGGCGTGCGCGGCCACGAAGTCCCACAGTGCCAGAGGATCGGCAGCGAGGGCCGCCGGGTCCGCTCCCGCATCGCGCGCATATGCCACGAACGGCTCGAAGCCCTCGACGAATCGTGGCGGCGGGGTCGGCGCCGCGTTCGGCCAGATCATGGTGGCGGATGCGGTGCGGTCGGGCATGGGCGCGAGCGGACCCGGGAAGAGCACGGGCATCATCCGCGTCAGATCCGGCGGCCGCGCGGCATCAATCGCACGTCGGGCAGCGGAGGAGCGGGGATGCGCACATCGTGCCCCTCGACGACCCCGAAGCGCGGGGATGCTGCTTCCCAGTCGGTGCGCGCCTCGACGATCTCCTCGTGCGTGCGGCCGGCGAAGTTCCACCACATGACGATCTCGTCGTCGAACGGCTCCCCGCCGATCAGGAACAGCAGTGCCCCCTGAGCGCTCGTGACCTCGACCTCGTCGCGGGAGTCGCCGAGGTAGAGCACATCGTTCTGAGTCATCCCGTGCGTCGCGACCTGTGCGTCGCCCTCGACGAGCATAATCGCGTGCTCCCAGTCCGTACGCAGCGGCAGACGGATGCGGGCGCCCGATGGCACCGCGATCTCGGCCCCGACGATCGGCGTGTGCACGGTCGCCGGCGACACGATCTCGGCGAACTCCCCGAGCACGACGGTCGCCGTGGCATCCGGGCCCTCCTCGGCCGAAAGCGTCAGGGTGGGCAGGTCGGCGTGGCGCTCGAAGCCGCCGGTGCCCTGTCGGGCGCCTTCGGGCAGGACGACCCAGAACTGCAGGGCGTCGAGGGGGATCGGCTCGTCGCCGATCGAGTACTCGGAGTGCGAGATGCCGTCGCCCGCGGTCATGAGGTTGAGCTGGCCCCGGCGCAGGTCGACATCGCTGCCCAGCGAGTCACGATGCCGGATCTCGCCGATCAGCGGCCAGGTCACGGTCTGCAGTCCGATGTGCGGATGCGGCTCGACGCGCATTCGGGTGTCGGCCGGACCGAACCGGTCGAGGAAGCACCAGGCTCCGATCGTCGGAAGGTTGCGGTGCGGCAGCACGCGCAGCACGCTCATGCCCCGCACGCCGCCGAGCGGGACCTCGCGCGGCTCGAGGACGATGCGCCGCTGTCCGATCATCACGCCTCCGCGGGGGCGGTGCCGGGGCGCTTCGGCCAGCGGATCTCTGCGCCGGGGATCTCGTGGCTCTCGAGGTATCTGGCGATGTACGGGCACAGCGGCACGATCGCCTCGCCGGAGGCGGCGGCATCGGTCAGCGCCCTCTCCGCCAGGATGCCGGCGAGTCCCTGTCCTTGGAAGGCCGGGTCCAGTTCGGTGTGGGTGAAGCGGATCGCGCCGGGCCGGAGCTGGAACTCGGCGTAGCCGGCGAGCGCGCCGTCGGTGCGGATCTCGTAGCGGGACTCGTCGTCGACGCGGGTGACGGTGATGTCGGTCATCGGAGGCTCCTTCGAGGCGTGTGGATCCAACCTACGCCCGCGGGATGCGATCGGGGGCGCCCGGCGTCGGTGGGGGTCGTTACGCTGGAGGGATGCCGCAGACCCCCCGTGATCCGTACGAGGATCTGCCCTACGCCGATGAGCCGTGGGACGCCGCGGGGTGGGAGCCGTCCGAGCCGCCCGAGCCGATGGACTGGGAGCCTCAGGGTGCGGGGTACGAGCCGCCGCTCGACTGGGGGCCCGGTCCCGTGACACCGGTGACCACCGGGGCCGGGCGGTCGGCGACCAGCCCGTCGGCACCCTCCGCGGCATTCGCTCCCGCGGCACGCCGCGCGGCGCCGAGCCGGTACCCGACCGCCGCCGAGGCGCTGCACACGGTCTTCGGCTACGACGAGTTCCGTGGCGACCAGGCGGCGATCGTCGAGCAGGTCATCGCCGGCGGCGACGCGGTCGTGCTCATGCCCACCGGCGGCGGCAAGAGCGTCACCTATCAGGTGCCCGCGCTCGTGCGGGAGGGCACGGGCCTCGTGGTCAGCCCGCTGATCGCCCTCATGCACGACCAGGTCGACGCTCTGCGCGCGAACGGTGTGAACGCCGCCTACCTCAACTCGACGCAGTCGATCGACGAGCGCCGCGACGTCGAGCGCGCCTACGTCGCGGGCGAGATCGATCTGCTGTACGTCGCTCCCGAGCGACTGTCGTCTCCGCAGACCACCGCGCTCCTGCAGCGGGGAACCCTCAGCGTCATCGCCATCGACGAGGCCCACTGCGTGTCGCAGTGGGGGCATGACTTCCGCCCCGACTACCTCGCGCTGGGCGACCTCGGCGAGCGGTTCCCCGGGGTCCCGCGCATGGCGCTCACCGCGACCGCCACCCGGGCCACGCACAAGGAGCTCACCGAGCGACTGCACCTCGACGACGCGAAGCACTACGTCGCGAGCTTCGACCGACCCAACATCCAGTACCGCATCGTGCCGAAGGTCGATCCGCGCAAGCAGCTCGTTTCGTTCATCCGTGCGCAGCCCGAGGGATCGGTCGGCATCGTCTACGCGCTCAGCCGCAAGTCGGTCGAGCAGACGGCCACGTACCTCGCCGCGCAGGGATTCGACGCACTGCCGTATCACGCGGGGCTCCCCGCCGATGTGCGCGCGACCAACCAGTCGCGGTTCCTGCGCGAGGACGGCGTCGTGATGGTCGCCACGATCGCCTTCGGGATGGGCATCGACAAGCCCGACGTGCGGTTCGTCGCCCACATCGACCTGCCCAAGTCCGTCGAGGGCTACTACCAGGAGACGGGGCGCGCGGGGCGCGACGGAGAGCCGTCGATCGCGTGGATGGCGTACGGACTGGGCGACGTGGTGCAGCAGCGCCGCATGATCGATCAGAGCCCCGGCGACCGCACCTTCAAGATGCGCCTCGGACAGCACCTCGACGCGATGCTCGCGCTCTGCGAGACGGTGGAATGCCGTCGGCAGAACCTGCTCGGGTATTTCGGGCAGGAGTCGCAGCCGTGCGGCAACTGCGACACGTGTCTCGACGAGACCGAGACGTTCGACGGGCTGGTCCCTGCCCAGAAGCTCCTGTCGACGATCGTGCGGCTCAAGCGCGAGCGCAATCAGTCCTTCGGCGCGGGGCACCTGATCGACATCCTCCGCGGGGCCTCGACCGAGCGCATCCGCCAGCAGGGGCACGAGAAGCTCGCCACCTACGGCATCGGCGCAGACCTCTCCGACCAGGACTGGCGCAGCGTGGTCCGTCAGCTGCTCGCGCGCGGCATCATCGCCGCGCAGGGCGACTACGGCACGCTGGCCCCCGGCGACCTCGCCCCGGGCGTGCTGAAGGGCGAGGTCGCGGTGCCGCTGCGCAAGGACACGATCGGGCGTCCGACGTCATCCCCGCGGGCGCGCAAGGCGAGCGCGGCGGATGCTCTCGATGCCGGCGACCGTCCTCTCTTCGAGGCGCTGCGCGCCTGGCGGGCCGAGACGGCGCGCGAGCAGGGCGTGCCGGCGTACATCGTGTTCGGAGACGCCACGCTGCGTGCGCTCGCCGAGCATCGCCCCGCCTCGCTCGCCGACCTCGACGGCATCACCGGCATCGGTGCGAAGAAGCGCGACGCCTACGGCGACGGCGTGCTCGCGGTCATCGCCGCGGCCTGAGCGCGGGCGGTTCGCAGCGCGGGCCGGCATGCGGCGCCTACCTTCGTGCGGGGTGAAGCAGGTCAGCGAGATGCGCACGCAGGTGGCTCGCGACATCGACCGCCCCGCGGTCGTACAGCCACTGGTACTGCAGGCCGTCCCACATCGCGATCAGCCAGACGGCCTCGTGCTCCGGGTCGCGATGCGCCGACAGGTCGCCGTCGCGCTGGGCGAGACGGAAGAGCTCGGCGAAGTAGTCGATGGCCCGCGCGAAGCGGTCGGCGAAGTACGCGTGCGCGGGGTGCGCCGACGGCACCGCCTCGCAGGACAGCACCGCGTACACCTCGATCAGCCCCGGCTCATCGAGGGCGCTGACGGTCGCGCCGTCCGGGATGCTCCGCAGCGCATCGCTCGCCCGCTCGGGTGGCGCACCGCCGGCACGGTCCTCGATCGCGCGGTCGCGTTCTGCGAGCACTGCGCTCAGCAGCAGCTCTTTGCTCGGGTAGTGGTGCAGCAGCGTGGATTTCGACACGCCGACGGCTTTCGCGATGTCGCTGAGGCTGGTGTCGCCGTAGCCCCCGCGGGCGAACAGATGCATGGCATCGGCGAGGATCTGCGCGCGTCGCCGCCGCCCGGACGCATACCCGGCTGCGGCTGCGGCGTCGTTGTCGGCCAAGGCCGTCTGCAGCGAGGGAGGGGGCCCGGATGCCGTCGTGGTCGGCGCCTGCTGATCGGGTTCGCGCCAGCCCGGGGGCAGCGCCCACAGCGACTCCCGTTCTTCGAGCATCCGCACGACGTCGACGCGGTCGGGCAGATACTGCGAGATCAGCTGCAGTCCGTCCCATCCGGCCATGTGCCGCGTGGTCTCCTCCGCCACCGCGCGGTCGGGGTCGATCGTCCCGTGCAGGGCCGCGTCTGACATCACCTCCGTGCTGAGAGCGCGCAGCCTCTCGTACCGGTCTCTCATCCGCTCGTGCGCGGGATGCTCGGGGGCCGAGGCCTCGCCGGTGAGAGCGGCGAAGAGTTCGAGGTAGCCGGGTGTGCGGGCATTGCGGCGCGCGACGTCGGCGAAGATCAGCTCGCCGGACTCGGCGGCGGCCGCGAGGAGGTCGAATGACGCCTCGTTGTCGGATTCGAAACCGGCCACGACCTCGGCGAGCAGGTCGTCCTTCGAGGTGAAATGACCGAGGAGTCCGGGGTGGCTGACCGAGGCGGCTGCGGCGATGTCCCGCAGCGAGGTCGAGCGGTACCCATGGGCGACGAAGAGAGAGCGCGCCGCGTCGATGATGCGCTGCCGGGTCGCGGCGGTGCGCGCCTGACGTGACTTCGTCGTGGTCTCTGTCGTCATCACCGCCCCCTTCCCTCCATTCTCCCTCATTACCAACCGGTAGATATTCACTTACCAGTCGGTCGAGATTCGTGTATCGTCGTCCTCGAGCCGAGTCGCGGACGACCGGCGAACCCGTGCCCGAAAGGACCCCCGTGACAGAGCTGTCATCGGCCGCCACCGCGGCTGCCGCCGGAACCACCGGTGTGAAACTTCCCGGAACCACCCCGCGCAAGACTCCGCGCGGCTACACCCCCGGCCTCGCCGCCGTGAACTTCGGCGTGTACCTGGCGCTCCTCACCCCTGTCATGGTGTCGATGGCCTTCAAGATCCAGCGCCTCGATCCGGTGAACACCGAGGGCAGCCTCGGTCTCGTGATGGGCGTCGGCGCCGCCTTCGCCCTCATCGCGAACCCGCTTGTCGGTCGACTGTCGGATCGCACCACCTCCTGGTGGGGCATGCGGCGACCGTGGATCCTCGGCGGCGCCATCGTCGGCCTCGGCGGCTTCGTGATCATCGGCGCCGCGACGTCGGTGCTCGTCGTCATGCTCGCCTGGTGCCTCGTCCAGGCATCGATGAATGCGGTCCTCGCCGCGGCGAACGCGACCCTGCCCGACCAGGTCCCCGTCTCGAGCCGCGGCAAGGTCTCGGGAATCGTCGGCATCACGACCCCCATCGGCATCCTCGCCGGCAGCTTCATCGTCAACTTCCTGCCCGGTGACTTCGAGCGGTTCGTCGTGCCCGCCGTCATCGCGCTGATCCTCGTCATCGTCTTCGTGCTCACGCTCAAGGACCGACGCCTCACCGAGAAGCCTGCGACGCCCTTCACGATCGGCACGTTCTTCGGCTCGTTCGTGTTCAACCCCCGCAAGCACCCCGACTTCGGCTGGACCTGGCTGACCAAGTTCTTCGTGATGTTCGGCTACGCCGGCATCGCGACCTTCCTCCCGCTCTACCTCGTGACCAAGTTCGCCCTCGACGAGCAGGGCGCTGTGGGAACCATCCTGATCGCCAACCTCGCCTCGATGGCGGCGATGGCCATCTCCGCGCCGCTCGGGGGCTTCCTCTCCGACAAGATCGGCAAGCGCCGTCCGTTCGTCGCGATCGCCGGGCTGATCATGGTCGTCGGCCTCGTGATCCTCGCCGTCGCTCCGTCTATCCCCGTCGTGATCATCGCGCAGGCCATCATCGGTCTGGGGGCCGGCTCGTTCCTCTCGGTCGATCTGGCTCTCGCGACCGAGGTGCTCCCGAATCCCGACGACGTGGCCAAGGATCTCGGCGTGCTGAACATCGCCAACGCGCTGCCCCAGTCGATCGCACCCGCGATCGCGCCGAGCATCATCGCGCTCGGGGCGGCCACCCCGCTCGGCGGCTACACGACCTGGTACCTGTTCGGTGCGCTCGTCGCACTGGCCGGCGCCGTGCTCGTCTACCGCATCAAGGGAGTCAAGTGACCATGACCATGACCACGACCGACGCGATCACCGCGCGCCCGTGGCTCGACGCGAGCCTCCCTGTCGACGACCGCGTGCAGCTCCTCCTCGATGAGATGACCGTCGACGAGAAGGCAGGTCTCTTCTTCCACACCATGATCGCGATCGGCGACCTCGACGAGGCGAACCCCGTCTTCGCGACCCCGAGCGCGCGCGAGTTCGTGCACGTCAAGAACATGACCCACTTCAACCTGCTCGGTGCGGCGCCGACCGGGCGGGAGATCGCGGCATGGCAGAACGCCCTGCAGCGACTCGCCGCGAGCACTCGGCTCGGGATCCCGGTGACGCTGTCGACCGATCCTCGTCACTCGTTCAGCGAGAACCCCGGCGCCTCGATCCTCGCGGGCCCCTTCTCGCAGTGGCCCGAGACCCTCGGGCTCGCGGCGACGAGAGACCCCGACCTGGTGCAGCGCTTCGCCGATATCGCCCGTCAGGAATATACGGCGGTGGGACTGCGCGTCGCGCTGCATCCGCAGGTGGACCTGTCGACCGAACCGCGCTGGGCGCGGCAGACCGCGACGTTCGGAGAGGACGCCGAACTGTCCGGCATTCTCGGAGCGGCATATATCCGGGGCTTCCAGGGCGCATCCTTCGGGCCCGGTTCCGTGTCGACCATGACGAAGCACTTCCCCGGTGGCGGACCCCAGAAGGACGGCGAGGATCCGCACTTCCCGTATGGGCGGGAGCAGGTCTATCCGGGCGGCCGGTTCGAGCTGCATCTGAAGCCCTTCGAGGACGCCCTCGCCGCCGGTACGCGACAGATGATGCCGTACTACGGCATGCCTGTCGGCACCGAGTTCGAAGAGGTCGGTTTCGGCTTCAACAGGTCGGTGATCACGGGTCTGCTCCGCGAGCGGTTCGGCTTCGACGGCCTGGTCTGCACCGACTGGGGACTCATCAACGACGCCGAGATCTTCGGTCAGCCCTTCCCCGCCAGGGCATGGGGGGTCGAAGACCTGACGCCCCGAGAGCGGATGCGCAAGGTGATCGATGCGGGCGTCGACCAGTTCGGCGGCGAGGACTGCCCTGAACTGCTGCTCGAGCTCCTCGCCGACGGCTCCGTGACCGAGGAACGGCTGGACGTCTCGGCTCGGCGCATCCTCCGCGAGAAGTTCGAGCTGGGACTCTTCGAAGACCCGTTCGTCGACGAGGATGCGGCCGACGAGATCGTGGGCCGTGCCGACTTCCGCGCCGCAGGGGAGGCCGCCCAGCGGGCGTCGGTGACAGTGCTCACGAACCGGGGCGCTCTGCCGTTCGCAGCCGGACTGCGTCTGTACGTCGAGGGCATCGAGGCCGACGTCGCGTCCGCCTACGGCGAGGTCGTCGCGACTCCCGCAGAGGCCGATCTCGCGATCGTCCGGCTGCAGGCTCCCTTCGAGCAGCGAGACACCACGTTCGAGAACTTCTTCCACGCGGGGTCGCTCGAGTTCGCGGAGGAGGTCGTCGCTCACGTGCGCGAGATCGCCGCCGCCGTGCCCACCGTCGTCGACGTGCTCGCGGATCGGCCCCCGATCCTCCAGCCGATCGTCGACGCCGCGACCGCGGTCACGGTCAACTGGGGGGCGTCGGGCGCCGCCCTTCTCGATGTCCTCAGCGGAGCTGCGCCCGCGCGCGGTGCGCTGCCCTTCGACCTTCCCCGCTCGATGGCGGCGGTCGAGGAATCGCGACCCGACGTGCCGTTCGACACCGCCGATCCGCTCTTCCGATTCGGTCACGGCCTCACCCTCTGACGAGCGATCGTCCCACCCTCCGACGAGCGATCGTCTGCGCCCCCGGCACCGCCCGGCAGCATCCCGGAACCGCCCCGCAGGTCTGACCTGCGGGGCGGTTCTGCGTGCCTCGAGAGCTCTTCGGTCGTGTGGCGATTCGTCTTCACGCGTGCGGCCTGGAACGCAACCTGTGGATCGGTTGCCGTCGGACGCATCCGAATGTCTTCCGGTATTACGGCTGGAGCGCCATCACTGGACGATTCCTGGACTTAACCCGTGAGATACCGCAATACTGTCTGGACATGCGCTCGGTCGACACCTGTCGACGCCTGGGGAGGGCCTTGTGAAGCGGAACATCTGCATCACGGGAGAGGCGAATGGAAATTCTTGAGGGGAAGGCTCTGCGGCGACGCAGGGCCATCGGGGGAGGCATCGCCGGCGTGACCGTCGGCGCCGTGATCCTGGCGAGTGCACTGATACCGACAGCGGCGAACGCCGCTCCCGGCGACGAGTCCGCATCGAGCTCACGATTCCTGAGCGGGAGCCTCCTGCTCGGGGGAGTGCCGCTCGACGACGTGGTCGAGCTCGCCGGTGTGGAGACGAGCAACAACGGCGTTCCGACGCCCGACACCGAGACGGGCTCGCTCGATCTCACCGCGTTGAATGCTCTGAACCTCGAGATCCCGGGTGGCCTCAGCGTGCCGCTCAGCGGCTTCCTCCAGCTCGGCGCCGTGAACCAGTATTCGCAGTCGTCGGATGCGGGCGTCTCGCGCGCCGCGACCGGGGCCGTGAACGACAGCGGCGTCGTCGACACCACGGGCGGCGGAGCGTATCCCGCGAACGCCTCCCTGAACCTCCAGGGTCTGCTCGGATCCACCGTCACCGCAGCGGTCGCCGACCTCGACATCTCGCTCGAGGCGATCAGCTCCGAGGTGTCGCTCGACGGCACCGGCACGGTCGCGCGTGACTACAACGTCGCAGGGGGAGACCTGCAGCTGACGCTGCCCGCGGTCGGTGGTCTGGCGACGACGCTCACCGGGCCCGGCGGAGTGGCATCGACGGTCGATGCCGCCGTGGCCACGCTGGCCGGCCCGAACGGGCTGCTCGCCGGGGCGCTCGCGACACTGAACGGGGTGCTCGGCCCGATCGTCGGCGCCGACGGTGTCGAGATCAGCATCAACTCAAACGTGACCGGCGCGCTGAACACCGTGCTCGACACCCCCGTCGGCGACGGCGTGGTCACGGTCAATCTGCGCACGGGCGCCGTCGGGGCAGACCTCGACGCCCTGCTCGCCGACACGACCGGCCACGGTCTCAACGGGATAGGAGTCAACGAGGAGGTGCTGTCGACCGCGGTGCTGAACAACCTCATCACCCGCGTGGGCAACGTCCTCGAGACGGTTCCCACGCTCGTCCAGACCGCGCTCACCTCGACGCTCAACGCCGCGACGCTGAACGTGAACGTCGGCGTGTGCCTCGTCGAAGTCGTGGGCTGCGTCACCGGTCTGCAGGTCTCGGTCCCCGACCAGACACTGGGCAGCGTCGTGGCGGGAACCGCTACGGCGACCATCGCGCTTACGGTCGCGGGCCTTCCGGTCGTCATCCCGCTCGGAACGCTCCTCGGTGCGCTGACCGGGCCGCTCAACACCACCCTGTTCGGACCGACCGGCGTGATCGCGACGGTCATCCCGACGGTGGCCACCGCCGTGACCTCGATCGTCACGGCGCTCGACCCGGTGGTCGGGCTCCTGAACGGCGTGGTCTCGCTGCGCGGCAACGTGCAGCCGGACAACGGTCCGATCTACAGCCAGGAGGCGTTCGTCCTCACCGTGGGTGATGTGCTCGGAACCGGCGGCGTCGGAACCATCGTCCTCGCACACGCGCAGGCGGGGCCCAACGCCCTCGCGGCAGTCGTCCCGACGGTCGACGCGGCGCCCACCGTGCAGGCGGGCACCGCCCTTCCCGTGACCGGCTCCGGCTGGCCCGCGAACACCGACGTGGCCGTGACGGTCACCGCCCCGGGCGGCGGCGCGGTCGCAGGTCCGGTCACGCTGACGACCGACGGAGCGGGGGGCTTCACAGGGGTCGTCCCCATCCCCGTGGGGACGACCCCCGGTGCCGGCTTCACCGTCACCGCCACGGACGGCACGAGCACCGCTACCGACACGACCGAGGTCACCGCAGCCGCGGCGATCGACGCGGCACCCGCTGTGCAGGCAGGCACCGACCTTCTCGTCTCCGGAACGAACTGGCCCGCGAACACGCAGGTCTCGGTGCAGCTCACGGCCCCCGGCGGGGGCGCGAACATCGGCGGTCCCGAACCCGTCACCACCGACGGCTCCGGCTCGTTCACGCTCGACTACCCCGTACCCGCAGGAACTCCTGCGGCGGCCGGCTACACGGTCACCGCGACCGCCGGCACCCAGACCGCGAGCGACACGACCGAGGTGACGGATGCTCCCGTCGCGTCGATCGATGCGGCGGCGACCGTGCAGGCCGGAACGAACCTCGCGGTCTCGGGAACGACCTGGCCCGCGAACACCCTGGTGTCGGTGCAGCTGACCGCACCGGGCGGCGGCGCGAACGTCGGCGGTCCTGAGACGGTGACCACGGACGGCGCCGGGGAGTTCACGCTGAACTACCCCGTGCCCGCCTCGGCGGTTCCCGGCACCGCGTACACGGTCACGGCGACCGCAGGTGCGGTCACGGCGATCGACACGACGGAGGTCACGGCCGCCGCGGCAGTGGATGCGGCGGACACCGTGCAGGCAGGCACCAGCCTTCCCCTCACGGGTACCGGCTGGCCGGCGAACACCGAAGTGACGGTGCAGCTGACCGCACCGGGCGGCGGCAACGTCGGCGGCCCTGAGACGGTGACGACCGACGGAACGGGCGGCTTCACGCTGGACTACCCGGTCCCCGGTGGCGCAGTCCCCGGCCCGGGATACACGGTCACGGCGACCGTCGGCACCCAGACGGCGACCGACACGACCGAGGTGACGGCCGCGGCAGCGGTCGACGCCGCCGACACGGTGCAGGCGGGCGCGAGCCTTCCGATCACCGGAACCGGCTGGCCGGCGAACACCGATGTGACGGTGCAGCTGACCGCCCCCGGCGGGGGCGCGAACGTCGGCGGTCCGCTGGTGGTGACCACCGACGGCTCGGGAGGGTTCACGGCGGACTACCCGGTTCCCGCGAACACCGCGCCGGCGACGGGATACACCGTGACGGCCACCGTCGGCGGTCAGACCGCGACCGACACGACCCAGGTCACGGCCGCGGCGACGGTCGATGCTGCGGCGACGGTCGAGGCGGGAACGACTCTCGCGGTCTCCGGCACCAACTGGCCGGCGAACACCGATGTCACGGTGCAGCTCACCGCGCCGGGCGGCGCGGTGATCGGCACGCCGCAGGTGGTGACGACGGGCGCACTCGGCGGCTTCACGCTGCAGTACCCGGTGCCGGCCGGAACTCCTGCAGGCACGGGCTACACGGTCACCGCGACCGCCGGAACCCAGACGGCCACCGATACCACCGAGGTCATCGCGGCCCCGGTCGTGGTCGATGCCGCAGCGTCGGTGCCTGCGGGCACCAACCTCGCCGTCACCGGAACGGGCTGGCCCGTGAACGCCTCGGTCTCGCTGCAGCTCACTGCGCCGAGCGGTGGCGCGGACGTCGGAGGACCGGTGACCGCGACGACCGACGAGTTCGGTGCGTTCACGGTGAACTATCCGGTTCCCGCCGACACGGCTCCGGGCACCGGATACACGCTCACGGCCACGTCGGGTGCGGTCAGCGCCACGGACACCACCGAGGTGACCGCGGGCGACCCGGGCGACGTCAACACGAACGCGGCGGCCTCGGCATCCGCATCGGCTGACGCCACCGCAGACGGCGACCCCTCGGCGCAGGCGGCAGCGGAAGCTGCCGCGCTCGCCGATGCGACGTCGGATGCCTCCGCGGCAGCCACGGTCGATGCGACGTCTGCGGCTCAGGCCGCGGCGACGACGGACGCCTCGACCACCGCATCCACCGATGTCACCTCCACGGCCAACGCCTCGGCGGCGGTCGCGGCGCAGGCGGCGGCTCAG
>Ga0308161_1001432_pt1 | contig 28685 bp, 25 predicted proteins | sample PhyFR2_FD_201034 | JGI IMG/M metagenome (GOLD analysis project Ga0308161, IMG submission 201034) | Phyllosphere microbial communities from UC Gill Tract Community Farm, Albany, California, United States - DLSLF.R2 | ecosystem: Host-associated > Plants > Phyllosphere > Unclassified | place: USA...
GCAAGCCTGCCAGTGAAGGAGAACTCTTGCCCAGTTCTTCAAAGAGTACATCGCTACCATTTGACTGATCAACGGCCTTTTGCATGGTAAGCAGGTCATAGCTGATCGCATCAGGATAAGAGCTATAATATACATCGAAGCTGTAAAAACGTCCGTCATTGGTAATTACCGAGAAATTGGTTTCCGGCTCAAAATCCCTTACGGCAGCTTTTACCCGCAAGACATTTTCCGCATCTTCCACTTTACCTGCGATCAGGTATTCGCTGCCTAAATCCACATAGCGGATGGCAGATGGGAAAATCAGGTGTGATGTTTTATCGTAGGTAACCTGCAAATGATAGGGCTCAATCCTGCCTAACAAGAGAGGGGTCTTAATACTGTCCTGGGCATAGGATGGGACGGCAAAGCCGAAGATCAGGGCCAAAGCCCAAAAGATTTTTAAATGATTTTTCATTGTTCCAAATAAATTGCATTCAACATTATTTTTTAGAAACCAAATAGACCTGGTGACCTGCCTTCAGGGTCACCTTCGGCGTACGTACCTTTTTGGCGAAGTAGCCGGATATTCCCTGTACCACTCCTCGGCTCAGGTCAGCAGCTATCTGCTGTCCGGCATTCTGCGTGAGCATGACACTGGTACCGCCGGTCTGGCTCATATTGCCCGCCATTTCAGAGAGGGCGTTCATTTCCGGAGAATACGGTACAGCTAAACCTTGCTGTCCGTCCAAATCATAAATGGTTAAATCGACCGGGATGATGTTGCCATCCAGTTCTATGGAGGTAACTTTTAAGTGCAGTCTTCCATTCTGAAACTTTGCACCAGCCGTTATCATCGTTCCTTTCGGTATGGCTCGTTGCGGTGTTTGGGCAGGCTCTAACAGTCGTAAACGTACACCTGTTTCGCCCACTACCGTCTGGCTTTCGTGTACAATGGCTTTGATGCTGTTTTTAGGCTGTACCGCCTGCTGCGTAGCAACCGCGTTATAAAAAAACCGATTTTTTGTCTGGCTCCAATCTGCCGCAAAAGCACTATCAGACTGTTCACGGTACAGAGCTGATACAATGTTCTTTCGTGGGGGTGTGAACGACACAAAATATTCTTTTTGCGTAGGAAGAGAGGATCTGCGGTTAACGCTATCGATAACTGTTGACGGTCCACCGTTTCCTGCAGGAAGATATTTCGCTGCCATCTGATACGACTTTTCCATCAGAGCCAGTTGATCGGCTACGGTGCTAGGCTTGGGAACCTCTTTTTCGGCAAGTTTATCTTTTAGCTCATCAACTTGTCGCCGCAATTCAATGGTTTCTCCATTATCGCCGCTATAAAAGGAACCCAGCATACTTTGTGCATTGCGGTAACTTTGCAGTGTTGGATTAGGGGATGGGGCCATGATACCATCCCGAGCGTCGAGGCCACCCGCTTTTTGCTGTCCAGCTACGTTTTCATTATCAGTAGCAGTACTGTCCTCATTCCAGTAGTCTGAAAGCGTGGTCAGGGCATTACGCTTTTCCCGGTCTTTCTGTTCCAAGAGTTCCTGCTCATAGGCTTTTTGCTTATCAGATTGCATCCCGGCATCCGTAGCCTCCGGAACCGCCTCATTGAGTCCGGCATCTTCAGGAGTTTTATTTTCTTGTGATGGCTTAAAAATGAGAAACAGGCAGCCCAGGAATACAATTCCCATAAGCACGAAAATCACAAGCTTTTTAATGTGTTGCTTATTCATTTTCTCAAGGCCCGAACCATCGGACGCTTTATTATGATCGTCATCATCAACGATGATGCTGACCCTTTTTTCATTGTCTTGCATATATCTTATTTTTTAAAATTGTTGATACACTGTCCTGCAACCTTACAGGATCTTTACTTCTAAGGACGGGGTTCTCGATATGCTCAATGACCATATCGTTATCAGACTTTGAGGTATCGTACCATATTTTGCAACTGACCCCTGCGGTAAGCAGCAGATAACCTACAAAGAGATACAATGTATATTGATGCTGTTTACGAATTGGCTGTGTCCGCCAACGGTGATCAAGCTTATCAAGGTACCTGTCCATATTGGCTCTTAATATTTTCATATACTTACTATTTCTGTTTTATAGCTTGAAGCGCTTAGAGTTTATCTTCGCATTTTCCTTAGGTTTGTTGACCAAAGCGACGGCATCGACTGCTTTGGGTACAGAGGTCACTGACAAGCCTGCCAGTTCCGATTTTTTAAGCAATTGTCCCCAACAGTCTTTTTTTGCAATTTCCATTCGGTTAAGCGATAATTTACCGTCTTGGTATTTTACCCACATCTGGCATTCTACACGGGATTTGTCTTCACCCGACCATTGCAGGTAACCCGTCACAAGTAAATCTTGCGTTGGCCAACTATCAATACCTTTTTGGCAGCTTTCGAAATATTCGCTGATGCTGTCTTTTAATTTCCCGGGATACGCACCTTGCGTATGGAAATAGCCGTCATATCCTTTGTCGCTGAGGATTTTGGCAAAGGTGTCTACATCTGATAATGTCTTCATAAGATTTGTTTTAGCGTTCAATAACTTCCAGGTCTTTATTCTCTGCAACAGCAAACTTTTCAATTGTAAAACCTTGGGGATTACTGTCCGACCTTACCGAGTTCACCAGGAGACACGTAGTGGTCAGACTGCGCCTGGTCACGTTGCTGGATCTGATGATAAACTGCTGGGCATACGTGCGGACCGAATAAGGATAGTTATCAAAGTTGCACACCACGCTGTCCACCTCAATCCGCTGCTGGATGTTTCCCGAAATGATCCGGTTATAATAGCCTTTCTCCGAAAGGTCTTGGTAATAGTCGAAGGCGCTTTTGTCAGCGAGGTCAAAAGCCCTTTTCATATTGCTTTCAATGGCCCTTTTATCAGGAGCCAGTGTAAAAAAAAGTTCGTGAAATCGGCGGACATGCTCCCTGGCTTCTACAGGGCGGTTGATGCTGGCATCTTGTGATAAGGCCAGCATCAATGATTTTCCATTGTCGAGCACATAGATCTTTTGACGCTGCTGTTCTGCAAAATGATAAGATTGCCAAATGGCATACCCCACTACTATAACGCAGAGCGAAGCAAATACAATCGCGTACAGTCTGATCTGCCGAAAGCTGTTTTCGATATTTCTTAGCGTTTTAAATTCCATTTTCTTGATAGGTTATGATTTGAAATTATTTGAGGAGCTGACCACCAATATTTCCGGCCACCGAACCGGCACCTGCACCGGTGATATTTCCGACTTTCATCGCTGTCTGATTGACATTACGGGTAAAGTTGCCTGCACCTCCTGCTTGGATAACCCATCCTGTCACAGTGGGAATGGTAAAGTACCCGACGATACCGATGATCATAAAAATGATGTACACGGTATTTGAAGTATCCGGAATGTAGGTTGGATCTTCTAACATCGCAATATCTTTTTCCAGGATCAGCGACTGTATCCTTGCCAGCATCGAGCTGAACAGATCGGAAACGGGAAGCCACAGGTAAACGCTCACATACCTCGTGAGCCACTGCGTAAGTGTAGATTGGAACCCGTCCCAGACCGAAATAGCAAATGCAATTGGGCCAAGAATGGAAAGTACGATGAGAAAAAACGTTCGTATCGTATCGATCACCAAAGCGGCCGCCTGAAATAAGATCTCCAGTAAATTGCGGAACCAATCTTTAATAGCCTTTTCGATTTTATACGACTGTCGATCCATATACATCCCTGCCATCGTCCCGATGTCTGATGGTGACCAGCCCAGCTCGTCCAGTTTCTTATCGAATTCCTCATCTGAAACCATAAAAGCAGTTTCAGGATTTCTGACCATCGCCTCATATTCCAGCTTGTCTTTCTGCGCTTGAAGTTTGTTCAGGTCAAGCACCTGGTCTTCCAAGATCGCATGGGTACCGGTAACCAGAGGACTCAACACTGCGTTGATCGTTCCGAGCACAATGGTGGGGAAAAACATAATGCAAAGCCCCAATGCAAAGGGTCTGAGCAGCGGAAAAAGGTCAATCGGTTCGGCTCGGCTAAGTGCCTGCCAGACTTTTAAGGCCACATAAAACAGTGCGCCTAATCCCGCTAAACCCTTCGCTACGGCTGCCATGTCGCCTGCAAGCGGCATCATGTCGTCATAAAGCGAACGCAGGAGTTCGTGAAGATTATCCCATTCCATTATTACCAATATTTTTGATTAGCGGTTCCGTAGAGTTCCAGCACTCTCTTGGCATCATTTTTTTTCTTTGCCCTCAGGTAGCTTACTGAGATATTTTTGTTGGTATAATAGCGCACCAGGCTATGGTAATCCTTCACCTCTTTATACACCCGGTCAATAATATCCATGCGCTCCTTATCATTCAGCGATAGGCTCGAAGCAGTGACAATCTGCTTCAGCTCCTTTAGCAGTTCTGTACTTTCATTAAGCAGCGCCGCATACCCATTGCCGATAGCGGTAAGTTCCTGAGGGGAGAAATTCGGATCGTTCATCATCTTCCCGAAATTCTTCACATACATTTCCGAAACATCACCCACCAAAAGAACGGTCTGTTGAACTTTGCGGGCATCCTTCACCAGATTGTTGATGGCTTTCAGCTTGTCGTAATACTCTTTTCCCTGCTCGTACACTTTCTTCACTTCATTGAAGTTTTTAATCACATTACTTACCGTTGAGGAAGTCTGTACGATCTCATTGGCAGAGTTCAAGATGCCCGATGCCAGGTTTCCCGGATCGGTTACCACCCATTGGGCTTTTGCCAACGGTGCCACGGCAAGCATCAATGCCGTACACACCAGATACACTACTTTTTTCATTGTTCGTAAAATTTAAATTGTTAATGACTATTGATTTCCTGATCCCGACGTTTCATCGCGATATGTTTGATGGCGAGTTCTACATTGCCATCCAGTTCGGAGGCAAGCTGCATTACCTCCAGCTTTTCAGTTTCCTCTGTCGTGTAGGCGAGGTACTCTTCAAGGCTCACCTCCGTAGCATAGACGGCCGAGTGCGTACCGCCCAGTCCGATCCACACCTCCTTATAAAGCCGCGTCGGATCATTGTTCATATTGATGGAAAGCACCTGTCCCTTTTCCTTATCCGTAAGTCCCAGCATCGCCTGTATATCATCAAACTTGTTCATATACTTGCGCTGGTCAAGCAGAATCTTACAGTCGGAGTTATTGATAATGCTTTCTTTCACAATAGGCGACTGGATGATGTCGTCCACCTCTTGGGTGACGACAATCGCTTCCCCGAAAAACTTCCTGACGGTCTTAAACAGGTACTTGATGTATTCTGCCATTCCTTCTTTCGCAATCGCTTTCCAGGCCTCTTCAATCAGGATGAGCTTTCGGATTCCTTTCAGCCTCCTCATTTTGTTGATGAAGACTTCCATAATGATGATAGTCACAATAGGGAAAAGGATCTTGTGGTCTTTAATCGCGTCAATTTCAAACACAATAAAGCGTTTGGATAAGAGGTCAAGCTGTTTATCAGAGTTCAGCAGGTAATCATATTCGCCCCCTTTATAATAAGGTTCCAGCACATTCAGGAAATTAGCCAGGTCAAAATCCTTTTCCCTGACTTGTTTTTCCGTCAGGATCTTGCGGTAATCATGCTGCACATATTCGTAAAAGCTGTTGAAGGACGGATGGATATGCGTATGTTTGACTCTTTCAATATAGCCGCTTACCGCATTGGATAAAGCCACCTCCTCGGAGCGAGTCGGCGGTTCATCATCTCGTTTCCAAAGTGTAAGGATCAAAGTCTTAATGCTTTCTCGCTTCTCGATATCAAATACCCCGTCATCGGTATAAAAAGGGTTAAAGGCAATCGGATTGTCTTCGGTATAGGTGAAGTACACCCCATCTTCGCCTTTCGTTTTCCCTTTGATCAATTCGCAGAGGCCTTGGTATGAGTTCCCGGTATCTACCATGAGGACATGGGCGCCCTGCTCATAATACTGCCGTACCATATGGTTGGTAAAGAACGATTTCCCTGAACCTGACGGGCCTAATATGAATTTGTTGCGATTCGTGATAATTCCGCGTTTCATCGGCAAATCCGAAATGTCCAAATGGATCGGTTTTCCCGTCAAGCGGTCAGCCATCTTAATACCGAACGGCGAGGGCGAATTATGGTAGTTGGTTTCTTCCGTGAAGAAGCATAGTGCCGGTTCGATAAACGTGTAAAAACTTTCCTCGCTCGGAAAATCAGCGGCATTGCCCGGCATTCCTGCCCAATACAAGGTAGCCACATCCGTAGTATTGTGGCGGGGCTTACATTCCATCAGGGCCAAAGCGCTTCCTGAGTCATTTTTAAGCTGTTTCAATTCCCTGGGATCTTCTGACCAGGCCATCACATTGAAATGGGCACGGATGGAAGATAGTCCGAAACTGTGGGCTTCATTCAGGTATTTTTCGATCCACTCCTTGTTGATCTGGTTGGCACGGCTGTACCGGGCCAGCGAGTGCATATTCCTGGCGGACTTTTCAAACTTTTGCAGGTTCGATTCACTGTTATCCAAAAACAGGTATTGGTTGTAGATATGGTTACAGCTTAGAAGTAGGCCCACGGGCGCAGCAAAAGACAAGCGGCAGTCGCTCCGGTCCGTAGATAGTTTTTCATAGCGTGTATCCGCCGATACTGCCGCCGGCAAGTCATCCGTGTCGGAAAGCGTGTGCAGGCTCAGCCGTTTGTTGCCAATGCGGACCTCCTCTGTGCCGAGTGCAATATCCTGCATCGCTGTTCCGGCTTCTCTTGAGAGTGTCAGGTACTGCTCCAATAGTCCCTGCGCGTTTTCCGTTCCGACGATCTCATCCTCTGTGAGGCGTTTTAGGCTTACAAAACCGCTATCGTTCACGATGCGTTCAAACTGCTCCACCGCTTCCATAAAACGATGTATCGTTTCCTTGTTTCTGATTTCTTTTGGGATCAGAGAACCCTTACAAAGCGAACTGAAGTTGCTTTGCATCCGTATTCTTTCCTTAGTGGTTTTGGTCAAAAACAGATAACAATAATGATTAAGGAAAGGACGCTCATTGAAATGCCGCTCAAAGGATTTTGATAAAAAGCCCTGATCTTCTTTGGTCAAATCGGGGGCATAGCTTTCCTTAATGTACCAATCCTGTTTATGCACAACTGTGAAATCAGGAAGGGTCTTGATCGCCTTGTGCCAGGCGGAGTGTATCGCTTCATACTCTGCAGAAGCTACCGTAAAAAGTTCAGGCAAATGCACCTCAAAGCAGGCGGTTATATCAGCATCTTTGGAAAGGATACAGTTGTTCTCCACAGCCATCAATGGAAACTTATGTTCCAGTGTTGTGGCCTTCGCTACATTTCTCATACGGCATTCTGTTTAGGAGTGATCTGGATGTAGCGTCGTACAGTCCTGCGGCAGATGATGAAGCGCGGATGCCTTTTTTTGGCAGCTATTTTCATGAGTCCATGCTCACCGTATTTGCTGTTTAGTGAAAAGGTCTGCCAGATAATGAGCGAAGCGCCGACAGCTCCGAGAATGATGCACAGGTATGAGTTAATACCTATCATATACATAATCATGACCAGGATCAGTACCCCAAGAAGGCCTCCCGCAAAAATGAACAGGTATTGCGCTTTCAGCCCCTTAAACTCTACCGTTCTTCCAATGCCTTTATTGATATTATACTTCATAAGGCAATTGATTAAAGGAAGAATGAACGCAGTATTGTCGCTGCGACTATTAAGAAGATACACGCGCCAAACCACGAGGCAGCCGTTTTACTCGTATCAGGATCGCCGGAACTAAATTTGTTGTATACCTTAACGCCACCGATAAGCCCAACCACCGCGCCGATCGCATAGATTAATTTTGTCGCGGGATCAAAATAAGAGGTGACCATCTGGGTCGCCTCATTAATGCCGGACGCCCCGTTGCCCTGGGCAAAGGCACCCACTACCGACAGCATAACAAATGCCGTCAGCAAGACTTTTTTTCTTTGTTTTTCCATAACTGAAACACATGATTTTGTTACTGTGGACCCGCGCTTTGCGGGCCTCGGAACAAAGGTGTTTCAGAAAGGAAAGCAGCCTAAGGAATTGGCAGTCTGCGGAGCTGTTTGGCGGCGAGTGGCTTTTTGTGTTCTATAAACCTATTAGAGTTGATTGCAAAAATGTATACGTAAATGAACTTTGAACCTTCGAACATTAGAGTACTTCATGCTAAAAATGTAGGTTCTAACCAAGAAGCGTTACCAAATTCTTCGTACATTTACCAAAATTTGACAAGTCAAACATAGAAAAGTCATGAACTTCGGTGAAAAGATAAAAGAACTTAGAGAAGATCAAGGTTTACTGCAGAGACAGTTAGCCGCCAGTCTGGAAATAGACACCCCAATGTTTAGTAAGATTGAGCGTGGCGAGCGGAAAGCAAAAAGAGAACAGGTAGAACAGCTTGCAGATCTTTTATGCGTAGATAAACCAGCACTTTTTTCTATTTGGTTGGCTGATCAAATTTTGGATTTAATACAAAATGAACCTCAAGCAATTGAGGCTATTGAGATAGTTAAAAAAGAACTAAAAAAAGCATGAGCATTAACATTCTGAAATACGAATCAGACGTTTGGCGTACAGCCGATTTATTAATAGGTGCGGGAATAAAACAGAGTGATTTCCCTAAATATATGATGCCTTATTTCGCCCTACTCATGGTCGAAAGTAGATTGATCCGAGAAGCTTATCGATTAGAGGAAGAAATAGGTAAAGACAACATTGACGATTTTGTAGAAATGTTCGAACTGGAAGGCTTAGGGTATAATGATTACTTAATCCGAAAAGGAAAATCTCTCAAAGATATATGCAAGAATGACAAGACTTTTGATATCGACTTTCATGCTTACCTGAAATCTTTCGATCCTGAAACCAAATATTTATTGGGAGTTGATAAAGGTACAGAAGAAGAAAAGTTCTTGGACATTTCAGGGATCAGTGGCCAGCTCAAAAAGAAACGCATTCTATTTGAAACGGTAAAAGCATGGAGTGAAATTGACCTCACTCCATTTAATAACTCTGAAATTACCACACTTGAAGAACACATTAAACGCAAATGGGCAGATATTTCAGCAGAGACCGCAGGGGAACAGTACACCCCTGACGACATCATTTCGCTGATTTCCGAACTCATTGCCTCCAAAATTGAAGACAATGGCAAGTTTCTTACCATATATGATCCCACCTGCGGAGGCGGCAACTTACTCTTTGGTGTAGAAGATAAAATCAAAGAGAAATTCAAACGCCCAACTAAAACATTTGGTGAAGACTGGAGCGATAGCCTTTTTGCTCTAGCTAAAATTGAAAGCCGTTTCAGGGCGGATTCTGAAATCAAATACGGCAACACCCTTACCAACATTTCTTTCATCGAGAAACAATTTGATATAGTTGTAGCCAACCCACCTTACGGCGTGGATTGGAAGGGTTACCAAAAAGATATTCAAAACGACACTACCGAACGATTTGTGGCACTGCCTTCAATCTCAGACGGGCAGTTCCTTTTCACACAGCACATCATATATCAATTAGCCAATGACGGCATATCAATAGTCGTTCACAATGGCTCTACGTTATTTAGTGGAGACGCAGGTAGTGGTGAAAGCACCATACGCAAACATTTCTTTGATAATGATTGGGTAGAAGCAATCATTCAAATGCCTACGGATGAATTTTTCAACACGGGCATTTACACTTACCTATGGGTATTCAATAAAAATAAGCCAACAGACCGCAAAGAAAAAGTAATACTGATCAATGCGAGCGATTTTTTTGTCCCCCAAAAGCCATCCAAAGGTAAGAAGCGCAAGCAGATGAACCCTGACAACAGGGCTGCGATTGTAAAAGCTTTCACGGAATTCCAGGACAATGCTTTTTGCAAGGTCTTTGACAAATGGCATTTTTATTACAACCGCCAAAGCATCTTGCTCACCAATGTTGATGAAAGCGGCAATTACATTAAAATGCCAATGAAGGAAAACCGAACAGGCCAAACGGTTGAAGAAAAATTCATTAAGCTCGATCCGCTAAAGATTATTGTAACAGATCTTTCAGCTACTTCAACCATTGACAATTTTGAAATCACAGATTTTGACAAAGCTAGGTATGCCTCTTTAGAAGCAAGGTTCAATGAGGAAGTTAAACCGAACATAGCAGCCTTGGACTACAAGGAGCAGCAGCTAAAAGTGATGACCAAGAAAGCTACTTACTGGTATGATGAAGACAAAGAAACCATTGTAGAAGAAACAGCTGGCAAGCAAACGGAATTGGGCTGTGGCAAAATTGTCATCAAAGCAGCCTATAAGAAACCAACCAAAACTAAAGGAGCATGCATAAACATTACTGTAGAGCTGACGAAAGACCTTCAAAAGGATTATGAAGTTATCCCGTACTCACCGGATGAAAGCGAAAACCAGCGATGGATTGATGATTTTATGGCTAAGTACATAACCAAGCCTTTTGAGTATGTGGACAATATCGTTGGGGTAGAAATTAACTTTAACAAGGTATTTTATACACCAGAGAAGTTAAGAGAAGTTTCTGAGATAAATGCGGATTTAGAGCAGTTGGAAAATGATTTAGCCAACTTAGAAAAGGATTTGGCTTTATGATGAAGTACAACTCGTATAAGGATTCGGAATTTGACTGGCTGGGTGATCTTCCATCTACCTGGCAAGTGCTTAGAGTAAAAGACATTGTTAAAAAAATAGGAAGTGGCGTAACTCCTAAAGGTGGTAGTGAAGTTTATGTTGATTCAGGTATTCCTCTGTTAAGAAGTCAAAATGTGTACGATGACGGGTTAAGAATTGGTGATGTGTCGTTCATTGATGAGGAAACTCATCAAAAAATGAAGAACTCACAGTTAAAACCTTTTGACATTCTAATCAATATTACTGGTGCTTCCATTGGTAGAACTTGTGTTGTTCCTGAGACATTACATACAGCCAATATTAATCAGCATATCATATTCATAAGGATGAAGAAATCGTTGGTGCCTTATGCATCCTACTATTTCAAATCAAATACTCTTAAAGAGTACATTAATTTGATTCAAGCAGGATCGTCTAAAGAGGCTTTAAATATGGGACAAACTTTGAGTACTCCTATTGTCCTGCCGAACGCGAAAGAACGAATCGCAATAGCAGAGTACCTCGACACCAAGACCAAAGCCATTGATACGAAAGTAAGCCTTCTGAATAAGAAAATAAGCTACTATCAGGAATTGCGAAAAAGCCTCATTAAGTCAGTAGTTTTTAGAGGATTGCAATACTCAAATGATAATCTTAAACTCAAGGATAGCGGGATTAGTTATATCGAGCAGATTCCTGAACATTGGACAATTGAACGAATTAAAGACCAATTTCATATTGGAAGAGGGCGTGTAATTAGTCAGGAGGAGTTACTTCATAATGGGAAATATCCTGTATTCTCATCTCAAACAGAAAATAATGGTTGTTTAGGATTCATCGCAACGTATGATTTTGATACAGATCTGCTTACCTGGACAACAGATGGAGTTAATGCAGGTACAGTTTTCAAAAGAAATGGCAAATTTAGTTGTACTAATGTGTGCGGTACTTTAAAGCCCAAGAGGAAAAATTTGGATTTAGGATATACTGCATACGCACTTCATATCAGTGCTTCCCACAATAAGCGAATTGATACAAATGGGGCAAAAATTATGAATGGAGAAATGGCTGTTATTCAGATTCCATTTCCACCATTGAATGAGCAAAAAGAAATTACTAAATTCTTGGATGCCAAACTAAACACTACCGACAAAATCATTACAAACATTCAAACCCAGGTAGTCACCCTCAAAGAGCTTCGCAAAACGCTCATCAATGATGTGGTAACAGGCAAAATTAAGGTAATAAAGGACTAAGATGAAAGAATTAGACTTACAAGATAAATATCTCATTAATTTTCTTTGTGAACGGCCGGATGGTCTTCTCTACAAGGAAGCTAAGGCAAACACCGTTTCGCCACAATTCTTCATTATTGAGGATTTGAAGCATTTCATTTCGGAAACCGAGCTGAATAAAAGCAACTACAAAAAATTGCTCAAAAAGTTTTCTAGCGAAAAAGAGCTCCTAAACGCTTTTACCATGTTTCTGGACGAGAAGATAAAATCATCTATGAATATGGCGGTTTTCATCAATACCAATAAGTCAGTAACCTTTGAGGGTATTAAGCTGCACTTGTTCTATCCGAGCGGCAGTGAGTTTGAGGAAGACAAATTGTTCGAGCAAAATATCTTTTCGGTAGTTCAGGAACTTCCCTATTCTTTCAAATATGAAGGCAAACAGTATTTCTCCTTCCGTCCGGACTTGTCCTTTTTCCTAAATGGTATCTTCTTAGGATATAGTGAACTCAAGAGCAACTGGAACAACCAGACTTCCATGAAGAACGGCAGAATGAAGATAGTGAAAGACTACCTCAATGCCGTTCAGGAATACCTAACCATTGCCGATAAAAACGACCTGTCTCAAACTATCCGAAAAGACTTTCTCAAAATCTTCGAGAAGGCCATTCATATCACTTCTACGGATATTGCCGAAACCTATGTCATTCGTAATATTTCCAACCACTTTGATGAAATTAAAAACACCGTATTGAATGGCAGCTATGATTTTGAACAGTACCAAAAGAAGGCATTAAAAGACTTCAAGCCTTACCCGCTCAAAAACCAAAAAAGCTCTAAAACGGAACGTTTTGAGGAGGTTTTCAAAGCGTTGTATGATAAGAAGATGATAGAGAAAGAGATTCTGTACTACAACTTCATTGAAAGAGAATTGATAAAAAAAGATGGCAGCAAGACCAAAGAGTACAAGCATAATGACGGTAGGCTGATAAGTCCAAGACCCAAACAGAAATTTGGTACAGATAAAATTCTTGCCAAAATAAATGAGTTTCTGGAGCATGAAGATGAACCCGACTACTTCATAAAAAAACTGGAAGCAGAATTAAGAGCCAAAGGAATAGGCGAAGGACAGATTAAGGAACTGATTGCCAAAAGGCAGAAATACCAAAATAACAAAACCGTTTATTCCCTCCTGATGCAGTATGCAGCAGGTTTCGGGAAAAGTAACATCATTGGTTGGACAGCACTTCAACTCAAAGACCTTCGCAAAGAAGGTGAATATGTCTATGACAAAGTGATGCTAGTAGTTGACAGGTTACAGCTGCGGGATCAGTTAGATTCCAAACTTCACAACATGAATATTCAGAAAGGAATGTTCATTGAAGCTACTGACAAGAAAAGTTTCATTGCTGCCCTCAGCAGTGACAAACGCATTGTAGTGGTCAACCTGCAAAAGTTCACTTCGGTTGATAATATTCTGGATGCTTCTGTAGTAAAGAAGCTGTACAAAATGCGGATTGCCTTTTTGATTGATGAGATCCACAGAAGCAACAGTGGTGTACAGCATGAAGAAATGATAAGCGTATTTGACGAACTGCAAAGTAGCTTCGATCAAAGTAAAGATTATCAAAAGCAGCAAACAAAAAAAAATCTCATTGTTGGTTTTACGGCAACTCCAAGTGACCACACCTTAGCGCGATTTGGTGAGTTTAATAAATACGCAGAATCCGAGAAAATCTGGATACCATTCGATAGCTACACCATGCGGGAAGCTATTGAAGACGGCTACATTTTGAACCCTATTAAAGGCATAGTGCCTGTTTCGGCAAAAATGTATTTCGAGATACCTGACAATGAACTGGAAGGCTTTGAAGGAGATATGGGTTACGGTTATGAGGAAATACCGGATGGTACTGATACGGGCATAGATGAATACGGAAAAAAATATGCCATCCGCAAAAAGCAGATCTATCTCAATACACAGCGTATTGAAGCCATATCCAAGTTCATCGTAGAACGGTTGGTAAGTTCCGTTTATCAAAACATCAGAGGTTCAGCGAAAGCAATGTTGGCCGTCTCTTCCATTCCGGCAGCTATAAAGTACAAAGGTTTCATTGAAAAATACTTTGCTGAAATTGTGAAGCAAAAGAAATACGAACGCTTTGAGGAAGCGCCAATCTACATTGTCTATTCAGACAGTCAGGAATATAAAAGTGCAAGCGGTCTGAATGGTGGCTTAAGTGAAGAAAAAGTACTTCAAAACTTTGCCATCAAAAAGAATGGCTTAATCATCGTGGTTGATAAGCTGCAAACCGGATTTGATGAACCGAAATTGCATACCCTCTTTTTAGATAAAGAAATTCGTGGCATCAATGCGATTCAAACCATTTCAAGGGTCAACAGGAGTACCAAGCATAAGAACGACTGTAAGATCATTGATTTCTCATACAAGAATATCAATGTAAAAAACATCAAAGCAGCTTTTGAGCATTTCAGCAACGTCGTAGTATCTGATTTTGATCCATTGGGCGATGAAGATAAGTTGGCAGATTTGTACAAGGAATTGAATACACATTCGGTATTCAAAACATATTTTTCAAAGTTCAAAGAATACCACACAACCAACCCAGATGTATCCATTATCGTAGCTATTGAAGACGCATTAGATGAATACATCCACAATCAGAAAGAGGAATCCAAAAAGCTAAAGGAAAAGGTATTGGGTTATTTCAAAATCCTAAACCTTATTGAGTTTGTCATAGACGTAGAGCAGAAGTATAGCGAAAAGCTTCTATTGGACTTTTGGCGCAAATACAACATGCTATACAATCAAATCAACAAGCAGGAGGAGATTATCGATGACGTTGAAATTTATTTTGACAATCGCATTGGTATTATCGCACCTAAAGAGTCGGATGCTAAAATCAACAAGCCTAAGAATCCAAGCCCAACCAGTCCTAATCAGCCAAATGAGTACAAATACAATATTCTTAAAGTAATTGAGAAACGGAATCAGGAAGAAGAAGCAATTGCTGAATTAATAGCAGATTTCGAAAATAAAATCACCCTGCTATTTGAATTCATTAAACAGGATGAAACTGGCCGAAGGCTTATTGCAAAAATAAATGATGAGGGTACTGCATTTTCACAGGAAGAAATTTATGCTGATTTCTCAAGATTATATCGGAAGTTCACTATCCGAAATAAAGACTTGGGCGATTTTTTTATCAGGGAAACCAAGGATATTTTAAATCAATTGTGCGATGACTTCGAAAGAACTTTGAAGTCTGACACTTCAAAAAACATCATAACTGAAATTGCAGAGGGTTATATTTATCTTTCTACAAATAATATAATTACAGCTCAAAATATATTTGTAAAGTATAGTCATTTTGCCGAATCATTGGGTTTTCGTATAACGGATGAAGGTACGTTTGAGCAAGGCTCGTGGATAAAGAAGGGGATTAAAATGGTCCAGGATTTTTTTAGACGTGAAGAAGTTAATGAAATTTATCAAAAAGGCAAAAGGAGTTTAGAATTGGCTTATATTGAGAAAGTTCAGGCTGAAATTGATGGTTTAAAAGTTGGTGCAGCAGCTCAGTTATTAGAAAGTGTGAAAGACACCACAAATGTGGCTATGAAGCTTGGCTCTATCGTATTAATAAAAGCAGAGGTCAATGGCGAGGAGCGCACATTAATATTCGATCTAACTGATAATCAGCGTCAGAATCTTGAAAAAAATGCCTTTTTGTTAAATCAACCACAAGAGCTATTACATTTCTTAAATAGTTAATATTTGTGTGTCCTAAAGTTGAAAAGATCATATAAATTAAATTTGTTATGAAAGAGCTTGGTATTTGACCGGGCTCTTACCATTGTTAAATATGTTTTTTATTATTGTAGTAATGAATCTAACTTTTAACGAAGCGTCAACAATTACAATTTAACTTTACTTATCAGACTTACTATTTTATCTCCTTCTCCCTTTTTTCGACTTTGGTTTTGTAGGGCTTTTAATAGACTTTTTTTGCTGAATGTCTATTTTAAATCTTTCTATTTGCGATAAATTCGCTTTGATTTTTTGAGGAACATAAATATCTTCCCATTTACAGGTTTTGGCAATAAAATTCATCTCAAGTCTTATTTCCCCTAAACCATTCTTTAGATCATAACCGTGCTGCCTGTTCCAGCCAATTGGGTCCATTTTTAATTCACTTGGTATTTCCACGACAATAAGATTCTTCGGAATTTCACTTATGGTTTCAAAGTCAATATTGCCTAACTCCTTTTTTTGTGGATCGTATGGGAAAATGTAGTTCCCAGTAGCATCATTAAAATATTCCTCAATCTCCGAAAAGCTGATACCATTGGATAGGAAATCGTCTTTGGGTCTCAATTTATTCATTCGTATATCAACAAAGAATAAGTGACCTTCTATATTAATGGTAGGCAGTACCCCTTTGTTTACCCGTATATCATATGCTTTCTTATTACTTTCAGCCCCCATATGCTTTTATTTTTAAAAAACATTGGGAAGTCTATACAAACTCCCCAATGTCAAAATCACCTAAACCACTTTTCCGCAAGCTGGAAGAACCGTCGTCGCTTTCAGTTGAAAGTGTCCTATCCAAAAGTTCGGCAATCTTTCTGGAGGCACCCTCTATGGAATTTTCCAGTAGGCTGAATAATTCAGTTCCTTGTAATCTTTGAACTATCGCTACCGCTGTTTCCTTTTGAGCCTGTTCCAAATTGTCTTTTTGGAGCAATGCCCCGACAGAGCTTAGTTCGTCGTAGGTAACCCCTTGGGCAAGACTGTTATCGCCACCAGATATTCCGTACCTGTTCCATTCTTCTTCCTCTTCTTCCAAATCAGGCATATTACTGAAAACTTCGTCCAGCTCTTCCTGCGGAATTTGAATGTCGACGGTTTCATTCTCGTCGTATTCTATGTCTAAATTATCGGGGTTTATTTCCTCTTCAGCTATTTGGCTTTCATGGGCGGTGTTTGGCATTGAATGGCTTCGTACTAGCTTGGGCTGCCCCATAATATCGGGCAGGTTAGGATTTACCTTCTCCTGCTTCGGCTTTTTTTTCGACTTTCTATGAATGACGATCTTATCCTGCAAAAGCAGGACGATAACGATCAGCAGGCATATCACAATTATTATTTCCATAATCAAATGCTTTAAAAAATGGGCTTAAACTTTTCGTTGAAATCATCTGTAATTGCTTTCTCAAACATTTCAAAATGATGTTCCAGTATATTGTCGAGATAGGCATACAGCGGTATCTCATCTTTGCCAATGACCTGTACAATGCGGGATAGCCGTTCGTGGTATTCCTGCCGGATGTAGATGCTTTTATCGCCCCGTTTCGTCATCGAGTGAGTTTTTAAAAAATGTTCGCCATAGCTTCCGTCAAGATTTTTCCTTGTGCGGTTCCTTTCTCGTTGTACTGGCTTGCTTTGCAGTAATTCTTCCTGTTTTGTTTCTTCTTTAACAGCTTCCTTTTCAGGCTCTTCGAGTGGTTCAGGCGGAGGCTTCAAGCCGTCCTTTTTAATGCCATCCACCATCAGGTTCATCATCATTTCCTCGTTAATGTCCGGCGTGACCTTTCTGTTATTATCTTTTTCCATAGGACTACAATTGAATGATTTTTAGAAATTCGTCAATGAACAGATCTAAGTGGCAGGCTTTCATCAGCCGTTCATCAGGAGGCATTACAGTAGAACGGAAAACGGTTTTGCTATCCGCTTCACTTTCCTTACGGAAGCGCGCACTGTTCTTAATCTGACTTTGCATCAAGCTTAATCCCAATTGCGTAATAAGCTGGTTGTACACACCGTAAAGTGGCGTGCTTTCCCTGCCGTCCACCTGGTTCCAAAATAAGTTTATGGTTTGTATGGAAGTTTCGCCCTTTTTCATAATCACGTCCTGCAAAAGCTGTGTGAAGATGAGCGTACTTTCCATTACCACACGGTCCGCTGTGATCGGCGTAAAGATGTGATGCATTCCCGCTAACGCTTTGAGGATGCCGGGTGTATTCACAGTTCCGGGCAGATCAAAGAACAGCACATCAAGCGGCAAGGAAGAAGCGTTTACAAATTCGTGGGCAGCTTCCAGTACGTTATCTGCTTTGTTTTGGTTAATAGGATAGGCTTTTTTATTGATGGTGGTAAATTGCTTGTATGCCAGTTTTTTCAAAGCTTCATTTTCCATTACCATTGCCAAATCCCTTGTCTTCATTTTTATCAGACTGTGCTGCGGAAAATCCGCATCAAATACGGCTACGTTGTAACCCAGCCGGTAGTGCATCGTACTTGCAACAAGCGTGGTAAAAGTGCTTTTGCCAACACCGCCTTTTTGAGAAGAAAAGGCGACGAACAGAGGTTTCTTTTTTGTGTCCATATTTTCAAAATTTAAAGTTTTACTTTTTCCAGTTTTCAGTCTTGCAGGCGTTTCGGCAGACTGCACTGATTTCACGCCTTCTTTCAGGATAGGGTTCAGAGTTGCTGGCTGGCGTTGCTGATTGTCCGCTTGTTTGCTGTACGGCAGCATTCCATTCGTTCTGGCATCTTATCAAGCAGGATTGCCGCCTTGCTTACATTCCGTCTGTCAACCCGTCCATCAGGCGGGCAGAATATTCGGATAGCAGGCTGTTCTGCAATCTTGCTTTCTTGCATTCCTGCAATCAGGCAGGCAGGATAGCCTGCCGTCTTGAAAATGTACCGTCTGCTCTTCATGAAGCACGGACTGTTTGCCGGCCTGCCGACATTCAAAGGCAAAGAACTCATCATTTTCATTCGGCTGTGCGTCTATGGCACTATTTGGCGTTCAGGGGCAATATTTGGCACTGCCGTACTGTACAATGCTTTCATAAAGAGGGGCGTACTTTGTAAAATGATTTTTATTAACAGAATTATGCAGAAGTCTACTGGCATATCATGGCGTAACGGGAAGGGCATTGCGTCGTTTTTCCCTGTTACTTTCAATCCGTCCCGAAGGGTGGATTCTTGTGTTCACCGGAACACGGCAAGTTGTGTTTTGAGGCACTCGAAACTCATTTCGTGCCTCAAAACAACTTGCCCTTTGCAGGGGGCAGAAAACACCTTCCGAAGTCAGGGTTTTGCATGAAATTTAAAATGGATTTGTGATGAGCGAGAACAAGTACAACAAACAGAATAAGGGCGGACGGACCCCGAAAACCAACCCAAGCATCCATCGCCACGTTTTCCGTCTTACAGATGAAGAAAACGCCAAGTTTTTATCACTTTTTGAAGCCTCGGGAATGACCAATAAAGCGAAGTTTATTATTTCTCTACTGTTTAATAAAGAAATGAAATCGGTTAAGATCGATAAAGGAACCATTGATTTTTATATGCGACTGACCTCTTTTCACAGCCAGTTCCGTTCTGTAGGCGTGAACTATAACCAGATCGTAAAGCTCTTGTACAAGAATTTTTCCGAGAAAAAAGCTGCCGCATTCCTGTATAAACTGGAAAAACAAACCGCTGAAATGGCGATGCTTTGTCAACAAATCATTCAGCTAACGGAGGAATTTGAGACGAAATATCTCAAAAAATAGTGGTAGATATGATTGCAAAGATTGGTCGAAGCGGAAATTTATACGGGACGTTGGCATATAATCAACTCAAAGTCGAAAATGAAAACGGGCAAATTCTGTTTACCAACAAGATGATTGAAACCGCAAATGGTCATTATTCTGCCAGCCAGTTAGCACAGTCTTTTGCCCCTTACCTGATAGCTAACCGAAATACAGATAAGCATACCCTGCATATTTCGCTTAATCCCGAGCCCAATGACAAAGTAAGTGATGATAAGTTCCGGGAAATGGCAGAACAGTATATGCGGGAAATGGGTTACGGAGAACAGCCTTTTGTCGTGTTCAAACATACCGATACCAGCCGAGTGCATATCCATATCGTATCGGTTTGCGTAAATGAGGAAGGGAAAAAGATTTCAGACAAGTTTGAGAAAATGCGGTCTATGAACCTGTGCCGGGAGTTGGAACGAAAATACGGTTTGATACCCGCACTCGATAAAGAGCGAAATCAGAATGATAGGATTTTTCGTCCGGTGGACTATCGGGCAGGCGATGTAAAAAGTCAAATCGCTTCAGTAGTTCGCCATTTGCCAAACTATTACCACTACCAGACATTAGGCGAATACAATGCCTTATTATCCCTCTTCAATATTACTACGGAAAAAGTGGAGGGCGAATTACAGGGACAACTAAGGCAAGGCTTACTGTATATTCCTTTAAATGAAAAAGGCCAAAGAGCCGGGCATCCGTTTAAGGCATCGTTATTCGGAAAGAATGCAGGGCTTCCGGCTTTGGAACTGCATTTGGAGAAATGTAAAATAGCTTTAAAAGGCCACCCCAGCAAGCAGACCTTAAAAGCCGCGGTTACGGTCGCCCTGAAAACCACAAGCGGTGAGCAGGCTTTTAAAAAGCAATTGACTGAACAGGGCATTAACGTAGTGGTACGCCGGAATGATACAGGTCGCATTTACGGAATGACTTTTATAGACCATAATTCCAAGACGGTTTGGAACGGTTCACGTTTAGACAAGGAACTTTCTGCCAATGTCTTTAACGATTATTGGAACAATAACATCAAGCCGGAGATAAAAGAACCCGCTTTACAACAACCCCAAATAACCACATCAAATGATGCGGATCTTCCTACGGAAGAACCACACCACTTGTTCGACTTCTTGACTACGGATAAGCACGAAGACGGCTTAATTGAAGCATTGGGCGGTTTGCTACCCGAAGCCCAAGGCGAAGATTATATGGAACAGGATTTTGCTAAGAAAATGAAAAGAAAGCCTAAACGCAAAAGAAACTAATAGTGATCATTGCAGTTAACTGCCTATGTATTAGAGTTTACTTATTGTTTCAGCTAATTCATTCCTTAAGTCCATTTTTTGTTTTTCTGTATAAAATTCAGAATGATCCAAAGACTTTTTAAAGTCATCCACGGTGTTCTTAAAAATAAGTTTTAATTGAATCTGGGCATTTATGATGTATAGATAACCCTCCGAAAAATTCGGGTATAACGACATTAAGATCTTCCACGCCTGGATTGCTTTATCGTATTGTTTTTCATTGTAAAAACTCCATCCCTTACCATTTAAAACACCAATGGAAAAATTTATGTTAGTTCCGTAGTTTTTGATTACTTCCTGGTCAAGACTTGTTTTAATTTTCAAATCCTTCTGTTTATTCGCGGAATACTTCGCCTGAATAGCGAACCATTCTTCAAATATTTCATAAAGTGCCGAACTGATCAATAAACCAGGTGTAGCATTATGGACGGCTTCTTTAAAGCTAACCCCCTTAACATCTAAAAAAGGATTTGGGTTAATTTTTTTTATAACGGAGTCCATCTTAACAAAATCCTCCGGAAAATCACCACCAATTCCAAACCGATAATATTTTTTTGAACCATAAGCATGTTTATTGGACAACATAATTGAATCTGTTAAATCAATATTTTTTTGGGTAAAAAAAGGACTCATGGAAATAACTGCGTTCAGATCATTTATTCTGGAGTTAAAAATAGAAGAAGTGAAATAGCCGTATCTCGAGTGGCCGATAAATAACCTAAAAGAGGAAGCCTTGTACTCTTTTTCGGCTAAAGGGATGAGTTCATCAAAAATGAATTTTTCATTCTCCAAAGCCAGTCCATTTTTATCAGAAATTTTATACTGGGTTTCGACATAGCGATAACGTTGCTCCGATTCTACGCTGATAATTATAGATGATGGCATTTGTTCATTACTTGTCAGGTAATCAATGGCATTAATAATGTAGTTGTGACTTCTCTTATTTTGCCTGTCAAATACGATAATTAATGGAAAATCATTTTTTAAATTCTTTTGCCACTCAATTGGAACCGTAATAGATATCTTTTTTTCATATCTGAGATGGTTAGACTTTAGTGTTGTATCTTTTAGTTTCTTGTATCTTTCGAAGGTTTGTCCAAACAGAGATGTGGCTAGTAAAATGAGAATAAAGAGAAGTACAGACTGTTTTTTTATCATTGCGGTTTGTTATGCTACGTTATAGCGGATATAATGATACCAAATCTATAATAATGTCACATTGTTAATATTTAATATTTAACGTTTTCTGACATTAATACCGTCAGACATTTAAATATCTAGCTTGAGCGCATCCCTTGCAGTGACCATCATTAAATAGTTCAGCAGGTTTATTTGATGTATTTATTTTGGAGTGCGGGCAACTCTTCTTTGTATTGTTGTAGATCAAAGTCAATATTAAAGCTAGACTTCACATAAGCTTTTAATGATTCCAAGCCAACAGAAGCACGGCGTTGATCTACATGATCAACATCTTCTATTGGAAAGATTACAAATTTTTTACTTACTTTATCAATTACAGTTTGTGATCCATACTGCTGCATCTTTCCTTCTCTCATATTTATTCGATCCTCTAAATAGGCCAGATCTTTTGGAAGTACTTTACCAGCCTTGCAGCTTTTCCTGAAAAGAGGTAAATATTTTTTTTGAGAAGTAAGATCTGCATGCTGAAGTATCAGGAAAAGATATTGATTATTCTTGTATCCAATCTCAGAGGGACCAAGCCATCCATACTGATTAATAATTTCCTCAAACGCATTAAAGTTATTTGCGTCCACTTTTTTCATGGCATCAATTAAATCTTTTTCCCCTGACGAATTTAATCCAGAAGCCTTTCTTAGAGAATCTAGCTTTACCCTGATCGACTGGTCAGATTCCCCCATCTCCTTAATACGGTTAGCAATATCTTGATTTATGCCTTTTAAAAACGCTTGTTTATTACGTTCCGCATGACTCAATACACCCGTCCATTTCGGATCGTTTTTAATGTTATTAAAATCTGAGTCTTTACTGAGCATACTGTAAAACTCAACCGGGTCATCCCATCCTTTGATTGTTTTTCCTGCGAGGATTTTTTGCAGGTAAAAAAAAGCTTTATTGTTACTTCCAGCTAAACTCCAGGCGCAGGCAGCATTATAGAAGTTGGTTTGGGTACTCTTCCCATTAAAGTCCTCGAAAGCGCGGTCAAATGATTTTCCGGCATCCGCATATTGTTTTCCATGGTAGAACCTCATACCCTCATCGATATATAAAAAATATGTAAATTCTTGTGCATGTATGGTGTGTGATATTAATACAATTATTAAAGCAGCAAAAAAGGTTTTCATCAGACAGTGTTAAATAGTAAGCGATAAATATTAAAAACTAATTAGGAACGGAGTTTTGCCAGTAAATGCAAAACGCGCAGGAAACTTAATGGACTACATATCTTTTAAGCCTGCTTTTACTTTTTATAAATTATTAAAATAAAAAACCGTCTTAACTAAATCGGCTAAGACGGTAAGAATAAATTAATAGGTGTTTATTAGTCAACCTTCTCTTTAGAAAGCGTTTGTATCAGCTCGTAATGGGTATCACTTCCGTCAGCCGGTGGATTTTGAAGCTTTGTTAGCCTAATGCGCAACTTATATTGATACCCCGGCTCATAGCTAAAGCCAGAGATCGTTCCGTCACTCACCGTATAGCTATTGTTTGCACCTGCTTCTTTGATGGTTAAACAAGTATTAGATTCCGTGGAATTAAAGCTAGGATTACATTTGCTGTATGAAGAAGCAATCTCAAATTCAGCCTCTCTAACCTGCGGCTCATCGTCTTTACTGCACCCCAAGCCAAGCGATAAGGTCAGTAACAAAGCCATTAACGTCATAAAGTTTTTCATAATATTACAATTTGATTATGACAAAGTTATAAAAAATATCACACCCTCGAGACATAAATTAGACTGTTTTTTTTCTCTTATCCTCACCTTATTGGTATCTGGAATGGTCATTGGGAATTCTTCCCCCAGCGGGTGGATTGGGATTGCCATTGTTTAGCTGAGCCTGGAACTGCAGCCTTTCCTGCGGAGTCATAACCGTATTGTCCGTCTTATATACCGTGGTAGCAAGCTCCCTGTACACATCGGATCGGGCGATATAGGGAATGTAAAAGCTGTTGGCCCATTGCCTGTCGGTAGATGATGTGACATCATTACCCGTAAAGGTACTGCCATCAGATTTTTTGGTCATCACAATTAGATTAGGGCTGCTAGCAAATGCCTGGGAATCATAGATCATAACAGACTGAAAATCCACAGACCCAATATTGTAGTAATTGCTTGTCCTTTTATTAAAATTAAACCGCTTTTCAGGAAGTACATTATTTAAATTAAGGTTAACATAGTTGTCGCGGTCAAAAGAATTATGCTCATGATCCAGTCCAATTGCATGTCCTAATTCGTGAATAGCAGCACCCACGACGCCACTATAGACAAAAGATGCCGTTTGTATTTTAAGTTCCTGCCGACCACCATTAGCATTTCTTCCGATCTGGGAACTATTAGTATTGCCGCCGTTCACAAACTCTATGTAAGGATAAGCAAACCCATACGTCGGATCTACGGTAGGCATTCCGGTCGCATTATAAAACCGGATGTTTGAATTGGCCTCCCAATGTTCAATTGCCAATCTCATAATATCCTTTTGGACTGTTGACAGACTTGGTCCATAAACATACCTTACCATTGCCCACATATTATAGGAGGTCGGATACTGGCCAACGGCCTTATTGCCTTGCGTAAGACTCAGTGGCATTCCGGTAGCCGGATGGGTGGTGTGGTCGGCACTCAGAGGGTTAGAATTAGCGGGCACCAGATCACCATATTTGTCTAATGATTCCAGCTGTGCTTTATTAAGAATAATATCATCTGATAGATAATATTGTCCATCTTTCAACAAGACCTGGACTCCTGATTTCAGCGTAATTAAATCTCCCTTCCCTGTCACCGAAGGATTAGTGTCATTGTTCTCGGTAATGGTATTGTCTCTGTTGCAGGATAAAACCATCAATAACATTACCATACTTGCCAATAGTTGGCGGTAGGATTTTTTAATCATGATATAAAGTTTTTGATTATATGCCCATTATACGCTGGGCATGGCACGTTATATCTTTTGAAAAGTATTGTATTATGGTCTGATCGGATGACTTATGCCAATTTTGATGAGAAGCACTAAAATTGTGTATGAAACTTCAGTATATGTAACCGGATATTTGATTAACCTAAAATTAAAAGTATTTTGAAGGGTCCTTATAATAGACGGTTATATAGCGTGCAGTGATCGAGACAAGACATCTCAACAGATATTGATGCAATACTTTATTAATCGGTACGGTACTTAAAATTACATCCTTGAAAAAGGAATACAGATCGGCTACTGGGTTGGCCGTGTCGTTCTACAATATCAAAATAATAGAATGAGAATTCTATTAATTGAATATTAATTCACTTTGTAGTGTAAATTTATAAAAAAAAATAATACAATAAACAATTTTTTTGCCTTTGTATTAGATTGCTGTTGCTTTGGAAGATTTATACCACAGTATCCCTCTTAAGCAAGCGCTGACCTACGAGCATTGTAATTTAAGCAAGACATATAAAGTATTCTTTTATGGAAACCCGTGTTTTGTGGGTAAAGCTCTATTGTCTTTTCTATAAGAATTACTCGGTCTTTACCCAAAAACGATAAACCAAAGCCTGTCAGTCTTTTTTTTAAGACTACTGTTTAGAATTAAGTGCGAATATCACCTTATACTCTCATAATACATCGGATTTTTGTCGTCCAACGCAATGATCTTCGCGCCATCGAATGTTTATCCCTTATTATCTATAAGCTTCTCTATCAACTTATTTTGGGTGACCAGTAAACTTGTTATTGCATCCTGATTTCTTAATATACCTTTAACAAGCTCCTGAGATTCATTATAGGAAATTGAGTTGGTATTACCCATATTCTGGATCTTACAATCGTTATTAGTAATATTAAAAACTAGAGAATCTTCCAATAGATCACTTATCTCAACGTCGAATAGTTCGCAAATCTTTAAAAGTTTTTCTGTCGTTGGTCTTGCGATATCAGTTTCCCATTTATGATAAGCCGGTTGCGATACGTTTAATGAATCAGCGACTTCCTGCTGTGTAAATCCCTTATTTGTCCTAAGTCGAGCCAGCTTAGTTCCCAATGTTATCATGTCGAAAATTTAGATATGCTAATTTAAAGAATTTAAATTTACTGGTAGTTTAATTTTATAACCAGTGGTTATAAAATTTATAACCGAAACACTTTTCTAACTAATCTTTTATTGATAGCTTGCCTCCCGAAAAATACTCTGCCAAGAGTTCAGACATCCGTAAAAACCCGGTATGTCTTAGGGGGAAACCCCTATTGTCTGGTATATCAGATTTCAACTATCTTTAACCCAAAAACAATAACCTAAACGCTATGAATATCATATTTTATAATATTACTCTATAAAAATTACCCACAATTTTTATACGTCACTTTATAATACGACATGATTTGTCGTTAAGGGCCAATATCTTCGCGCCATCGAATGTTACCTGAATGAAGGGCATCCCAAGCCCACCTTTTCATCGTCAGGATATAACACACAGACCCCATCTAATAAATTAAAAACAATATAACTATGAGGCGACTCTATGTATATGCATTTCTATTGTGCATCCCTGGCTATAGCTATAGCCAGGAAGTAGTCTGGCAAAAAGACATCACATCTTCAACGCAGGATTTTCTGTCCCAGGTCACTACTACCATTGACCAGCAGTATTTAATAACAGGAAGCTCTATCCAGACAGGAAATAACATGTCCAAAGCTGGAGGGAAAAGCCATTTGCCAACAGCCAACAACCAGCAGCAAAACAACGGTTACGATTTCCATTTGGTTAAACTGAACCAGCAGGGCGAAGAAGTCTGGGAGAAATATTTCTCGGGACAAAATCATGATTTTTTATCGGCTACCGTGAATACACAGGATGGCGGGTTCCTTATTTCAGGAACTTCGTTTAGCAGTAAGGGGTTGGATAAAAAAGAAGATTCCAAGGGCGGATCGGACATTTGGATAATCCGAATCAATGAATTCGGCGATGAGTTGTGGCAGAAAACCATTGGCAGTGCTTCAGATGAGGAAGCAAGAGCGGTGATCCAGATAACGGATCTGGGATTTTTTGTAGCAGGCAACATTCAGAATGCTGCTAAAGGTTATGGTTCTAAAGATGTCCTTATTGTAAGATTGGATAAAAACGGAAAAGAATTATCCCAACTCATTGTAGGCGGAAAAGGATTGGATGAAGTTGAGAAAATGATTCCTACGAAAGACGGAGGCGCTTTACTTGGAATGTATTCCAGAAGTAATGCCGGAGGATCCAAAAAGACAGAAAACTTCGGTGAGGGCGATTACTGGATTATCAAGCTCAATAAAGAAGGCAAAGTAGAATGGGAAAAGAATTTCGGAGGAAAAGGAGATGACCATTTGAGAACTTTAGCTTTAACCTCTAAAGGTTATTTAATCGGAGGCGAATCAAGATCGGAAAGGTCGGGAAATAAAACGGTAGGCATCGAAGAAGGAACGGATCTGTGGATGATTTCTTTAAACGAAAGAGGGGAAGAGATCTGGCAGAAATCCTACAACTTCAAGAACCGGGATGTATTGATGGGAATGAGCGTGATTCACAATCCGTCAACCGACAACAATCAACCATCAACCAAAGGAATTTTATTGGGAGGCTATACCCAGGCTGAAGGAAGGATAGAAAGTGATGATGAAACGTTCTGGATGCTGTACTTAGATCAAAATGGCAATGAACAATGGCGAAAGCACGTAAAAGGAGAATCCAGAAAAAGAGAAGAAAGGCTTTCGGATATAAAGCTGAACAGGGATGGTTCGATAGTTTTGGCCGGAACCAGCGCAGAGGAACTGGGAAAAGAGAACTGGAAGATCGTAAAGCTGGGTGACAAGCAGATTGACCAGCTGATTGAAAAGCAGGATATCAGGATCTATCCGAATCCGGTATCAGATTATGCGTATGTGGAGGTCGGTCATGACTTTAAGGAAGCGGATATTGTGCTGTACGATATGGGCGGAAGACAATTGCAGAGCCTGAAAACAAAAAATAAAGTCACCAAGATCAATACGCAGAATCTTATTCAGGGAGCGTATCTGGTAACGGTGAAAACGAATGATAATAAAACAGCGAGTGCTAAACTGATTAAGAAATAACCATGAGAATAAAGAACCTTATAACAATACTGCTTATAGCAAAGTTTTCTGTAAGCCTTTTTTCAGCCCAATCGGCCACTATTGAAGAGAATTTTCTTTCTGCTCCGTCTGCGGCTTCTTTACCGACTTATGTAAAATCTCCTGTAGCCATATCTTCCGGTATTCCGGAAACCAATATTCCGTTTTTTTCTTTAGAAACGCATGATAAAAGCGTTTCTATTAATTGTGGCATGAGTTACCACCCAAACAATTCGGGACGCTATAATAAGGCTTCTGATCTGGGCTTAGGATGGTCTACCTACGGATTAACGGCTCTTATTTACAGGAATATCAATCCTTTCAACGGCTTTCCTGAAGATACTTATTATTATAATGTATTAGGGCGCAGCGGAAAGTTTTCCCTGAGCAAGAATTCATCCGGAGTCAATATATTCCGTAAACTGACTTATGATAAGTTAAATATTACTTTTACCGAACCGAACGGACAGTACAACTTTATCATTACCGATGAAGCGGGAACCAAATTTTACTTTGATAAGACCGATATTTCCTATGCTTATATGGCTGGAAATCCTCAGACATTTCCTGTTGGCTTTTACCTGTCAAAAATTGTGGATG
>Ga0308161_1001433_pt1 | contig 28681 bp, 27 predicted proteins | sample PhyFR2_FD_201034 | JGI IMG/M metagenome (GOLD analysis project Ga0308161, IMG submission 201034) | Phyllosphere microbial communities from UC Gill Tract Community Farm, Albany, California, United States - DLSLF.R2 | ecosystem: Host-associated > Plants > Phyllosphere > Unclassified | place: USA...
TCCTTCACCACGGGCAGACTCGACGGCCTGCGCGTGTGGGTCCCGAAGGACGGCCGCATCCGCGAGGACAACGGGGCACTCACGATCGCCCGCTAGTCGATGCGACGTTGGCGAGGCGTCGCGCGCTGTGAAGAGCGCGCCGATACTGTCCGAGCGACCGCCCGCCTTACACGGGCTTGGGTTGCAAGTTGTCTGGGGTGCCGGCGACCGAAACTGTCTGTGTTCAACTCGAGCGCCTCGACCAGCCCTTGACCTTCCGTCCGACGCCGGGACGGCGTACCTTGCGTGAACGTCTCGGGGGTGCCGTCCACTTCAGGCGCTCAGACTGCAAGGAGCTCTTCCATAGTCACTGCGCGCTTGGAGGGTGCTCGTCGACGGCCCAGAGCACGCGCCGAGGACTGACTCCAAGCTCGCCGGCAAGAACTCGTTGCTGTCGTTCTCCAGATCGCAGTAGTTCATGTAGGAGCGCGAGATTGACGTCATTGAGTTCTCGCCCTGGGCTGCCCAGCGGCAGCTCAAACAAAGGAGGCGACCAGATCACGGGGCCACGTAGGTCGAAGGAGCGGAGAACTGCGCCCGCGTGCGCATCGAGCTCCCGCTGCAGCTCGCCCGTCATGCTCAAACGGAAAATCGTGTAAGTCTCCCCGGATTCGGCAGTCGTGGGTGCACCTCGCCCGGGTTCTCGAACGCCTGTCACGCGGTTCGAGAGGTACCACCGAGCACATGCTAATCCGAGCCGGCCGCCAGCAGGCATGCCTGCGCGATCTGAAACGAGCTTCCATGCGGCTGGGGTTAACAACTGCCGAAGGGGGAACCGTGTGCGTGCGTAGTAGTCGATTGGGGACGGCGATGCTGCCATTGCGAGTCGAAGCTGTCCGATGCCAGCCAGGCGTTGTGTGAGAGCGTGACCTTTGCCAAGAGCGGGAGGGATGCTCCTGTCTCTTACCTGCCCTAGGTGCCGTGGTCCTTGAGACAGGTCCGCTTGTTCCCAAGAGTCGGTGTGGAGCAGAACGAAACGAAGCGCACGAGCCAGAGCCTCCTCGCTTGTTCCCGAATCGCCGTCGAATCGGGCGGTCCAGGACGGCCAGAAGTTGCGTGGAACGTTTCGCGCTAACCATTCCACGGATGTCGGCCTCGCGAGCTCTGGGTACTTGTCTCGTATCGCCCTAGCCAAAGTGGTGCCCCACACGATGCGCTGCGTCGTGGACAGGTCGCGGTCGTGTGCGCGCAGAATCGCCCGTCGAAGCGTCGTGGATTGCTGCGCCCCTGGGTAGTGCGCTATGAGGTCTCGGGCAGATCCAGGACCTAGATGCACTGATGCTGGCGCGTACCCGACTTGGCGCTCGAAGGTTGTGAGCCGAATGTGTTCAGCGCTGATCTCATCCGGAGCGTGCAGAACCTGTACTGCTGCTGCGGTAAGAGCACTCATCGCGAAAGCGTCAAGCGGTGCTGTTGTGCCGGGGTGCTCTTCATGATCGATCATCCCCTCCAGTTCTGCCGGTTCCAGGTTCGCGAGGCTCGCTATCCGGCCGGTGTTGCCCGTCGCGCGTAGAGCGGCTCCGATGGAGCGGAGGTTGTTGAGCAGCTCGAGTGCACCGCCTGGTGAGCCGATGCGGTCAAGAATCAGCCGTTGTGCCTTAGCGGCTCGCCCTTCGGGGTCGACCGGCTCGACGATGTCCTCTGGGTAGGGAAATCCACAGAAACTGAATCGACTGCTCGGATCAAGTCGGTTGCGGCAAGTGTCGGGATCGAAGCTCCTGGTTGTCTTGCTCCGGTCGTCTGCAGGAGTGCGGCCGCAGTCCGGACAAGTGTCGCGAAGGAGGCAGCTGTGTATTGGGCAGATGAAGGACCAGTGCAGACGCCATGTCAGGTTGTAGACGCCGGACTGCTCTCTCAGGCAGGCAGGGCAGTAACGGGTGCCCGCCAGCCTTGCCAGGGGGCTGCGACGAGCGATGCTGTGCGCTGCTCGCTCTGTCGTGTCGTCGATGACGAGCGCCTTGCCGTTGAGACTGCTCATCAGCGCCCCCCGCAACGCGGCGGTGGCCAGGCGGGTGGACGCCGCGATGCGTTCGATCACGTCCTCCTGGGCGTGATTTCCGAGCGAGATCAACTCGTTGTGTGGTAAGCCGCGCAGCCCGAAGAAGTCGAGGAGCTCACCGCGGGACGACCCCATCTCGTATGCCCAGCGACTGATCGCCGTCTGCAACCATTCCGCCGGTCCGAGCCTCACCTGAACCCCGAGCCTCTGCGGCGTTCCAGAGAGCGTGCGGGCCCTGCCCTCATCAGTCGTCATCGAGCTCTGCCGTGCGTGATAGACGGTTCTGCTCCCGCGTCCATTCGACGCGTGCCCGTTCCAGGAGCGCGCGGTCGACTCGTTCTGACCCGTCTGCAATCGCTCGAACGAAACTACGCTTCAGGACTCCAAGCAAGGTGTTGAAGCGGCCCTCGGACAGGGCGTAAAGGTAGTCTGCAAGGCCTTCGGACAGCCATCCCTGCTCCGGCAAGTCGCAAAGTCGGACGCGCTGCTCGATGGCCGCAAGAAACTGGCGCCACTCAACTTGTTGAGCCTCGTCAGCATATCCAAGGGCATTGACCCGGAGGACAATCCACCGGTCAGCGGAAGCGTCCGTCCCGAACGTCGCGCCGAACATCTTTGGCCTTTCGAGCATCCATCGCGCGTCGTTGCCGGCAAGAATCAGCCGGCTATGCCCCTCACTGAGTTCCCGGAGAAGCCCGTGCACGTGTTGCCCAGTCTTTCGATCGAAGTTCACCCGTTGCACCTCGTCAAAGACGATGAGCGACGTGCGGCACTCCTTCAACGCTAACGCGAGACTCTCGTGTGGTCGTGGCCCGATGGGTCTGCCCAGCTTCCCGAGTAGTCCCGCCACGATAGTCGGCACGGTATTTGCAGAGGTGTGGCGGAATCGGATGACCGGTTGGTACGTCGGAACATGCCGGTAGTTGGTGCTTGGTGGAGCAACCTTCCCGTCTTCGTCGAGCCATCGGCTACGAGCAGCCAAGGCGAGCGAGCTTGCTACCTCCGCCCGAAGCAAAGTGGACTTGCCCACTCCGGGCGGTCCGTCCAGCACGCTGACCGGATGCCCTTCCGCGTAATCGCCTCGCGACCACTCATCTTCGCGGCGGTCCACCTCGAACTGCTCATGGATTTGCTCACGCGAGGACAATCGGATGATGGGAAAGTGCCGGTGCCACTTGGTGCGTCTCATGGCATAGCGCTCCCGATCTAGGTCCGGGAGAGCGCGCAGTGAACGCATGGTGAGCAAGCCGGGGTCGGGAATGAGTTCACCGCGGACGGCAGCGATGAAGTCGCGATCAGATTCGGTGAGCAGGCGAAGCCATGGCTCTGCGGCACGGGTCTGCTTCACGGTGTCCAGATGGGCAGCGGCTCGATGGCCTTGTGAGTGGCGGCAGGGGCGACGGCTTCCACGCGGACGGGGGACGTCTCTGAAGCCTGCTGGCGTATGTCTTTACTTGTCCGCATTGCTTTCGGCGAGACAGGCGAGGGCACCTGGAATCGCTCGCGGAAGCGCCGCATCACGGGGTCAATTGCCTGCCGCATGACCTGCTCTGATGTGCTCAGCAGCGCTGGCGCTTCGAGGGCCTCATCGCGATCGAATCGGTTGATGATCTCGTTGAGAAGCGTGCCGACGGCTTCCGGGTCGAGGTGCTCGGCGACCAGGCGCTCTCGTACCTGTCCCGCGAAGTACAGGCCGAACCGGCGCGTCCAGGGCTGTCGATCCTTCCAGGGGATCTCGTGACACCCTCCTGTTGAGTCGAAGACATAGACCTGCCTCATATCTGTCGGGTCGTAGTAGATGCGGAGCTGACGAGCATCGTTGACGGCGAGTGGGTCGGAGGCAATCTCCGCCAACACGGGACTGCGGTAGTACAGCCGACGGCAGAACACTCGCCCGGCATCGACGGCGAGATCGGAGAACGGGAGCAGCCGGATGGGGTCGAGCGCGTGGGCCGGCAGCCGAATCGCCCCGTGGCGACGCAACGAGTACTCGAACATCTCCATCGGACTCATGGCTGTGTACGGATCCTCCTCCGTGTGGAGCCTTTCCATAACGCGGCGGTTGTAGACATAGGCGAACCTTCGGACGGCGAGTTCGTAGTCGCCGGGAGTCAGCGCCGCGTCACGCTCGGTGTCCTCACCACGGTCGTCGGTGCTTCCGCCGAGGAAGCCGGGAAGCAGCTCTTCGAGCATCTGCTTGATAGTGAGGAACACCCGCTCGATCTGCGCTTTGTCGGTTGGCGTATAGGCACGAGACTGCTCGTAGGAGATCTGGAAGTAGGCACAGAGCGCGACCATGGTTGAGGACACGTAGGCGCTGCCGTTGTCGGTATGCACAGTCTCCGGCAGGAACCCTCGGGCATCCGGGTCTTCGACTCGGGCGAAGAAGTCGAGCTCCGTCGGGCAACCGACATACGGCGTCGGCGGATCGCCGCGCCACTCCTCCAACGCTTCCTGCGCCTTGGGGACGATGACGTCGGCGAGGCAGAGGGCGATCGCTTGCGCTGGTGTCGTGTGGGTGAGCGCGATTCCAACAATCGCTCGTGAGTAGAGGTCAAGAGCTACCGTCAGCTCCAGCCGAACCAAGCCAGGACCCTCCGGGTTTCGCACCCAAACGTTGACCTTCGTGGTATCGAACAGCACCAGTTCCCCCGCGCGCGTGACAAGACGAAGCCGTGGAGACATTGCGGGTCTGTTCGCTGCGGATCGCTGGCTCTTCGCCGTTCCGCCGGCATGATCTCGCCCTCTCAACCAGGCCGAGATGTAGTCTGCGAGCGTGACGTCCTCCGGTAGGCGAAGGTCGGCCCGCTCCTTCGTTGCCCAGGCTCGGAAAAGACGAGCCCACGATTGGGCTGTGCGTTTGGTGCCCTTCACGTGCGATGCCATGAAATCAGCAACCGCCGCCCGGATTGGGTTGTCCATCGGGTCCCGTGCGCGCATCCGGGACGCGTGCACGAGGCCCATCGGGCCCTTCTCAAGCCACTTGCGGTAGGTGCGGCGGATGTAGGTCAGCTCCGACTCGAGCGTGACGGTCGTCCCCGTACGGCGGCCCTTCATCCGTAGGTCCCGATAGCGCTGCTCGGCAAGAGCTCGCATTCGTTTCGGTAGCTTCGTGTATTTCGGGTCCTGCTCGGGGCGGGGTACAGCGCCGGCTGGCGCGTCGGTTGCTAAGCCGGTGAGAAGTCGGTGGATGATGTCGTATTTTTCGCGATACTCCTGCAGTGCCGCCGCATCGTCGCGGAGTATCTCAGCGGGATCTTGATCGCGCCACAGCTGAGTGTTGGAGCCCGGTCGTTGTAGGGCGACGAGGACGTCCTTGATCGGTGCGGTCCCGAGCAGTGCGCCGTTCACGGACACGAGATCTACGTCGAAGACGCCGATTCGACCGATGTGGACGTCGTGCCCGAACCACTGCAGCCGCGTACCAACGGCCATGGTTCGAACAGCCGGGCGCGGTTGACTCTCGTGCAGGCTCATGCCCATACCTCACTTTCGGGCAGAAGGAAGTGGTGCATGTGTATGCGCAGTTGACGCTGCCAAATGAGTTCGCGCAGAAAGGTCTTCGCCGCGAGATCTGGTACGGAGTGTTCACGCGTGAGCGCGGTGGCCAAACTTTCAAAGGTTTGAGGCCCATCGAGAGCCCACTGGACCGTCACATCACGGAGGACATTGCGCTGTTCTCCGCTGATCGGCGTTTGCGCGCGCGAGAGGAGGCTGAGGTTGGCGACGACCGGCTCGGCCAGCCCGGTCCACACGAGGTAGTGCATGCCTGCAGCAGCCAGGGCCTCGGCGACCAGCCAATGACGCTCCTGGGTTCGAGCGACGAGCGCTTGCTCGGGTCGCTTGACGTCCACCACGAGAGGCGGCGCCCCGTAACGTAGGACACAGAAGTCTGGCGTATGCCATCGAATCTGCGATCCGACACGGAACATGATCGTCAGCGGCTGACTGATGATGTGCAAGACCGTTGGAGTGAAATCGGCCAGCAGCACGAAGGCACGCTCTAGCCGAGACTCGCACATGACCAGATCGCCAACGGTGCCTGCATACTGCGCGATGGGGTGATGATGCTGATGCGGCCGCCTCGAGAAATCGCGTCGAGGGTGCGCAAAGACGAGGTCAGCGAGAGTGACGGCTTCCGCTTGTCGCGTCACACTGGTTCGCCGCCCGACCGCGATCACGTAATCGAGCTGAGGTCCAGTCGGTTGCGGCGGCAGTGGGGTGTTCTGTCTTGGCGCACCGAGCGGACGGTTCAGCCGTGCTCGCACTCCGGGCGATCGACGGGTCTCGCTCCTGAACCGCTCGAGTAGGGCGCGCAGTTCGACGTCAAATCGCTCGGAGCGCTGCGGAAGCCATCGTCGCGCGTGCCAGTCCTCAACTTCACTGCCCGGGGATACCTCGAGCGGGATTGTCTGCAGTTGCTCGATAGCTTGCATCGCGAACGCGTTTCTCCCGCGAAGAACCGCCCCGCGTCAGCTCCTCGGATCAGACCAGTGAGAGCACAGACCGACCCCAGTCGGTGGAGGCTCGGTTGCTCGAGTTTCACCGTACCGCGCGAGCAGGCTTCTAGCAAGTAGTCGCTACTCGCTAGTCCCGTGCTCGTCTGCGACGCGAGCTTCACGAATCCATTTTGCGATCGTCGTCTGACCGACGCCGATCTCGCTACCGAGACGGGTCGTACTCAGTCCAGCGTCGTTGGCGGCGAGGGCGAGCTTCGCGCGTTCCTCGATGGCTTCCTGGATACGCTCATCAGCACGACGCACTTGCTCGATGAGCACGCGCGCGACCGCCTCCTCCGGAGGGTGCTTGCGGGGCTTGCCAAGGCGGCGGGTCGAGGGCGTGGGCATCGCGGTTCAGTTCCGATCGTCAGCGTGAACGTCGGATCCGGTTGCCAAGTTCGCGGGCATGTGAAACGATCCGACGCGAAACGCTCGCTCGGACGTGAGACCCACTCTTCGATTGCAGGGAGCACGCGGCGCAACTTCCCGGGAGCGCCCGCACGGCCGGCTTGGCCGTCCTTTAGCGTGTTCGAGGTCAGTGTAGTTGCCGCGCCACTCCATGTCGTGTGCACCGGATCGCGGCCACTGTAAAGGCGAACCTCCTCTGGAGGGCCACTTGCGGCGGGTCGCGCACGATTCAATGCGCCAGGCGCACTGAGTACCCTGCTCGCATGATCGAGTTCCACAAGGCGCGTGGGGACGAACGCGAACGCCTCGGGCGCGCATTCAAACAGATGCGAGAAGACGCTGGATGGAGCGTGCGGAAGGTTGCGGCATGCCTGCAGCGCGACCCGTCCGTGGTGACACGGATTGAAGCAGGCAAGCTCGCGCTGACTGAGGAGCACATCGTCAAGCTGCGGCGAGAGCTCGGCGTATCGATCGATGACTTGATCGACAGCTCTACGCCCCGTTCCCCGTTCCTCGACCGCGAGGAGTGGTCAAATCATCAAGGGCATTGGCGGGCACTGACTCCACCCGGCCGGCGTGACCGGCTCTTCGCACTGACCATGGAGCGTCAGGCATCGCAGCCTCACACTTGTATCCACGCGGGCGAGGAGTTCGTCAGCGTGCTGTCCGGCGCAGTGGTTGTGACGCTGGGAAGAATAGAGCACCGGATCGAGGCCCATTCCGCCGTGCTCACTGTCGCTCCCTTCGAAAGTCATGCCGTCAGCCTCGCTCCTGACTGCGAACGAGCCGAGCTACTGTGGACGCTCCCTTCCGACGGCGTGCGTCGCCACACGCCCATTGAGGGACCAGTGACGGCGTGGACATGCCTTACCAATCCTGAACACGACGAGGTCGAGAAGCAGACGGTCTTCAGAGCCGACGCGTCCAATACGCTTGAGCGGTGACAGAGAGCCACCAGCGTCGCGCTCCTGTCGACCTTTCCCCAACTGGTTGGCCACAGGAAGCCGCGTCGGACCCCATCGCCGAAGTGGATCGGCGCTTCATCTTGCGCGTGCGCGCAGCCATGGGACAGGAGACAGCTCGGTCCCTCGCCGAACGGGCCGGCATCAGCCATGGCACCCTCAACAACCTCCTAGCCGGGAAGGCGTGGCCGACCCTGTCAACCATCGCTCGCCTCGAGCGAGCTCTCGCAACCGACCTCTGGCCCGGGCGCGTACTTCCTGACCACGACTGAAAGAGCCACTCCCCGGGGCCCGACGTCCGAGCCGCGGGAGCTAGCCGATCGTCACCCATCTCGCGCTCGGAACTAAGACGGCAATCGCCCACAAAGGACTCTCGTCCGCAGCCCCAGCCCGACTCCCTGGCCACACCGCGATACGCCGCGCAAGCAGGGCGCTAGCCAGCGTCATCAACTCGCCATCGCCATTGCCGTCTTCCACGAGCGCCCGCCTCACCGCGAGGTCCGCAACCACCGTCACTGCTCGCCCTCCCCGAACGACGTACACATCACAGCGTCGCCCGAAATCAACGAAGTCGACCCGCACTCCGTTTGGTACGACGAAACCGTCGAGCCAACCGGTGAAGTGCTGAAAGCCACGCCCATGGGTCACGTGAAGCTCCCCTGGCCAATCATCCGTCATGGCTAGTACACTATCCACCTAGCCGTACGTTGCTAGGAGGAGTGTCTGATGACGAGTGCACCACAGCATCCAACGCCGATCTGCGCTGCCACCGACAGAGCGGCGTCGCAGCTACCTGGGACGGCACGCTCGTGACCGACAACGGCTCGCCCTTCGTCCCGAAGGACAGGCGTTCGGAATCTTGGCTGCAGTCAGGGTCCGGCCAGAGAGCGTCTCGAATCCCGCTGGCGGACCTTCGGGGGGTCGACCAGCCCGACCTGGAAGCTCTCCTTGTTGAAGTGCGAGAAGACCAGGCCCTCATCTCCGGTCTCAAGATGGGTATCGGCTCGCTCGTTGTTCAGCGGTGGGACCCGGCCTACGCTGCGACCGACTGGACGCTTCACGGCGCGGACCTCACCCTCGACATGGGTCACCCGTTCGGGTCGATGTTCTACCGCAATGTCAAGGACGGCCGGATGCTCCGCATCGGCGTCAAGTGGCACCCGCCCGTGCAGCAGCTCGAGTTCCCCGCCCTCCACCCGTCGAAACCGGAGCTTGCTTCGGACTGCACCGACGACGAAGTCGCCGCGGTCGTACTGGATGCGCGGAGCCGGATAGGGACTCTTGTCGCGGTCAACGCACAGATCGGGTCGTTCGTCGCCACCGAGGAGTCGGAGAACGCCATCCTCGAAGCGTCCGGTCTCGGGCTTGAGCGGCTCTCCGAGGACGATCCGAGGCTGGCGGCCCGTGGCTGAGCGCTTGCGCGGTTCGACCGCAGCGCGGCGGCGGCGGCGCTGATGAGTGATCGGCAGTGGGTGCAGGACATCCGGGACCAGCAGACGATCCTGTCGTTGCCGTTCGGGCTCGGCTGGACGATCGACATCACGCAGACGTTGGTCGCGCTCGAGGCAGCGGGGATGCCCGCGAAGGTGGAGGCGTTCGACCGGCTCCGGTTCGAGGACGGCCGGTCCGGCTTCCTCTCCACCCCGAACCCGACCGCGACCATCAGTAACGACGGCACCCCGACCGAACGGACCGAGGATCTCATCGTCCTCCCCGGCGGTTCGGAAGGCGGCGTGCTCTCGCTGGTACGCCGGTACCCGGACTTGGTGGTCGTGAACGGGAAACGGCAACGCGTCTGGGCCGGCGGCAAGCAGGTGTACGGGTCGTCGATGGAGCGGGACGCGACGTCGGGCTGGCGGACTGTGTTTGCCATCGCTCGCGCCATCGCTCTGCACGGCGGCGGCACACGCGCTATCGCGGACCGCATCGGCATCCCACTCGACGACGTGCGTGCCGCGATGCCTGCTCTCGGGACGCATGTTTTCCACACGCCGATCGGGTGGGAAGCAGCCGACCGCGCCGCCCTGTGCGACTGGGCCTTGGCGGCGTACCCGGGTTACGGCGGAATCAGGACCTGCTGGCGCCACGACACCACCATCGACGCGCAAGCAGACCAGCTCATTGCACTGGGTGGTGTGATGTCGGACCGGTGGGCGGCGCAGCAGGCCGGCGTCATCGTCGCGCCGAACCGGTTGACGGCGTTCTTCGCACAGCATCCCGACATGGCCGCGCTCGGCTACGAGCCCGCGACCGTGAATGAAGCGACGGTGTCGGTCGTCATCCCACAGGACCCCACTGTCCTCAACAGCGCGGAGGGATGCTGCACGGACGACTTCATCACCGCACATGTCCTCTACGAGGACAGCTGGGTCGCCGCGAACACGGATGCGGCGAACGGGTTGCGACAGCTGCTCCACTTCCGGTCCGACCTCGTCCACGACCTCCGCTGGCACCCCAACAACGGTGAGGGCGAGGTGGGCTGATGCTGCAGCTGCTGTCGTTGACGCTGGCCTACGACGACACCCGGTTCTTCGGCTCCGTCATGTTTACCGACCACGACCACCTGGACGACAAGCCCGCAGTGGTCCTCATCGACCATGCCGACGAACCACCCTGGTTCCGCCTCACCAACGTCGACCCGGACAGTCAGGACCCGACGGGGCCGGCGATGGTCGAAGCGGACCGCATCATGCGGTTCCTCCTCCGTTACACGCCCGACCGCATCGGCCGCACGCCGGCTGACTTCCCCCAGCCCTAGCCCACTCTGCTCACGCCCAATGCCTTGGAGGTAGTTGCTGATGATGCGTCTGGTGTCCCTACACCTGTCAAACGACCGGATCCTCTGGGGGCACGTCCTCCTCGAGGACACCGAGAACCCGGACGCGCACCTGGCGCAGATCCTCGTCCGCCCCATCGACGTCGAGCCCGGCTACGAGCTCTACGACAAGCACAACACGGTCCTGTCGGACCTGACCGTGCCGGCGGTGCGGGAAGCGAACCGCATCGTGCAGACCCTCCTCATCCCCGCCTCCGAGATCGCGAAGCGGGAGAAAGCCGTCCGAGCGGTGATCCACTCCGGCTACTTGGAAGGGTTCCCGGACGACATGCCGTGGCAGTCCCAGCTGTGGATGTACGCCCGCGGGGAAGTCACCCGCGAGCAGCTGTCCGCGTACGCCGACGAAGGCCGACAGATCCCCCGCGCACCCGGACACAGCGCGGTCGGTCCGGCGGACGTGCCTGAGGACTGGTGGCAGACCACGCAAGCGCGCATCCGTCGGAACCTCCTCGACACGACCCTCACCGAGCCCGAAGTCGCTGCAGCCCTGCAGGTCAGCATCGAGGAGATTGGTGAGCTGTTCGATTCGTGCCGGCTGACGAGCTTCGATCTCGACGGAGAAGAACGCATCCCCGAGTGGCAACTCGTGAAGCCTGCACTGCCCGATTTTGGCGACCCGTCGTCGCTGCTGCCCGGCCTCGAAGTCCTCTACGCGGCAGCACCGCAACAGCTCCTCGACGCGGCAGCGATGACGGAGTTCATGACCACGCCCCTCGACTTCCTTACCGTCGACGAGCGGGTCCTGACGCCGTTGGACTGGATGCGGGAAGGCCGGCCGCTGACCACGATCATCGCCCTGTTCCGCGGACGACGGTGGCGACCATGATCCGGCGGCCTGACCTGTTCCTCCTGAACGTCGCCTACGACGTCACCGGCGTGCACAGGCAGGTGTTCTTCCGCGACCCACCCAGCAGCGAGCTGCGGCAGGTCATCATCCGCAGCACCGGCACCGGCAACATCTGCGAACCAGCACACGGCGACACCCGCGACGGATGGGAACCCTTCCTCGAAGAAACCCGCTGGCTCGTCGCCCTCACCCAGCCCGACACCCCAGACGAGCGCAGCTAATGAGGCCCGGGCTCGAATGGGTGGCCGCCGCGTACGCCGGCAGGCCGCAGATCACGATGCCGTACGGGCTCGGCGACACCACCGACCTCACCAACACCCTCACTGTCCTGAAACTCGCAGGGCTTGCCGCGATCGTGGAGACGCACGATACGATTCGCCTCCCCGACGGCCGTCGCGCACGCTTCCCGACGCTCACTCAACGCCCTGGAAACGACGACCCGACGGACGCGGAGCTGCTGCTACTGGCGCCCCGAACAGTGACCGTGACGCAGATCGCGCTCGCGGAGCAGACCGCGACCGTGCTGCTGGTCGACGTCGACCGGCGCCGCGTCTGGATCGACGGCAAACAGGTACTCGGAACGGCTGAGCGGTGGAAGGACGCCGCACCGATCTACGTCGCGTTCGCCGTCGCCCGGATGCTCGCCGTCAACGGCGCCACCTTTGACAAGCTCGTGCGGGCAGGGCTGACTGCCGGGCAGGTGGACGACGCACTCGCCCGCCTCGGCAAGCGCGTCCACCGCACCGACATCGGCTGGGAGTCCCGGCAGGTCGGCGGGCTCGTCGACTTCACTATCGCCTGCTACCCGGGACCCGGCGGCGTCAGGACCCGGTGGACGTCTGACCTGACGCTCATAGAGCAGGCGGAACGGCTCATCAGCGCCGGCTGCCGGATCTCCGGCCGCGCCATCTCCGACCGGCCCGGCTACCCCGCCATCAGCAAGCGGCAGATGCCGTACCGGGTCGTCGCGTTCACCGAACAGGAAGTCGACATGGCGGCGCTCGGGTTCCAACCCGACACGGTCGGCTACTCCGGCACCGAGCTGATCCGCCCCGCGGACCCCACCGTCTTCCTCACCGCAGCAGCAGCCGGCTACCGGGACCGCACCGACGACATCATCACTGCAAACACGCTCCTGCGCGCCGATCTCCGCAACGACGACGACGCGGCTTCGTTGCAAGAAGTACGCGACCGGCTGCAGTTCCTCGCCGACACCGGCTACGACCTCCGCCACAACTTGCCGAACTGAACGAGTTCCACCCTCCCGACGTCCCGAACGCGTCCGTTTAGGGCAGCTCCGTGAGATTCAAAGCGGACGGGCTATACGCTCGCGAACTCCCAATCAACCGGCGGACGGCCGCTGCCCGGTGGACGACCGGCTATCGAGACGTTGCCGTACGCCCGTGCCGACGACTCTGCGCGGATTAGTACGGTCCGTAATTCATTGAGGCCGTCGGGGGAACGAGAGAGAGGTTGCAGCGCCTGCGCACTCCGGCTCAGCAGTCAGATGCTCTTCGCCACCGGATCAACCCTCGAGCGCGAAAAGATCAGATTCGTTGATGCCCAGTGCCGCGCACATCGCGGATAGATGCTGCGGATCGTTCGCGCGGATGAGCAGAAAGAGCGACCTGAGGACGGCCGTGGCCTCGCTCGGGTCGATCATTGCCGAAACATTCCCCTCCTCGTTGTGGGAGTAGGCATGCAGGTAGCGCTCGACGTGCACGCGGATGGTGGCGTCGTCGACCGCCTTGATTGCTTCCCGCATGCCGTTGTGGAACTTGCCGATGTGTTGCGGGAAGCGGAAACTGAGGAACGCCTCCAGCATCTTCCGTGCGGCGTTGGGCGCGAGGGCGAGGAGGTCCATGCGCTCGGCCAGTCCAAGATCGGGCTTCGAGTCGATGACCGCAGTCGCTACTCGCGCGAAAAGGAAGTGGTAGAGCGATCGAAGTCGGCTGGACTGCTGGCGATCAGTGGTCCACGGGTCAAGTTCGGGGGAGCGACGGGGTGCGCTGGATCCGATGCGGCGATGGCGCATGCGAATCTCGTGAATCGTGTAGCCGCCGCGAACGTGGCTAGCTGCGCCTTCGAGCTGGACGACCCACTGACGGAACAGCTCAAAGTTGTGCGTGAGCAGGAAGACTTGGCTGGCGTGAGTGTTTCCTACGAGGGAGGACCAGAGGAACGACGAGATCCCGAAGAGGATGCCCTCGTCCATGCTCGATGCCGGATCGTCGATCACGACGATGGGCGCGTCGCCGGTGTGGACGCCTTCGCGAATGCTCGCGAGGAAGTGGAGGAGCGCTATCGCAGTCCGCTCGCCCTCGCTCAGATGGGTAGCGGGCAGACCCGATCGTTCGATCCTGTACTGGTTGCCATCGTCGCTCGGGGTGAAAGCGAGCTCCGAACGCCCGAGCAGACGAGCGACGCTTTCGGTCAGCTCGGCAGCTTGGGGCACTGGGTCGGCATCGAGGCTGCTGAGCGTAATGATGCGCTGGTTGAGCGTTCGCAGTTCGTCCTCGAGGGAGGTCGCCTTCTCGCTGAGATCGCGAGAAGAGGCTGCAAGCCGGTCGTACTCCTCGGCGAACGCCTTCACCCTGGCTAGCTCGACTCTGCGAGCAGCTGACGCTGCTTCCGCCTCGTGCGCCGACCGACGTGCTTCGTGACGAGCGATGACCTCCGCGACGGCATCTCCTGTGGGTGTGTCCGGAGTGGCGAGATCGTGTCCTGGCTTGGCGAAGGGGTTCGAGCGCTTGGCTTCGAGGAGCGCCCCGAGCGCGGAGAGCAGTCGCTGATAGTGGTCAACCTGGGTTTGGACCTCGTTGCGTGCGGTTCGCAGCGCTCCGGCCAGGTCGGGATACAGATCACCATCGCCAGGAACGCTGTCAGCAAGTTTTGCCGCACTCTGCCCACATCCCTTCAGGATGTCGAGCTGCGTGTTGATGCGGGCCTGTAGATCGGTCACTGACCGGTCGAAGTGCGCTGCCAGTACCTCCCGGCGCTCGTCGGAGATCTCGTTGCCGCAGAACAAGCATTGGGTCTCGTGCTCGTGGAGCGGTAGACCTTCCTGCACCCATTTGGCTTCGGCGGGCTGATCAGCAAGACGCGCGAGCGGTTGCGAGATGACGTCGGTCTCCAGGAGCGCGACTGAGCTGCGAAGAATCTCGTCGGCGCGCGTCAGTTCTCCTCGAAACATCCCCGTGAAGGCGCGGGGTGCACTCGATGTGGCCAGTGTGCGGTCGGCCGCAATGTCAACAGACGCCGAGTCGAAGAGCGTTCGATCGCCAACTAGCAAGCCGCGCACGTTCTTTCGCGTGTAGGTGTTCGTGGCGCGATAGGTGGCGACGGAGGACGTGCGGAGGTCTTCGACGACGTGGCCAGCGACCTCGGTCATACGTCGCTCGATGCTGGTCTCTGCTGTTTTGGCTGCAGCGCGGGCTTCAGTGGCCTGGGAATCCACGTCTGCCCGGCGGCGCTGTGCTGCTGCCAGCTCAAGCTCTGCATCAACATTCGCCTTGCCGAGCGTCAGAAGGCTTCCGGAGCGTGGACCCTGACTGTCATCGAAGCGGAGGTTCTCAAGGACGTACTCGGCGTTGAAGACCTGAACGCGGCTCCAAAAGGCTTCGGTGGCGTGCGTCACGATGTGTTCGGTGCCGTCGATGGACGCCGTGACCTCGAGCTTGGCGCGTGCCGCCTCGGCATCTGATGCGGCGCAGGAGCGCAGCAGACTCGCGAGCGTGCTCTTCCCGCTGCCGTTGGTGCCGTAGAGCAGGTTGACGCGTTCGAAGTTGTTTGTCCGCGTATCGTCGCTCCATCGTTGGAAGACGCGATAGTCGTGAATCTTGCGGATGCGGGTGATTTTGGCCGTCGTCACGGTTCTCCAGAGCAACAGGGGTGAGCGCTGGGATGAGGCTAGTGGCTATGCTGGCGAATCCTCGGCTATCGGCTCTACCGCACCGTTGTAGTAGTCGATCGGCTACTGGAACGGGGCGGCGCTGACTTCCCACGGGAGCATCGCCGGATGCACGACGATCTGCGGAGCGAACCGTTCCGAGCTGGTGACTCAGTGGTCCTCCGGAACCTCCACACGTTCGACTCGCACGGCCTGGCCGTTTCGTTCGCAGTTTCCGGTCGAGTGTTGATCGATAACGACGACGTCGCTGTTGTCGCCAGCCCGCTCGGTGCAGCAGTTCGTCGTCGAGCCGGGGTCGGAAGCGGGCCGAACGCGAGGCTCGTCCTCCCCGCCGACTGGGATGGGTCCTACGTCGAGGACAGCTGGATCGAAGCGCCCGTGGTTCGCGTGCAACTGAAGGGGTCAGCGTGGTCAGTGTGGCGTTGGCACGACGGGACGCAGTGGCTCCCAGACTGGTACATCAACCTCGAGCTGCCGTGGGTCCGGACTTCCATGGGCTTCGATAGTCAGGACTGGGCTCTCGACGTCATCGCAAGCAGGGATGCTGTGGGGCGTTGGTTGGTGCGGTACAAGGACGAGGACGAACTCGCCTTCTACCCTGACCAGAGCCTGGTCTCGGAAGCGGACCGCGCAATGATCGAGCGCACCGGGGAAGAAGCCGCCGCTACCGTGCGCGCCGGCTCGTTCCCGTTCCATGCGGATTGGTCGCCGTGGACACCCCAATCGAACTGGTCGGTCCCGTCGATGCCGACCGGATGGAGTGCCCTCCGATAGAGGATCGGCTACCGAGACGGCTTCACGGACGCTTGACGACTCGCTGCTGCTGGTGTCACTCGGAAAAGCGATAGCTGGTGTGCGTCGCGGTTGGTCCGGTCGATGCCGCGGTCCGCGAACTACGCGGAAGGCGCATGGTTCGTGTCGTCAGGCTGAGCTTGCTCGTCATCAACGATGTATCTAACGCTGAGGTGCCGAACGACGCGTGCGCTGATCGTCATGGCGGCCGCGTCAAGCTCTGCAGGTTCGGGCTCTTCCTTCGCCTGCAGCCATAGTGGGGGCTGCAAAGTGAACTCTCGGTCTGGCCCGTCATCGGCGTCGCGGTTCCAGGAGTACAACCTGCCCGTGATCACGGCGCCGTCGTCCAAAGTTGCCGTGACTTCGGTCGAAAAGTCACCCGTGACCAACCGCGGGTTAGGTTCGAACAGCTCCCACCAGGCCGAGCCACCGGAAGTTCCTGTCAGGAGCGGGGCGAAACGCCTTGTTCCGAGCGCTGCACCGATCCCGGTTCCCACCACGACCCAGATGAGCGTCATGCCCGTCACACGGAAGGCATGGTGCGACGCGTACATCCCCGGGTCGCTGAGCCCCGTAGCAACCTGAGATCGAAACTCCGGCCAGCACCCAACGAGGATCCCGGCGACTACTGCTGGGATCGCGTAGGAAGCTGTGGTCGCCGCGAGCACGACGCTGGTCTCCCTGAAAACCGACAAACGACGGGCGGGTTGATGCCGCTCACGAAGCGTCACGAACACGAAGCCTGGCAGGAGCAGGACGAGCAGCAGCAGGATCCCAGTGAGCGTGGTGGGGATCATCGATGCAGCTTCCTTTCGGCAGACACGTACGGCACAATGAAGGCTACCGAGCGACAGTAGATGAGACGGGAGACACCATGGCAGCCGAGAACCAGAGCACGCAGCAGCCCACCCGCACGATCGTCGTCAAGGAGGGCCAGCAGGTTGTTGCTCGCCCCCAGCCGTTCCGCACCACCCCGGCGTCGCAAGCCCAGAGGCCCACACCGCGCCCACGCTGACACCCCTGGCTGGATCGCTTGGTGTTGCCGTGGTAAATGCACCATAGTGTCCGAATGGCTCAGAAACAGGACGACGTCGCTCGGATCAACAATCTTGATCACCTTCTTCGCTCCGGCGAAGGAGACCCCTTTGACCAGAAAGCCGTGGTGGGCGTCGACCGCAGGTCGTACGCCGGTTGGTATTCTCATCTGCTGAGCTCGCTATCGGTGCTGAGCGCGGGTGAGACGCTGATTTTTGGTCAGGCTGAAATGTCTGAGACCGGAACCGCACAGATCGTTGTGATCACGACGTCACTCGTCCTGACCGCCGACGTGGATGCGGCAGTAGACGCCGTCGAGAATCCCTTTGTTTTGGTGGTGCCTCGGGCATCGATTGTCTCATTGGAGATGCGTGCGGGACAGGGAGTTGACGTTCAGGGATCCCGGACGGTTGCGTGGCCGGAATCGATGGTCATACGCGTGAAATACCGGGGGATGGGAAAAACCCTCGAGCTCAGAGGCGCCGCCTACGTGCAGCATGACACTGCGCGAACCGGACCAATCTGGACGCTGCTGGGTGAGTTCAAGTCTGATCTTGCTCGCCAGATCTCCGGGAACGCCTAAGTCTCCATCAGTATCGGAGCATGGTGACCACGCGTCCGGGTGCGCTGTCTACCGGACACGACCCAGAGGTGCGATCATCGCCAAATGGGTAAGGGAGCAAGACTAAAAGCAGAGCGGGCGTCTGCGCCGCTTCCGGCCGAGACGCACGAGCCAGCGGTACCGCGGAACTGGCCGGACGGACACGTTGCTGTGGCGATTACTGACCCCGACGACGACGAGTGCATTGAGGTCACCATCCACGGTGTACGGCACTACCTTCACTCGACAACCGCACGTGAGCTGAGCAACATGCTCGGTAAGCGGCTGGACGAGTGGAACGAGACAGCCAAGAAGCACCGGCTCCCAGGCGTCTAAGCGCTCCCGCCGGCCCATCGACCAGGTGCCCGTGACCGACTTCGAGATACACGATGCCGATCCGTATGCGGTCTTGCAGGCGTTGGCTCAGAGGTTCGACCTCCGGATTCGGCACCGCAGCATCGCTGGGTTGCCGATTCGCGGCAGTGCCCCCGGTAACGTCCCCGAGCAGGGCTAGGGAATACCCGCCGTCGACCCTGTACGTGCCGCAGAACAGCGGGTGAACGATCCACTGTTGCGCCGGCGCTGCCGCGCTGTCCCATAGATCTCGCCCTCGTCCACGGGGCGTGCGGTAGCCGATGGACTATTGAGAGCCGTCGGCGCGACGCCCAGCGTCATGCTCATTCTCATCGGTTCCGAGTGAGGGTTGCGCATCGGGTTCGCCCTCTCGGCCGCTCGTCGTCGCCCCCGCCCGACAGGGCTGGTGACGGCCGACCACGACGACCCACCAGCGGGTCCTCCTCACCCCAGGCTCCGGCGCAGGAACCACAGCGCGCACACGAACACGGCCGTCCCCTCCTGCGGACCCCAGACCTGACCTGCTGCCGCCGCAAGGCCGGCGGCAAGGAGCAGACCGAGGAACGCCGAGCGGTGGATGCGACGCCGATGCTTGGGCCCCCGAGGGGCATTGCTTACACTCAAGAGGTATCTCCGTTCGTTGAACCTGGCGGGATGCGAACCCCGACCCCCGCTGTTGACGCAGCGGGGGTCTTCACATCTGAGATCAATGGTCACCAGGGGCACCGACACGGTCGGAGGGTTTGCGCAACACTTAAACTGGGTGCGTGAGTAGAGGTCTCGGGTCGGTGGAGCGGGCGCTGCTCGGAACCCTTATCCCGGGCTACCTGGACTGGTTGGACGTGATCTCGCTTGCTGAGGAGGCGACCGGGGCGGAGGGTGGGGTGAACGCGGCAACGAACGTCGCGTGGCGGCGTGCGGCGACATCACTTCGCCGCAAGGGGCTTGTGGATCTTGCCTACCTGCCACAGCACGGCGCTCGACGTGTTCTCGCCGTCCGCCCGCCGGCATCGGCGCGCGCGGACTCGGACGCGTTTGCCATCGCTGCGGTTCGACGCGCCGTCAGCGAACTACGGGACTACCAACGGCACCATGCGTTCGTGCATGGCATGGTGTTCGCGTTCACCCGGTGGGGTGGCCAGACATCCGCCGACGATGCGCTCCGATGGGCGGACCAGCCGCCACAGTCGCGCATGCTCGCAAACCCCACCGGCTACCAACGCCGCTACCCATACGTTGAGACCATCCGAGATACGGCTCGGCTGCTTATCCGGATGACCAACTGGACCGAGAGCGAAGGTCAGATCGTGCTGCACATCACCTGGTTGAATCGGTTCCTCGAGGCTGCGGCGTCGGACAGTGTCGATCTGGCGATGACCCGCCTCATCGATGAGGTCGCCGCGGAAGCGGAGGCCTGGTTCTGGGGCGAGCTGCCAGAGGCCGACCGGGAGGAACTCATCAGCCGGTTGCCTGCGAGTCAGGGGCTCGGCAAACGGGGCGTACCTCCAGAGAACGCTCGAGGTGTGGTGCGGACCGCGTTGTTCGACGAGCGGCAAGTGGCGCTTCCACTTGGGTACTTCGACCTCCGGGCGAATCTCTTCGGTGCCCGGTCCTCGTGGATGGAGCCCTTCACTCGGACCCGGTGACCGGTTCCGCCGCTGCGGCGGTAGGTGCCCAGTACGGGTGTGCGGCGTTCCCGGGGTCGTCGAGGACGAACGCCACGCTTTGTTCTGCGCGAGTGACGCCGACGTAGAGCTTCGCTGCGGTGAGATCCTCCAACGGGGTGCCCTTCTGTAGCAGCAGTCGCATCTTCGCCGTGGGGACGATGAGGACCCGATACCGGGTCAGCCCCTTCGCGTTGCCGAAGGTCAGGAAGTCGAGGTGGTCGTGGGACTTCAGTGCGCGTTTGTCCCAGCGAAGCGGCTGCGGGGCGAATTCCTGAACGTACGCGTCCACGTGGTCGGTGTGAACGAGGAAGATCCCGTCGTGGTCTGTGCGGTGCTGGTTCTTCGACACGGTCGCCGGGAAGTCCCATGTGTCATCGAAGAGGGAGTCGGCGAACAACGCGACGGCGGGATGGCATCGCCACGTCTGTTCACGATGCGTGATCCGCAGCAGACCCTGCCGTTCCTGCAGCCGGAACCAGTGCCAGATCTGCATGTTCTTGTACTGCGGGTGCTTCCGTTCCTCCCGGTTCGTGGACAGCACCGCCTGACGCACGTCGCCCACCATCGTCAGCGGGACAGTGCAGCGCAGCAGCGCCTCGAGGAGGTCGAGGTCATGACCGGTGAGGTCTTGCACCTCGTCGATGTAGATGTGGTCGTAGGCGCCTTCGAGCCGTCGCAGCGGCAACTCTCTCGCCCGTTCGATCAGGAGCGCGGCGAGGTGTGGCAGGTGGACTCGGCGTACGAGCCCGGTTGGGGTGAAGTATCGGTTCCGTGCTTCCGCAGACACACCGCGCTGATAGGGGCTTTCGTTGTCCATCCCGGTGATCTGCTGCCCAGGGAACATGAACGGCAGGTACGGGTGGAGGACGTTCTGTAGCAGGAACGTGAACCAGCCGACCACGTCCACGTCCGCGGCGAGGTTCGATTGCGCGAGCCGGCGCCGCAGTTCAATCTGGTTGGTGACGGTGTAAGTGACGACGAGGATCCTCGCGCCAGCAGGGGCAGCGGCGCACGCGTCGATGATGCCTTGCGTCTTTCGCGATCCTGCGACCGCGAGGACGAGGTCACCGCCGCTCACGGATGAACTCCATCGCGTCGACGAAGTACGACGGTGGTTTCAGTTGGATTGGGGAATCGGCGATCCGCAGTGCAGCGTCGGTCTTGTTGTTGCCCATCCAGGTGGTGACGCCAGCCGCATCAGTGATGCCGAGCACGGAGCGGAGCACTTCCTCATCGTTGGCGTGCACGATCTGTGGTTCGAGGGTTCGTCCCTCCTCAACGGCGCCGAACAGCAGCTTCCGACGGTCGTCGAGGAGATCACCGAGGTCAGCCCGCGCCTTGCCGATCTGTTCCTCGGACTTGCCGTCGTTGTCGCTGAGGATCACGCACTGCTTCCCGGACAGCTTCGCGAGTTCCAGGAAGCGGCGCTGCGATAAGCCACGCATGGAGAACACGTCGATGCCGTCCTCGATGGGCCGATGATGCCACCGGTCGCGGTAGAACCGTTCGAAGAGCACCTCGTCGGAAGGTCCCTCGACGAGGACGAGCCGGTTCGCAAGGACGAGTCGTAGCGTGTCGAACCCGGGGAGCCGCCGGAAGTACTGCACCGTGTCCGACGGCAACGCTTCGAAGGGTTGCACGGTGCCGTCAGAGACGAGTCGAAGCCGATCGACGCCCAGCCGGTTCAGGACGAACGAACTGTGGGTCGTGATGAAGACCTGCTGGTCGGCATGCGCGAGCGTGTTCACACGGTCGAGGAGCACGTTGAGGTTTGCGTGGGATAGGTGGTTTTCCGGCTCCTCAACCATGACGGCGCCGGCGGCTTCCGCGTGACGGCGCATCGCGAGGACGATCTTCGCCACGGCCTGCTGCCCTTGCCCCGCCAATGCGAACGGGACGTCGTCCACGTGGGGCACCACGCTGTTGTCCCACGACGTTCGCGAGGAATGGTCCATAGCGAGGGAGACGTGGCCGCGGTCGAGGAGTTCGTCGCCGCCGGCAAGTTCAGTGTTGACGCCTGCGAGGTGCTTGGCGGCGAGGGTTTCCTTAACGCGGCGGTACGCGGCGGAGACGGTGGTGCGTTCGTCGCTGCTGATGTGATCGCCGATGACCTGTCGGAGGTGGTAGTCGACGCCGGCGCCTGAGCGGACGGTCCGCGCGTCGATGACGGCGAGTTTCAGTGCGCGCGGCCGCTGCAGCAGCGGCACGTTCTGAAACGAGCGCCAGTCGACGGTGTAGTAGTCGGTCGGGAGGAGCTGGGTGTCCTTGTCGGCCACGTAGGCGTCGAACTCGTTCCGGTACTCCTCGTTCAGCCGCACTCGAAATCGAAGGCCGGGGGCGTGCCCGACCGGTGCGTTGAGGTCGTCAGCTCCGACGAGAGCAGCGAAGGCGGGATCGTCGCGGAGCGTCACCTCGATACTGATCTCCGGCGGCGGCAGATGGGCTCCTTCGGCGCTCGCGGCGAGGTAGGCCGCAACGTCGGTGCGGTTGAACCAGAACGGATTCAGCTCTTCGGCAGCGGGGCGCCCGTTGACGCGGCCCGTGACGGCGAGACCGATCGCTTCTAGGAGCGTGGACTTACCCGACTGGTTGTTCCCGACCAGGACGTTGAAGGCTGCGTGTGGCCGGAAATCAAGATCGTGGAACTTCCGGTAGCCGCGGATGCGTACACGCGTGATCATGCTGTCCCCCAGGGCGCCGTCCCGTCGGGTGCGGAACGCTTCCTCGTCACTGTCCCACGCCGCGCCGACATCGCAAGGGAGCGCCGCGGCTCTTCATTGGGCCAAGTGCCTTCGCCACGTCGTGGACGCGTGCGGCAGGCGAGGTGCGAAAGGGTTGCTCGTTGAGCCGCTCGCTCTGTTCCACGGCGCTCGGTCGATGCCTAGAACCGACAACACCAGCACAGAGGGAACGGAGCCGCATGATAGGAATCTGGGATGAATCGACCGGTAGAGAAGCGCGCCCACATGGTCTCAAAGGGCTACATCAAGGCATGGGCAGACAATCGAAATGCCGTCGAGGTCATCGACAAAATTCGAAATTACGGGTATGTCGACTCGTATCACAATGCGACGGTGTGGAGCTTCGCCTACGCACCAAAGGTGCTCACCCACGACCTCGAGAAAGAATACGGGCTCATCGAGAGTCGCGGACTCCGAGTAATCCGCAATATTCGACGAGCGCAATACCACCTCACCGACGACGAGCGTGTCGCACTGATTGCGTTCCTTGACATGCACCTCGACCGCGGTCGGTACGCTGGCCAGGTCGACGTCCAAGCTCCCGCTATCGCGTTGCGGGTGGATGGAACTCATGAGCAAGTAAACCTCAACACCGCCGATCGGATGCTGCTCTCCCGATCCGAGGGAAGGTTGATCAGTCTCCTAGCCCTCGGAGTGGCACATTGGCCGCTGACAATTGAGGAGTGGCCGCAGATGCTCGCAACAGGCGACGGAGCAGTACTGCTCTGGCGCGACGCTGGCGGCTCGGGAATTGGCACGGTCACCTTCCCGCTGTCCCCCTCTCTGCTGCTCGTTCTCGGCCCGCGTTTGAACTACCCGGACAAATTCCAACTCAACGCACTCGTAGCGAAGAACTCCCGGCGATGGCTCATCGCTCAGCGCGGCACCCTGAGGATGGGCGATCTCGGGGCTGGCGTCTAGGTTTCAGCAGTCACCGTTAGGGGCAAGAACTTCTGACGGCATCTGCGCAGATGGAGAATCTCGAGCAGGGTCCGCTTCCCTCGCGCGGGCTGCTGTGATGAGGGTCGCGGGGCGGTGTCAGCCGGAGCCGCGCAGACCGACCGCCAGATGATCCAGGCGGTGTGACGACAGGTCAACGGACGTCGCTACCAGGGCAGCTCGTAGTCAGACTTCGCGTCGGTCAACGCTTGGAAGTCGAAGCCTGGTTCGTCGAGCGCATTGGAGCTGAGTTCGAACCGCTGGCACGGGAGGTCCGCGACGCGTAGCTTCTCGCGGCCAATGAGTTCCAGGTCACAGACAGTGCAACGGAACGCGTCCGGGGTGAACACCGCTTGCCAGTACCCGTGCGGGATGTGTTCGTACTGTCCGTTTCCGAGAGGTTCTACGTCCCACTCGACCTCAGCCTCGGCGTCAACGAGGCCGAACAGCCGTCCTGTCCGAGCGCAGGTCGGGCACTCCTGGTCAGTGCTGGTGCCGATAGCTATGTAGTTGTCCGGATTAAGGGTCATGCGGGCCGCCTCGCGGTCGTCGAGTCGCGTGTAGTACTCCTCGCCGTCCTGCTCTCGTCGGCGTTCGAGAATGGTTCGAGCACGTGCCATGCGCATCCGCACTCCGGCTTCCACGGATTCCTGGTGCTCGATCGCAAGAGCGTCGACCGTCTCTCGATCAGCGCCGTAGAAGGCATCGCGATCCTCGTGGAGCTGGTCGAGCAGGAAGTCCAGGACCGCAACACAATCGAGGAGCACGAACCGCACATCGGAAGTCGCTCCAATGTGCGCTGATCCGTTCCTCGCACTGACGAGACGCTTGACTCGTAGGGGCGGCAATGGGAACTGCGGGAACAGCGCCCCGACTCGTTTCAGGGACTCGTGCAGCGATGCAGTCCTCGCGTCTGGTGCCTCCGGGTCGCCGCCGCGAGCGAACTTGACCAGCGCGTTCTCCATCCCATCGCCCGAGGGTGTGAGAAGGGCCGGGTTCACGTTCCAGAGCGCTGCCTTGCTCAACAGCTCGACGGCCGCCGGAGCGAGAAGTGCGACTACTCCGTAGTCACTGTCGTGCCAAGAACCAAGAGCCCTCTTTGTCCGTGTACGGGCTTCGGCGATGAGGCGCTGAGGTACAGACGGCGCTTCCGGTTGAGACGTCATGCCTCACCTTGACATGCCGGACCGTCGTGTCGGCGCTCGATCCGGCGATCCGACGCGTGGGTGGTCGTCGACGTGATCGGTACACCGCGCCCGAGGTGCCCCGGTACTCGCTCTAGGACAGGAAATCAGGGGAAGCCGTCTTCTCCGCTGGCCGGCCCCTTATAACAACAGCTTAGAAAGCGACGGAGCCAGGCAACCCGGTCGCGCTCTCAGTCTCCGACGACACCTATGCCCCGGTAGTGGCGGGCCGTCTCGCAGCAGCGTCCGGCCACCAATTGCTCATCGGGCACGCCTAGCGTTCGGTCTAAGCATCACCCCTGCCCGTGCCTTGGCGGTCAAGGGCACAACCGCACCGCGTCAGTCGGGCTGGCTACTCTCGGAGGGACGGGAAGGGGCCACCGTGGCTGAGGAAGTGCACTTCGAGCAGTTGGGCCAGCTCGAGTTCGACCGGGTCGTCGAAGCGCTCCTCATCGCGGAGTACCGGGGCCCAGGTCGCCGGGTACAAGCGCTCGACGGACGTGGGGGCGATGGCGGCATCGACGTCGGCGTGTGGGACATGGACGGCAACGTCGTCCGCACGTTCCAGCTGAAGTACTTCCCGGACGGCTTCTCCGGCATGCGCGGCGGGCGCCGGTCACAGGTGAAGAAATCGTTCGAGACGGCGTGGAAGAACCACGAACCTCCGCACTGGACGCTTGTCATCCCAGGGAACCCAACGCGGGAGGAGCAGGACTACGTCCTGCGGCTCCGCGGTGACCGGAAGATGCACGTCGATATCATCGGCCGGGCGGAGCTCGACATCCTGCTCGGGAAGCACCCGCACCTGCTGGACCGGTTCACGGCCGACCGCACTGAGCGGTACCTCGGGGCGATCAACCGGCCGGAGGAGGCCCTCACTCGGGGACGCGACATCCCGCTGGTACTCGACCGGATGCAGAACCGGCTGCAGGTGCAGAGCGAGAACTGGGCGTGGGCGTTCGGGACCGACGGTCTCGGGAACCACTACCGGCACTTGGTGGCTCGTCACCCGGGAGCGCAGCTCGCTGAGCCGCTGATGACGAAGATGACCGCGACGTTCACGAAGGACGACGAGGACTTGCGACGTCGGTTCACCGAAGCGATGCGATTCGGTGTCGCCGAAGCGATCGTCCTCCCCGGCCGCATCCTTTCTCCCATCGAGACCAGCGGCGCACCATGGTTCGACGGGCAAGAGGAAGTCGATGAGGTGCAACTGCTCCCCGAAGACTCCGACGCCGGCCGGACCGTCACCCTCATCGCTGAGGACGAGAACGAGCGCCGACTTGGAACCATCGACGGCACCGTGAAACGCATCGCGCGCGGCACCGACGGCGTCCAGCTGGTCGTCGACGTCATCGGTGGACTCACCGCACGGTGGGTCATCCCTCGCAGCGTGGACTCCCCGCCGCAGTACGTGACGTTCGAGACGAGCAACGGTGGGGCGCCGGCCCGTGACGTCCGCCTCCTGACGAAGTTCATGGCCCGCATCGACGACGCGCAACGTGTCATCATCAAACTCGACGGCAAGGACTTCGCCGGGTTCACCCTCACCGGTGGTGACCGGCACGCACCCGACCCGGCGTTCGTGGCGTTCCTCGACGACCTGGTCACCATCGAGAATGCGCTCGACGTTCGGTTCGTCTACCCCGATGACGGCGTCTCCGTCACAGACCGGCTCTGGGCGGCAACCCTCCGCCAGATGCTCAACGGCTACGCGGTTCCGATGCCGCACGTCGACGGCTACAACATCACCCTCAGCGGCAAGTACGACAACACGTTGCTCGAACAACTCCGTGGCGACGGCATGTCCCTGGTCTCCGTCCGGAAGCGCTTCGAGATGACCCTCATCGGCACCGAGATCTACCTCGAGGACGTCTTCATCCACCAGCAGTACGGGATCGCCGAGGGTGGTGCCGACCATGCCGCGGCGCTCGAAGCGGGTACCGGCAAGGGCCGCGTTGTGCACGTTGTCGGCCATGTCGGTCTGCCGTGGGTCATCTACCAACCGTCACGCCTGCAGGACGAAGATGCACCCGTGCCGATTGCTGGCTGGGAGGCAGCAGGCCTGCCGGAGCGCCCTGGCCTCGAACGTCTCATCGACCTGCGAGCCGAGCTGGCGGACCGTTAGGGCCGAACCGGAGCCTAGAAGAACGCGTTCGAAAAGCCCTCGCCGGCCAGTCGGACGTCCTCCGTCGTTGTCTCGAGAGCCGATCGGCTGCCAGACGAGAGCTTCAAGAAGCAGTGGTGAGGGTGCTGCTGTCGAGGCGGCGGTGCGCGTAGGAGAACAACGCGAACGCGTCGTAGAAGTCGGCGAGGTTCTCATCGGAGTCGATGCGGCTCGAGTGCGCGCGCGGGTTACGGAAATGGCCCTGAATGCCGGTGAGGAGATTCTTGAACCCTTTGTGCTCGCTGATGTCTGAGTCGGAGCGGTACTCGTTGATAAGCAGCATGGGGCGAACACCTCCGCCCGCGCCGAACACGCCGCCGTAAAGGATCTCGCCGTCGCTGAGGAGACCGGTCATCGATCGCAACCGGTTGGGGATGCTCTTCGCAGCTTCCGTCGTTGCGTGGAACAGGGACTTGGTGATGAGTTCCTCGGTGCAGTAGCGCAGCACCTCGGCGTGGGTGCCGCGCCGGGTAAGTTCACGGCTCAGGCTGCCAGCGAGGGCGGCCCCCTCGGACAGCGTCGATGCAGCAGCACCCCGCTTCAATCCGCCTGTCGCTGTCACGGACCAGCCGAAGTACACCAGAGCCTCATTCAACTGGTCCTGGAGCTGCGTGAATCGATACATGTCGGACGGGTATCGGCTTGGGTGCATCGCTCGGGCGATGAACGCGCTGACCGGGTTGCCGCACTTCTGGCGTGTCTGGGCTGAGAGCAGCGCCTCGTACAGGCTGTCCCGCTTGTTGCCGACCGGGCGGCTTCTAATCTTGACCTGTGCCAGGAGCTGATCAATCTCCCGGTTGGAGAGTCCTGGTGCGTCCGTCTGCCCCAGCACCTCAGAGACCGCTTTCACCAGGCCGACGTCGAAGGTTTCGATTCGTCTCGCCTCCATCAGCTCACCTCGCCGTCGTGCCGTCCTGCCATCGAGATCACAGGCTGAGCCTACGGGCGCGATTCGGGTCAGCCCAGTCCCGTCCGGGCTGTTCCTGCCAGAACGTTGACTTTTACGCGCCGGGGCCAGCCTTGCAGTTCGGCAGGGCTCTGGGCGGCGCAGGGCGTTGATTACATGGTCCAGCTGCGCGATGAGCTCAGCAGATTTCGGCTGGTGAGGGCTCGGCGCTGCAGTGAGTTGCGCGCCGAGGACGAGATTCATCAGTTGACTGATGACTAGGTGAGTCTTGATGGCGGCGGCGATGACGCACCCGCGAATCTCCCGTGCTCGGAGAGACTTGGCCAGCTTCGGGGACATCAACGGTGGAGTTAGGTCTTCCAGCGCGACCACCGCTCGCCAACGACTACTTCGCGCAGCAGAAGGTCGGTGCAATCAACGGAGGTCCACACGCGGCACCGGACGGGTTCCAGGTGAACGCGCAGTACCGGGTGACCTGGAAGCGGGAGGGGCGTCACCTTGACTGCACATACTGGCGCAGTTCAACCCTCGTTCACTCCGTCCGCAGACGCCGCATCCACTCTCGCCCGGCTCGGTCACACTGAAGAGTTCGATACTCCGTCACGGACAAACAGGGGACGAAACAGACACTTCGTGGCACTTCCGGACACTTTCGCCTTCCTCTTCACACGCGCCCATGCGCCTACTGCGGCATGTCGACGAACCGCGAGAACATCCCGTGGAACGCCACGGTGATGGTGTCCGTCGGTCCGTTACGGTGCTTCGCCACGATCAGGTCCGCCTCACCCTGACGC
>Ga0308161_1001436_pt1 | contig 28637 bp, 20 predicted proteins | sample PhyFR2_FD_201034 | JGI IMG/M metagenome (GOLD analysis project Ga0308161, IMG submission 201034) | Phyllosphere microbial communities from UC Gill Tract Community Farm, Albany, California, United States - DLSLF.R2 | ecosystem: Host-associated > Plants > Phyllosphere > Unclassified | place: USA...
AGCCCGGTATAATTCACTGTCTGTGCCCGTTTCCGAGCGGGCGACCCTATCCGACATGCCCGCGCCCGAGCGGGTTCACCACCCCGAACGGAAGAATTCCATGGCCCGCGGCATCAATAAAGTCATCTTTTATCACCAAAGCTAGTTCTACGATCGACTTGTCGATATGTTAATATTTGGTGAATTTAGTGACGATTGGACATGAACAGCGCAACCATGACTGCGTAGCCAAATGAGCTGGCATAGTCAAGAAATACGGGGCACCAAGTGAAGTTGTGAGAAAATGGTGTCCCGCTGCTGCCTTGGGCTCAGCATGGCGCATATCCGATACACGCATTCAGCAATGATAGATGGAGTCCCAACAAAGGGGTTTCCGGTCATCATTAGTCAGGCTCACGAGATCGATGGGCGCACGCTGAAGTATTTCTTTGGCCTGCTTCGGACGCGAAGAGTTTCTTCAGTTCGCACGTGTGCCAGCCATTTGTTGGATTTGATTGGCCAACTGGAAGTCGATCAGAGAGCGCTGGAATCACTTGATGAAGCGTGGTTCACTGCCTACAAGAAGGCGATACTGGGACGGTTGAACGGCAGGGGACGGTTCAACTCGGAAAACTACGCCTGCCAAGTGCTGAGGTCTGTTATCTCTTACTGCCATTGGATTGAGCAGCAAGGTTATGCTCGCCTGTTTTGCGGGACGAGTGATCTTCACGCAATTCAGATTTCGCAGCGGCTTGATGATTCCATTTCCCATCCCTTGTTTAGAGACAGGTCCACGGACAAGCGATCATCCAAGGCCCCGAGATCGGAGTGGATCGAAACGGTTAAAGCGCACGCACGAGTCACAGACGACGCCTCGCTCAAAACGGACCTCATGTTTGACTGGTGCAGTAGCGCAGGCACTCGTGCACAAGAGATTTGTAGCCTCACGCTGCCGAGGTTGCCCAGTCGCACTGCTGCGGAAGCTGCTGCGGCGGGTGGATACAATCTCCAAGTAGAGCTGGATGAGGCGAAGGGTGGGTCAAAAGCGCCACTCCCCGTTTCGGCAGTGCTGGTGCTCAGAACGTGGGATTACGTATTGCACCAGAGGTGCCTTCTGCTGGCGAAGTTCAAGAAGGCGACTCGAGCCAAGAGAGAGCCCTATGTGGAGCCGCTTGAGATATTCATCTCGGCTACGACGGGGCGCGGGATGTCTGCCAGAGCATTCTCGAACACGGTGCGCCGAGCCTTCCTTAGGGCGGTTGCCGCCAATGAGCTGCAAGAGGAGCAGCGAGTTTGGACGCACGGCCTACGTCACAACTACGGAACAAGGTTGATCAGGCGGCTTGATGAGCAAGGCGCGCGCGAGCCGGAGCGGATAGCTCAGGTTGGTACACGCCACCGATCCAAGGAAAGCTTGGAAATCTATACCTATGAGCGGTTCAGCGGCGACTTCAGCTAAGCGCAGGGCGTTGAGAAGAGAGCCTTTGTCCGTCACCACTGCTGACGGCGCCGCCCAGCATGTACCGGTGAAAGATTGGGTGCTGAACTGTGGCCCGGGGAAGCGCCTCGATGCGTCAATACTCAAAGGTCTTGAGTCCGGTAGCAGGGTGCTTTATCAGGCGAACCTGTATCTCCGCGATCAGGCCTCGCCAGTGGCTGCCGGAAACCGGCTACTTCGGTACTTTCGATCCGTCCAGGCTGGGCACGGCCAACTGGGCGCGGAGTCGCTAGCTGCATACAGGTCACAACTCGATGTTGACGCGCACTCGCAGGTGAATACCAAAAGTCAGGTCTATGGAGCAGCCTGTGGATTCATTTCGAGACTGATGCGGGCTGGAATTCTTCCCGAGCAAGATCTTCCGCTCAACTTCAAGGCAGTTCCTAAAAAGCCACATCCGACATTCGCACAGCTGGCGGGCGTCAGGGTGAGCGACGCTATTCTCGGGAATGAAGATAGACTCGATAAAATAAAGCATGATCAGCGGCTGGATGATTCAACGGCAACCGCTTTGCTGTTCAACATCATAGTGCTTGAAAGGATCCACTCCAAATCCATGGATGAGCTCCAATCAAGGCTTGAAGACTGCGATTTTGTCAATCAGTTGATTGATGATGTTGATGAAAGTGGAAGGGCTGAAGCAACCTCGTCTGTTAGCTTCAACAGCTATTTCGGCGCGGCGAGGACTCTGGATGAAGCATTTCTGATTCTTTTTTCTAAGTTTGGGTTCGACCTCCCAGTCACCGATCAGTGGCCTCCGGGAATCTACAATTTCTTAAAGGCTCGCGAAATCAATGCTCCTGATGTCAAGAAGATTTTTTCTGAGGACCGCGAGAGGATCCGAGCGATAGCCGCATCTGCGGACTCGGTTGCGATGGCGGCCGCCAGAGCTGTGGAAGATTGGACGCACGAAGGGATGGATCATCGCAGCGTGCCCTTAGCGCTGGGCATGCTCTACGCAAAGCATGGTCGGATTCTTCCGAAATCAACCGCCTGGCCTGATGGAGTAGTGGACTACTTGAAGTATCGCGGATGGTCTGTTTCTAGAGTTGCTTCTGCATTCTTTCCAAGTAGTAGATTGCACAGTCATTTGATGATGATGCTGCTTTCGCACAAAGAACTTGCGCCCAATGTCTCCTCTGTTCTCATTCATGCGTCTATCGACGCCGTACTAGAGGGGGCGGCTGATGGTGCGTGGGATGCCCACTTTGGAAAAAAAAGGGGAGGGCCTGCGTCGGCCGTCATCGATAGCAGCGATCGCGCGATGATCCTGGCCCGAAGGTACCAGGCTATCTCGCGACGGGCGCTTCTCGACACCTCCGAAGGGAAGGTGTGGCTCAAGAAAGAGAATTGTCCACTCATGCTGCGGGTAGGTGGTAAGGGCAGAAAGTCGGCAATCGGAAAGTACAACATGGGGGATGCGGCTCTTATGGCGGAGCGCGCAATGAAGATGTATGCATCGTCCACGCCGCTACTCGGCTCGATAAAGGATCGGGCATGTGCGCGGAGCTTTCGAAGCACGATCGCCTCTGTCTTGCGTCTGGAAGGCATTCCTCTTGGAAAGATCAAGAGCAAACTTAACCACAAGCATTACTCCACCACGGTGGGATATGTCGGGAGCGTGGTTACCGAGACAAAGCTGCGCGGACGACAGCTAGACTTTCAAGAGATGTTACTTAGAGAGGTTCATAATACTGGCGCGGCGGTGAGACCCAATAGCCGTGCAGGTGCCGATGTTGGTGGGCCGGGGCTGACTCGACTAGTACTAACTGATGATTCGGCGGTTGCGCTCTGGCTCGCTTGGATCCGTGATATCGAAGCGAGTGAAGCGCGTCTCATGTTTGAGAATCCCGCTCGCTGGTCTGGCTACTGGCATATCAACCTTGCCGAGTATAAAGCCCTGCTCTCAAAGATTCCGAGCTCCCAGAAGAAGAGGGCGCAGGAAATTGCAATGTCTATAGTCCTCCCGAGGATTGAGTGAATGGCCGACCATGCGCGCGCCCGCCTGGGGCAGGCTGATCAAGGAAGTCCCAAGTTCTCGCTATTGGATGAGGCTATTTCGGGCAACCTTAACGATATGACATGGCGCGTCTCTGGTCACGTCCCTGGCGTGGCACCGTCTAGCTATACGGTCCATTGGAGAGTTTGCGACGAACTCCGGGCCACCGTCATGCACGGGGCGTGGCCGACCTGGGTAGCATATGGGAAGCGTCTGGTTCAAGTGATCTGCGACTCGCCGTCGTCACGCATCCGTAGTGGAGGCAGCATCGCGGGTCTAGCCAGGCATGTGCGAGCATTCTGCAGCTTCTGTTGCTTCGACCAAGGATTGAGTTCAATCAAGCGTTTTGAAAGTTCTCATCTCGAAGCCTACATCAAGCACGTTCAAAGCTTAGGGCTCAAAGCCGGAAGTGTGGACGCGAAGCTTGCTGTGCTCAGCCACGCGTGGCGCGCAAGAAGTGAGATTGAGAGCGGTCTTGAGCGTGGTCCATTCGGTTACCGGGAGCGCGCGGCCATCGCACGTAGGATCGGACTTCCGGGTGGGCATACCCCGACGATTCCCGCCCAGGAACTCTTCCTAAATCTTAACGAGGCCCTTAAGTTGATCGAGGCTGCTCCAGCCTTGCTGGATGACCTCGACAAATACCTCAACTACAGCGGCAAGAGGCGGCTACGTTCGGCGTGGTTCGAGGTCGAGTGTGGACGATCTTCGAGGGCGATGTTTCGGGACGCTCGCGCTACCTACGGGGCTTGCATTGCCCTCCTGCTTGCATTCACCGCCGCAAGGAAGCACGAAGGTGCCTCGGTGCAGGATGAGGACGCGGTACGATCGATCAAGGAGAATATCGATCTAGTGAGCAGGGAGTACAAAGGGGCGCGCAGTGCCGGCGGGAGGCAGACCTCCAGACCACTGAACGACGCTGTCCGGAATGCGATCGATGTTATTCGAGGGCTGACCAGGGGAACACGACTCAGTTCGCATGAGCGGACTCTGTTGCTCCGTCTACCATTTCAGCATAGCTGTTCGGGAAGAGGAGATAGCCATGATGCCCTCGACTCCAGGGGTATCTATAACCTTCTCGATGCCTTTTCAGTCCATGCAGGAACAGAGCAGAAGCTCCGGCCGCATGTTTTCAGAAGGGCGTACGCGATGCTATGGATGTGGCGCTTCGAGATGGAGGACCTCCTATTTCTGTCCCGGGTTCTACTTCATAACAGTCCTGATTTCACAAAGGTCTATGTTGAGGACGAGAACTCGTGGTCATTCATGTCGGAAGCCATGCGAGAGCTTACGGTGGAAGTTCTTGAGGAATCGCTGCTTGGTGTGCGCGCCATGGGCGGAGGTATTTCGTCGACCCTGCGGCGTTACGTGAGGATTCTCCAGGTGAGCGTAGTCACGGTGGATGCTCACTCCGTCGACGCAATTATTAAGCGAATAGTTGATGGCCACGGGCTTAGGATTGTGCCGAACGCCGACGGATATTGCTTCATGTCGAGCGCTAGGGGGAGGCGTGCCAAATGCTCTCTCGATGGCGTGATGCCAAACTACGCCAATCGAACGTCTTCCTTGTGCTTCGGTTGCCCCAATTTTGGAGTTGACTTCTCAAGGAAGGCTGTCTGGAAGGATCGTTTGAATCGCCATCAGATTGTATTCCGCACCACGGCCTATCCTGCTCTTCGCGCAGCATCGAGGGAGGCTATTGCTATGTGCAGACGGGTCCTGAGTTGGATAGGAAAGGAGCGCTGATATGCGTAAGCCATCCGAGCAATTTCGACTGGCCATCTTGTGCTCATTGGAGAGGTTAAGTTCAACAGGGCTAAAGTTTACTAGAGCCGAAGTGGTGGGCGGGGCGCGATTTCCTGACGGGGCACCAGTAGGTCGATCAACTCTGTATAGGAAGGATAAGTTGGGTGCATTCGTGCATGCGGACCTCCTTAGACTCCTGGATGAGTCAGTGCCTAGTAAGGATATCGGTAAGAGTGCTCCTCGTAGATCTGATGAATCAGAAATGGTCGAGCTTCGAACTGAGAACACTTATCTTCTAGATAGGGTGGTCACGCTTGAGCAAGAACGTGTGGCTCTGGAGTCTACTGTGCGAAGAGCCGCCGCGATTGAAAGGTTGCTTGAGGTCGAAAAGTATGTTTTGGCCAAGCTGTTAAGTGATCTTGATCCGGAATTGATTCTGTCTCGCCGGACTGTATCTGATTTTGAGCGTAAGTATGAGGGAAGGCAGGAGCTGGGAGATGCGATGGTGATAATCGACGAGTGGGCAAGTTCGATGAAGTAGCCAATCTCTAATTCAGCGTATCATCGTGAGAGAGGTCATTGGGCGCGTCGATATATTTGAGACGCCGGAGCTTCGAGCGTGCATCATGCGCACTAGGGTTGTGCGCGTGGGCAAAAGGGCTGATCTGCAAACATGGTTGAACTGCCCCGGTTTTCCAGAGGCCCCTTGGTTCGAGTCGTGCCGATGTGACGGCTCAGGGGAGTGCGAATAGTAGTTGGCCTCAGCCTCGGTCGGCGGGGGCATTCCCGATCGGCTCCAGCAATCGGCGGTTGTTGAACCAGTCGACCCAGTTGAGCGTGGCCACTCAACCTCCTCGCGCGTTCGCCAAGACGACTTGCGATGGATGACCTCGGCCTTGTAGAGGCCGTTGATGGCCTCAGCCAGTGCGTTGTCGTAGGAATCTCCCACGCTGCCGACGTCCCCCCACCTTTGAGTAGCAGTCAGGTTTGGATTCCAATTCCCTAACCCAAGGAGATTGGACGTGAAGAAGCGTTTTCCGAAGAACAGATCATTGGCTTCCTGCGCGAGGCCGAAGCTGGCGTGGAAATCAAGGGCCTCTGCCGCCGCTATGGCTTCAGCGAGTCCTCGTACTACCTGTGGCGTAGCAAGTTCGGTGGAATGAGCGTGCCCGATGCCAAGCGGCTCAAATATCTGGAGGCGGAGAACGCCCGCCTGAAGAAGTTGCTGGCCAAGCAGTTGTTCGAAAACGACTTGATCAAGGTTGCGTTGCGAAAAAAGTGGTGAGCGCACCGGCGCGTCGTGCGCTGGTGCGCGAGTGGATCGGACATGGCGCCAGCGAGCGTCGCGCTCTGGCAATGATCGGTATGAGTGCCAGTGCACTGCGCTATGCCCCGCACGATGACCGCAATGTCGACCTGCGCCAGCGGATCCTGGCGCTGGCGCATCGGCACAAGTGGTATGGCGCCGGAATGATCTACCTGAAACTGCGGCAGGAAGGGTATGTCGTGAACTACAAGGGCGTGGAGCGGCTGTATCAGGAACAGCAGTTGCAGGTCAGGCGCCGCAAGCGCAAGAAGGTGCCCGTGGGCGAGCGCCAGCCGCTGCTGCGGCCAGCACGGGCCAACAAGGTATGGTCGATGGACTTCGTGTTCGACCGCACTGCCGATGGGCGGGTGATCAAATCGCTGGTGATCGTGGACGACGCCACCCATGAAGCGGTCGCGATCGAGGTGAAACGTGCGAAATGCGGCCATCGTGTCAGCCGCGTCCTGGATCGCCTGGCGATCAGTCGCGGCCTGCCGCAGGTGATCCGTACCGACAACGGCAAGGAGTTCTGCGGCAAGACGATGGTGAGCTGGGCGCACGGGCGTGGTGTGCAGCTTCGACTGATCCAGCCTGGCAAGCCGAACCAGAACGCCTACGTGGAGTCGTTCAATGGCCGCCTGCGCGATGAGTGCCTCAACGAACATTGGTTCCCGACGCTGCTGCACGCGCGCACCGAGATCGAACGTTGGCGCCGGGAATACAACGAGGAGCGTCCAAAGAAGGCCATCGACGGCATGGCGCCCGCCGACTACGCCAAATACCTTGCTAACACCGATATCATCAACCCGGGACTCTAAACCCCGCTGCTACTCAGGACGGGGGGACGTCGGACCTGGCGCAGCTCGCGAACCTTGCGCTCAAGTGCCTTGATTCGCTCCTTCTCGGGCGTCGTCATCCACTCGTGCTTGCCGACGTCGCGCTCGTGCTGCCTCACCCAACCTCATAGCATCTCGGTCGTGCAGCCCACCTTGTCCGACACCGACACCGTCGCCGCCCATTGCGATTCGTACTCGCCTTGGTGCTCCAGGACCATCTCCACCGAACGTTCCCGGATTTCCGGGGAGAAATTGCTTGCTCTGCTCATGGCTTCATCTTCTCAAGAAATGGAGCCGCCGGGATTTCCGGGGCAGTTCAATGCACACTCGCGTGGCCCAACTCAAGATTTCCTCAGTCAGCCACCTCCTCGCGTGAACCGTGGACAGACCTCGCTACGGCGAGGGTGGTGTCCCATTGAGCAAAAGGAAGTTTCAAGCTTAAAATTACCTAGGGATCCGCTGAGTGGCAGCGAATTCCCGGGAGCGGTCTCGTCAAGGCTGGGAGCCAATGCTCAGAACGGAAGGAAGCGTCGGCAATCCTAGTAGGTCCGAGCTTGCTCGGCTTCGCCCGTCGCTAGACGAGGAGCGTCCAAATAGGCTCGGACCTGCAAATGTGGCCCTTCTCAATCCTAAGTTCTCTCTTTCTCCATGAGTATCGCTGAACTCAGCATCAAGCGTCCGATCAGCACGGTAATGCTGTTCGTGTCGTTATTCGTGCTTGGCCTAATCGCGGCGATCAGACTGCAGCTGGAGGCCTTTCCCGAGGTCTCACCGCCTTTCATCATCGTGCAGCTACCCTACGCCGGTTCCACGCCAGAGGAGGTCGAGCGGACGGTACTGCGTCCGGCGGAGGAGGCGCTGTCGACCATGACCGGTGTCAAGCGGATGGATGCGCAGGCGGATTCGGAAGGTGCGCGCATCTTCATGCAATTTTCGGACTGGAGTCGGGACGTAGCGATCGTCGCGTCCGAAGCTCGCGATCGCATCGATGCGATCCGTAGTGATTTGCCCGATGATCTGCAACGCTACAGCGTTCTCAAATTCTCCACAACTGATCGGCCCGTATTGCGAGTGCAGCTCGCCAGCAGGCGCGATCTGACATCCGCCTACGAACTTATCAATCATGAGTTTAAGCGTCGGATTGAGCGTATTCCAGGGGTGGCGCGCGTGGACGTGACCGGCGCTGCACCGAAGGAGGTCGAGATCGCGATCGCGCCAAGCCGGCTGGCCGCGCACGGCATCAACCTCGACGACCTCACCAAGCGCCTAAAGACGGTGAACTTCGCCATATCGGCGGGGCAGATCGACGACGGACAACGACGCCTCCGGGTGCGGCCGATGGGAGAGATCACCGACCTTCAGCAGCTGCGCGAACTAGTACTCGACGAGCGCGGCACGCGCCTGGGCGACATCGCCGAGGTGCATATGAAGTCTTCCAGCCTAAACTATGGCCGGCGTCTTGATGGTAACCCTGCGGTGGGCCTGGACATCTTCAAGGAGCGCAACGCCAACTTAGTGGAGGTGTCGAGCAACGTGATGCGCGAGATCGAGGAGATCCGCAAGGACGCGGCGCTGAGCGATATCCGCATAATGGTCATCAAGAACCAGGGCGAGAACGTGACCGCGTCGCTGCTGGAGCTGGCCGAGGCGGGCGGTGTCGGTCTGCTATTGTCGATCGTCGTACTATGGTTCTTCCTGCGGCACTGGCCGTCGGTCGCCATGGTTAGCTTGGCGATCCCGATATGCTTTGTGATAACGCTAGGCTTCATGTACTCCTTCGGAGTTAGTCTGAATATGCTGTCGATGGTAGGGTTGCTACTGGCGGTGGGCATGCTAGTAGACAACGCCGTAGTGACGGTGGAGAGCATATACCAGGAGCGCGAGAAGACGCCCGACCAGCCATTGCGGGCTTCAATTCTGGGTACTCGCAATGTCACCATCGCGTTGTCCGCGGGCACCTTGTGCCATTGCATCGTGTTTCTGCCCAATCTGTTCGGTGAAAGGAATGTCCTGAGTATCTATTTGGGGCAGATCGCGATCACCATTTCGGTCTCGTTGTTGGCCTCTTGGTTGGTAGCGGTGAGCCTGATCCCCATGCTTTCAGCCCGGTTGAAGACGCCGCTAGCAGTGCGGTCGCAAGACGGGATGATTCCACGCCTGCAGCGCCACTACGCGAGGTTCCTGCGGTGGACACTCAGCAATCGGGGCTGGAGCATGACCGGCATCGTGTTAATCATCGTCACCAGTGTCGCACCGGTGATCCTGACCAAGAAGAACATGTTCAGTAGTCCCTCTGCCGGAGAGACCGATCTATATTATCAGTGGACAGACATGTACACCAAGGAGCAGATGTCCGAAGAGGTGCAGCGTGTCGAGGCATTCTTGGAGGCGAATCGAAAGAAGTACCACATTACCCAGATCTACTCCCAATACAGCGAACAAAGTTGGGGTGCAACCAGCATTAAGTTCGATACGAAGGAAAGTGGCAGAATAAAATCGTTAATTGAACAGATCCGGATGGACCTTCCTCAGTCGGCGCGCGCGAACATCGGCGTCGGTAGCCAGAGTGGTCACGGAGGGGGGGGCGCTCCCGGGCAGAACGTTTCGGTCCAGATTATTGGCGATTCCGCGCAAACCCTGGCCACATTAGCCGAGGATATCGTGCCGATGCTAGCCCGACGCAAAGAACTGCGCGATGTGCGCGTGGACACAGGCGATCAGAACCGCGAGTTGTCGGTGCGGGTCGACAGAGACCGTGCCGCCGCCTTCGGTTTCACTACGCAGCAAGTGGCTCAGTTTGTGGGTCTGGCCTTGCGTGGGACGCCACTCCGCGAACTGAGCAGCGGCGGCAGCGAAGTGCCGGTGTGGGCACGCTTCGCTGGAGCCGAAAGGTACAGCACAGCCGATTTGGCCACTTTCACGCTGCGCGCACCTGACGGGCGCGCGGTGCCGTTGCTGACGATGGTGCATCTGGCGGTACGGCCGTCCGCGATCCAGGTTTCGCGTACCAACCGCCAGACCACGCTGGCAATTCAAGCCAGTCTCGGCGAGAACGTGACGATGTCCGATGCTCGTAAGGCGATGGAGGAAACCATGAAAAACATCGCCTTTCCCGCTGGCTATCGTTTCACCTTCGATGGGGGGGGCTTTCAGGAAGAGGACGACGCTAACAAGCGGATGATGTTCAATCTGCTTATGGCATTGGTGATGATCTATGTGGTGATGGCGGCGGTGTTCGAATCGCTACTATTTCCCTTGGCGATCATGTCCGGTGTGCTGTTCTCGGTGTTCGGCGTGTTCTGGCTGTTCTGGATCAGCGGAACGGAGTTCAACATCATGGCGTTCATCGGCATCCTGGTGCTAATGGGCGTGGTGGTGAATAACGGTATTGTAATGATCGAGCACATTAATAATCTGCGGCGACGTGGGATATCGCGCACCGAGGCTTTGGTGGACGGCAGTCGCGAACGTTTGCGTCCCATTCTGATGACGATGGGCACAGCGATCCTGGCGATGGTGCCGATAGCGCTGGCTGACACTCAGATCGGCGGCGATGGTCCTTCTTACTTCCCTATGGCGCGCGCGATTGCGGGCGGTTTAGCGTTCTCGACCTTGGTCAGTCTGCTGTTCCTGCCCACGATCTACGCGATTTTGGACGATCTGAGTAACGCCGCCGCGCACGGTATCCGCAAGGCGGGGTTGCGTCGGGGCGAATAGCCTTCCGCACGCCGCCGTCGCTGCCGAGTCAATAAAAGGCACATAGCGTCAGCGCGGGCGCAGCGGGCGCAGCGGGCGCGGCGGACGCTGGTCGCGGCCGTCATCGGAACCCGACTGCTCAGGCCGGTGCGGCACACGCCCGGATCGCCGCAAAGCTATCGCGTTCGTGTGATCATCTTATCTGGCCACTAGCATGCATTGAGAGGGCCTTTGTTCGGCCAACAGCAACATTGCCGCTCTGAGCTCGGGATCGTCGCAGAATCTTTTTCTCATACGACCCTCAGTCAAGACGTCTGCGAAAGCCAGAAGCGACATGCCGATGTGGTGAGCCATGTACTCGCGGACGATGACGCCTTCACGCGACTCGGTGAACGGCTTGCCGAAGTCCACGCCTTCGTAGAAACCATGAGAGCCATGCGCGCCCAGTTCTTCGAGCTTGCGGAGATTTTCGACCGCCGCCTTGGCATCGACCAAGCAGGCCAACGCTGAAGCGTAGGGAGCGACGACCCGACGATCGTCAAGGTCGGGCTTGAGCGCCAGACTCTCTAATCCGAATGCCTGGTAGCGATAACTGCCATCCGCCTCATACTCGGCGTAGCCCGACTCCGATACGCCCCATGGAACTCCGCGGCATGGTGGATTGAGGCGCTGCCGGCGAACGACCGACACCACGCTGTAATGGAGCAGAGTGCCGGGAATGGAGGGCATGACGACTTCTGGCATGAGGTACTCGAACATTGAGCCGCTCCAGGAAAGCAACGTGAACTCCCCTCTCTCTTCCGTCTGCAGGCGACCCAGTGCATACCATGAACGCGCGGATACGTTTCCCTTAGCAACGGCGACGTAGACCGCAAGGCGGGCCTCTGAAGCGAGCATGTCGTAGTGCTCCGCATCGAGACGCCGCGTGTTACCGTCCATTCCGATACAGAAGAGCTGACGATCTCTATCGAAAAACACCGAAAAATCCGCGGCGATCTCCCCATCGCACGCTTCGATCAGCACGTCGATCTCGTGCTTCAAGATTCCGCCCGAGAAACCGCTCCCCGAAGCGACGGAAAGATCCTCCCGCCACTGGATGCAGTGCTCGAGGATCTTCCCATTCCATGAGTCTGCGCCTGTTTCCAAGGAGGAAGCGATGATGGCTGCGATCTCGCGTATAAGGGTATCGAGTTCACTCACCAAAAATTCGCCCGCTTTGCCAGCCTGTGCCTTATTCAGGAACGGTACGATGGTGTCGAGTATGCGGGTATCGACTTGGGCGCGCGCGCGCGCCGTGATCACGGTCGTTGCTAGGCCCCGAAGCATGCGATCGTTGTCTGGCTCATATGCAGAGGCTTCGCGCAGGAATTGGCGTACTACCATGAGGTGACCGACATAGTTGCCGGAGTCGACCGCGGAGACGTAGCGCGGCTCCAGCGCCTTGCAGTTACGCGTGTCGTACCAGTTGTACAGGTGGCCCGAGATGTCGCGGTGCAAACCGCGCAACGTATGCAATGTCCTGCCTATGCTCCGGATCGTCGCGGCCATGCCGGCATAACCCAGGTCATGCGCGGAACATGTTGCAAGCAATCCAAGACCTATATTCGTCGGCGACGTGCGTTGCGCAATTCTGCGCTCGGGATATTCCTGAAGATTGTCCGGCGGCAACCAGTGGGTGTCAGAACCGACCGTGTCTTCGAAGAATGCCCAGGAGCGACGCGCGAGGGTGTCCAAATATGCCCGGTCCGCGTCCGGGACGACCGAATTTTGCGAACGACGCCCCATAATTCGGTCTAGGAAGGGTGCGCAGAGCCAGCAGATTGTACAAGCGACAACAAGCGATACTGAGCCGGACGGCTGCAGGAAGACAGCTAGTAGCAGGCCCAGAGAGAATGATGTATTTATAGCGAAAAGGTTGGCGGGCTCAGTGAGACGGCGCGACTCCGCCGTACGAACCGTCTGACTGAAGGTGCGCCACTCAAGAAGGCGTTTGTGGCTCACATGCAAGCGCCAGCCGATCTTTGCTACCGAAGAAAGTGCACAGATCGCGGAGAATGGCAGGCAAGCAAGTTCGAAGAGCGCCATCGCCGGCAGAGTTGCGACATCCAGCAATAGTTCGGGATTGCGCGTCCGCGTCCGGAGCGAGACGATCCCCACCACAAGCGTCCGCGCGGCGACAACGAGACTGGGCGCGATGGTCGCGATGATGAACGCAATTGCGAGCGTTGTCGCGGCTGTAGGGACCAGAACCGACGCGATCAGAAGCGCGAGCAGTGCCGGCATCACCGCGCTGCGAGCTAGGTTGTCGAAGATCTTGAAGCGCGATAGCGCTGAAAGCTCGTTTCTGACTCGCGCCGAACCGGATACAGGCACCTTGTGTCTGATCCATGCGGCGATCTGCCAGTCGCCACGTATCCATCGCTTGCGCCGCTCCATGTCGACCGCGAAGGTCTGGGGATAGTCGTCTAGCACGGTGATGTTGTTGGCAACGGTGCATCGGGCGAAGCAACCTTCGAGGAGGTCGTGGCTCAATATGCGATTGTCCGGGAGACGATCCGACATGATCGTCTCGAAGGCCTCGATGTCGTAAATTCCTTTGCCGATGTATGAGCCTTCTGCGAACAAGTCATGATAAAGGTCGGCCTTCGCGAATGAATATGGATCCAATCCGGAACGGCCGCCCCACAATCGAGAATAAAGAGACGCGCCGTTGAGAGGTGGTAGGGTGGTGACGAGCGGTTGAATGATGACGTAGCCGTGTTCCACTCGGCGTCGCGAACGATTTAGGTGTGGACGGACGAGCGGGTGATCAATAGTGGCGATGAGGCGAGCCGCAGCTTCGGCGGGAAGCTGTGTGTCGCTGTCGAGCGCGATTACGTAGCGGAAACGAAATGACGGTAGCGAACCTTCCACCACTTTGAAAGGTGAATGCTCTCCCCGCAATAGAAGAGCGTTTAAGTCGTGAAGCTTTCCCCGCTTCCTTTCCCTGCCCATCCACTGCTCTTCCGAAGGATTCCACAGCCTGGGCCGGTGAAAGAGGTGGAATATGTCCGAGCCTACGACTTGTGCATAACGGTGGTTAAGCGCCCGGATGCCTTCTACGGCGGTCGCAAGCAGTGGGCCGTCGTTCACAGTCTCCTCGGTCGATGCGTCGGAGAAGTCCGAGAGCAACGCGTAGTGGATATGACGCGATCGGTTCCTCAGATACTGCGACTCCACTTGTTTGAGCAGCTTTTCTACGACGCCATGATCATCGAGCATGCCTGAAACGACCACCATACAAGCTGCATCTATTGGGATCGCGCTGCTGTAGTCCAATCGAGGCATCGGAGGGCGACTGGGGCGCCGCGTGAACATGAAATTGATCGCGTCGCCCTGAAGCCGATACGTGGCAATCGAAACGACCGCAGAAAGAAGAAGTGCAGCGAGCGGTGGCGTTGCATTGTACGAAAGGACCAGAAACGAAATGGCATAGGCAACGATACCTGACAGCACTCGTACGGATAGGTACAGCGAGGAACTAATCGAAGCAGATACTGCTTGCTGTTGCATGCTGGGCGGTGTCTTTCCCAGGACGGACGCCAGTTCGCCGACTCCATCGTCGATGAGGAAGTAACCGACGTGACTGCGGTAGCTGATTGGTTCTGCCGCCTGGACATGGCGGCTGGATCTCGCAAGCTGTATCGCGTGGTTGGCTACCAAGGTCTCCGTCGTCTGCCATTTGGCCGACAAGCGCGCTACTGTCGAAAGATACGCGTTGCGGGTCTCGATATCCATGAGCTCGAACTGTCCGGATGGATCTTCCGCGAGGATCCGCCTTGTCGCGCTGAGTGACTCTACGATGTTCTTCCAATTGGCGTTGGTGATGAAACGAAGCGTTGTGATAGCGTTCTTCAGGTGCGCTGAGGCAGAGCGTCGCAAGTCGTGGGAGGCGCTATTTGAGGCCATTCCCCCCGATTCGTGATCGGCCTGCAGTTCGTCCAAGATATGCTGGACGAACGTGAGTGCGCTCAGAGAGCACAGATCCGGAAGCAACCACAGCTCGGCGAGGTCGAGCGGTATCTGTTCCTGGTAAGCGGAAAAGAAGTCGACTAGGTGGGGGCGATCTATCCTGCAACGCGTCGCCGAAACAAGAGTGTTGCAGAGGCGAGTTATGCGCGGCGTCCAATTCGATTCATCGTCCACGGACGGAAGAAGCGTGGCCCGGCTAGTGCGGAAAGACTCCTCTATGCCCGCGATGCAACCGCTTAAGAAATGCTTGTTGTCTATAAGGGGTAGCACCGCCTCCTTGAGGGGGGAATCGTTTGTGGTGCGCTGCAGTACAATATGAATACTTTCGCGGCATCGCTTGATGATCTTGCGCGCTCGTTGGATCTGGTCATTCTGTTTTGTATATGTCCAGGACGCCGAGGCATCGGAGGACGCTATCTGTATGGCTGCAGTTACATGCTGCCCAGCGTAAGCTTCTCGCGGCGATTCGCTATCGCATTGGTCGCGCTCTTCCGGAGTCGGATCTAACGTGCTGCGAGTATCTTCGGCAGGATCTGCTTCGACGTAACGTGTGGCTTGAGTCATGTAATGCTCCATGAACTAACGCGCGTGCGTCGATGAGCAGGGACGCAGTTGCGCGCGAACCGTCAGATAGTTACTTGTACCTCATCTGTCTTTCTCTTCGCCGCGCTTTGCGCATGCCACATCTCGGCATACATGCCGGCTTGCGCAATCAGCTGATCGTGTGTGCCTTGCTCGACGATATTTCCGTTATCCATGACGGCGATAGTATCTGCGGCGACGATGGTTGAAAGGCGATGGGCTATTATTATCGTGGTAACGCCGCGAGAAATATTCTCGACGTTTGATTGAATGAGACGTTCTGTCTTGGTGTCGAGGGAAGCGGTGGCTTCGTCGAATATGAAACAACGGGGTTGTTTCAGGATGGCACGCGCTATTGCCACGCGCTGCCTTTCGCCACCGGAGAGCCCGGTGCCGCGCTCGCCCACGACGGTGTCCCAACCATCTGGAAGCCTGGCGATGAGAGTGTCCAGGCCTGCCAGCTTGGCCGCGCGACTGAGCGCTTCGTCGTCCGCATCGGCGCGAGCAATGAGCACGTTCACGCGAAGAGTGTCGTTGAACAGGACCGCATCCTGCGGAACAACGGCGATGGCGCGCCGGTAGTCTGCGAGGTCGAACTCGTTGACGGGATGGCCGTTCACCGAGATCGTTCCCGATCCGACGTCGTACAAACCAAAGACAAGTCGGCTGAGCGTAGTTTTTCCGGACCCGCTTGCGCCGACTATCGCTGTGACTTTTCCCGCGGGAATGCACAAGTTCAGATTCCGAAGAGTGGAGCGTCCGCTGTGATAGTCGAACGACACGTCTTTCAGTTGAATTTCGAAGGAACCATCGCGATCGAGGGTGCGATCGCCGCCACGGCGTTCCTTTTCCTGCCCGAGGATCGGCGCGAGGCGAGCGATATGCATCAGGGACTGAGCAGCATCTTGCACCGTGGCGCCGACGGTTTCGAGGGGGTTGAAGAGCTGCGTGGCGTACAGCATCAGCATGATGAAGTCGGCGGGCGTAACCGATCCGATTGCGATCTGATGGGCCAACTGGAGCATGATGAGCAAGAACGCCACTACGTAAACGAGACTTAGCGCATGGGTGTAGTTCGTCCTGATTTTGAAGAAGGATAGCCAGTCTTGTTCTCTGCGCTTGAGCGAACTACTGATCCGGTCGGTGGTGGCCGCCTCGGCGCAGAAAAGCCGGATGGTCTCATGGTTGATGAGCGCGTCCGTCAGTACGCTTGATGCCGATGCGTCCGATCTCGCCGCCATCGACTGAGTGGAGGCTTGAGTCGTAAGCCCTTTCTTGAAGACCAACGTGTAGGCGACGCAAAACATCACCGTGATGGCGATGATGCCGGGCTGATCGAATGTGAGAAGGATGGCTCCAACCGCGATTATGTTGAGGAGCAACGGAAGCACGCCGAAGAAAAGTGTGGCCTGAATCGAAATGACGCCACCGATGCCCTCAGTGATGTGGTTCATTAGGCTGCCGATATCTCTTTTAGCATGATAATCATGCGGGAGCATAAGGGTGTGGTCGTAAACCAGCTGGGATACCAAGACTTTCGATCGCTCCGAGTAACGCTGGAAATTGAACAACGAGACGGTGTGCAAAAATCGGCTTGCGCCGAGGCAGGCGACAAAGACAGTGATCAGGAGAAGGGTATGCGTGTATGCGGATGTGGACGCCCTATTTAGGGTGTTGTGTAGCACTAGCGGTCCAGCGGATTGAACAGCAATTGCAGCGGCTTTCAACAACAAGCATGCGGTCAGAAGTCGTGCTTGCGGCCAGGTGACCGTCTGACGCAACAGCGTAACGAGTATGTTATTGCTCTGGGCGATGGTCATGATCTGGATGTTGTCTCAACTCTTGTGAATGTGTACCGCGGATTCGGATGCGGTCACGTGTTGTTTCGAATGCGAGAGAAACCATTCGTACAACTCAGGGTTGGCGTATGTTTCGCTCCATGCGTTATGGTTTCCGTTCCGATATAGCGTAAGTTTTGCGCGGCCTCCCGCCTTGTTCACGGCATCGACCATTTCCCTAGCATGGTCGGGAAGAGTCTGGTCATCTTTTTCGCCGTGAAAGGCCCAGACGGGAATTTCCGCGAGGCGGTCGGCGTCGGCCGGCCGCCAGCGGGCGCAGACAGGGGCAATGGCGGCGAATCGCTCCGGATTGCGCGAAGCCCAGGCCCAAGTCCAGATGCCGCCGCTGCTCAACCCCGTGAGATAGACACGGCTTGGATCCGCGGGAAGGTCTCCAAGGACCATGTCTAGCGTTGCATTAAGTACGTCTATCTCAAAATTCTGTTCCTTCTCCGCCTGTGGGCAAACGACAATGAACGGGAATCCCGGATCGGCGTTCGCTATCATGGGCGGGCCGTGAATCTTCAGTAAGTCAAGGTCCCGCCCGCCTTCTCCAATGCCATGAAGGAAAACCAGGACGGGCCATGATTCCCTGCTCGCCACGTCTGTTGGCACATGCACCAGGAAGCGGCACTCGATACGCTTCTCGATCACTGCTTCGATGAAATGGGGATGTTGGCCTGTCGGCTGCGAGATAGATGCGTTGCGAGACCGCAGCCTTCGGGATGGATCGATGTCGCTCATATATACCCTGTATTGAATGTCTTCTTGATGGACGTCCTGATCCGCTCTGGATTTGGCCATCGGCGCGGTCAGTTCTCCTCATGGCCTTTTACCCGATCGGTTCGAGCCAGTACTAAACCGCGTGGGACGGCGGCATCCTACCGATGCCGGCGAAGTGGTTGCTCACCGGCCGGCAACTTGCCTGCCACTCGCTTTGTACGGGGGGGCGGGGGCGAACGGCGATCATGGCACCATGTTCCTAAGTTCTGTGTTTCAGTCCCCTCCCCGACGGAGAATCTTGCGCAACTCCGCAATCGGAACGGTACGCAGGAGCACCACAGCAACGAGATAGGCACCGCCGCCGATGCCAATGAGCAAAATGATTCCGCTGATCCGGCCGGCGAAACCGCGCATGACCAAGGATTCGGCAATCGGATTGAGCAGCGCGAGTATGACGGTCATGGCCACCGTCGCTGCAATGACCTTGAGGCTAGTCCGCCAAAGGCGGTCGTCGGCTACGAAATGGCCGCGGCGACGCAAAGTCAGGTAAAGCATGCCCGCATTGACCCAAGCAGCAATGGACGTGGAAAGCGCAAGTCCTACTTGTTGCAGTGACCAGATCAGTGTCAGGTTGAGAGCAAGATTGACTAGCATCGCAATGAGTGCGATGCGGGTAGCCGTGCGCGTATCTGATCGGCTGTGGAACCCCGGGGTTAGCACCTTGATCAGGACGAAAGCCGGGATGCCGAATCCGAATGCAGTGAGCGTGCGCGCAGTGACGTGCGCATCGCTGATCGAGAAGGCGCCGTTGGCGAGCAGGCCGACAATAAGAGGAAAGGCACTTACCGTCAAAGCCGCCGCTGCCGGCAAACTAAGGAGCAACGACAATTCGACAGCCCGATTCTGACTGTCGGACGCCGCCTGCAGATCTCCCCGAGCAATCTGGCGCGACAACAGCGGAAGTATGGCGGTGCCAATCCCGATCCCTACCATGCCGAGCGGCAGCTGAGCCAGCCGGTCGGCATAATAGAGGTGCGAGACGGTGCCGGAAGGAAGTAGGCGCGCGGCGAGAAGCGTGCTTACGACGAGATTGACCTGCAGCGCGCCAGCGCCAAGTGCAGTGGGAAGAATGAGCTTCAGCAGCCGCTTCACGGGCTCGTTGATTCTGGGTCGAACGAGCCTCAGGTGCATACCGGCCCGGCGCGCGGAGAAGATCAGCCACGCAAGTTGCAGGCATCCCGACAGCGTGACCGCACCCGCTTGGGCCCGTGCTACCTCCAATGGAGTAGAGTCGCGCCAGAGCAAAAGGGCCGTGATCAGGCATGCATTGAGCAGGATCGGAGCCGCCGCGCCAACCCAGAACTTGCCCACGCTGTTCAGCACGGCAGTGTAAACCGAGGCTAGAGAGATGAGTGCCAGGTATGGAATCGTCAGGCGTGTTAGTGAAACCGTGTAGTCAACCTTGGCGAGGTCAACGCCGTTGTAGCCTCCGGTCAGTACCCATACCAGTGGCGCCGCCATGACGAGCATGATGATCGTCATTGCGAGCAGAAAGACTATGAGGACAGCGAGGACGATCTCGGCGAAGCGCATAGCGTTTTCACTATCTTCTGGTCGCGGGAGATGTTGGTTAAACATCGGAACGAACGCGGCAGAGAAGGCTCCCTCAGCGAACAGGGCGCGAAAAAGATTCGGCAAGCGAAAGGCCACCAGAAAGGAATCGGACGCGAATCCAGCGCCAAGATAACGCGCCGCCAACATCTCGCGGATTAGTCCGAGTACTCGACTAACTAGGGTCAATGCGCCGATGGAGCCTGAGGAGCGAAGCAGACTCATGTGGCGTCAATGCCGAGACCGGGGAAGCAGGTCTCGTGTGAGCGGATTTGGGCGGAACTATTGAGAAATCTTGCGACGACTGCTATGAAGTCCGTTGGATTGTCGATCATAACTCCGTGGCCCGCGGCTGGAACAACCATAAGTTGACCGTATCGTAAGCAAGCGAGGGTCTCAGAAGCGGCTTCTTTTGAGAAAGTACCTGATGCTGCGCCACGGACAAGAAGTACAGGGCATGCTAGCGCTGCAAGATTCTGCTCCAAATCGTTCTGGCTGATCAGTGCCGCTCGTTGATGAGATAAGGTCGGATCGCAAGCTGGTTCGAAGGTGCCGGCCGCACTGCGCAGTGCATGGGCTGATATCATCCGAAGTGACGACTGATCAGCTAGTGGCCGTAACTCGCTAAGGAAAGCGGCATACTCGTCGTGGGACGAGTACAGGCGAAACTGTGACGAGAAGGCTAGTCTTCCGTGTTCTGCGGCGACATCGCTCATTCTCAATCCGTAATCGACACAGACCAGATTGTTGACGCAGCAAGGAAAAGCCAACGCGATCTCGATCGCAATGTACCCTCCTAAAGAGTGTCCGACGATCGAAAAACGCGTCAGACCCAGCTCAGCAATCAGGTACTTGACGTCCTCCACAAATCCCTTTGCGGCGTATTGGCCCGCGATCTTCCAGTCGGACAGGCCATGGCCACGTAGATCTACAGCCAACATCCGGAACCGCGGAGTAAGCGCCTGCGCCAGTCCTGCCCAAACATAGCCGCCATCACCATGGCCATGAATTAACAGACATGTAGGGCGATCATGACTATCACCCTCCGAGCCCCAAGTCCTTACTATCATCTTCCCGTGATCAGGGAGATGTATTTCCAGGGTTCTGAAGGGCAACTGATCCAAATGTTCAATCATTGGCGCAGTTGTCCGAAGCGAGGCCGACGAGCGAGCGGGACGATTCTGCATGCTACAACTATTGCGGTTGATCTAGCAAGGAATGTTCCTGAAACGCTTTGGTCAATACATGTCATGCCATAACCAGTGTTAGCTGTGTCTTAAGGTTGAGACTTTTGGCCGGCGGCATTTGATCAGATACAAATGGAGACCGCACAAGGTGCTGTTGACTGGAGTGTCGCATGAAGGCCGGGTGTCGTTGTTCTCGATCCATCCTATCTGAGACTGCAGCCCCCGAGTCAAGCTGATTGTTGGCTGCGTCACAGAATCACTGTCTCAGCGACTCGACGAGTCCCTTGCTCAGTCAGGCCACAGGCGTGAGCAAGAAAGTTGTGGGGTTGACATGATCCTCGCTCGAATCCCAATATCAGCTTGCCTGATATGAGTGTGGTGATGCCTCGTGTGCCTGCACTCTATCGAGTACGATAACTTGCGGTTGATAAGTTACTGTTACGATGACTTGAGACTGATAAGTTACTGTTACGATAACTTGCGGCTGATAAGTTGCTGTTACGATAGATTTTGGATGATAAGTTACTGTTACGATAAATTGTGGCTGATAAGTTCCGGTAAATAATTCCAGCAAAGTCGAGACCGCGATCATCGCGTTAACATAAGGAAGCATGGGCAATGAAAGACTCGGCGAATCATGACGATTATTTTGCTGTTGTAAACGACGAGGAGCAGTACTCTATCTGGCCAGCTTGGAAGGCTATCCCGCCGGGTTGGTGCGATGCAGGAAAGCGTGGAACCAAGGAAGAATGCTTGAATTATATTGAAGCCATTTGGACGGATATCACGCCGAAGAGTGTTCGTGAGCGCTTAGCAGAGCAGCGAAAAGGGTAGACCCCGGTGCTCCTGGGCCAAGTCATGCTATCCGGCCGCGCGATCCAGCTATTCCTGTGCGCTGCTTCGCTTCATGGCGATGCCGGGGTTGCATGGAGTTGAGGTTGGTGCCGCATCTCAACAACGATGCTGCCGTTATGTCCGGCATTGCGTTTCTGTGGTTCGTGCTCGCTACTGGGTTCCGGATGATTCTCTCTGCCATAGATTGGGTGCTGGCATGCAACCTTGTCTGATGTCTGCTACGGGGATCGTACATCTGTGGCATTGGCGTAGCACCTACGAGCAAGCGGACGCTCTCTCCCGGCTTTCTCATTCCGCTCTGGAGCGTGTATGTACTATCTGAGAAGTGACGTAGTCATGGAGCCGCTGTTCAATCAGTGGTACGCATGGTCTTTCTTGATATCACCGATTACGGCAGCTATGGTCTCGGCGAATCTGCATATGAGGCTAATGAAGTCGTATCTAGACGATCCCGATCTACACATCAGCGCTTCGCAAGACCCCAATCTTCGTGGCGGACCATTCATGGGCTACACCGGTCCAGTGGAAAACGTGCGCGCCGCATTGACGCAAATGCAGCGGGACGCGGCTGACGTACTTGAGCTAGCCCGTTCGATCAAGGAACTGGACAAGATCATCCAAACTTGCGCTTCGGGCTTCTCATTGGAGCCGTTGTACCAAGAGATCCCGATCCTCCTGAAAGGCATGGTCGAGTTGGTCTACGATACGCACGACCACGCGTCGATTCGTTTCGTAGAGCCGCTGTTCTACGGTAGCTCCTTCTATCGACGAGATCTTCAAAGCGTGTCGCTACGTACCTCATCCGGCGACGAAAGGCCGTTCGTCTTCAGCACACCCCGCATCGACGGCGAGGGAGAAGTGAGGCTTCGGGCACCATTCGCGGATGCGGATTTCGACCGGATCTTCGCGATGAGATCGGCCCCGGGGTCGCAGCAGGACATCTCGGAATTAGAGGACCGGTTTGCTCTCTCCGAAGATCAAAGGAGCCTGTTCAGAACTTTCTTCACGAGCGCTACTCCCCTGCTTGGCGAGGATCGAGAGTATCGCGGCAATGGGGTTCGCGTGCGCTACTTCGCACATGCCTCGGTCCTTATCGAAACCGCAGGTGTAACGGTGATGCTGGATCCCATCGTCAGCTATAGGATCGAAGGCGGGGTCGCCCGCTACACCTACGAGGACCTGCCCGACCGGATCGACTATGTCATTCTGACGCACGGCCACCAGGACCATGTGATGCTCGAAACCCTGCTGCAGATCAGGGGGAGGGTGCGGACGGTCGTGGTGCCGGCGAATTCCGGGGGGAGCATTCAGGATCCTTCACTGCGGTTAATGCTCCAAGCAGTCGGCTTCCAGGATGTCGTGGAGCTGAGCGAGTTCCAGACGCTCCCCATTGCGGAAGGTTCGATCACTCCCCTGCCGTTCTTCGGCGAGCACGCTGATCTCGACATCAGGAGCAAGGCTGCGTTCCGAGTGGAACTGGCCGGGATCACATTCTTGAGCGTCGTCGACTCGAAAAACCTGGATCCCTTCCTTTATCAACGGCTAAGCGAACATATCGGCCGCGTCGATGTCTTGTTCCTGGGAATGGAATGTGACGGCGCCCCTATGTCCTGGCTGTATGGGCCGTTGTTCACGCAAACGGTCGACCGCAGGAAAGATCAGGATCGCAGGCTCAATGGCTGCGACTTCACCAGGGCAAGGGCGATCGTCGACAGCTTCGATCCCAAGGAGACATATGTGTATGCCATGGGGTTGGAGCCTTGGCTAAGTTTCATAGGCACCATTCCGTACGACGAGTCATTGCGTCCCGTGCAGCAGGCAAAGGAACTGGTTTCCTATTGCAAGTCCAAGCGTATCACCTCCGAACTTTTGTACGGGAGCAAGACCTTTGAATACCGTTCTTCTTGAGGACCGCGGTTGTGCGGTAGATGAAAGCGGTCTCATCAGAAATGCATCCGGCGTCACGGCACACCTGCGCAGAACCAGGCGACCGACCATCATCGCGACTCGTCTCGCGTAGTTGCGAGCAACCTAGGCTAGAGCTTGCGTTACTGACCGGCACATCACTTTCCTTATTGGATCCACGCAATGTTCACTGAAGTTCATAGAGGCGAAGGCGCTGCGAATCGCACCGCGAGTTATCTCCGGCCGAATGTGAAGATAGAGCCGCTCATCCATCGGTGGCATGCATGGATATCCCTGATTTCTCCGGCGACTCGCGCGATGAACATCGCGCATAGGTACATGCCAAATCTGAAGTCCTTCGTATCAAACCCGTCGGTGCATGTCGCCGCTACCAAGGATCCTGCGCTGTTGGGCGGACCTTTCCTAGCGCTAGGCCATAACGACGTAGCGAGCGCAAAAGCGCTTTTAGACTCTACGAATAGCAGGTGCCACAAGCTTCTTCGGTTCGCAGAGGAATACAAGAAGCTAGATCGCAGACTGCAGGAGACGGCGACTGGCGCGGGGCTCGATCCGTACTACCAGAGTCTTCCGGATGAGCTGGCCGGGCTTGTCGAGCTGACTTACGACCTCAACAATCACCCGAGCATAAAGATTATCGAAGAGCTCTTGTACGAAGCGGATGCGGACCCCGGTCATGAGATATGTCTGCACATGACGTCCGACGAAGATCGGGAGTTTTTCATGAGCACGCCAATGCTGGATCGGCATGGCAGAGTATTTCTCGACCTGAAGTTCGACGATCCGCGCCTGGATGAGCTGTCGATGGCGAGGTTCTCGCCCGTGTGTGTGGAGGAGCTTGCCGGGATGCTTGAGGTCAGGGATGTCGATCTGGAAAGTTTCCGTGAGCTGTTCACGCCCGACCCGCCGTCGAGGATCTCGCCTGAGTACAAAGGTGAGGAAGTGCGGCTCCGGTATTTCGGGCACGCCTGTGTGTTGCTTCAGACCGCAGAAGTATCGGTTCTGATCGACCCGTTCTTGGCGTGGCGGAGGGACGACGGGCATGCGACGCTGACTTTCGCGGATCTTCCCGACCGTATCGACTACGTCGTGGTGACACATGCGCACCACGATCACTTCATGCTGGAAGCGTTGCTTCAGTTGCGCGATAGGATAGGTCAAATTGTGGTGCCCCGAAACGCGCGCGGAAGGTTGGCCGATCCTTCCATGGAACTGGCTCTGAACGCGCTGGGCTATCGGAACTGCATCACGGTGGAGCCGTTCAAGTCATTGGTGCTGCCCGGAGGGGAGATCATGTCGCTCCCGTTCAGCGGTGAACATTGCAGCCTGGATATCGCAAGCAAGCACTGTGTGTCGATCAGGTTGGGAGGACGGCATTTCGCGTTTTTCGTGGACACCGACGGTGTCGACCCGGTGCTGTATCAGCGCCTCGCAGGAAGACTTGGCAGGATCGACGCTCTCTTCATGGGAATGGAATGCCATGGCGCTCCGTTATCTTGGTTGTATGGACCCCTGTTGTCTCGCCCGCTGACCCGCCGCGATGACGACTCAAGAAGATTGTCTGGGTCCGATTGCCAGCGCGGATTGGCTACTGTACGCAATCTCGATTGCTCCAATGTTTTCGTCTACGCCATGGGCCAGGAGTCATGGCTCAAGTACGTCATGGGCCTTGCATACGAGTCGGATAGCGTTCAGTTGCAGGAGTCGAGTTCCTTTATCGAAGAATGCCGAAAAGATGGGCTGACGGCAGACCGACTCTTCGGTTGCCGCGAAATTTTCTTTTGATGGGCCCGTTCCGGGTAGGAATGGGTATCGCCCTTTCCGTACATGCGATTGCCGCAAGAATTTGTTAACAAGGAGTGCGGGACCATGATGCGCTGCATACACGAAGAATTCGGATCGCACGCCCATCGTGATCCGAAAGCGATTGCTGTTGTTTTCGATGACCAGAGGGTGAGTTACGGCGACCTCGATGAGCGCTCCAACCGGCTGGCGCACTACCTGATCTCGCGCGGTGTGGGGCCCGAGGTGGTCGTGGGGTTGTGCGTCGAGCGCTCGGTCGAGATGCTCGTGGGCCTGCTCGGGATACTGAAGGCGGGCGGCGCATACCTGCCGCTGGATCCGCGCTATCCCCCTGAGCGGATCGCGTACATGCTCAAGGACGTGGCGGCGCCCATCGTGGTTACGCAGAGCGGACTGTCCGATTGCCTGATCAACGAAGCGGCGGGGCGAGTTCTGCTCGACGCTGACGCGTCCGCCATCGATCAGCAGCCGGGGACGGCGCCGGCGTCGCGGGTTTCGCTGCAGAACCTGGCGTATGTGATCTATACGTCGGGATCAACAGGGAGACCCAAGGGCGTGATGGTTTCGCACAGCGCCGTTGCGAGTTTCGCCTCTGCAATTGCCGGGACGCTCGCTTTCACCCGCACCGACGTCACCTTGGCGCTGGCTTCTTTGTCCTTCGACTTTTCCGGTTCCGAACTGTTCGTCCCCTGGGTGGTCGGTGCCGCCATAGCGGTGGCTAGTCCCCAGATCGCGCGCGATCCGGTGCGGCTCGCCGATTATGTGGAGAAGGTCGGTGGAACGGTTCTTCAGGCAACACCGGCGACGTGGAGAATGCTGGTGGACAGCGGATGGCGGCCGCGATCGCCGTTGCGCGCGGTGAGTGGCGGCGAGGCGTTGCCCTCCGCGTTGGCGGGCGAGCTGGCCGACAGATGCGAGCGAGTCTGGAATCTCTACGGCCCGACCGAAGCGACGGTGTGGACAACCGCCCACGAACTGGATCCAAGGCATGCACCGACGCGTATTCCATTGGGCGAACCGATCAAGGGTGCACGGATCTATGTGCTCGACAATTTGCTGGAGCCTGTCCCGCCCGGAGTCACTGGCGAGCTTTACATCGCCGGCGTCGGACTGGCGCGAGGCTACTGGCGCCGACCGGGACTTACGGCAGAACGTTTCGTTCCCGACCCTTTCGCGTCAGGTGGGAGGCTGTACAAGACCGGCGATCTCGCCTGTTGGAGCGCCGAAGGTGAGCTGATCTATCTTGGTCGCGCCGATCAGCAGGTCAAGGTGCGCGGTTATCGTATCGAGTTGGGCGAGATCGAAACCGCGCTGGTGGCGGTGCCTGGAGTCAAAGAGGCGGTAGTCGTCGCCCGCGACGATCTGACGGGCCAGAAGCGGCTGCGGGCCTTCTTGGTCGGTAGACGGAGCGAGGTTTCGGACGAGACGCTGCGCAGCGCATTGCGAAAGGAATTGCCGGAGTACATGGTCCCGAGCGGTTTTATCTGGCAACCGGCGATGCCCTTGACTGTCAACGGCAAGGTTGATCGCGATGTTCTCTTGCGGCGGGAAGTGAGGGCAGCTCGTCCCCATCAGCCGCAGCAGTTCCCAGGGACTCCGCTCGAGTCATGGATCTTGGAGCGCTGGCGCGAAATACTTCAACGCGACGATCTCGATATTCACGACAACTTTTTCGATGCCGGCGGCGATTCGCTTCAAGGCGCCAAGTTTATCAACGCACTACAAGACCTGCTGCGCGAAGTTATCTATGTGGTCGTTCTGTTCGATGCGCCTACCGTGATGGGGTTCGCGGTTCTCATTCGAAGAAGTTATCCAAGTGCGGTCGAGAGAGTTTTCGGCGAGCAAGTGCAAGCCGCAGGCTCGGCGGTTGGAGGCGCGGATCACGACAAAATTAGATTCGCGCGTGCCTTGCTCAGGCCGCTTCCCCCATCGGCGGAAGACGGCACAAAGAACCCGAAAGCCATCTTTCTGCTGACGCCGCCGCGTTCCGGGTCGACCTTGCTGCGCGTGATGCTGGCAGGGCATTCCGGTCTATTTTCGCCGCCAGAACTGGAGCTTCTTTCCTTCGAGAGGTTGGACGAACGGGCTTTATTGGGAGCGCGGGAGCGGTATCGGCGTGAGGGTACGTTGCGTGCTCTCGTCGAGATCATGAGTTGCGACGCTGCGGCCGCCGAGGGCTTGCTTTCAGATTGTGAGCGGCGCGGGATGACGGTCAAGCAGTTCTATCGCTTCATGCAAGAGCGTATCGGCGACAGGCTATTGGTCGACAAGACCCCCTCCAATTCGTTGGATGCGAGTTATCTCCAGCGCGCCGAAGCCGACTTTGACCGACCGCTCTACATCCATCTGGTCCGCCGGCCAGAGCCGATGATTCTGTCATTCGAAAAGCAGAATCTCGACCAGATGTGGTGGACGAAGTTCGATTACCGTTGCGGAGAGACGTTTGTCAATAATCCGCCGTTTCCAGCGCGCACGTTGGGCGAGATAGTCTGGTTGATAAGCCATCAGAACATACTTCAGTTCACTGCGCAGATTCCCCAGGAGCGGTTGCTTCGCCTTCATTTCGAGGATCTCGTTGAAGACCCGCGGGCGTCGATGATGCGGGTCTGCGACTTTGCAGGTCTGGCATTCGAGGAAGCGATGATTCGGCCCTACGACGCGGCCGAGAAAAAGATGACTGACGGTTTGCACGATGTCTCGCGCATGATGGGGGACCCGAAGTTCCACAGCCACAAGAAGATCGATTCCGCAGCGGCGGTACGATGGCTGACCGACGACAAGGTTTTTCTGGGCGAGCCGACCCGTGCCTTGGCCCGTTACTTCGGCTACATGGACAACATGTCGCCTCTGACTCCTCCGGCCAATCGAAATGCGGAGGCGATGCCGAATGGCCTCGCCGTCATGGGGCGATATGAAACCGACGGCCCCGTGCGCGCTTCGTTTGCGCAGGAACGGTTGTGGTTCCTGGATCAGCTGGGGCTGGTCGGCTCGGCCTACAACATCTCCACGGTGCTGCGCCTGGACGGAGATCTGGATGTCGCAGC